>VAPR01000733.1_pt1 | contig 19896 bp, 15 predicted proteins | sample 3380701 | NCBI WGS metagenome assembly VAPR01 (sample SAMN11536904, study PRJNA540576) | hot springs metagenome | isolation source: hot spring wet sediment | place: Spain: Lobios | collected 2014-01 | reverse complement strand
CGTTGGCTCGATCGGTATTTCATGCCCTCCGCTTCCCCGACCTCATAAATGGCGCAGATATTGGGATGTTGAAGGGCGGATGCCGCACGCGCTTCGCGGAAGAAACGGCGCCGCGCTTCCGGATCGGCCATTAACGAAGGAGCGAGGACCTTGATGGCCACCGTCCGCCCCAGCTGAAGGTCCACGGCGCGATAGACCTCGGCCATCCCCCCGCGAGCGATCCAGGCCTGGATCTGGTAATGGGAGAGGACGGTCCCCGGCTGCAGGCATGAGATCTCGGTCCCCCCGCAGCTCTTCGGCGGCGATGACTGCCGGCCTCGGTCTTGCTCTCCGCCGTGCTCGCCATTCATGTTCTCCACCTCACCCGCTGAGAATCGCGCCGAGCCTCGCCCCAATGATAGACGAAAGGGCCGCTGAGATCGGGGTAGTCTTCACGACCATCACGCTGGTCAGCGGCTCGATCTGGGGCCGGGCAGTCTGGGGGGCCTGGTGGACCTGGGACGCCCGGATACCACCGCACCGGACGCACGCAGGCATAGAGATCGAGGACCTGGCGCAGGGTGACATTGAGCGAGCGGATCCCTCCTCCGACGGGCGTCGTCAACGGCCCCTTGATGGCGACGGTGAACTCGCGAATCGCTTCGACCGTATCTCGGGGGAGCCACTCTCCGAACTTATTGTAGGCCTTCTCGCCCGCGAAGACTTCATACCAGACGACCCGCCGCTCTCCGCGATAGGCCTTCTCCACGGCAGCATTGAAGACCCGAGAGGCGGCTCGCCAGATGTCGCGTCCCGTCCCATCTCCCTCGATGAACGGGATGATCGGACGGTTGGGGACATGAAGACGACCCTCGCGAATCTCGATCTTCTCGCCCTCGGCGGGCACAGGGAGATTATTGAATGAAAGCATATCGGCCTCCTTACTGGCAAAGATCGCGCACCGACTCAAAGCAAGTAAGTGTATCAAGGATACGCGAAGAACGTCAACGCGCGTCTTGACAAAAAGCGGGGTCTGCCCCATCCTTGTTCCCGTCTCCGACGTGCCGTAGAATAAAAGCGAGACGCGGGTCAGAAAAGGCCGGTCACCTGAAGCGCTTTTTCCGACCTGCCCGTCGGAGGATGTCATGGCGAAGACATAGAGTCAGGAGGGGGGGATGAGAAAGGTCGTGAGCCTTTCGAGAGGAATCCTCGGCCTCGTGCTCATCGCCGGGATGGGGGGGACGGCCTTTGGGGTTCAAGCGCCGGCACAGCCCCAGTACACGCGCGAGGAGGCGGAGGCGTATAACGCCCTGTATCAAGCGTTCCAGGCCGGGAAGTTCGAGGAAGCCGTTCAAAGGGGCGAAACCTTCTTCGAGAAGTATCCGAACAGCGTGTTGGCTCCGCGCGCCAAACCAATGCTCCTGGTCGCTTACGTGCAGACCAATCGCTTGGAGAAGGCCTTCGCCCTGGGGCGCGAGGTCTTGAGCGCCGATCCCAATAACTTCGGCCTGCTCTACGTCCTGGCCCTGGCGGCCTCGGCGGCTTCCAAAGGGCGCGATACGCGATTTGATGCCGATGGGCTCACCTATGCCACGCGAGCGCTGGAGCTGGCGGCTTCTGGGAACGCGCCGCCGGGCTTCTCGCCCGAGCTCTGGGAACAGCAGAAAGGCAAGGTCCTAGGCGCCCTGCACCAAGCGGCGGGCCTGTTCCTCTACAACAAGGCCGAGTACGAACCGGCGATCGAGCACTTGAAGAAGTCGGCGGAGCTGGACCCGAGTGATCCGGTGACCTTCTACCTGATCGGCGAGTCGCTCAAGCTCGGCACGTATGCGAAGCTGCGGGAGAGCTACGATAAGCTCACGCCGGAGGAGAAGGTCGCCGAAGCGGGCAAGGCCCTGTTGCAACAGGTGGACGCGGTGGTGGATCAAATGATCGAGATGTACGCGCGCACGGTCGCGATCTCCGAGGCGAACGCGAGCCTTCAAGCCTTGAATCAGGAAGCGCGCAAGCTCTTGGAGAGCTTCTATCGCTACCGCCACAACGATACCACCGAGGGCCTGGAGGAGCTGATCAAGAAATACAAACCCTCGACGCAAGCTTCGGCGGGTTCGTCCTGAGAGGGCATGCCGACGGAGGCGCGAGACCTGAGCGAACTGGAAGGCAAGATCGGCTACACCTTTCGGCGTCGGGAGCTGTTGGATCGGGCGCTCACGCATCGCTCCTACGCGCATGAGGTGGGAGCGCTGGGACAGGCGGATAACGAGGCCTTGGAGTTCCTGGGCGATGCCGTCCTCGGATTCATCGTGAGCGCATGGCTCTTTGAGCTGTTCCCGACGTTGCCGGAAGGGAAGTTGGCGAAGATGAAGGCCTTTTTGGTGAGCGCGGACAATCTCCAGGTTCACGCGCAGAACCTGCGACTTGGTGATTACCTGCGCTTGAACCGAGGGGAGGAGAAGACCGGAGGACGAACCAAGCGCACCCTCCTTGTGGATGCGTACGAAGCCGTGATCGCCGCACTCTATCTGGACGGGGGGATCGAAGCGGTGGAGGCCTTCGTGCGCCGACAGTTTCAGGACGTCGTCCGACGTCTGGACCCCGAGAGCCTTCAGTGGAGCGACTACAAGACGACCTTGCAAGAGCAGTTGCAAGCGCGCGGTCTTCCGCTCCCCGTCTATGAGGTGACGGCGATCGAAGGGCCGGCGCACGCCCGACGCTTTCAGGTGAGCCTTCGGATCGGGGAGAAGGTGGTCGCCACCGGTGAGGGACCGACGATCAAAGCCGCGCAGCAGCAGGCGGCTCGCGCGGCTCTGGCGCAATTGGATCAGCTCGCGCCCACGAATTCCCCAAAGAGCCGCGAGCATCTATGACGGAGCCCTCGATGGAGCATCCGACAGAGATCTCGCCCGTCGTGGTCACCCCGCCGACGACCGCGCGCGCGCCGAAATCCGTCCTGCGCGAGTACTTCGAATCAGCGGTGGTCACCGTCATCATGGCGCTGTTCGGTATGACCTTCGTCGTTCAGGCCGTGAAGGTGCCCACCGGTTCGATGCAAAATAACATTCTCATCGGCGACCATCTCCTGGTGAATAAATTCATCTTCGCCGAGACGCGGGAGGGATTCTTCTGGCGGCTCTTCCCCTATCGGAGCGTCCGACGTGGCGACGTGGTCGTCTTCAAGTACCCGCAGAATCCTGAGGTCAACTATGTGAAGCGCGTCATCGGCCTGCCCGACGAGACCGTCGAGGTTCGGGGGACGCGCGTCTTCATCAATGGGCGCGAGCTTCCGGAACATCGTCTGTATGTTCAACATCCGGGGTTCGATGCCGAGGACTCTGCCCTGCGCATCGTCCGAGAGGAACCGTCGCCGGACGACGCGCGGTATCGTGTGTACTGGGAATCGTACCACCTGGATCGCGGGGATGCGGATGTCCCATCGGGCGGTCGCTATGCGATTGGACGTCCGCTCCACATTCCGGAGCGCGCTTATTTCGTCATGGGCGACAATCGCGATGATAGCGAGGACAGCCGGTTCTGGGGGACGGTGCCGCGCGATTACATAATCGGACGCGCGCTGGTGGTCTATTGGTCTTATGATGAGCGAGCGGCCGCTGCCAGTGGAGAGAATCTCGCGCTGAGGATCTTGCGCCATACGCGCTGGCGGCGGATGGGAACGCTCATCCGCTGAGGCGCTCACAAGGGGTGGGATTGGGAGTGCCCTCACGGGATCACGCGCGTCGCTCACGGGACATCGGTTGACGGAAGAGGCGTCTGCGCCTTAGAATGCTGACCCCGGCTTTCGCCGAGCTCAGGTGCACGATCGAGCGGGCAGGAAGTGGATGCGGGGTATGAGCGTGCGAGGGAGATGGCGACGAATGGGGGTGAGCGGCGTGTTATGCCTCGGCGTGATCCTTCCGGCCTTAGCTCAGCAACGCCCGCTTGTGACCGAGCGCGTCGCGACCGTGCCTGAGGGAGAGATGCGACTCGACGTCGGATTCGAGTTCCTGCAGCGGCAGCGGTTCCCTCTCTCGGGCCTGCGCGGGGATCTCTCGCGCGTGGGAGTGATCGGTCTCTCGATCGGCGTGGCCCCTCGCGTCGAGGTTCAGGTTCGCGGGACGCTGCAGAACTACTTGAGCATTGATGAGCGGCAGGGGGGAGCGATCCCGCTTCGCTTGCCGACGCCTGAGAGCACGCATGATGTCGGCGATTTCAGCCTCTGGACGAAGATCCGAGTGCGCGCGGCCCAGCGACGATGGCCAGCTCTTGGCGTGCGGTTCGGCGTCGAGCTGCCGAACTCCGACCAAGCGCGGGGAATCGGGACGAATCAAACGAACGTCTTCGCGTCGGTGCTCGCCGAGAGACGATGGGGGGCGCTTGATCTCTTCGGTCACGTGGGGTTGGGGATCCTGCCCGCTCCGATCGAACCCTTCGTGCAGAACGATGTGCTGCTCTATGGGGTAGCAGGTGTCTACGAGATGAGCGAGCACGTGCATCTTGTCGCCGAAATGAGCGGATGGGCGAACACCCGTCGCGTGGCGCCACTGGGAACGGAATCGCGGGGGCAGGTGCGCTTCGGCCTTCGGTTCCGCACGGGACGATTGTGGTGGGACCTGGCCGGAGTGCGCGGCGTCAACGCCATTGATCCCCGAAGCGGGGTCGTCTTCGGGATGAGTTACACGATTCCGATGTGGAAGCGATGAGCAGTTCTCTTCAATTCGGCACGTCGGGATGGCGAGCGGTCTTGGCCGAGGACTTCACGTTCGAGAACGTGCGCGTGGTCGCGCGCGCCATCGCGCGATTCGTGAGGCGCCGTGCGGAGAGACCGAGGCTCATTGTCGGCTACGATACGCGATTCCTCGCCGAGACGTTCGCGCGCGAGAGCGCGCGGATTCTGGCCGAGGAGGGCGTAGACATTCTGCTCTGCACCGAACCTGTGCCGACACCGGTCCTGGCCTACGCCATCGTGGCCGAACGCGCACAGGGTGGGATGAACATCACGGCCAGTCACAATCCTCCGGAATATCAGGGGATCAAGTTCTCGACCGAGGATGGCGCGCCCGCGCTGCCCGAAGTCACGCGAGAGATCGAGCAGGAGATCGAGCGAATACGTCGCGGCGAAGGGGGACGATCCCCACGACCTGGCGCCTCGGGGCGCATCCTCGCGCTGGACCCACGCGACGGCTACCTGCGCGATCTGGCGACGAAAATTGACGTCTCGGCGATCGCGCGAGCTCGATTGCGCGTGGCCGTGGATCTGCTGTGGGGGACAGCGCGGGGGTATCTGGATCGCGCTCTGCGGGAGGCGGGATGCGAGGTTCATGTGCTTCATGCGCACCGCGATGTGCTCTTTGGTGGGGGAGCCCCGGAGCCCTCGGCCGAGCGCTTGCGCGCGCTCAGCGAGACCGTCGCCTCCGGTGGGTTCGATCTCGGCGTGGCCACCGATGGGGATGCCGACCGATTCGGCATCGTGGACCGTGGAGGGGCATTCGTGACGCCGAATCAGGTGTTGGCACTGCTGTTCGACTATCTGTGCGACACGCGCCCGTGGGCGGGCGGCGTGGCGCGCAGCGTCGCGACATCGCACCAGGTGGACCGCGCGGCGCGACATCGCGGCCGACCGGTGTATGAAACGCCGGTGGGTTTCAAGTACATCGGCGAACTGCTCAAGGCGGGGAAGATCATCCTCGGCGGAGAGGAGAGCGCGGGCCTCTCCATCCACGGGCACTATCCGGAGAAGGATGGGATTCTGGCCGCCCTGCTTGCCGTCGAAGCCGTCGCGCGCACGGGCGCGAGTGTGGGCGAACAACTGGATCAGCTCTACGCCCGAGACGGACGGCTTTGGAGCGGGCGCATCGGTATCGCGCTGAGCGAAGAGGCGCGCGCGCGCCTTCACGAGAAGCTTCAGGCGGACCCGCCCGCGGATTTCTTCGGACGCCGAATTCGCGAGGTGAATCGCATGGATGGGCTGAAGCTCCTCTTCGACGATGACTCGTGGGTGCTCCTGCGACTCTCGGGCACTGAACCGCTGGTTCGGTGCTATGCGGAAGCGACATCGGAAGCGGATCTGGAGGTGCTGCTTGAACAAGGGCGACGCTTCGCGCTCCAGTGAGGATCGGCGAAAACCCGCGCATGCGGCGCGATGGGGACCGGTCATCGGGACGCTCCTTCTGCTTGTGGGGATCGGCCTGGTCTGCGGGACGATCCTCGTGCGCGCGCACCGGGAGTATCGAGCCGCGCAAGCGGAGTACGAACGGATGGAGGACGAGGTGAGACGGTTGCGCTTGGAGACCGAACGCCTCATGGAAGAGATTCAAGCGCTCAAGACTGATCCCGAAGTCATCGAGCGGATCGCGCGCGAGGAATTGCACATGGTGCGCCCGGATGAGATGGTCTTCTCTTTCCCCGATGCCTCCAAGCGCTAAAGGCACTCATCATCATGATCACCGGGGAGGAGGGAGAGTGCGATGACCGGAGAGGAGAGCCTGAATCCGTTCGCTGTCGCCACGGCGCAGTTCGATCGAGCAGCTCTCTATCTGGACCTGGACGACGGCCTGCGGGAGTTGCTCAAGACGCCCAAGCGGCAACTCATCGTTTCCATCCCCGTCAAGATGGATGACGGGAGCTTGCGCGTCTTCGAGGGCTATCGCGTCCAACACAATGTGGCGCGGGGGCCGGGTAAAGGCGGCATTCGGTATCATCCGGATGTGACGCTGGACGAGGTGAAGGCCCTGGCCATGTGGATGACGTGGAAGTGTGCGACGGTGAATCTCCCCTATGGGGGGGCCAAAGGCGGCGTGCGCGTCAATCCCAAGGAACTGTCGCGCGGGGAACTGGAGCGGCTGACGCGCCGCTACGCGACGGAGATCGCCCCGCTGATCGGCCCGGATCGCGACATCCCGGCTCCCGACGTCTACACGGACGCGCAGACGATGGCCTGGATCATGGATACGATCAGCATGTTCAAGGGGCACACGGAGCTGGGCGTGGTCACGGGCAAGCCGGTGGAGCTGGGCGGCTCGCATGGGCGGCAGGAAGCTACGGCGCGCGGGTGCCAATTCGTCATCCGCGAAGCCTGCCGCACGCTCGGCCTCGCCCTGAGTGGCGCGACTGTCGTCGTGCAGGGCTTCGGGAACGCCGGGAGCAACGTGGCGCGCTTTCTCCATGAGGACGGAGCGCGTATCATCGCCTTGAGTGACTCCAAGGGGGGCATCTACAATCCACACGGCATTGATCCCGAAGCGGCCTTGGCCCATAAGGCGCGAACGGGTGCGCTTCACGGGCTGCCCGATACCGAGGCGATCACCAACGAGGAGTTGCTCGAGCTGCCCTGCGACATCCTCGTCCCGGCCGCCTTGGAGAACCAGATCACTCGGCGCAATGCGGATCGCGTTCGGGCGCGCCTCATCGCCGAAGCGGCCAATGGGCCGACGACACCGGACGCCGATGACATCCTCTTCGAGCGCGGGATCATGGTCATCCCGGACATCCTGGCCAATGCCGGTGGCGTCTCGGTCTCCTACTTCGAATGGGTTCAGGATCAATACGGCTTCTTCTGGCCGGAAGACGAGGTCCGGCGCCACCTGGAGCGCATCATGACCAGCGCCTTTCACGAAGTCCGAGCGACGGCCGAGCGCTACCGCGTTGACCTGCGCCGCGGGGCGTACATTCTGGCCATCGGGCGCGTGGCTGAAGCCACGCGCGTTCGGGGGATTTTCCCATAAGGCGCGCGTCCTCTCTAGAGGCGAGGGCTGTCTTCCCGCCCTGGAGAATCGGCTGGTTGACAGCACAAGAGGGGGAACGGTAGCATTTTGATTTTGGTGGAACTCGACCGCGCCGTCCTTCGTAAGAAGCGGTGGTCGAAGGGGGAGAGGAACCGATGGCATCGAGTCGAAAAAAGAAACTGATGATCGCTCTCATCCTCCTCGTGACTCTGGGGGCCGTCGTCGGCATCAGCGTCACCCGAGGTCGGACTGATGCGGTCGTCGTCCAGGTCGAGAGGGTGACGCGTCGGCCACTGTTGGAATCGAAGGTCACGGCCAACGGGGAAGTTCGCCCTCGCAATTTTGTGAACATGACCTCGGAGGTCCCCGGCCGCGTCATCGAGATCTACGTCAAGGAAGGAGACTGGGTGAAAGCGGGGACGCCGCTGCTGAAGATTGATCCGACGCAGATCTCCTCGGAGGCCGAGAGCAGTCAGGCGAATCTGCAGGCTGCGCGCGCCGAGGTGCAAAACGCGCAGGTGCAAGTGGATGCTGCCCGGAACAATGTCCTGAACGTCCAGGCGAGTCTGGCAGCGGCCAAATACGAGCTGGAGCGAGCCAAGGCCGATCTGACGTTCGCTGAGGAGGAATTTCGCCGCCGGGAGCAGCTGCTGGAGCAAGGCGTCATCTCGCGCGCCGAATATGATCGGGCGCGCGCCTCCTATCGCGGCGCGCAGGCTCTGGTCGAAGCTCAACAGCAGCGGGTGCAGCAACTGGAAGCGCAACTGCGCGACGCGCAAATTCGCGTCCGTCAGGCCCAGGCGCAACTGCGGAGTGCGCAGGCTCGCGTCGCCCAAATTCAAGCCAATTACAAGAGCGCGCTGGACCGCTTGGCGAAGACCATACAGAAGGCCCCCATTGACGGCGTCGTCGCGAATCTCCCTGTGCGCGTCGGCCAATACGTGCTCGCCAGCTTCAGCACGACGCCACTGCTGACGATCGCCGATATGTCGGAGATCAATGTCGAGGTTCAGGTGGATGAGACCGACATCGCCCGCGTGCGCGTCGGCCAGAAGGCGCGCATCCGCGTGGACGCGCTCGGGGATCAGGAGCTGGAGGGCGTCGTTTCCGAAGTCGGTCGTGCGGCCCTCGTTCGAGGGGGGCAGGCGCTGCCCGATCTCACCCCCACAGGGCAGGAGGCCAAGGATTTCAAGGTGGTCATCAAGCTGATCAATCTGACGCCGGAGGCCCATGATCGGCTGCGCCCAGGCATGTCGGCGACGGCCACCATCACGACCGATATGCGCGAGAACGTCATCGCCGTTCCGGCGGCCGCTCTCGTCGAGCGGGATGCGGAGGAAGTGGGTGAGCCCATCGCCTCCGCGAACGGGCAGAAGAAGCGCCTCCAAGGCGTCTTCATCGTGCAGGACGGCCGCGCCATCTTCCGCCCCGTTGAGACGGGAATCTCCGGGGAGATGGAGATCGAGATCGTGAGCGGTCTGGAAGAAGGAATGGAAGTGATCGTCGGCCCGTATCGCGAACTGCGCACGTTGAAGCACAACGCGATCGTCAAGAAAGAGTACGTGCAGAGCCGGTAATCACGCCTCTTGCAGCGAGGGAGCGCCATGAGCCGATCCAGCGCGATGCCGGACGTGGAGCAAGAGGTCACGACCGTCGCCGGACGCCCATCCTCGGCCGACGGGCTGATCCGCATGGAGAACGTTTGGCGCACGTACAAGATGGGGCAGGAGGAGGTCCATGCCCTGCGGGGGATCACCCTGACCATTCACCCCAACGAATACGTGGCGATTATCGGGCCTTCCGGGTCCGGGAAGTCCACGCTGATGAACATCATCGGGTGCTTGGATACGCCGACGGCCGGTCGCTACTGGCTCAACGGCCGACTCGTCACGGAAATGGACGATGACGAACTGGCCTATATTCGCAATCGGGAGATCGGATTCGTCTTCCAACTCTTCAACCTCCTGCCTCGCGCGACGGCGTTGCACAACGTCGAACTGCCTCTGATTTATGCGGGCGTTCCGGCCAAGGAGCGATTGGAGCGCGCACGGCAGGCCCTGGAGATGGTGGATCTCGGCGATCGGATGCATCATCGGCCGAACGAACTCTCGGGCGGGCAGCGCCAGCGCGTCGCCATCGCCCGCGCCCTCGTGAATCGTCCCTCGATCCTGCTGGCCGACGAGCCGACGGGCGCCCTCGACTCAAAGACCGGAGCCGAGATCATGGCGCTCTTCGATCGCCTCCACGCTCAAGGGAATACGATCATCATCGTCACCCACGAGCCGGAAGTGGCTGCCCACGCACACCGCATCATTCACATTCGTGATGGGCGCATCGAGCGCGAGGAACGACGCTGATGCGCTCGCGCCTCAACCCACCGTCTCGGAGAGAAGCGCAGCGTGATCCCCGAAGCCGGAGAGGCGAGACCCGAAGCCGAGCGCAAAGCGATAGCCACCCCCAGCGATGCCGGAGCCTGAGGAAGAACGCGCGCCGTCGCCTCCTCGTTGACGTGGCGTTCTGGCCCCTGATCTGAACAGCCATTCGCGCGCCAGTTGGAGCCGTTTTCACTGAGCCCCGGCCACTCCAGGTGGAGTGGTGCGAGAGCCCGATGGTATAGTAACATATCGAGCTTCGCGTGAGGCGAACCACTTGGAAACGCTCATGAGGCGTCGAATTCCGATGCGCCGGTCCGAACATGATGCGCGGGAGGGAGTCGATGAGAAGGTTCAAGCGCGCATGGTTCATCGGGCTTATCTGCGTTCTGCTCGATCCGACTTGGCCGCTCTCGCATACTGCCCCCTCTGCTTCTGTGGACGAGGATGCCGCGTATGCGCTGACCGCCCGTCTCGAGCGTCAAGCCGCTCGCCGCTCTCGCGCGAGCGCACGTCAACGTGCTCGCCGAAGAGCCACACGGCGAGCGGCTGCGGCTCGCCGCCTGGCACGCTTAGAGGCGTCGGTTCGCCGCGCGAGTCAGGTGGCACTTCAACGCGATGACCTCCGAGGCGAAGATCCGGAAGTCCGACAGGCCGTCCTCGCCGCGCTGCGCCACCACGCCGGAACCGTGGTCGTCATGGACCCGTATTCCGGGCGCGTCTACAGCATCGTCAATCAAGAATGGGCGCTACGAAAGGGTTTCAAACCTTGCTCGACGATCAAGCTCCTGGTCGGATTGGCCGGATTGGAAGAGGGCATCATTGACGCGAAAGCTCCACTCCCCTTGGGGGGTGGGTCCATCGCCATGAATCTGATCGAGGCGCTCGCTTACTCGAACAATCAATACTTCGAGATCATCGGGGAGCGATTGGGACGAGCAACCCTCCTGCGCTACGCGCGGGAGTGGGGGCTCGGCCAACCGACCGGAATCAATCTCCCGCGCGAGAGCGCGGGTCGGCTTCCGAGCGAGCAGCCTCCCCGACCGAGGCGGCGGCGATCCACTCCCACTCCGGCCGTCGGGCGCATGGCCAGTCATGGCGATGGCTTCGCCATAACGGCTCTGCAATTAGCTGTTCTCACTTCTGCCATTATCAACGGAGGAACGCTCTACCGCCCGCAGATCGTGCGGAGCGAAGCGGAAGCCAGCCGCCTGATTCCGATCCCGCGCCGCCATCTGGATCTTCCGCCCGAGCACCGTGAGAGTCTCATCGCGGGCATGATCGCAGCTGTCGAATACGGGACGGCGAAGCTCGCATATGTTCCCGGCATCACCTTCGCCGGGAAGACGGGCAGTTGTCGTGGGGATTCTCTCTGGCTCGGTTTGTTCACCTCATTCGCCCCCGTGTCCGATCCTCGCCTGGTCGTCACCGTGATCGTTCAGGGGCGGCATGAGCGGGGCTTGACGGCCGCATCTATTGCCGGCCAGATTTATCAACGCCTGGCGCATCGCCTGATCTCGCCCCCGACCGCCGGGCCCTCGCAAGAGCGGACGCTGGAGCGCGAATCGCTCACTCCTGAAGGGCCCGAAAATACGCCCCCGGTCGGTGACGCTGTGGAGAGATCGAGATATGGCTCGCGCGAAACGCACCAGTGTGAGGAGGAGGCGAATCGCGCGTCGTCAGTTCGAGAATCTCACGAAGAGGGAGGAGACGTATGAAAGCCGTTCGATTCCACGAACACGGAGGGGTTGATGTGCTGCGATACGAAGATGTCCCGGAACCGAAGATCGGGCCGACGGAGGTGCTCGTCCGCGTGCGCGCCTGCGCGCTCAACCATCTCGACCTCTGGTTGCGACGAGGCCTGCCGGGCCGCTCAATCCCGCTCCCGCGTATCGTGGGTAGCGACATTGCCGGTGAAGTCGCCGAAGTCGGCTCCGCCGTCACGCGCGTGAAGGTGGGCGAGCGCGTCCTCATCTCGCCCGGTCTCAGTTGTGGCCAATGTCCGGCCTGTCTCAACGGTCGAGATAATCTCTGCCGCGAGTATGAGGTCATCGGTTCCTATCGCTCCGATGGGGGGTACGCGGAATATGTCAAGGTGCCGGAGGTCAACGCCGTGCCCATTCCCGATCACATCAGTTTTGAGGAAGCTGCGGCCTTCCCCCTGGTCTTCCTCACGGCCTGGCATATGCTCGTGACCCGCGCGGGCGTGCGGCCGGGCGAGACTGTTCTCGTCATCGCCGCGGGCAGCGGGGTCGGCATGGCGGCCATCCAAATCGCCAAGCTCTTCGGCGCGCGCGTGTTGGCCACGGCCGGGACCGATGCGAAGCTCCAAAAAGCGAAGGAGCTGGGTGCCGACGAGGTCATCAATCATTCTACTCAAGACCTGCTCCAGGAGGTGAAGCGCCTGACCGACCGACAGGGCGTGGACATCGTCATCGAGCACGTGGGCACAGCCGTTTTCGAGAAGTGCCTCCTCAGCCTCACTCCGGGAGGACGGCTCGTGACCTGCGGCGTCACCAGCGGCTACGAGACACGCCTGGACATTCGTTACCTCTTCAGTCGCCAATTGAGCTTGCTCGGATCGTTCATGGGCAGCAAAGGAGAGCTGCTCGAAGCCTTCACGTTCTTCGTGCACGGTCGCCTCAAGCCCGTCATTGATCGCACCTTCCCCCTCAGGGAAGCCGCTGCTGCCCAACGCCTCATGGAGGAACGCGCGCACTTCGGGAAGATCGTGCTCTTGCCCTAGAGCGAGGGGCTCTCCTTGTGTTCGCGGAGAGCCTCTCGTGTGATCATCCCCGTCGAATCGCGTCTTGCTCGCGGGACGAATCGCTTCTTTCGGCTATTCCTCGAGTAGCACTCCCTGGCGCCCGGTGGTATAATTTTGCCTTATGCTGCGCTAAATGGACCTAATTCGAAGGAGGGAGCCTTGTACATCGAATTGACCGAAGAGCAGCAGCAGGTCCGACACGCGATCCGCGAGTTCGCCGAGGCTGAGATCGCCCCTCATGTGCGGGAATGGGATGAGGCCGAGCACTTCCCCCGCGAGCTGATGCCCAAGCTCGGCGAACTGGGGGTGCTCGGAGCCATCTTCCCGGAAGAGTATGGAGGGGCCGCGCTGACGTCCCTGGAATACGCCATCATCATTGAGGAATTGGCGCGCGTGGATCCGGCCATTGCGCTCACTGTCGCCGCGCACACGGGTCTGTGCGCCAGTCATATTTTCCTGGCGGGCACCTCCGAGCAGAAGCGGAAATATCTCCCGCCTCTTGTGCGCGGCGAGAAGCTGGGCGCGTGGGGACTGACCGAGGCGACCAGCGGCAGCGATGCCGCGCACATGCGCACGACGGCGGTGAAGCGAGATGGATTCTGGGTCCTCACCGGTGCGAAGAACTTCACCACCAACGGCTCGTGCGCCGATCTCTACGTTCTCTTCGCCGTCACCGATCGCGCGCGGGAGAAGAAGGGCGTTTCGGCCTTCATCGTGGAGCGCGGCACGCCCGGTCTTCGCCCCGGACGCAAGGAGAAGAAGCTCGGCATGCGCGCCAGCGACACGGCGCAGGTGCTCTTGGAAGAATGCCCCGTTCCCGAGGAGAACCTCCTCGGGGAACTGCACATGGGATTCGTGGATGCCTTGCGCGTACTCGATGGAGGGCGGATCACCATCGCCGCTCTCGCCGTTGGCCTCGCGCAAGGGGCCTACGAGGCCGCCCTTCGATATGCGCGAGAGCGCTGGGCATTTGGCAAGCCCATCGCCGAATTTCAGGCGATCCAGTTCAAGCTCGCCGATATGGCGACGGCGATCGAGGCCGCGCGCCTGCTCACCTACCACGCGGCCGAACGGAAGGCGCGCGGACATCGCGTCACCCGGGAAGCTTCGATGGCCAAGCTCTTCGCCTCGGAGATGGCCGTCCGCGTCTGCGAGGAGGCGATTCAGATCTTCGGGGGATACGGCTACATCCGGGAGTATCCGGTGGAGAAATTCTGGCGGGATGCGAAACTGCTGACCATCGGCGAAGGGACAAGCGAGATTCAACGCCTCATCATCGCGCGCGAGATTCTGCGCAGTGCTTGAGCAGCATCCTCACGAACAGGGCGGGGGTCGAAAGCCCCCCCGCCCCTATTCACTAACCTCATTCACCAGACGATCGAGAAGCGCCCGCTCACGGCCTGCGCCGTCCGACCACAGGTATCACGCGCAGTCACGCGGATGCGCCCATTCAACGTTCGGATGCCCCGCGGGACCGTCCAGACGAATTGCGACGCGCTCCCGGATAGACTCGCTACCAGCTCCCATGTCGCGCCATCGTCGCGCGACAGCTCGATGACATGAGCCGCGAGCTGCACATCGTCGGAAGAAGTCCAGGAGATCACCACGCGCTCACCGCCCACGAAGGCCGATCCCGTCCCCACGGTCAACCCGCTGATGGTCGGGCTCACGCCGTCAATGGCGAAGAGCTCATCGCTCATGTCCAGCGTGACGTTGCCCGCGTAATCTCTCACCCTCACGGCGATGAGCGCTTGCGTCGTGGACAATCCGGCGCGGATGTTCCAGTCGAAGGACTGCGCTGTCCCCGGCAGCCGCTCCACGATCGGATTGAACCTCGCCCCGCCATTGGTCGAGAGCAAGATATCCTGGAACTGAACGGCCGTGTTGTCCGCCACCTCCCAGAGGATTCGGAAGGGCGTCCCGGCGCACACGATCTCCCCGCCATTGGGACTGAGCACGCGCACAAATGGCGGCTCATTCTCCACGGGCAGGACAGAGAAGTCCGCATCGCTCGCATCCTGACTCACCTTTCCGGCGACGTCCTGGACGATGACGCGGATGCGCCCATTCTGCGTGACGAGCGTCAGCGGCACCTTCCACCGGAAGACCTGCGGATCATCCCCCTCCAACGTCACAATGTCCGTGTACGTCCGCCCCCCATCCGTCGACAACTGTACCACCTGCTGCACAAGGCGCGTGTCGTCCGACGCCCGCCACTGAATTTCGAAAACATCACCTCCTCGGAAGACTTCGCGCCCATTCGGCGACACCACCCGCACCACTGGCGCCTGCGAATCAATGATGAAGTCCCCATCGCTTTGGTCGAACGCTCGGCGTCCTTGCACGTTCTGCACTGTCACGCGAATGCGTCCGCGCATGGTCGAGACCGTCGCTGGGACCGTCCACTCGAAGGCGCGAACGTCGGCCGCCAATCCCGCGGCGACCACGATCGGGAATGTCGCCCCCCCATCGAGCGAGAGGGCGATCTCCTGCGCGACGACACCGCCTCCGGCTTCCCACTGAATGGTGAACGTGGTCCCGCCGAGCAGGATCTCACCGCCATTTGGCCGAAGGACGCGCACGCTGAGCACGCCTTCGCCGATGATGAAGTTCTCGGCGAACTCCGAGGTATCATCGCGAAAATCGGTGGCCGTGCACGTGATCGGCTCACCGCGCGATCGGCCCGAGAGCGTGAGAGAGAAATCCCCGCGATTGTCGGCGCGCGTGCTGCCGAGAAAAACTCTCCCCTCACCGCGACCCGAAGGATCGGGATCAGCTAAATAGACCTCGATGACGGCTCCCGCGGGAGCAGGCGCCGGGAACGTCCCTCTCACCGTCACCGTGCCATCACCGTTCTCCGTGACCGCTGTGATCTGAGGGACGATCCCTTGTCCCCCTCGGTCAATGCCCAAGCCCTCATTCTGGAAGAAGGAATTTTGGGAGAGGCGATTGCCGCTTCCCGAACCGAGGATGCGCACGCCAGCCCCGCGATTATAGGCGATCACGTTTCGAAGCACGGCATTTCGAGATGCCGAGCCTTCCGTGGAGAGGATCAACACGCCACTCCCACCGTTAGGCAACGGGATCGTGCCTCCCGCATCCACCCCGATGACGTTCCCCACGAGGCGAGTATCCACGGCGTTGAGCAGCCGCACCCCCTCGCCGGCATTACCCCCGATGACGTTGCGCGCGATGCTGTCATCGCCTCCGATCTGATGATTCCCTCCACCATTGACCGTGATCCCATCCCCGCCATTGCCGAGCGCCGCCCGCCCGGTCGCGTTCACGCCGATGCGATTCCCGAAGATCTGCGCCCCCAGCGAACTCGGCGCGATGAAGATCCCGCTCCCGCGATTTCCGGAGATGACGTTGCCCGCCCCTTCGACGATGCCGCCAATGAGATTGTTCGGCGAGTTGAGATCCACCTGAATGCCCGCCCCGCCGTTGCCGAGCGCTTGACGCCCCTCGGCGTCCACACCGATGTAGTTCCCCTGAACCTTATTGGCCGAGCTGCGGAGGAGCATCACCCCATGCCCATCGTTCCCGGCGATCACATTTCGCGCCGAGGAGGAGACGCCGCCGATCTGCGCGTTGATGACCTCCACCAGAGAGATCCCGTCTCCGCCGTTCTTCACGGCCGATGCGCCGCGCGCCTCCACACCGATGAAGTTCCCCTGAATGCGCAGCCCCGTGCTCCCGCGCGCCTGGAGGCCATGACGGAGATTCCCCGAGATCACGTTCCCAGCTCCGCTCGCCGTTCCGCCCACGGTCACATTATCGGCTCCGGCAATGAAGATGCCACTGCCGCCATTGGGCAGAGGCGTCCGCCCATCAGCAGCGACGCCGATGTAGTTCCCCACGATTTGTGTATTCCGAGCGAGTCCCCGCACTTCGATCCCATCGCCGCCATTGCCGGAGATGACGTTCCGATCGGCTGCCGCCGTTCCCCCAATGAGCGTATTGCTCACACCATCGCCGAAGAGCTGAACACCGGCCAGCCCGTTGCCCCACGCCTGTTGTCCAGAGGCATCCGTGCCGATGTAACAGCCGGCGATGATGTTCCCCGTGACCGGTGCATCACTGCCGACGATCCGCACCCCATGACCACCGAATCGGCTGATGACCAATCCGCGCACGACGTTCAGGCTCGACGCGATCGTCAGCCCATCCACACTCCCCGCTTCTGAGCCGTCCAGCACAATGAGTGGTGTGCCCGCGAATCCTCGTTGCATCGTCCCATCAATGGTCGTACCGCCATCAGTGAGCGGTGGAAGAGGACCACGCTGCGCGCTCACGCGGATGACGAAGACCCCTCCGGATTTCTCCGCCTCCGGCAGATCGAAGCCGATCACGTCCGGAGCATTCCCTCGTCCCGATGGGACGTCTGAATTCGGCGGATTCCCATTGGCCGCCAGGATCGCCTCGCGCAAGCTCACGCGCCCATCTTGTCGGACCTCATCGGCGGTCGTCGTGACGACGATCGTCGGCGGCGCATTGAGGGCGATGGCGACGGTCGCCCCGCTCTGTTTGGCGACGACCAGGTCATCAAGCGCCACGTGGCGGAATCGCCCGGCTACAATCGCGACCGGGGGACCATCCACATCATAGCTCACGGAACGATCGAAGGCTCCGCGAGCGTTCCCCAACAAGATCACGATGCGATTGCTCCCGCGATCAACGACGGCCAGATCGGGATACCCATCGTTATTCAGATTCGCGATCGCGAGTTGCACGGGCCACGTCCCCGCGTGAAAGCTCACGGGAGAGGAGAAGGATCGGTCTCCTGCTCCGCGCAGCACGAAGACGCTGCCGCCGGCGGCATCCGTCACCGCGATGTCCATCCGCGCATCCTGATCGAAGTCACCCACAGTCAAACCTTCCGGAGCAACGCCGACCGGCAGAAGCTGCGGATAGGCGAACTTCCCCTCGCCCATCCCGTAGAGGACAGCCACCCCAGGCGTCTCCCCGCGATAGAGCACGATCGCGTCCAATCGCCCATCAGCATCCATGTCCGCAACCCGAATATCCCCCAGCGCGAAGACCGAGCCGTCTGCACTCAGCGAGAAGAACCGCGAGGGCTGGAATCCCCCTCGCCCATCATTGAGCAGCAGGCCCAAGAAAGGAGCATCTGAAGAAGAGACCAAAAGGTCCGGCACTCCGTCACCATTGAAATCCCCTGAAGCGAGCCCACTCACCGCCAGACCAAGACGCACGTCTTCCGCCCATTGGAACGTCCCGCGGCCCGTCCCCAGATAGATCGAGACCTCCAACTGATCCGTATATCCGACGGCGACATCCGGGAGACCATCCTGGTTGAAATCCTCGACCAGTAGCGCCGACGGCTCTTGTCCGGTCAGCGGGATCCGCAGTGGCGTCGTGAAGTCCCCTTGCCCGTTCCCCAACCGAAGCACCAACTCTCCTCCACCCACGCGGGCATAGCTGATGAGCAGGTCCTGAAAGCCATCGCCATTGAAGTCACCACGAGCCAGTCTGGTCGGCCATGATGCCCCGAAGCGTCCCCCTCCGCCCGGAGGATCCTCGGGAAGATTCCGCCCGTTCTGTACCGTCAACTCCGGTCCCCCGCGCCCTTGAGCGAGGATACCGATGTGACTCGGCCATCTCTCCCGAGATTGGGACGACGCCCCAATGTGGTGGACGATGAGAGCGGAGAAGATCGCAAACAGGGCGAGAATCACGACGCCGAGGGATCGAACCCGCCACGAGCCGACCGCGCGCATGTTTCCTCCCTCCTCATCCGATTTGAAACCCCACGCAATGCGGCTCTGATTCTAAAGATGGCCTGCACCTCTGTCAAGCTCTGGCTTGTATCGTGGGACTCCAAACGTAGGAGGGGGCTTTTGAAGCGGAGAGCATCAGGCCCATAGAGAAAAAAGCCGGGTCCGGCCAGCTCGGGCGAACCGGCACAGGGACCCGGCGTCTGACATGCGATTATTCTTGACCGCCCTCGAACTCGAGCGCCTCAAGCTGCCCGGCGAAGGTCAGCCGCGTGAGGACGGGTTGTGGCCCCGTCCGCCGATACGTGATCGAATCTGTCGTCGCCTTCTGCGTCAAGCGCACAAGCTTATACGGCACCTGCGCGACTGTCTTTCCCCCTCGCATGAACGTCGCCTGTCCCTCCACACCCGGTTGATAGACGACCGTGTACGTCCCCTTCTTGAGCAGCTGACCGCCGACGAGGACATCCTCCGTGAACGTGACCTGACGACGCTGCTCTTTCTGGGCAGCCCAGGCGACTGCTCCGAGGGCGATCATGATGATCGCCAAAAGGCTCAGCGCTCGTCTCATCATCGTCCCACCTCCTCTTCACAAGAGTCGCCGTTGTTCGGCCAACGGGTCATGAAGCAAATCCCGTACCGGATGGAGCTTCTCGCCCTCCGTTCCAAAACGACGTTGCCTTCGAGACGTTTCGTCCACCTCATGGGGAGCCAAGCCCCCGCGTCCTCCGGTGCTGTGGCGAACCTGCGAGTCCCTTTGTGGCGAAGATGTCACGCTTCGAGGGAGTGCAGGGCTTCCTCGTAGAGCTCCGACCAGTAGGACATGCGTTCGACTACGCGCAACTGTCGGTACAGGTCGGGATTTTCGAGCAAGCGGGCAGCTCCGAGGACTACCGCCTCGATGGGGCGTTCGGCGCGAATGACGGTCAATTGCAACTGGTCGCTGAGCCACTGATCCAGCCCGTGCAGGAGCGATCCCCCTCCACTCAACACGATCCCGCTCTGACACACATCGTGCGCCGCGTCCGGCGGCGCTTGTTCCAGGACCCGTTGAATGCCATCCCGGATGACGCGCAGAACCGGCTCGAGCGCGTGAGCGACCTCATGACTCTGAAGCGGAACGCCTTCGGCCCCCCCTCCCAAGACCGACTTCCCATAGACCGTGACCGCGCGACCGTTTCCTTCGGGCAGAGCCGAACCGATCTCGATCTTGACCCACTCGGCCGTCCGCTCGCCGATCACGAGATCGTAATGCTTCTGCATGTACTCGCGGATCGCGTCGGTCATATCATTTCCGGCGACCTGAAGAGTCTCAGAAGCGATCA
>VAPR01000710.1_pt1 | contig 19911 bp, 20 predicted proteins | sample 3380701 | NCBI WGS metagenome assembly VAPR01 (sample SAMN11536904, study PRJNA540576) | hot springs metagenome | isolation source: hot spring wet sediment | place: Spain: Lobios | collected 2014-01 | reverse complement strand
TGCTCTGGGGCTCTTTTCTCATCGGAGGCGAAGCGTCAGCTGTCGTCGCCCGGGTCGGCGGTCCCATTACCGACAACATGTCGTATTACTTGCCGGTTGGCATACAAAACGTGTAAAGAGAGAGGGGTTTGGAAGTATGGATTCGCAATGGATGTCCTTGCTTAATTTTTTGGTGTACCTGGGAGTGACCCTTCCGCTGATGGCGTTCGGTATCCTGGTGTTTGCCTTCACAACACCGTACAAGGAATACGAGCTGATCAAAAACGGGGCACAGACCAATGACCCGCAGAAGGTAGCGGCGGCAAAGGCTGCGGCGCACGATCTCGGGGGCAAAATCATCGGATTAGCGATCGTGCTTGCCTCCGCTATCTTCCATTCGGTCAATCTCTGGGATCTGGTGATCTGGGGAATCGTAGGAACCGTGTTTCAGGTGGTCGTGTTCTATCTGTTCGAGTTGCTTACTCCGTTTAAAGTCGTGTCGGAAATTCCCAAAGGCAACGTATCGGTGGGCATTTTCGCGTCACGTCTGAGCATTGCAGCCGGGCTTCTGATGGCGGCACTGATCAGCTACTAGTCTGGCCGCAGGAGGAGTTTCCTTGTTTTGGCGCGTCTTGTATGAAATTTTCATCATCCTGCTTGTGATTACCTACGCCATCCTGGTCTTTGCCGATCCGGCGCGGCATCCGCAGTTGACAAATGAACTGCTTCGGCAGGTTGACCTTGCCTTGATTGCCTTTCTGATGTTGGAGTATGCGGTGCGCTTGTGGAGGGCGAAGCGGAAGCGGGAGTTTGTCGTCTCCAACTGGTTTGACCTGGTTGCCATGATACCGATTGATCATTATTTTTACCTTGCCCGTTTCATGCGAATCATTCGTCTCATCCGCATCGTGAAGGCTTCGCCGCTGCTGTGGGCAATGATGAGGTCCAAACCGATGCGGCGCATTTTTTCCATTGCCAGCCTGATCATGCTGTGGAGTTCGACGGGGATCTACCTGCTGGAGTCGGGTGTGAACGAGAACATCAAGCATCTGGGCGATGCGTTCTGGTGGTCGATCGTAACCACGACGACTGTGGGGTACGGCGACATCTCGCCGGTGACGACCGGCGGCAGGGTGATCGCGACGATCCTCATGATTACCGGGATTGGCCTGTTGGGAGCGTTGACTGCCAACTTCGCGAATCACTGGACAGAGTTTTTTGAAACGAGCGGACAGAAGCATGAAGATCGGATGACAAACGAGCTTAGGGAGAGCGCCGTGCGGCATGTTCAGCAGATCGACCAGCTGAGCCCGGAAGAATACCAAACGCTCCTGAAGACGCTGGAATTGTTGTACAATCAAAAAAACGAACGGAAACGAGCTGACGGGTGAAAACTCGATCAGCTTTTTTTTGCATATTGACGGAAAGGGTAATCGTCTATATAATCCCAAGTAAACATATCGGATTTTCTTAATAAGGGGTGAGCGGTGATGTCAAATACAGCGGTTCTCGTCATTGCCCACGGCTCGCCCGATCCCGACTGGAACCGGCTGGTGGAAGAAACCGTTCGGCAGACAAAGCTGAGCGTACCGATCCGGGTGGCTTTTCTCGGCAGTGTGGAGTACCGCAGCATTGCCGTTGAAATTAAGAGGCTGGAGCGCATGGGAATTGGCACCATTATCTGTGTCCCCCTGTTCGTGACGGCGGGAAGCACGCACGTCAGCGAAATCCAGTACATGCTGGGTGTCCGGGAGTCTGTCGACTTCGATACGGACGCCCGACCGCTCCCGATCCGGGCACGTATCGTCTGGTGTCCGCCGCTGGAGGATCACGCGATCGTGGAACAGATTCTTGCGGAACGAGTGGAAGAGTTGTCCCTCCAGCCATCCAGGGAGGCGCTGCTGTTAATCGGACACGGGAGCGATCTGCCAGGGTACCGGGATCGATGGGAGGGTCTGCTGAAGCTGCTGGCCGCCAGGTTGCAGCGAAGATTCGGGTTACCTACCGCCTCTTTTGCCACATTGAGACCCGATACAGTGGCCCGACGTGCACTGGAGGCGCCGCGGAATCATCGGCTGCTCGTTCTGCCGCTGTTCGTCAGCCAGGGATACTTTACACGCCGGGTGATTCCGGAGAGGCTGGGATCGGCAGCGTATGAATATTCCGGCAAGACCTATCTTCCGCATCCGCTGATCGCCATCTGGATTGAACAATCTGTACATGCGCATCTGCAGCCCCGAGAACATGCAAGCAACCACTGAGGAGTGAAGAGAGAATGGCAGAACAGAGAAAATGGAAATGGGCCGACGACCCGAACCTGAACAAAATGGAGCTGACCAAGCTGGAAAAAGACGGCCTGGATGTGATTGAGACGATCATCAACAGGTACTCCAAAGAAGGATACGCGTCCATCGAAGAATCGGATATGGATCGCTTCAAATGGGCCGGCGTATATCAGCAGCGTCCGAAAGACGGACATTTCATGATGCGTGTGCGCATTCCCGGAGGCATCTTGAGCAGCACACAGGCGCGGGCCCTGGCCGCTATCGCGAAAGACTACGGGCGAGACCTCGTGGATGTAACCACCCGGCAGGCTGTACAGTTTCACTGGCTGACGGTTGAGTCGCTTGCCGATATCTTTGAACGATTGGCAGCAGTCGGACTTTCTTCGTTTGAAGCATGCGGCGACTGCCCGCGGACGATCATGGGCAACCCGCTTGCTGGCATCGATCCGAATGAAGTGATCGATACACGCCCGATTGTCGAAGAATTGGAACGATTCTTCCTCTTGAACCGTGAGTTTTCCAACCTGCCGCGCAAATACAAGATGTCCATCTCCGCCAACGTGTACAACGCAGCCCACGCGCAGATCAACGACCTGGCCTTTACCCCTGCGAAAAAGGTGATTGACGGCGAAGAAGTATTCGGGTTCCACGTCTGGGTAGGCGGCGGACTGTCGGCAAAACCGTACCTGGCCCAACAGCTTGACGTCTTTACCCGCCCGGAAGATGTGGTAAAGGTGGCCGCTGGAGTGACGACCATCTTCCGCGACTTCGGATACCGTCAAAAACGGACCCACGCCCGCCTGAAATTCCTCGTAGCCGACTGGGGCGCAGAGAAGTTCCGGGAAGAGCTGGTGAAGGTTACCGGAGAGCTTTTGACCAGAGGGGAAGATCTGATTCAAGGCTGGAACGCCGGTTACTTTTACGGAATCCATGAACAGCGGCAAAAAGGCTACTACTACGCCGGACTCTCTGTTCCTGTGGGCCGCATGAACGCAGATGAACTGTACGAGTTGGCACGCCTCGCCGACGAGTACGGCGACGGTACGATCGGCACCTGTAACACCCAGAACGTACTGATTCGCCACATCCCGGCCGAAAAAGTGGAAGCTTTCCAAGCGGAACCGATCGTGGTCAACCGCTTCAAGCTGAAGCCAAACACCTTCGTTGGTTATGCGGTCTCCTGTACAGGCACCGAGTACTGCAACCTGGCGATTGTGGAGACCAAGGAACGGATGCGCGGGTTGGCCGAGTACCTCGATCAAACGGTGGAGCTGGATACACCGGTGCGGATTCACATGGTAGGCTGCCCGAACTCCTGCGGCCAGCGGCAAATCGCCGACATCGGCCTGCAGGGAGCCCTGGTGAAAACGCCAAACGGCATGGTGGAAGCATTTGACGTGCACGTAGGCGGAACCCTCGTAGATGCCCGCTTCAACAAAAAGCTGAACGCCCGCATCACCGTCGACAAACTGGGCCCGTTCCTCGCTCAGCTGATCTCGGTGTACAAGGCGGAACGCCAAGAAGGAGAAGAGTACTGGCAGTATGTGGACCGCGTCGGTCTGGAGGCGATTCAGGCGCAGACAGATCAGATTCTTGCGTCGGCTGCCGGCGTGTAAAGGAGCGGGAGAACATCATGGCGGAACAACAATCGGAAACTTTTTTGTATAAACTGGAAGCGGTCCTGGCCGAACAGAGGCTGCTGACCGTCATCGTGATCGCCAACTCAGACGAGAGAGCGTTCACCTCGGCGGAAAACCAATTGCTGCGGCACACCGTGGTCCCACCCAAAGTGGAGCAGCTGAGCATCGTGGAGAAAAAGCCGCTGGGGCGCAGCGGCGTGGGATACGTGGTAGAAACGTCCCGTTTTTGATCAGGGAAATGAAGGGAGGATTGGCCAACATGAAAACTGGAAAAGTGATTTTTGTCGGCGCAGGACCGGGAGACCCGAAGCTGTTGACGGTTCGGGGCATGGAGGCGCTGCAGCAGGCAGACGTCGTCATTTACGACCGTTTGGCCAATCCCCAACTGCTGACACACGTAAAAAAAGATGCCCGCTTCATCTACTGCGGCAAAGAGTCAAGCAACCACGCCATTCCCCAGGAGGAAATCAACCAAATTCTCGTGCGGGAAGCGGCTCAGGGCTGCACCGTGGTTCGCCTGAAAGGGGGCGACCCCAGCATCTTCGGCCGGGTAGGGGAAGAGGCGGAGGAATGCCGTAAACGATCCATTTCGTTTGAAATCGTTCCGGGCATTACCTCCGGGATTGCCGCTCCGCTGTACGCAGGCATTCCACTTACGCACCGGGATTACAATTCGTCCGTCGCCTTTTTGACCGGTCACCTCTGTGAAAAAAATCAGGGAACCCCGATCAACTGGGCGCAAGTGTCCGGCGTAGATACATTGGTCATTTACATGGGAGTGAAAAATCTCCCGCAAATCCGGGAGCAGCTTCTGCGAAACGGAAAAGCGCCAACGACACCGGTGGCGCTGGTTCGCTGGGGGACGCTGGCAGAACAGACCACGTTAGTCGGAGATTTGGACACTATTGTGGCAAAAGCCCAGGAAGCGCAGTTTACCGCTCCGGCGATCATCGTCGTCGGCGAAGTGGTTCGGCTGCGGGAACGCTTGAACTGGTTCGAGCAGAAGCCGTTGTTCGGCAAAACGGTGGCCTATGCGGCACAGACGCTTGCGAACGACAGCTACGGAAGACTCCTGGAAGAACTGGGAGCAGAGGTGTATCCGCTGCCCGTCTCCGCTGAAAAGGCTTCTTCCGACCAGCTTCAGCAGGAGGTAAGACAGGTGGGGCAGTTTGACTGGATCGTATTTGCCGACGAGCGGGAAGTGCGATTCTTTTTCCAACACCTGCGTGAGCTTGCCATTGATATTCGGCAGGTAAAGGCAAAATTCGCCGCGCTGGGAGAACAGGCAGCGGAAGAACTGGCTGCGAGGGGATTGCAGGTAAAGGTTCAGCTGCCCGAGGATACTCCAATCGCAATCGTCCGCAAGAAACTCCCTCTCCTGTTCGGGGATCGGATTCTCTTCCTCCACCAGGAATACAGGGACGGGGTCAGATACGAGGAGGCAATCGGAGCGGCGTGGACCAAAACCAGCCTGTACCGCATCCGCCTGGATCTGTCACATCCGGCTTGCACTCAACTCATCCGTTCCAAGGTTGACTGGCTGGCAGCAGCCGACCCCTTGTCCCTGGAAGCGTTGAACGAGTGGACTTCCGAACTGCCGGAATCACAGTTGATCCTCGCTGCGGATTTAATCAAAGATGTGCAGGGCGCTGCAGTCCAGGCTCATCGCTAATGCAAAACCAAGTATTCGGGTATGAATTATTGGAGGTGACAGATGCTTGTGACCTGGACGTATATCGCCCTCATCATCGCTTTGTTTTTTGCCATGAATATCGGAGCCAGCGGAACGGCCGCATCCATGGGAGCGGCATATGGCAGCGGCGCCATCAACAACAAGCGTCTCGCCATGTTCCTCGTGGCCTGCGGCGCGCTGCTGGGAGCCGTGGTGGGAGGCGGCGAAGTGGTGAAAACCATCGGAGGAGGCATCATTCCGTCCTCGCTGTTGATGGTAAGCACCGTCGTGATCATCCTGGCCGCTTCCACCCTCACTCTTTTTGCAGCCAACCTGATGGGGATTCCGCTCTCCACCAGCGAGGTGACGGTAGGATCTATCGTCGGGGTCGGCATTGCCTATCAGACGGTTTATGTCAAAAATCTGCTGGTGATACTTTCGTTCTGGGTGATTGTACCCTTGGCCGCGTTTGCCGGTGCCTTTTTACTGGGGAAAGCGATCGCGGCAGCTGAGAAGAAGTGGCCCGCGCTAAAAGGGGCCGGACGATGGGAGCGCTGGTTGAAGTGGTTGCTGGTAGGTTGCGGCGTCTATGAAGCGTTCTCGGCAGGCATGAACAACGTAGCCAACGCAGTTGGCCCTCTCGTCGGCGCAGGGATGATGTCCACCTCTGCGGGGATCTGGCTCGGGGGAGTGGCTGTGGCGATCGGCTGTATCACCCTCGGTGGGAAAGTATTGGAGACGAACGGCAAAAAAATCACCAACCTCTCCCTGCTGCAGGGCAGCGCTGTTTCGGCAACCGGTGGCACCCTGGTCATCGTCGCGTCCGTGTTCGGCATACCGGTCCCGCTGACCCAGGCCACCACATGTGCCATCCTCGGTGTGGGCACCGCTGAAAAAGGATTTCGGCTGTGGCAAAAAGGCATCATCAAACAAATTATCATGGTGTGGATCGTTTCCCCTGTCTCCTCGCTGGTCGTGTCGTTCGGGTTGGTCAACCTGGTGCTCCGATCCGACGTCTACATGCTGATCGTCATCGCGAGTGTGTTCATCGCAACGGTAGGCATGATCAGCCTGATGCGGCTCATCCGAAGCGAGAGAAGTTCGGTAAACGATCAAGGAGGCGGAATATGAGTTTATCGTACGCTACGTTGACGGAAGAGTCAGTCGCGTCGCTCAATCAGGAGCTGGAAAAAGGAGATACGCTGGATGTGATCAAGTGGGCGTACCGCCAATTCGGTGATGAACTCGTGTACGCGTGCAGCTTTGGGGCGGAGGGGATGGTGCTGATCGACCTGATCAGCCAGGTGCGCAAGGACGCGTCTATCCTGTTTCTGGACACGCATGCGCACTTTCGCGAGACCTATGAACTGATTGAACGCGTAAAAGCGAGATACCCAGCACTGCGCATCAACATCGTGCAGCCGGAGCAGTCGCTGTCCGAGCAGGCGGCGCAGTACGGCGACGAATTGTGGAAGCGAAATCCGGACCTGTGCTGCAAGCTTCGCAAGGTACAGCCGTTGGCCGGAGCGCTCACCGGAGCCACTGCGTGGATGTCCGGCCTGAGAAGGGAACAGTCGGCGACACGCGCCCATATCCAGTACGTAAACCTGGATCACAAGTTCCAATCGCTGAAAATATGCCCGCTCATTCACTGGTCGTGGGACGATGTCTGGAACTACATACGGGCATTTAACCTGACGTACAACGTGCTGCATGATCAGGGATACCCCAGCATCGGCTGCGAAACCTGTACCCTGCCTGTGGAAGGGGACGGCGATTCGCGGGCGGGCCGCTGGGCATCGAGCGGCAAGACCGAATGCGGGCTTCATCAGGCATAAAACTTCCTGCAGGACACAGATAAAGGAGATGAAGAGAATGGCAACAAACCGACCACATGGTGGAACGCTTGTGAATCGCTTTGACCCGAACGCCGACTATCGATCCGTTGGCAAGGAGGTAGAGTTGGACAGCTTTGCCCTGTCTGATCTGGAATTGATCGCCATCGGAGCGTACAGCCCGATCGACGGCTTTTTGGGTGAGGCAGACTACACGTCCGTTGTGGAGCGGATGCGTCTGTCGAGCGGAGACATCTGGAGCATCCCGATTACGCTGCCTGTGACGGAACAGGTGGCAGACAGCCTGGAGATCGGTGATAAGGTGAAGTTGGTACACGGCGGGGACGTGTACGGTCTCCTGGAACTGCGCGAGATCTATCGACCGGATAAACGGAGGGAAGCGCAGCTGGTGTACGGAACAACAGATACCGCCCATCCTGGCGTGAAAAAACTGCTGCAGCGACCGGACGTCTACCTGGGTGGACCTGTGAAGCTGGTGCGCCGTCCGGAAAAGAAGGCATTCGCTTCCTATTACCTGGACCCGGTCGACACGCGCCGGGTGTTTGCGGAGCGCGGTTGGAAAACGGTCGTGGGCTTCCAGACGAGAAACCCGGTTCACCGCGCCCACGAATACATCCAAAAGGCGGCTCTGGAAATCGTAGACGGGCTGTTCCTCAACCCGCTGGTGGGAGAGACCAAGGCTGACGACATCCCGGCCGACGTTCGCATGGAAAGCTACCAGGTGCTGCTGGAAAACTACTATCCGCTAGACCGAGTGTTCCTCGCCGTCTTTCCGGCTGCAATGCGCTACGCCGGCCCGCGGGAGGCAGTGTTTCACGCGCTTGTGCGGAAAAACTACGGCTGCACACATTTCATTGTCGGACGCGACCACGCCGGAGTGGGCAATTACTACGGCACCTATGACGCCCAACTCATTTTCCGCAACTTTACGCCGGAAGAGCTGGGGATCACGCCGCTGTTCTTCGAGAACAGCTTCTACTGCCGCAAGTGCGGCAGCATGGCATCGACGAAGACGTGCCCGCACGGAGCGGAACACCACGTCACCTTGTCGGGGACAAAGGTACGGGAGATGCTGAGCAAGGGAGAGGCCCCGCCGCCGGAATTCAGCCGTGCAGAGGTGGTAGAGGTACTGGTAAAAGGCTTGCGGGCGCTGTCCGTCTAATATCAACGGGAGGGGATCCATATGTCGAAGATGACGGCAGCCAACATCGTGTGGCATCAAGCCGCGATCAATAAAGAAGCGCGCCATCGCTTACATGGTCATAAAAGCTGCGTATTGTGGTTTACCGGGCTGTCCGGTTCCGGCAAATCCACGTTGGCCAATGCCGTCGACAAACGGTTGTACGAACTGGGGCTGCACAGCTATGTGCTGGACGGCGACAACATCCGGCACGGTCTCAATAAAGGGCTGGGCTTCAGTCCGGAAGATCGCCGGGAAAACATCCGCCGGATCGCGGAAGTAGCCAAACTGTTTGTAGACGCAGGAGTAATCACCCTGACCGCATTCATCTCGCCGTATCGGGAGGATCGTGAGCTGGCCCGTGGCCTGCTTGAGCAGGGCGAATTCGTGGAAATCTACGTGAAGTGTCCGCTGGAAGAGTGCGAACGGCGCGATCCGAAGGGATTGTACCAAAAGGCGCGGAACGGAGAGATTCCTGAGTTTACGGGGATTTCCTCTCCGTACGAGGAGCCGCTTGCTCCCGAGATCGTCATTGACAGCGCTGATACCACGGTAGAGGAAGCGGCCGATCAGGTCATCCGATATCTGCTGGAACGAGACATCCGAATCTAGCGGAAGAAATTTGGTATACCACCTGCACCCCCTAACATACACATGGCCAACGCCCTTCGGGAGCGAAGGCGGATGTGATGTAGGGGGTGCATTGTTGTGAGGATCAATCGGTTTTAAATAACAGAAGTTCAGTAAAGACTGGTAACTAAAATGTTGAAGAGGAGTTACTATGAAAGCAGGCTACCCATCACTTGAAGAGGTAAAAAAGGCACGCGAGAAATTAACCGAGCTTTCCTTCCAGCATTGGTACCACGATGATTTTTTGACCTGGAAATGGTGGCTGCTGCTCACCCTGTCTGTTCTTCCCTGGTATCTTTGGTGGAAAATCGTGGATCGGGAAAGAGCCGTCGAAATACTGCTTTATGGAGGCCTTTTCTCTGGTGCTTCCATTCTTCTGGACAATATAGGGACGGAATTGATGTGGTGGTCCTATCCCGATAAACTTTTTCAAATGGTGCCTCCGTTGATTCCTGCTGATTTCACATTGGTACCCACCTGTATGATGGTTATCTATCAGCTTTGTGGAACCTTTCGCGCCTTTGCCCTTGTACATATTCTTTTCTCTCTTTTCACTGCTTTTGTTGCAGAGCCAATCTTTATTTGGCTAAAATTATATGAACTTCATAGTTGGTCACTTTGGTACTCGTTTATTTTTTACGTACTGTCCGGGTTCCTTTTTCGTTGGTTCGTTCACAAGCTAACGAATAAACCGTATCGAACCCGTAACGGTCAATCCACGCATTGAACATGCCTCGCGCGGCGCTACTGTTTCTTGCCTTGCAGCTCGCACAGATAGTCGTCCAAACGGTCAAATCTCTCTTCCCACATATGCCGGAAGGACTCCAGCCAGGTATCAAGCTCTTGCAGCGGCTGAGGGCGCAGTTTGTAGATTCGCCGATTCGCTATTGGATGAACTTCCACCATCCCGGCATCGCTCAGAACGCGGAGATGTTTGGAAACTTGCGGTTGGTTAAGGCCAAGCAGCTCGGTGATTTCCCCAACGGTGAGGGGACCGTTCCGCAGGAGCTCTACGATGTGCAATCGGTTAGGCTCGGCAAGAGCACTCAATGTTGTCAGGTTCATGCTGTCATCACGCTACACAAAATGGAATATTCCTGTCAATGTATATAATGACAATGAAGGATTTTCTATGAAGGAGCACCCCATGTACGCTGTTATTTTTGATCTGGAAACGACATTTATCACACGGAAAGGGCAGATCCCTGAAATCGTGGAAATTGGGGCAACCAAAATCAATTTGTCCCTCCCTCATTCGCCTGATCGGGAGGTTTTTCAGTGTTATACATTTCCCGAAGTCAGCGGGAGGATTGGGAAAAGTACGAGAAAGTTTATTGGGTTAAAAGAAGAGGACTTGGAGAAAGTTGTGCCATTTCGGGAAGGATTGAAAGATTTTATCAACTGGCTTGGAGAAGACTACTATCTTTGCAGTTGGGGAATGGATGACAGACGGCATTTGATTGAGCACTGCAATCGTTTTCTGCTGTCCAAGCGCTGGATCAAAAACTACAACGACATTCAGGCACCGATCTCTCAATTGCTGGCCGGACGCAGGCAAATCAAACTAAAAGACGCGTTGGCCCTGTCAGGAATCGAACAGGAAGGAAGGTTGCATTCCGCACTCGTTGACGCCATCAATACCGCAAAGTTGTTCGTTGCCTTCAAGGATCACATCAAGCTGCAAAAGAACTGGATGGAACAACCTCGTTAACCTGACGAGCAGAATAGCGAAGAGGCTACCCTTTCTGGCAGCCTCTTTTTTCAGGCGAGGGTGATTCCCTCTTTATTATTGATTCTCGTCTTTTCGAATCTGTGCGTCCAGCACGAATGTACCGAAAGGAATAAGGGAAGCAATAAACGCCCAAATTCCCCACAGAAACGATTTGCGATGTTTCAGCATGACGTGCAAGACGGCAAATAGAAACAGAACGAACAGCACACCATGCGCCATTCCGACGACAGTAACTGCCGTGGGCATTCCAGCGAAGTATTTTAGCGGCATGGCGATTCCCAGCAGGATCAGGTACGAGATTCCTTCGAGAAAACCAATGACGCGCAAACGGCCAATCGCAGATTGTAACACAGTGATCACCTTCTTCATCATCTGACTCTAGGTACTATTATAATCCCCAACCGATCCACATCAGTTGGGGATTTTTGTACCTTTTGTGACCGTGTAGGAAAGTGATCAGTAGGCCATTTGGCGAACCACTTGCAGCAGTCCGTCCACTTCTTCTTCCGTGTTGTAGACGGAAATGCCGATCCGGACAAGACCGCCTTGCTTTTCCAGTCCCAGCGACTCAATCACCCGCATGGCGTAGAAGTGGCCGCCCCAGACAAAATAGCCATGTTCCGCAAGCTGGCAGGCCGCCTGCTGCGAATCCACGCCCTCGACGGTAAACGAGATCGTAGGCGCGCGAAGCTCTTCACCGAACGGTTGTCCGTAGATGCGCACGTGATTCATCGCAGCCAGCCCGTCAAACAGACGGCGGGCCAGCGACAGTTCGTGGGCATGGATCACGTTCATGCCGGATACGATTCGCTCACGAAGGGTCTCTCCGCTGCCAAACGCAGCGATGTAACGGACAGCTGCGGTTACCCCGGCCAGTGCAGCGAAGTTCAGCGTGCCCGTTTCAATCCGAAAAGGAGCGGCATCATCCTGCGGGCGAAGCTTATCCGTCGGCAGCCGGTCCAGCAAGCCTGGACGCGTGTAGAGCACGCCAACGTGCGGGCCGTAAAACTTGTACGCGGAGCAAAGCAGCACATCGGGATCAAGCTGCTGCACATCGATGGAGAAGTGGGGGGCGTAATGGACCGCGTCAACGATGAGAAGGGCACCGACAGCCCGGGTCAGTCGCCGGATGTGGGTCAGGTCGTTTACGGTTCCCAGGGCATTGGAGGAGTAGCCGACTGCCACCAGCCTGGTTTTGTCAGAAAGCTTGGCGGCCAGGTCGTCCAAATCGAGGGTGCCGTCAGGGGACAACCGCACGGAGCGGACGACGGCGCCGTGCTGAGTCAGCGAAAGCCAGGGACCGCGATTCGCTTCGTGATCCAGATCGGTCACCAGGACTTCATCCCCTGGCTGGATCACACGGGAAAAGGCGCGGCTCAAGGCGAAGGCGAGAGTGGTCATGTTGGCCCCGAAGGAAATGCACTCAGGACCGTTCGCCCCCAGCATCGCTGCCATCGCTTCCCGTGCCTGCAGGACTGTTTCATCCGTTTCCACGCTGGTGACAAACGGGCCGTGGGCATTGGCATTGCAGGTTTTGTAGTACGTGGAGATCGCATCAATCACCTGATTGGGCACTTGAGTACCGCCAGGCCCGTCAAAAAAAGCGGCCGGTCTCCCGGCAACGATCCGTCCCAGGGAGGGAAAATCGGTTCGGCAGTTTCGCACGTCTTTTTGCAGCACATCCAACATTGCCATCTCTCCTTCCAAATAGGTACCATGGACAACATTCTCCCATTTGTCGGAAAATTCCTGTATTGGAAAGATGAAAAAAAGCATGACGGTTTCCCATCATGCTTTTATTTACTTACTCGGTAGCCTGGAGCTCAGCTTGCTGTTCTTCCAGCGCCATTTCGATCAGCTTGCGCAGGAAGCCTTTTTCGTTGAAAGCGGAGAGGGCTTTTTTGTCTTTTGCCAGTTGTTCAACAGTCACAGTCTCGTCAGACTTTGGAGCGGTAAAGGCTGTCGCCTTGCCTACGTTGTAAATGGTTTGATCGGACACAAGACCAATGGTCAACGGTTCTTTCATTTCCGGCGAGTGGAACGTTACGCTGAAGGCTCCTTTTTGACGGACCGGCATTTTGGTGTCATCGATGTAGAAGTCGAGGTTCCACTTCAGTTCGTCCAGACCTTCTTTTTTGGCCATGGCGACGATCTCATCCGGGGTGTACTTCTTGCCTTCTGTCTCGAGCCATTCCTTCAGTGCGTTCAGACCAACGGTTACCGTTGCTTCCGCGATCGCCCGTTTTTCTGCTTCGGTCATTTTCTTCGCGCTCGGATCCAGCTCTTCCTGGAGGGACTGAGTGAGTACCATGAAGTCCACGGCGAACTTTTTCACCTCGGCGTTGGCAGTGGCATCCTTCGCCGTATAGAGGAACATTTCCACCAGTTCCTTCATGTCAAGCTCGATCGTAACGTGAGTGGCTTTCACGCTCTGGCCGTTCGGCAGATTGACGGTTTCCGTGCCAAGGTTTTTCGCATCGGAAAGCTTGTAGCCGTATTTGGAGATATACGCCTTCATGAAATCCATGACCAGCTTGTTCATCTTGTCCTGGAATTCCTTCAGCTTCGCTGCGTCCAGTGCCGGGGTTCCATCAAGTTGCGGCATGCCGGCGATGGACTGCATGTTCGTGTCAAGCAGCAGATACTTCTGATCAAGCGGAGTCTTTATGTAGAGGCGGTCGTCGCCGAGCATCAGCTCCACAGAAGCGTTTTTGTCCCCCGTCCACAAGCCTTTTTCACGCAGCAGTTTGTCGTCGCTCGCTGTCATCACCAGCTTGGTGGTATCCAGATCGAGCTGCGACCCTGTGATCGTCACGCCGGCTTTCAGAGCGCCGACCAAGGCGGAGAACTCTTTGTCTTCCTTTTCACCCAGCGCTTCCGGCAGTTTCTCAATATCACCTGTCAGCTTCAGGGTTCCTTGATAGTCGTAATTCGATTTGTCCAGGGACGTCACAATCGCGTCGCGGACGAGAGATGCTTCAGCAGAGCAGCCGACCAGCAGCAGCATGACCGCCATCAGCAGAATACTTCCTTTTTTCCACATGGCCCCAGTTCCTCCTCATGAAGATAGTTGGTAAAATCTTCTCCATGTTTATTACGTCCAAAAATGGAAAACGTTTCAGTGAAAGCGGAAAAAAATCGGCAATTGAGCAAAAAGAAAGGCATTTTCATGGTAAGATGGGAGAGATGAGATCAAGAGGAAAAGCAGAAAGGAAGTTTTTGTACATGTGGTCTTGGCTTCAAAAGCTGATACGGTACCTGCAGGGAGAAGAGGACGAACAGCCGAGAAGCGAACGTCTGTCACTTCCTCCCGGTCAGGCTCAGGCAAAAACGAAAAGCATTTATCCGCGCGAACGGATGGACGAACGTCCAGTCAGCACCACAAGACGGGAGAAAGAACGTCAATTCCGTTTTCCTGTGATACCCGACGAACGCCCGCGGTCGAAGCAGCGTGAACAGACTCCTGTTCAGTCAGCGGATCAACCGGTGACGGTTCAAAAGAAAAGCGTCGTCTCTTTGCACACGGAGAAGCGTCCTTATAAACCGACGGAAGTCTATTCCCCCATTTACGGAAAGCTTGATTCCTCCACCCCGCAGACAGTCGAACGCAAAAAAAGCGAGGAAAAAAGAACCGAGCCGCCAATCACTCCGGCGGCGGAGCTCGTAAAGGGAAAAGCGGAGGCAGCTGCCGTGAGCATCCCGGAGAGGGTTATGGAGTTTGGGGAAAAGCCGTCTCTCATGGAGCCAGTCGTGGAACCGCCGCGAGTGGAACGAGTAGTTGCGGATCAACCGGAACTTTCCAACATGGAAAGGGAAGATGCAAGTGAGGAACCGGTTCTGGTGGAAGAGACGCCAATGGTGGACTGGCAGCCGCAAGAACCCATTCATACGGACAATGAAGAAGCGCACGAAGATGAGGTGCACCAGGAGCCGGAACCAGTGAAGGAAGAACCCGCCCCACCGATGACAGCCCCGATCTCCGACTGGCGTCAGCCGCAGACGGTGGAGTCGAAAGTGGAGCCGGAACCCGAATCGCAACCAGTACCAGTGCGTCCGATGTACATACCGTACCAGCCGCAGCAGACGGCAGAGGGACAAGCGGCCGATCTGGGGGAGAAGGTACGGGACTACGAGCTGCCGGATCTGTCGCTTTTAAATCCGTCTCCGGCGCTAAGCGAGGATGACTACGAATACACGCTCGAGCAAAAGCAGCTGTTGGAAGAGACATTGTCCAATTTCCACGTGAGTGCGCAAGTGGTGGGCATTGTCAAAGGGCCGTCGGTCACCCGGTTTGAACTGCAGCCAGCTCCCGGCGTGAAGGTGAACAAGATTACCGGCCTGATCGACGACATCAAGCTGAACATGGCCGCCAAGGATATTCGCATCGAAGCGCCGATTCCGGGACGCAATGCCGTGGGGATCGAGGTCCCCAACCTGAAAAGCGAGCCGATTTTCATCAGCCGCATCATCGGCTCCGAGAAGTTTCGCAGCCATCCCTCACCGCTGGCGGTTGCGCTCGGCATGGATATCGGCGGGGAACCGATCGTGGCCGACATCAAAAAAATGCCGCACGGCCTGATTGCCGGTGCCACCGGCTCAGGAAAAAGCGTCTGTATCAACTCGATCATTGTCAGCCTGCTGTACAAGGCGTCTCCGGAGCAGGTTCGCCTCCTCCTGATCGACCCGAAGATGGTAGAATTGGCCCCTTACAACCACCTGCCTCACCTCGTCACGCCTGTGGTGACGGACGCGAAGCAGGCAACGGCAGCCTTGAAGTGGGCGGTCGAAGAGATGGAAAAGCGCTACACCCTGTTTGTCGACGCCGGCGTGCGCGATATCGACCGTTACAACCTGACTACGGACGAACCGCTGCCATACATCGTGATCGTCATCGACGAGTTGGCCGACCTGATGATGGTATCCCCGCAGGATGTGGAGGACTGCATCATCCGCATCGCCCAAAAGGCGCGCGCCTGCGGCATCCATCTGCTGCTGGCCACACAGCGCCCGTCCGTTGACGTCATCACCGGCAATATCAAGGCGAACGTGCCGACGCGGCTTGCATTTGCGGTCTTTTCCCAGGTGGATTCCCGCACCATTCTCGATCAGTCGGGAGCGGAGCGGTTGCTGGGACGGGGGGACATGCTCTTTTTGGAGAGTGGCGCCACGCCGACCCGCCTGCAGGGCAACTACGTCTCCGACGATGAGATCGAGCGCGTCACTCATATGATCAAGAAGCAGCGAAAACCAGAGTACTATTTCAGCAAAGAGGACCTGGAGCAGCAAGTCCAATCCTTCGATATGGGCGATGACCCGCTCTACCACGAGGCACTGCTGTTCGTGGCGGATCAGGGGCAGGCTTCCGCATCGGGGCTTCAGCGTCGATTCCGCATCGGCTACAACCGGGCCGCCCGCCTGATTGAAATGATGGAAGCGGAAGGACATGTGGCCGGACAAAGCGGTGGCAAGCCGCGCGCCGTTCTGATTACCCGCGAAGACGCACAGGCGCTGGCGGAGGGCAGTACACTGCTGTAAGGCGCCGAAATGGTCTGCATAAAAGCGACTGTCGATTTGCGCGTATGGTTGCGTGCTAACGACATCGTTTTTATAGAAAGAGAGTTGTGTTAACATTCAGACAAGCAAACGGTGGGAGGGGTTCACATGGATCATTCGCAAAAAAAGTACCAGGCAATTGATGAACAAATCGTTCTCTTCAACGAGGAGTACTACCTCAGTGTGCTGCGCGTGGAAGTCGGACAATTTGACGTTGCAGCCAGAGAGGCGCTCTTTAACGAACTGTACGCCTTTGAAAGCAATGACATGGAACTGGAAATCGACATCTCAGAAGAACACGACGGACTCTGGTACCTGCAGCTGCTTGTCCCGCATGTGCTGACACTGCCGGAAACGGCACGGAAGCGACTGCAGCGGGGATCGGAACAACTGCGCTCCTACCTTGAGGAAAAGAACATTCAATTGACGGTTCGGCTGCTGGAAGGGGAAGGAATCTTCGCCTACGTGAAGCGGTACAATCCGAATCTGGTGATACCGTCATAAATGGGAAAGGGCTGTTCCAAGGGTAGAGGTAACTACTCAAGGAACAGCTCTTTCGGGTTTCACGCTTGATTGCATCGACAATCAGCGATGGATAAACAACAGGTTCACCTCTTAACAGGATTCTCGCTTTCGATACCAGACCAAGGCTTTCTTTTCTATTTGCTGAACAAAATCGTGCTTGCCTTCGATATACGCCTGTACATCATAACGGTACTTCCTCGCCAGTTCTTCCTTCAAGTTGCCGTAAGCCAACATCATGTCCGGATGTGCTCGCAGATAGTCCCGAAAGGCAAGGTGCCTTTCAATGTGCTGATTCCCTTGTTGAAAGAGGTGAAGGTGATGCGTTCGCAAATCTCCGCCTTTCTGGAAATACCTGCGCCCTGGGATGCCGTTCTCGCCTTTTGGCAGGAAACCGATTGCGATCATTTGATCGTTGTAGAGGTCGATTTGATTGATATCCTTCACCACTGAGAGGATATCGATGACGGGTTTTGCCTTCATCCCTATTATGGATGTGCTCCCGATGTGATGAATGTCGATTAGCTCCTCCTTCAATAGGTCACGAAGCTTTTCTGCCTCTTCGCTGTAGAGTGACATCCAATTTTCGTCGTATGTAACAACTTCAATGGTTCTCATGGCAGTACCTCCTCCGATCATTGTCACATCAACTTGCCAAGTTTACAATATTTTACTGAGAAGAGCAGGGGGGAAAAAGTGGATCTTTACACATTCAAGTGAAACAGGAAATTTGTCCCAATCGTCAGTACGGGTGACTGTTCATCTCCAATAGGGGAGAACAGCCGGAAAACCTGTCGGATGATTGGGGAGGGACCATGAGCAAACCGCATCTCGTAGCTTTTCTGCTTTTCATTTTCCTGCAGCTCTCTGCATTTGGACGGAGCAGCGTGCCAGAATCGGAAGCCTCCAATTTGCCCAGGAAGTCAGTGGAGTCACATCAGTTTGAAAATGGTGTTGTCCACACGAAAAAAGTGATCTTCCCCAACGGTGATCGTTACTGGATGAAGCGCTTCGAATTTGCCTCTGACAAAGAGCAACCCTTCACGTGGACGCTCTCTTTGGCAGGTAGAGATGGAACGTTTCGGTATGTGGAGAGGGCGCCGACTGCGAGTGCCTGGAACGTCATTCCCATGCCCGCCAGCCTGCCGCAGCCAAGTGGCTTCCTGAAGACGAGCGACGTGAACATGCTTTTCAATGCTTCAAACTTCTACGTCAAAGACAGGTATGGAACCATCGAGCAGCAGCCCAATCCACTGCCGATCGATGTAACGACAACAGACCACGGTTACGAGATTCACATTCATTTTCCGCAAAAGAAATACTACATCGCTGAGATTTGGGGCCTCGAATCGAATCAGGATCTGGTTGACTGGAGCAGCAACCCCAATGTGGAAACCATCTGGCTATCAATCGATCTGCAAGAGCATTCCAAATGGTCATGGGATGGATATTACGTCAAAACGCCGCAAACGTATACGCCCCATTCGCCCACGATGTTCTGGCGATTGCCAGCCAACTATGCAGCCCATTCGTTCATTCTGACAGGTGGAAGTCGAGCGGCGGATGATTTGGGGTGGGTGATGCTGGATACGATCCTTCCCAATCAAAACCAGGAGGGATACTGGGAAACGATGCCGCGGTCTGAGTGGCTCTGGACGGATTATGGGATCGGAGCAGGGTTCTATGATACTCGGTTCAATACAGACATAGCGATCCTACTGTTGAAGGGGTACCAGAAGTACGGCGACCAGAACTTTTACGATGCGGCCGCGAAATATTCCTACTATCTTCTCAAGCACATTGATTTGCACCATGAAATCAATTTCGGTGAAGCAGAAGGGTGGTTGATTTCCGACTATTCCTGGAAACAACCGCACAAAAAAACGCATGTCTCGCTAAATCACCAACTTCATGAAATGAACTTTCTGTATGAGATGTATCTGGAAACAAACCAGGAGTTTTACAGGGAAATCGCTGATACATTGCTGTATGGTGTGAAAAATACCAAAGACAAGTGGATCAAACCAAATCACGACCTGCACTATGCGTATCTCGGCAACGGCAAAGTGGGGCTGCAGGATTATCCTTTTTTAACCTACAACGATCTGGTCGCATCGCAAAAAATCCTGCTCAGAATCTACGGCAGGATCGATCCTGATTTGGCTGAGCTCATGGCACACAAAAAGCAATGGATGGATCAAACAGGTGTGAAAGGATATCGAACCGACCTCGCACTTCCTGTAGTACAATCTAAGTAAGGACTTGTTTTCAAAGGAGTATCCACATGACAACACTGCTGATCGCTGACCGCGACCCAAACGAACGGACAGGTATCGGCTGGCTGGTCTCCTCGTATGCGATACCCTATGAGCGGATCATGACGGCGGGAACCCTGCCGGAGGTTATGCAATGCCTGGAGCGGGATATGCCGGACGTCATTTGCATTGAGCTGGACATGATACCAAAAGACAGCTGGGACCGTTTCAAGATGGTGGTCCGGCAGTACAAACCGACCGTGATCGTGACAACGGCGGAAGCCACGTTTGAGCGGGCGATGCAGGGAATCGAGGTGCAGGCGAGCGACTTGTGGATCAAGCCGCAATCGCCTGACCACATCCGCCGCATGCTGACCCGCTGCTGCAGGGCCGCCGTCTTGGACCGGCAGGAGACGGGCCATGCGTTGGAACCCAAACATCCCTCCATTTCCTATCGCTCGCTGTTTCTGCCTCAAGAGATGTCTGGGGGCAACCTGCAGCTCCTGCTGATGCAGCTGGAAAACCGGAATAAACACCCGCTGCTGCTTTCCTTCCTGGAGGATTTTCCATTCCCGGAGGCACCTGAGCTGCTGCCGCTGGACGACCT
>VAPR01000709.1_pt1 | contig 19932 bp, 11 predicted proteins | sample 3380701 | NCBI WGS metagenome assembly VAPR01 (sample SAMN11536904, study PRJNA540576) | hot springs metagenome | isolation source: hot spring wet sediment | place: Spain: Lobios | collected 2014-01 | reverse complement strand
GAGCCAGCACATGCTTCCACCGCTGGGCGGTCAAGAACCACAGGGAGAGCACACTCACACCGGCTGCGACAACAGTGCTTGCAGGTCCTTCCATAGCAGCCACCGGCAGCTGAGCAGCCCAATGCACACACCACTGGGTTGCCCGTAGACACACCGTGGCTGCAGCGCTGTAGAGCTCTGCAGCGGTGGGAAGAACCGGGGCAAACAGAAGTCCTAAAGCTCCTGCCACAACGGCAACGCTGCTGAGCGGCACCACTACGAGGTTGAGCGGGAGTGCTGCCAGTGAATACGTCCCAAAAGCAGCGGCTGCAAGCGGTGTGCTGGTACTCATTGCAGCAAGGCTGACAGCAATGAATTGGGCAACAGCACGTGGAAGGGCAGGGACGAGCCGTTGGAGCCACTGGAGAAAGGGCTGGTACAACAGCACAATCCCCAGTGTGGCGAGCACAGAGAGTTGGAATGAGCGCGAGAAGAGAAGCTCCGGTTCCGCAAGGAGCATCCCGACGCTAACGGCAGCAACGATGTTGGCTGGATGTGGTTGGCGCTGGAGGCAATACAATCCCCAGCCGAGGCTTGCCATCAGCCCTGCCCGGAGCGCTGAGGGTTGCGCCCCTGTGATGAGCACAAAACCGAGCACAGCAATGGTAAAGAGCATCCACTGCAGCCAGCGGAGCCGCACAAAGCCGAGAGGGACAAGCACCATCGCCGCTATGATGCCGATGTGCAGCCCGCTAATGGCTAAAACGTGCGAGACGCCGCTGAGCGCAAACTCCCGACGCTGAGCTGGGGTCAATTCCGAACGGTCGCCCAGCAAGAGTGCCAGCGCCATACCACGCACGTCTTCCGGGTAGAGAGCAGTAAGCCACGCGCGCAGGCGTTGTCGTTGCTGGGCGAAGGCATTCCAGAGCCAAGCAAGCCCGGTCCGCGGGCGTTCCCAAAGGGCTACAGCCTCTGCTCGTGCAAAACCAACCCACTGCACATTGAGGTGGAGGCAAAAGTCCCGTTCGGGGAAGTCTGTCGGGAGCCATGCCGTGCGGGGTGGACGAACCCGAACAGATGCCCGAATCTGCCTGCCGAAGCCAATCCAGGGCTCTGTCCCTTGAATCCCGCTGATTGTCATGAGCACTCGGGTGCGAAGCGGTGGCAATGGTTCAGCATCCAGGCGACCCTCCACTACACAGCGCAGACGCGGTGGGCGCAGTGCGATGATGTCCACAATCTGTCCCTCAACGAATGCGGGGAACGGCTGCACGAGTACATCGCCAGAAGGTGGCTGGGCATGCTTCCATGCCCGAACGAAGAAGATGCCCACTCCAAGCGTCGCTACAAGGTATGCCAGCAGAATGTGACCACGCCAGAGGAGGAGGGTAGCAGTTGCTGTCAGGGTTACGAGGAGCACCGCTGTCAGCCCAGCGCTCCACTCTACGGGCAAGAACCACAGGAACAACGCCCACACAAGGCTTGCAATACCCAGTCGTAGTGCCGGGACCTGTGCTGCTGTTGGCAAGATTCTCATTGCCTGAGCTGGTGGTAAAAGCAGACAGCGCCAAATTTACAGACTCGCTCCATCGCTTAGCACAGAGACTGCAGCCTGGCATACAGAGGGCCGCCCTCACCCGTCGCAGCCCAGCTCCTTCTGGAAGCGGCAGAAAAATCCCGGCGGCTGCCCCTGTAGGTGGGACGGCCGCCGGGGTTTGAGGGTGTGTGAACGCTCTACCGCACCACGCGCAGCGGTGCTGTCAACACACCGTCGCTCGTACGGAGCCGAATGGTGTAGCTCCCAACGGGCAGCTCCGCCGTGCTCATGCCGAAGGAGTTCACTCCTGCCGGCATCCAGCCCAGATGCGCTGCCACACGGCACTTGCCGAGCACGTCGCATAGCTCAACCGTTACCTCGCTTGGGCGGGCGAGCACGTACTCGACGCGCACCTCATCGGCAGCCGGGTTCGGCACCACCTGCAGAATACCGCTGGAGTTGCCGCCAGACGGCGCCGTTATCTCCACCGGCACAGACGTCACCCGGATAGCGGCTTTCGCTGTGTCGGCGACAATCGGGTTGCCGTCTTGGTCGTAGAAGGTTACGGCAACGCGCGGGGTATCCGCTGTCGGCTCGCTCGAAGCCAATGTCGCCCGCAAAATCCACGGCTGCTTGAGGGGAGGCAAGAGCAGCGAGTCATCCGGATACTTGCAGCCGCTAAGGGCAACGCGACCCCATCCGTAGTTCAGAGCCCCTACCTCGCCCGACCAGCTCAGATACCGTCCGGACTCGCGCTCGTCGGGAGTCAATCCATCGTCTACACTCAGACCCACGACGGTCCACTCCCTATCTCTCGTGATCGGCACAACCGTCGCCGCACAGGCATGGAGCTCGCGCGTGCCCGGAATCAGCAATGTGTCAATTTGCACCTCCATCAGCCACGCAGTGTGTATGACTGGTCTGATCGGTCCGATCGGTGGTTTCGGCGGCCAGGGTACCGGCTGGGCGCAAGCGCGCGGAGGATACTTCGCACACCAGTCGGGGTAGGTCAACGTGCAGGTATCGCCGTCGCAGTGAATCACGGTCAGCACGACGCTGCCCGTCCAGTTCAACGTGTAGTCCACACCGAGGTTGAACTTGACGGTACTGCTTGCTGCTACACCCTGTGGCGCTGAAGGCATGCCCGGGCACTGCATGCTGATGCGGCTGTAGTATGGCGTACCACTATTGGCAATACCCCATGAGCGTGACGAGTTATCTACCTGCAGCCCACCACCGTTCCACTTGAAGGTTGAGTTACTTGGATTCGGATCCGGCACCAACTGGATGTGCACCTCTTTGATGGGCGAGGCTGGTTGCTTTTGGTTGAAGATCGTAAACGTCCGTCCGGACAAGTTCAGACCAGTCCACACAAATGGCGAAACCGCCAGGCTGTCGCACCGGGTCAGCGGAGCGCGAGCACAGCGGAGTTGCAACGTATCACGACAGACTCGGACAGTGCCGTGGTTTATTGTCAGCACAAGAGTCACAACGCCACTGGCTGTGGTAGGATTAACCTCCATCATCAGATTGACTGGGTTCGCTGTGCAGGCTGGACTGAAGGTTATTGTGCCGCTCGACTGACCATAAGGATTCGGGAATGAGGCATTGCAACTAACAATCGTGATGCTTTCCATTGTCCCGCCGCTCAGTGACCAGTTGATGCTGGTTATACCAGGAACTCCACCACCACTGACAGGGAAGATGGGGATGGTAAACTGGCAGCAACCACTATCCAAACGAACTTTCCCGATCGTATCGCACGGAGGTGGCGCAGTGCAGTTGAGAAAGTCATATTGTTTGACCTGACCCGCAGCGATGGTGACGATATACGGACCGCCAGCCGATTGACTGAACCCAGGTTTTGGCTGTTCGGTGAGTGTATAGGTACCTGCTGGCACTTGGATACTGTACCACCCATCGCTTCCGGTCGTTGCAGAATAGGTTTGTGTTCCGGAGGTCGCTGTGATTGTCCAACCGCTCAGAACTGGTTCGCCTTGGTCCACTTTCCCATTGCAGTTGAGGTCGTGATACTTCTGTCCCATGATCCATCCCTTCCTATTACAGCACGTATCGGCAAGCACCGCTGGCGAAAGATTAGGAAGTTGCATAATACTTCCCGCAATGTCAAGCCCGAAACATACGTTATGTGTATTTCGGACATAGACAGTTATGCAGTTGGTACCGCTCTGTATGGTCACTGTGTCTCGATATTCTCGCGGCGGATCGCTAAACCAGGTGTTAGTAAGAGAAGGGGTTCGGTTCGTTAGTCGTTGACCATTGAATACGATCGAGTCAATGACGTCATCAGCATATGCCCACAGGTCAATAACGCCGCGAGTCCTCCCCTCAACGCAGAAGCAGCGCTGGAACACGTAAACACCATTTGTGTCATTTGAGGGGCTATTATATACCGCAATCCACTGAGACCCCGGCAATGGAGGTGTTCCCCAACATGAATTACTGATTGTGCTCGATGGGCGGGGCTCATTTGTGGTGGATAAAGGATCGGAAATGACTATCCAATTTCCATCTTTGATGTCTGTGTATGGCGGGAATGACGGCGGCAATACCGTTCCACTTACGGGATCGTAACCAGTGCTGATGTTGATGGAGTTGGTCAGGCATCCCTGGAAAGGATTGGTAGCTCCGCCTTGTTGACCACATTGTCCGATCGCTTTCTGAGTACAGATAACGGTACCGTTCGGGTTCGTAAAAGTGATCGTCAACGACTGAGGTGCAGGACCAGAGACCCATAGCTTACCGATCACGGTGTCGTTAGTCGTGGGATAGACCCCGCCATAGGGAATAAACCAAAAGTGCGGCACCGAATTACCTGCTGTCCAGGTGGGAGGACCTGCCTGGTTGAACCAGATAACCGACGGTGAATCCGGCGTGCAGGTGACTCGAGCAACATCATTCCGAGTATTCTTCAGGTGCACATCATAAATGCACCGCGGGATGGGGCCGAATTGTCCTTGAATTGTATCGCGCCCAACAGGAAAGATGTTGACACTAACACCACAATTCTGCTGTGCCGCTGCGGGCAGCGCCATCAGTGCGAGCGCGGCACAGAGCCACCACGGCACGCAGCGTCTGCTGAGGAGGCTCCGTGTCTGCCTTTGTGCATCCGGATACTGCAATCGGCGCGTCATCGTTGCACCTCGTGTGTAGTGGAACATAACGCACTAGCTGTTGCATGACTTTCAGGGAGCTCCCGGCAGTCATTTGTATAGCCACGTTCTCTGTTCGGAGGAGCCGGCACGTTTTCGTATACTCCTGAGCACAAATCTAGCAAATTGACCCCTTGAGCGACAAGGGGTGATTTTGTAAGCGGCGGTTCTTAGCAATGAGCGGCAGGATTTCGCTAGTGAACGGCGGTCAAGCGGGAAGCAGCCGACGGGAGACTCCACAGGAGTTCCCACCGAGAGCACCCCTGCAGGAAGTACCGGTGGGATGCCTTTCCAGACATCCCGCTATGTGGGCAGTGTAGCAAGCGATTTTTGCCTTGGGTGAATACACACTCAGGATGGGAGTTACAAAGCCCTGAGAAGGTTGTACGTAGCCTTTCTGACGTCTCTGGGTCTGCCAGTTGGCAATCCGCTGCCGGTGCGTCTTCAACTACCTTCTACCATCTTGCGCAGGCGAACCTTTCCGTATCCTGCAGCGACGGTTTCTGTTGCACACCGTGCTAAACTGATGCAGCCAGACAGCAGGCAGCCATGGTCGCTTCTCTTGGCAATGTTGGCAAAGCTCTAAGTATCGCCCGAGCAACACGGTCACCACCCGGGCTCTGAGGTAAGCACTTCTGCCCAGCGATGTATGCACTCGAGCTCGGCGGGTTCCCATCCGACAAGGGTGAACGCCATATCGTAATACCCGAGACGAGTCATTGCCGCTGCTCCGCTAACCGGAAAGCCAGAGACAACACACCGCGTCGCACGGGAATACTTCCTGTGATTGTGGAACGATGACACGACATGTATGTTCGGCGCGCTTAGATAGTCGCTTCCTCAGCTTGTTTCCAGCGACCAAAACACATCGGGGCGACCAGAGATGGTCGCCCCGATGCATTGCGTGTTGCTTTAGTAGCGCCTGGTTACCGTGTCACCACCAATTGCCGGGCAGCGGTTCCCTGTGCCGACCGCACGACGATGGTGTACACGCCCGAGGGCAGCGTGGACACGTTCACCGGCAGCGCCGTGGTGCCGCTCGGCAACGTGGTGCCATCGAGAAGTGTGGCAACGCGCCGACCCAGCCCGTCGTACAGCGCAACTGTGACGTTCGTCGCCGCACCGACGCACTGCAGTGCAACAGTGGCGCTCTCCGTGGCGGGATTCGGAATCACCGAGCCAATCGAGATGCGACTGCCAGACGTTGGCTCGTCGTCGGGATGCTCAACCTGGGACACTGCTCCTTCAAGGAGTACACGCCCTCGACCAACGACCGTTCCACTGGCTTCATCCCGAAGTGTGTATTCCACCTCGACAGCATCCAGGCCATCGCGTTTGCCACCAGCAACGGTGACGTAAAGCGGTCGCAGTAGCTCGCCAGGTTGCAGCGACTCCTCAACACTCCACACGCACCATGGTCGCGGATACGATTTGCACTTGATGACTACCCTCTCGCCTTCGGTCGGACCCATCGCAAGAATCGAGGGCACCGTCCCATCAGGCTGCGGCAGAGCACGGAGCTCGATGAGGAGTCCCTGCACCGGCTGGTCGCCATTGATGAACGCCAGTGCGAAGGTCCGTACGTTCTGCGGTGTGCTTTCGCGATCCTGTACAAGCACTCCTGACCCTTGCGGTCGCGCAGTGCTTGGCGGAATCGTCAGCGTCCGCTCCTCGATGGTTGACTGCGACTCGCCAGTTTGCAAATTGGTCTCTTCGATGCCCAGCAGGGCCTGCACATCGCGTTGGAGCGTGTCTGGCTGATCTTCAGTGATGAGAATTTGAAGGGGCGTAACACTGATGATGATCACAATTACCCGATTGCGGTTACGGTCAACTCGCACATAGCAATCATCGCACGGTGTGCCGGAGCTGCAATCGGCGCCATCACACCGCAGGACCCGGACGTCACGCGGGCTTACACCCACTAATTCGATGGATTGCAACTGCAGTTGTTGCGTACTGTCATCACTTACCGCACGAGTACCTGGAATATCCACAGCAATCTCTGTCGGTGAAAGCCGCGTGACCGCAATCGCATCCCACGGCAGCGGTGGAAACTTTTTCTTCCGCACGACGGTGTAGGTGATGAGCGTATCGCAGGTTCGGCACTCGCAATCAGTGAAGGTGTAGCGCACAGTAAACTTGAGCGAGTCACCGCACTTGTAGCCCGTCGGGGCTGGGAAGAGCAAGTTCAACTGGAAGGATGCGGGCGCAGCCTGCCAGCGGACGCAGCTATCGGGAATCGGTCCTTCCCAGACAACCTGCCGCGAGAACGGCGTGAGGAACTGCGGTGCACCTGGCGCTGGCGTCAGCCATCCACCGGTTACATCCCCAAAGATGCGCTGCCATGGGCTGGGCAGCGGTGGAATGATCGGGCACCAGCGTTTGAGCTGCGCACTCACGATCGCCGCGGCAAAGCGATGAATTGGTGCTGGTCCCGCAGTAACTGTGCCGGTGATTACTACGGCACCATTGGAGAACCATTTGACCTGGCTTTGGATGCCGCGCTGCCATCCATCGCAGCAGTTGCGTGGCTGCGTCGGACACTGCGGTAGTTGGATCCGTGCCGAATCACGGCAGAGCACCACACCATTGCCAACAACACTGTACGAAATCGTAATGACGCCTGGTGCTGCCGGTGGAAGGTCTGTGAATATCGTGGAAACCGTAAAGGTGCCTGGTCCGACATTGAATACCGAGGGTGTGAACGTTCCCTCCGTTGAACTGATGACAACCTGCGCCTTGCATGGTATTGTACCTGTTGCAACGATAGAATACATCGTGTTGCCCAGTGAATCTCGTCCTTTGCACTTGACATCCACCTTCCCAAAGCGCGGACAGCAGGTATCTTGCTGTGGACACGGTGGCAAGTCAAGACACAGCGTGTCGCACGGTCGGCAGACACCTGTAGCATCGGGAATCCCGAACACCAAGCACGCAACCTGGTTCTGCGGCGGAATGTCAACAAACGTGAACGTCACCGTGGATGTCCCCGTCGGCACAGAGAAGCTGCCCGGCGTTATTTGCCCATCGGACGAAGTCACGCAGCCTTGCGTCGGTGCACCAGGGTTGTTGATGACAACTGCCAGCTGGTACTTGCACGCATTTCCTTTCGGTGTAGAAACAATTCCGACAGGTACCGGCATTCCATGAGGTTGGACTCCGTAGCACTGCGCCGAGGAGTCAATACTGACGCACACGGGCGCCGACTCGAGCGGACCAATTGGCACATCCTGCAGTGTGGAGCTATTCAGGTAATGCCGCACGGCACCACCAGCAGCGAACGTATTGCAGGCAACCTGCCCAGGTTGTGCATTATTGCTGAGCTTACCGCTGAAGAGCACCGTCGGTGGTGTGCTTGCACCGACCGCCTGGCTGAAGTAGAAGCCAATATTCTTGCTGCCAGTGGCAGCTCCCGATGCCCACGTACCAGCCGTGCCGCAGGCGTTCGGGAAGAGTCCAGCCGGTGCTCCCGTTGCTGCACTGATGGCGTTTGCATTTGCCAGCGTCGTTGCGGCGTTGCTGTAAGCGCCAACACCAGCCGGCGTACTCCCCACCAGTGCTTGGTAAGTCACATCGTACTGACTTCCGCGATTGCCACAGAATTGGAGAATCTTGCCATCGCTGGTCCCGTTGTTCCTCGGCAGCAAGTCCACGAACGTCACATGCCGCAGCGGTGCGGTGCCTGTTAGGTTCATCCGTAGCCGGTAGTTCACCGTCGAACCTGCTGCTGCCGTCAGCGAGTTTTGCCAGTTGCTGGTGTCCGTGGCAACCTTCTTATCCAGCGTAAAGCCGGTCGTTGCGGTCACGAGAACAAGCACTGTGTTCGATTGCACCGGCTGCGGCAGACCGCCACCAGAGAGCGTGTAGAAGTTCGGGATATTGCCCAAGCCTGCAGTATCGCGGATTTTCACGTCGAACTCCACCCAGTAATACGGCACTCCGGTGTTGCCGTAAAAGCCGCAGCCATTCCAGAACAGGTTTTGGCACGTTGCCGGAATGGTGATGTTGCTAATGGTGACCGTCTGCCCGCTTACCGAGATGCTCGGCGCTGGTGACCACGGCGAGGTACCGCTTGTGGGATTGCATGGCGTGTTCCACGAAGACGAGGTATAGAAGCTCGGGTTGCCGATGTACTGGAAGTTCGGGTCGAGATTGTCCGTCAGCGTTGCACCGGAGATATTCTGTCCGCCGATGTTCTGCAGCCGGAAGCGGACCCGTATCGTCTGCCCAGGCGAATACGACGGCTGCGGCGAGCAGATTTGCTTTTGAATGCACGCGTTCGGCGAAGGAGCATTTACCACAAACGAGGCACACGATTGCTGCGGTGCAAGACCAGGTACCTGTGCCCATGCACAGTTGGTAATCGTGCTGTTCGGTGTTGCGCTCGGTGAAATTGTGAAGTTTACATAGAACCAGCGGCACTGTCCGGGCGATAGTGCAGAATTGAGCGTCGCGGTCACGACACCTGCTGTGTGATTGACTGTCAAGCCCGGATGCACGTTGTCAAAGCTTGTAAAGCTCACCCCAGCAGGTAGTGTATCAGTGATGGTTGCTGAGGAGATTGACGTATTACCAGTGTTGCAAATCTGGATGCCATATTGCCCGCTACACCCCGGCTGACCGTTTGTGCTGACCCCTTTCGAGAGCGATGCTGTTGTCGTTGGAGGCGGTGGGAGAACTTTCGTCCAGCAGACCGAGCTACTTTGCGTGAATTGCCCACACGGGTTCTGCGCGCTGCCGAGCTGTCCCGAGAGCGTCGCAGTGTTGGTGATTTGCGTATTGGTCGGGAATGTGGTCGGCGGATAATACACCGTGATGTTGCAGGTGGCGCAGTTGTAGGGCTGCGTTGCCGACAGATTGCCAAGTGTCCAGGTAATCGTGTTGCCACTGACCGTAACGTTCGAGCAGGATACACCGATGAACTGCGCACCGCTTGGGAGTACGTCCGTCACAACACCATTGACCAGGTTGAGCTGTCCGTACTGTCCGCACGGTGCTGGATACCCGTTGCAGACCTTGATCTGGTAGGTCATTGTGTCGCCATAATACTTCCACGGGCAGTTGCCACCCTGCCACGTTGCACCGAGCGGCTGTTTCTGGATTTGCCAGGTGTTTGTGGCTTGGGCTGTGGTGCTCACATATTGCGTACAGAATTCAGCAGTCTGCAGCCCTTGCGAGGTTTGAACCGCTCCGACCATGCACACGCGATTGCGGGCTGCTGTGCCGTTGCACGTGGTGCCGTTCGGGAAGGACACCACGATCGTAAACGAGCCGGAGCATCCGCCGGCAGGAACGCTTCCGCTGGACCACTGCAGTTGCACAGTCCCGTTGGTGCCGGGGGATGGTGTCGAGACCGTCGGTGAGCCGCAGGCATTGGTAACGGAGACGCTTTGGAACAACAGCGGCGATGGTAGAACATCGGTAATCGTTGCCGACTGCGTCCCTGCCGGGAGCGAAAAGTAGATGGTGTACGAAAACGTCTGCCCTGAGCAGATGGTCGTATTGCTGACGACCTTTTTCAGGTAGAAGCCGAGCGGGTGTGTAGCTTCGGCGATGTTGGAATTCTGCTGCGCTGCTGTGGGCAATGTTGCTACAAACGCAATGCAGAGCCGTACCAACGAAGGGATTCGTGTCATCGGAGACACTCCAGTGATAGGTGGGACATGTTCGGCAGGATTAGGAGAGGCGGACGGATTTGGCGGTAGGGAGCAGGAAGCAGGGGAGAAGGCACATGCAACGGGCAATAGCAGGAACAGGGCTGGTTTCCGGAGGGAAAGTCCGAAATGCGCGCCCGGCGAGGCATCGGCTGCATGCGTCTCCTCCTGCGTGTTCAGCAATGTTGACTACTCTCAGGGGCGGAGGAGACCGCAGCCTCGCTTCGCACCTAAAAGCAGCGCAACTTCTACTCCAGCCTCTCCAGGAAGGTTCCCGGGGGGCACGTGCAAAAATAACGGTTGGCTCTGTGGGTGCCGTTACAGAGGACGACGCACGCCGTTAGGGAATCAGCACAGTTTTTCCGACCAGTTCGCCTCTCTCTAGAGCAGAGTGGAGACGCGCGGCTTCCGAAAGGGGATAGACCCCAGCGCAGTGGGGACGTACGAGAGCACGGGAGACCAGCTCTACGAGGGCTTCCAGTTCGGAACGTCTCCCCAGGTAGACGCCGTGGATACTCAGGTGGCGCAGATATGTTTGGTGCAGGCTCAGTGGGGACTCCCGTCCGGTGAGAATGCCGCAGAGGACAAGCCGCCCACCCTTCCGGAGGAGGGAGAGACTGCTGGGGAAGGTTGCTGGCCCAACGTAGTCTATGACTACGTCCACTCCATCGGGGAAGCGCTGGAGTACGGCGTGGGAGGCGGCTTCCGGTGGGAGTGTGGGCAGCACCCAGTCGGCACCCCACTGGGAAAGGAGTTCGGCGTACTCCGGGCGGCGGGTGGTGGCGATGACTCGCGCACCGCGGTGACGTGCCAGTTGGAGGAGAAATGCGCCCATGCCACCGGTGGCACCCCAGACCAGCACCGTATCGCCGTGAGCAACCTGAGCCTCTTCCAGAGCATGCAACGCTGTCAGACCAGCCACGCCAAGGCATGCGGCGTCAGTGTCGGAAATGTTCTCCGGCAGCGGGAGACAGCAGCGCTCAGGAACAGCCACATACTCGGCGTAGCCTCCTGGTCGGTGCATTCCGAAGTACTGCCAATTCATGCACAGATGCTCCAATCCCCGTCGGCACAACGAGCAGTTTCCACACCATACGAGAGGGTACACCAAAACACGGATGCCTTCGCGAAGAGACCGAACTCCTTCCCCGCAGGCAACAACCTCCCCGACGATGTCTCCACCGAGGATATGAGGCAGCTTCAGTGAGAGCCCAGGGTATCCACGGCGAATGACCGTATCCACGCGGTTGAGCGACGTTGCCCGGACTCGCAGCAGCACTTCTCCAGGAGCAGGGGTTGGCTCTGGAACGTCAACTCGGTACTGGAGTGCTTCCTCGGGAGCGCCGTGGGACCGTAGAAGCACAGCACGCACGTTACTGCAGCGGTAGTACGACAAACATCAGCACATCCCAGAGTGCATGCGAGAGAATGCCGGGGACCAATGAGCCCGTCCACAGGAACAGACTCCCCCAGACGCAGCCGGCAATAGCTGCTGCCGCCACGAGCGGAAGGTTTCCTGACCAGATGTGCACGAGTGCGTAGAGCGCTGTCGCGAGGACGAGCCCCCACAGACGCGGGAGTCGCTGCTGGAGGTAGCGTTGGAGCACACCGCGCCAGAAGAGCTCTTCAGCCGGTGCTATCCAGAACGCCAAGAGGAAGACAAGCAGCCAACCCGGTGCTTCTGCCCGGCGAGCGTAGACTACACTGACAGAGGCTGCCAATGCTGGCGCCACAGCGGTCATCACGGCATGACCAACCCAAAAGACCACGTACAAGCCAATGGCGGAGGCAATGCCAAGCCAGACATGCCGGAGCGTCGGCGTCAGAAGTGGGCGCCATTTGCCCCGTAGCAGCCACGCACTATATCCGAAGAGGGAGCCTGTGGCAAAGAGCATCCCCCACCAGAACCCTTGTTGGGGAGCTGTCCACGGCGAGAACAGCACAAACCACCATGCCCCTGCCAAGACTAACCCACCGAACGGGAAGCCAGCCAGCGATATGCGGTGCATCGGGTCCCTACTGTATGGGCACAAAACGGTGCAGGAGGAGCCCTGCCACAAGAGCACCGGAGAACATGAGATGAAGCTGTGCTGTGAGCAGGTCCAGAAAGCTAAAGGCGACACGAGCGTGGTTGAAGGCAACGGTGATATTTCGCCACGCTACCGGTAGTGTCAGCAACACCGCCAGTGACCACACGGGCAGCAATCCCAAGGTAACGAAGACGACAACGGATACATATGCCCCTGCCAGCAAGGCGACGTAGTAGTACGCTGAACCGCGCGGTCCCAGGAGGCTCGCTACCGTGTGGTAGCCTGCCGCACGGTCTTCGGCGATGTCACGGTAGTTGTTGCCATGGAGGATTGCGATAGTCAGCAGTCCGATGGGCAGCGAAAGCCAGACAGGGAGCCAGTCTAGCTGTGCAGTTTGCACGTAGTACGCACCGAGTGCCATCAACGGACCGAAGGCGAGGAAGACAGCAACGTCGCCCAATGCCCGGTATTTGAGCCCAATTGGTGGCACCGTGTAGAAGATGCCCAGCGCAGCTCCAGCAGCCATAAGGTACCAGATTGCCGGACCACTCTGCATGACCAGTACGACACCAACAGCAGCTGCTAACACCATGAGTAGTATGCCGAACCATAGATGCGCTTTCGGCTCCATCAAGCCATCCACGAGCACCCGGCTGGAGCCCAACACCTTCCACGTGTCGGCACCGCGCCGCCAGTCCATGTAGTCGCTGATGACGTTGACCCCCGCATGAGCCAGCAGTGTTCCCACCAGTGTCAGCAGGAAGCGCACCCAATCTAAAGCCGGTGCCAGCAGAGAACCCAGCAGAACCGGCGCTAAGGTTGCCGGGAACGCAAAGGGGCGAATCGCTTTCCACAAGGTTCTAAGCACTGAAGGCTTTTCTGCAAGCTGGCTCCGGAAGAGCTCCAGCACTTCGCCAGTTACCTCTACCTCAGCCCGTGGCTTCCACTCTCGCGTGAAGTCCGAGATGAACAACCGCGTTGGGCGGATCCGAAAGAGCGTGACCCCGGGAATCAGCTTCGCAAAAAGGACCAACTCCAGTGCCTTCCGGAAGATGATGCTCCGCTCGGGACGCTCCTCAATCGGTCCAAGCTGCTCGGCAATGCCTTCCCCTTGGATGAAACGGTCAGGAACGCCACGCTCAATCACGAAGAACACGCGTGGATTCTCCAGGATGTTGCGGTAGTTCCGTCCTTGTTCCAGTGCCGTGTAGAGGTAGCCATCCTGTTCGCCAAAGTACGCTTTGCCTGCCCAGACTCCAGCAGAGCCCTGCGTAACCAGCGTAAAGGCTTTGTTCTCTCGGAACACCTGCTTCGCCGTGCGGAGTGCCTCAATGTCCATGGCTGCCTCTTGAGTTGACCGACCAACCGGTCGGCAAAATTACGAAGCCCTCCGGGAAGCCGTTGTTGCATCGCACGGCACACCGCAATACGCTTGGCGATGGCGGAGAGGTGGGGAAGCAAGCTGGATTCTGCGATGATGCGGTGCACTACTGCTCCGAAACGTTCGTCGAAGCAACTGCCATGCTGCGGAAGCGAACACAAAAGTGGCGGAAGGTTGCAGCAGCGGTTGGGCTGCTGTATAGTGTGGCAGTTGTGTTCCTTCCACTGCTCTTATGCTGCTGGCACTGTGAGCAGCAGGAGTGTGGAGTATTCGCTACCGGCGAGCTCGCTCTCACCGAGGAGTTCCTAGCGGAGCTTTCGGAGTGCTGTGGTGCTGACGGAGAGGCTGCTGTCGGTGGTGAACACCAACTTCCGCACAATTGCTGCGCGGGCGGACACTGCTACGAGGACATTTCCCTCCTGATACCCCAGGGGATTGCCACCACGGGCATGCAGGATTTCACCAATGGAGGGCAGCCTGCTGTGTATGCGCCAGTTGTTCTGCTGCAGGGACTGGAGGTCTGGCGCACTCGGGGCGTAGAGCCGGCAACACTTCCCGGGAGCAGCCCAGCCTTTCTCTGCGTTTTCCGCTGTTGAGCTCCCCCACAATCGGATGGGCGGCGCGCTGAGCCGCGCTGGCCGTGAGTGCTGTGCGCCGACGGTGTCGTTCCCACGTTCTGTTGTGATTTGTCAAACCATCTTGCGGGGAGTCAGCCATGACAGCCCTCCTGCGAATCTTCCTGATAGCTTTCCTGGCGCTGCCAGCGTTAGGGCAGCACTTCATTCATGGCATTGTTTACGGCGAAGAGCCAGATGGTAGTCGCCGTCCACTGCCGGGTGCTCGTGTCCAGTGGCTTGGAACCACGGTCGGGACGTACACATCGGCTGAGGGACATTTCCACCTGCCGCGTCCAGCGGGTGCAGACACCCTACGGGTGAGCTCCGTTGGCTATCGGAGTCGCGATACGGTGCTATCAGGGCGAGTACCGGATACGGTGCTCATCGTGTTGCAAGCTGAGTACGAGGTACCTGCCGTTGCTGTGGAAGCACAGGCACCGGTGGTGACCGCAGCTCCAGTGAAGACGGAGCTCATTGGCGTGCGCCAACTGGAGCAATCGGCGTGTTGCTCATTGGCGGAGTCGTTCGAGAAGAGCCCGACGGTAGAGGCAACATTTTCCGATCCGCTAACGGGTGCGCGGCAGATTCAGCTACTGGGCTTGAGCGGAGCGTATGTGCAGACACTTGTGGAGGCAGTGCCCGTTCTGCGAGGATTATCGCTGCCGTTCCAGTGGGAGCACATTCCTGGCCCGTTCTTGGAGAGCATCGCCATCTCCAAAGGCGCTGCCTCGGTTGTGGACGGCTACGAGGGGCTGACGGGCACGATTTCGGTAAGCTACCAGAAGCCGTTCTCTGCCGTGCCCCTCTTTACGAATGCCTATGGTAGCTCGGCCGGGCGATTTGAGCTCAACACTATCGCTGCTCGTCCTCTCTCTGGCGGGTGGCAGGGTATGGGATTCCTCCATGGTCGGCTTGCCGGTTGGGAGCGGGACGCTAACGGAGACGGCTTCATTGACATGCCCCTGGTACGCCAGCTCAATGGGATGGTACACCTCTTCCGCCAGGGAACCCCTGAGCTCTGGGTTATCGCCAAAGGGCTCGTGGAAAAGCGCCGTGGTGGGACAGTGCAGGGTATCCCCGGTGAGCGTGCTTACCATGTGCGCGTGCTCAGCCGCCGCGGAGAGCTTATCGGAAAGGGTACGCTTGAGCTGAGTCCGGAGACACAGTTCGGCGTCCGCGCAGCACTGGTGGGGCAGCAGCTGCAAGCAACTCTGGGGCGATATCCGTACTCGGGAATGCAGTGGACCGGCCTGCTCAAGGCGCTGATGGTTGTGGACTGGGAAAACGGCGCACAACTCCGCTACGGGCTAGACATGTTGGTGGATACGTACGATGAGCGCTTTGCCGATACTGCCTGGAAGCGGCAGGAGCTGGTGCCGGGAGCATTCCTCGAGGCGACGCTCCGTCCGGCATCGTCTTTGACCGTTGTTGCTGGGCTGCGGGGAGATTGGCATAATCTCTACGGCGGGTTCCTGACCCCTCGGGCCTACGTGAAGTGGCAGCCAGCCACTGGGGTTACAGTCCGTGTTTCTGGCGGTCGTGGTATGCGGGTGCCGAATCCGGTTGCAGACAACTTGCCTTTTTTCCTCAGCTCACGGCGTGTTCTCTTCGGACCCATCTCGCCGGAGTGGGGCTGGAACTACGGTGCCTCGGTTACCGTGCTCCTTCCTCTGGGGAGCATCTGGACGCTGGATGGGGAGTTCTTCCGGACGGAGTTCCGCAATCAGGTAGTGGCGGATTTAGACGTGAGCCCACGCATCGTGCGCATTGGAAATGTCGGGCGGGCGTATGCGAATTCAGCTCTCGTGCAGGCAGAGGGCAGCATTGCTGGTATTGAGGTGCGCGTAGCCTATCGGTGGTGGGATACGTGGGCGCAGACGGGAGGACAATGGCGGCGCCGTCCGCTGGTATCCCCACATCGGGTATTGGCAACGCTGAGCTATGCTTCTGCAGAGCGCCGTTGGCAAGTGGATGCAACGGTCGTCTGGAACAGTGCCGGGCGCATACCCTCGACCGCAGAGAATCCCGATTCCTTGCGCTGGCAGGAGCGCTTCCCGGCAACGGTGCGCATCAATGGACAACTGACCCGCCGCTTCGGTCCCCTGGACATCTATGTTGGCGTGGAGAACCTCACAAACACACTCCAGCGGGCAGCGGTAATTGACCCCGCCAACCCCAACGGGCCCTACTTCGATGCTTCTCTGGTCTGGGGACCGTTGGAGGCACGGTTTGTCTACGCCGGGATGCGTTGGCGTCTGGGGCAGTGAGCTCCAGGACGACGGTACACTATTAGCGCAGGACGAGGAAGGGAAAGCGGACGACCGCCCCGGTAGTTTCCGCAGTCACAATGTACATGCCTGCTGCCAGGAGCGGGAGAGGGTAAGTGTACTCCCCTGCTGCATGCCAACCTGTAGCCAATGTGCCGTATTCCCGTCCGAAAGCGTCTGTGAGCCTCAGATGGAGGATGGTAGCCTCGGGGAGGATGCAGCGGAGCAGACCGGTGCCCACGACTGGATGGGGCTCCACAGAGAGCCCAACCCCAGCCAGTGGTACTGGAGCTGCAGAGGGTTGTCCTTCGGTGTCCAAGAGGTATGCCTCTTGCCGACCCGTTGCGGCGTTGATTCCGTAGCCGACGATGTAGCGCCCATCGGCGGAGATGCCACGAGCCACGTAGAGGAGCGAGCGTCCAACAGCTCGGGCATAGGCGACGTTGAGATCCTGCATGCCTGTTGCCGGCGTCCAGCGAAACGCGTGCCAGTCGCCCGTGGGGGTCATTGCCCAGCCGACCACGACGGAGCCATCGGCGGACACAGCCAGGGCAGCGCTTTCGCGTCCGCCCAGGGTGCCTAAGTCCTGCATGCCTTCGGTCGGTGTCCAGCGGAACGCGCGCCAGAGACGGTCGGGATTTTCCGCTCTGCCGACAATGACCGAGCCATCGGCAGAGACGCCGTAGGCCTCGCTCCGGGCGCCACCGAGTGTACCCAGGTCACGCATGCCTTCGGTTGGTGTCCAGCGGAAAGCACGCGGTTGGCGGTCGGCGTTCTCCGCCCATCCGACCACAATCACGCTGTCGCGAGCGATTGCCAGTGCTGCACTTTCGGCTCCGCCGAGGGTTCCCAAGTCACGCATGCCTGTCTGTGTGCTCCAGAGGAATGCTCGCAACTGCAGGCTGGTGTTTGCTGCTCTGCCAACGATGAGGCCCGAGGGCGCTACGGCAGCAGCCTCGCTTTCCCGTCCACCGAGTGTACCCAGGTCATGCATACCTTCGGTCGGTGTCCAGCGGAACGCGCGCCAACGTCCGATGCTATCCTGTGCTTTGCCAACAACAATGGCACCATTGGGGGAAAGACCAAGCGCTTCGCTGGCGCTGCCCCCGAAGGTCCCCAATGCTACCATGCCTTCGGCTGCTGTCCAGCGGAAGGCACGCCAGAAGTAGTTGATGTTCTCGGCTCTCCCGACAACAACGGTGCCGCTGTCGGAAACAGCCACCGCTTCACTGACCCCGCCACTGGGAAGGCGCCCCAGCCACAGGAGTTGCTGCGCGAAGCAGGCAACGGGTGGGAAAAGCAGCGCCAAGAACTGGATAGCCCCGCACCACGATGCCTTCACCATCTGGCTATGTCCCATCGGACCCCCCAGGATTGAGGGAACATTCAGCGACGCGCTCACTGCCGGCATAAGACGTTGCAGGGTCCTCCTCCGGTGACCGAGGTGCTTCGGTGGGCTGACTCTGGAGAACGTCACCACACGAACGTTGACCAATAGCCGAGGGCAAGCTGCCAGCGGGAGGGGAAGTTGCTAAGGTGAGAGCGCAGGCGGAAGCCCAGCGAATGTTGTGGGAAGAGCCCAAGGTACCATATGCCCATAGCGTTGCGCAGCCAAAGCTCAGCTTGCACGTAGGGGAACGAGCCGGCTCCGCTGTGCTCAATACCAAGCCCCAAGCTGCCTCCCAGGCGGAAGAGAGGAGCCATAAGGACTGCGCGGGCGTTCCAATCGGCAAGGAGAGTGGAGCTTACCTGTCCGGTTCTCGCGGTGGCGTACTCCACCTGGAGGCGCAACCGGGAGAAGCGCCAGGGAAGCGTATCTCCACTCCAGCCGATACCAGTGCCGAGCGACCAGCCCCAGTGCCAATCTGCTGCATGGCGCTCTACAATAAGGGCAGGAGAGAGGAGTGAGGCAACCCCAACACCTATCCAGACAGGAGCAGCAAGGTATGCGAAGAGAGCCACTGCGGCATCTTCCGCTCGGAGCCAGCGGACGGAATCGGACACGGCTGTCCGAGGAGTATCGGGGAAAGCGTCTGCCTGCAGGCTCCAGCAGCCCAGGATGCAGAGCAGGAGTGCCTTCCTAATTTTGCCGCCGACGATGGAACCGCGCCTGCTCATCGTTGCTGGACCGTGCGTTGTGGAATCCCGGGAGCTTCTCCACACGGTTGCCGAGCACCTGTGCCGTATATGCTCACAGCTCCCCGTGCGCTTTGTCTTCAAATCCTCGTACCGCAAAGCCAATCGTACCAGTGCCCGCTCGTTTACGGGCATAGGAGACGAACAGGCGTTGGAATTGCTGGCAGAGATTCGGCGTGCGTATCGAGTGCCCGTGTTGACCGACATCCACACGCCGGCGGAGGCAGCGCTGGCAGCCCGGTACGTAGACGTGCTGCAGATCCCGGCATTTCTGTGCCGGCAGACAGATCTGCTCCTGGCAGCCGGAGCTACGGGGAAGCCTGTCAACATCAAGAAAGGGCAGTTCATGGCGCCGGAGAGCATGGCGCATGCCGTGGAGAAAGTGCGGCGGGGCGGCGGCAAGGAGGTATGGCTGACGGAGCGGGGTACGATGTTCGGGTATCGGGATTTGGTTGTGGATTTCCGCTCGTTGGTCATTATGCGGCAGATGGGCTGCCCGGTGCTCTACGACGCAACGCACTCACTCCAACAGCCCAACGCGGGGGAGCGCTCAGGAGGGCGGCGGGAGTTCGTCCGGGCGTTGGCACGGGCAGCTATTGCCGTTGGCGTTGATGGCATCTTCTTTGAGACCCACCCCAATCCGGACCAGGCTCTGAGCGACCCGGACACGCAGCTTCCCTTAGCAGAGGTGGAGTCCTTCCTGCACGAACTTGTGGCACTCTGGCAGGCGATGCGACAGTGTGGGGTCGGAGTGCCGTAGCAATTCTGGCAGCGGGAGTGTGGGCATGTTCGGCGGGAGGCGTGCGTCCGGAGGGGGAACTATTTCCCGAGGAATCACTGCGCACGTTGCCGCCTCAGCAGGCAATCGGGGTAGAGGTCCTGCTGCTTGACTCTGCAGGGCTCCTCCGGGCAGCCATTACGGCTGATACAGCTTGGACGCTGCCCGACCGGGGTATGACGGTCTTCCGGGGGCAACTCCACGTGCGCTTTTTCCGTGCTGGCGAGTTCATCGGCGAGCTCTTCGCTGATAGTGCTCGCATTGATGAGCGAAGCGGGCTCATGACGGCGTTCGGACGCGTGCGTGCCCGTTCCTATCCTGAGGAGCGGCATCTGGAAACGACGGAGCTCCTCTGGGATCGGCGGCAGCAGCAGTTC
>VAPR01000708.1_pt1 | contig 19939 bp, 20 predicted proteins | sample 3380701 | NCBI WGS metagenome assembly VAPR01 (sample SAMN11536904, study PRJNA540576) | hot springs metagenome | isolation source: hot spring wet sediment | place: Spain: Lobios | collected 2014-01 | reverse complement strand
ATGGATGGTGGACGGTTGAAGGGGAGAAGATGTCCAAATCTAAGGGTAATGTGGTTGACCCTAACGATATAGTGGATGAGTTCGGAGCAGACGTTCTTAGGTATTTCCTCCTAAGGGAGGTCCCTTTTGGACTGGATGGAGATTTCTCTAGAACTGCTCTAATAGGCAGGGTAAACGGTGAGCTTGCAAACGGTCTTGGAAACCTGGTAAGTCGCTCCCTAGGCATGATAGAGAGGTACATGGGAGGAAGGGTTCCAGAGCCCATGTTATCTGTTGAGGGCTACGAACAGAGGGTAAGGGAAAAGGCTATGGAAACTGCTAGGCAGGTAGAGGATGCAATGGAGGAGATTGCTTTTCATAGGGCCCTGAATGCAATATGGGACTTTATAGGTTTTATGAACAAGTACGTGGATGAATCTGCCCCATGGTTGCTGGAGAAATCGGGAGACAGGGAAAGGTTAAGTCTTGTTCTCTGGACCCTTGTTGAGTCAGTAAGGATACTTGCACTTTTGCTTTACCCATTTATTCCCTCATCCTCTAGGGAAATATGGAGAAGAATTGGTTCTCCTGAACCACTTGAATCTCAGCTCTTCTCTTACGCAAAGGAATGGGGTTTAACAAGGCCTGGCTGGCAGGTAGAGAAGGGAAGAGCTCTCTTTCCGCGATACGAAAGGTAAACCCTCTTTAGGTGCAATTTTTTGCACTCAGAGTGCAAAAAATTGCACCTATTTTCATTCTGCTCAGGAAAATACTTAGTAATTTCAATAAGTTAGTTCTGTATCTGAACTGGTATAGATATTGCTACTTAAGTTTTTGAATATGTACGGTCTAAAGAAGCAGGAAGGGTTTACGATAACCGAGGTGCTTGTGGCAGTGCTGATAATGGGTCTTGGCTTCTTAGCCATGGCTGAAATGGAGTTTCTTGCCTTGAGGCAAAAGCAGAGGGCAGAGGAAGGAACCGTTGCTACAAACATTATCCAGTTTATCGCAGACAGAGATATGGCGGAGGTAAAAAGAAGGCATCTCTATAACTCAATTGTATACATGGATGCCCAGGCTGGAAAGACATACGACCTTAGCTACTGTAATGATTCTTCTAGTGAATCAGTTTGTGATTCCTGTCCCTGTAACCCGCTTGAGTTTGTGATTTCAGAACTGGATAATGGAACTGTTGAGAATACCTGCGCGGTTGTGGATCTAAAAGACAGTGACCCGGATAAGGTTGTGTTTAGAAACACCCTATCTGACTGTAACAGTGATGCAGCCAGCATGAGAGAAGGTAATAGGCCTTTTTTATACGTTGTAAAAAGGGCAGAAGCCAAGGAAGAGACTATTAACGGGATAAAAACCCTTACGGTTTCTATAAACTATGCCGTAAAAACAGAGGCTCAGTTTGAGGATACCGGATTCAGTGTGGATATAAGTGATTCTCTTGCAAGTCAGGTATACGAGATTACCGCTCATCAGAGCGACTATTCTAACTTTGTTCCGGGATGGAATGAGGTTTTTATACCGCATATACCTTAAAGCTAAACTGCAGGTGGGCTATGAGAAGCAGGGGATTTACCGTACTTGAGCTTTTAGTGGCTATAGGGATTCTCTCGATTATGATTGCAGGGCTTACCATAGCATTTATTCAGCAGCAAAGACAGTTTAGCTTTACCAGAGAGGCTGTGGATATTGACCAGACCGCAAGGGCAACGCTTGATTACATAGCAACAGAGATAAGAAATGCGGTTTCAAGGCAGGGAAAAACCTTTTCTATTAAGTTTGTAAATGGTGGAAGCGGGGTTAATCCCCCCTGTTCCGATAACACCGATGTTCCAGGAACAGCAACTTCCCCTCCAGACTGTATTACCCTCTACACGTGGGATATAACCAGGGGACAGAACAACGGAAACCTTCCCTCGGTTGCTACAACGGTAGAGGTTATATCCGGAGGACCCCAGCTTATTCTAAGGCTTCCGGATGAGTGGGTTGTTGGAGGTGAACCTATAGTTGAACCCGGAGACTATATTGGTTTTAGGTCACGTATTAATATGTGCAATCCCAGTGGGAGTGTGAATTGTCTAAGCGATCCCGAGCTCTGTACTGAGTGTGGAGCTATTTTAGAGATAAGTAGTGTTAATAAAGATTTAAGGCAAATTACCATAAACAATGATATGGGGCTTATAAAGGAGCAGAATTTTCAAGAAGAGGATTTCTCTAGTTTTGAAGAGTTTTTGAGCTCCTTTTTTATCCCCGAAATTTCTTCTCAGGTTTCCGAGATGACAGTTGTTCAGTCAAAGACTTTCAGGGTGGATATGGAAAACATGGAGCTAGAGATGTCCCAAAACGGGGGACCTTTCCAGCCCATTGCTGGGGGAGTTGATGCTCCTGGTATAGTTGATATCCAATTTGTTTTTAATCTACAGGACCCGGATGGTGGTATAACAAAGGTTGGTGTCCCTTTAGATGAGGCTAACAGGATGTATCCTGATTTCAGCTCTGATCCCTCCCTTCTGGGAAGGGAAAAGGATATAAGAACCGTTGAGATATACCTTGTTGTAAGATCCAGGGTAAGTTCCCAGCTGATAAGTGGACAGCAAATCCCTACCCAGACAATACCCCAGATTGGGGATGTGCTGCAAAGGCAATCTTCTTCTCTGGGGGAAGGGTTTATATACAGGGTGTTTTCCACAACCGTATATGTAAGGAACATGGCAAGGGAGGAATTTGGATAAGTCTATGTACAGGAGAGGGCTATGAAGAGGGAAGACGGGATAGCAATAATACTTGCTCTTATAATGCTTCTTGTCCTATCAGTGCTTGCGGTAACCATATCTTTTATGTCAAATGTGGACTTTCAAACCATGTCAAACTACAAGCAGGGACAGGAGGCTTTTCTGGCTGCAGAAAGATGCATTGAGGAGGGGAGAAAAAGGTTTGAGGTGGTGGGTATAGAAACACTATACTTTCTACTTCAAAGTGAAATTAACGCAGAGGACTTAACTGTTGAGCTTGAGCTTTCAAATGGAGCAAGATGTAGAAGCGGAAGACGGGATTTTAACAGAGATGATCCTTCTGAGCTTCCCCCTTTAATTTCCCTTCCCCCTCCTACAAAGGCGTACGGAAGACCTATAAAGCACGTAAGCCTTCCCTCCGGCGGAATTGGAGGAGCCGCTTTGGTTTCTACAACCTTTACGGTTGTTGGAAAGGATGCAAGGGATAAGGACCCTGAAGACACAAAAGAGGAGATTAACACCGGTACGGAGATAGCTTTTGGGGTTGAAACCTTTATCCCAGGGGGTGCCAGTAATGTTTACTAGGCTAAGACATGGTTTTTACAGGGTAAAGTTAGCAATTGTTTTGCTATCTCTTGCTTTTGTAACCGGTGCTCAAAGCGACCCTATTACCAAAAACGAGGTGGAGGACCTTAACATACTTATTTCCCAGTTTGTTGGTGGACAGCCAAACGTCCTTACGATACTGGATCTCTCAGGTTCAATGGGAAGAAACTGGGGGGGAACCCAGGTTGGAAACTGGGATGTTAAATCCACAATAGATGACTGTGAGGATGCATTCGGAAGCAACAATGATGATAGAAGGGCTCAGTCTGCCCACTGTGCTGAAAACACAGCAAACACAAGCGTATGTGGTTCGAAGTGGTGTCCAAATGGGGTGTGCTCTTCTGAAGAAGAATTTAACAACCTTTTAAACTGTGTGCTTGATAAGGTACCCGGTTTTGACCCATCCTGTATCTATGACAGGGTATGCGGTAACAATAACGGGGTTTGCGGGGAAACAGCCTTAAGCTGTGATACATCTATTGAGCGTTCAAGGGCAGCAGCGGCCATAGAGGCTGCTGCTGGGCTTACCATGTGCTCTGGGGCAACAAACTGTCAGGTTGGCTCAGATAGAGACCCATCCTGTAATACGAGCAGTGACTACAGCAGGTTTAAAACCTGTATGCAAACGCTTCAGTTAATCTCAAAAAATAAGGATGATAACTGTAGTGGTGGAACCTCAGATTGTAAGGGGGAGCCAAGGTTTGGAAGCTCCCGTCTGGATGTTGCTCTCAGTGTGTTTTTCAATTTCTTGGATGCAGATGACTCCCTTGCCTCCAAGTTCTGTGATGACCCTGGCAAGCTCTTTGACGGTGTTAGCTCCTCGATAAGTTGCAGGGATTACATGGAGACACCTTACAGGGATGTAAGTTCTCATGTTAAGGGAACGGGAAGCGGATTTAGGCTTCCAATAACCAATGCCAGTGATACCCCCCTTATAGATGAGCTTACCGATAACGATGCCGAGCTTCTCGGGATAAGGTTTCGTCCCATGACCTATTCGGGGGCAGCTTGGGGAGGATGTACGGCAGGAAACACCTTTCAACTTCCTCAGGGAGGTTTTGCTGGCGGTAGCAAGCAGTCCCTTGATAACGTGTGGAAGTTCTATAGAAACCAAACTGCTTGGGGTGGAACCCCTCTTGCCTATTCGCTTGGCTTTGATGACAACAGTGCAAGTAACAGCACCATTCCAAACGATGCACTTGGAGCCTACAGGGTTGAGCTACAGACTGACCCCGCAATTGAGTGCAGGCCCGAGTTTGTCGTTGTGATAACGGATGGTGAGGATACCTGTTCAGGGGAGTGCAGTGTAACCCCGGGTTCGTGTAGTGGTTCTGAAACAACAAATGCCAATCGAAGAAGCTCCATACAGGCTGTAAGCAACCTAAGAACCTACTACGCAAGAAACCCGGTAAAAAACAGAGGAAAGCAATTTAAGAAAGAGATCCTAACCTTCGTTATCGGTATAGGGATTGATTCCCCTCAGGCAAAAAGGACGCTAAATGCCATGGCACTTGCGGGAGGAACACACACAACCGGTGTTATAAAACACAAGGGACCAGATGGGAAAGAGGTCGGAACAGTTGACATAGAGAGTGTGCTTCCTTCTGGGGATGCATTTAGTGTTTTTAAAGACCTTGGGATTGCAAAGGGCATAGATACTGATCCGGTAGCTGCAACCCTTTCTGGCTGCAAGACACCAGATGAAGATGGGGTATGTCAGTTTCAGGGTATTAATGTATTCGATAACAACTTCTTTGAAACGGGTATCCCGTTTACAGAAGGTCAACCGCTTAATGGTTTTGCCTTCTTTGCAAACAACGCGGAGGAGCTTGCCGATGCACTTAAGACCATACTTGAGTTTATCCAAACATTTAGCACCTCTGGGGTTGCTCCTACGGCACCGCAGTCTTCTACAAGTGTTGCCCTTAGAGACAGGGTGTTTTTATCCATACTTACCCCTGTAAGTGGTGAGAGGCTGTGGCAGGGAAGACTTGCCCTTTACGGTTTTGTTAATGACCCTGAAAACCCCGGGGCAAAAATGGCAGTTGATGTAAACGGAAACGTTATCTTTGATGAGGACGGCTCTCTTAATCAGAATGCAAAGAACTTCCACTGGGAGGCTGGAAAAACGCTGGCGGAAAGGGATATAGTCTCTGATCCGAGAAACCTTTTTACCGTTAACACAATGGATACATCCAAAATAGAGACGGTTAAAACAAGTGATAATCAGATTGTAAGCATAAGATATACGGGTGAGAGGGTTGTTTTCAATAGTGCCCTTGAGCCTGAGGTTTTTGGTATAAGTGATGCAGATGTTACGGATCCCATTCCGGATTTCTGTCAGGAAAACGGCATAAAGGATTGCTCTTCCCTCTGTGGCGATACGGAAAGTGAAGAGTGCAGAAGCTGTGTAAAGGAGTGCATAAGGGATAAGATTGTGGATTTCATGAAGGGGAACACAAACATACTCCCTGTTGGGGATCCCATGGGCTCAATGGGAACCAACTGCCCTGACCCTCAGCTTGGTGGAAGCTTTGCAACCTGTTCGATCCGTCTGGGGGATATATTCCATTCGGTACCCGTTGTGGTTGGTTCTCCTTCAGCTTTGTTCTTCGATGTGGGGTTTCAGGAATTTGCAAAGGAGTTTAGAGACAGAACGGCAGTGGTTTACGTTGGTGCAAACGATGGGTTTATACACGGTTTTCATGCTGGAAACTTTATAAATCCGCTTGACCCTTCTCTACCGGATTCAAGCAAGGTAAACCCATTTACGGGGGAGGTGGAGAAGGTGCCTTTCTTTAGTGCTGGAACGGGAAGGGAGGTTTTTGGGTTTGCCCCCCCATCTTTTCTTCCCGACTCCCGTGCTCCTCTTACAAAGTCTCCTGAATCCCCTTCAGGTATTACACCGGACTACAGGTTTGGGGATTTTAAGACCTTTATTGTGGATAGCCAGATAGAGCGGTCTTTTTTTGATGGCTCTCCCCTCGTTGCGGATGTGTTTATAGATGGCTATGAGAACGGCATACAGGATACAGAGAGCTGCTCAAGTGTTCCTGCAGTTGATGGAAAGATAGATAAGTGCGGTAGAGAATGGCACACTGTTCTTCTCTCGGGCTTTAGAAACGGGGGAGGGGCTTATATTGCCCTTGATGTTACCAATATAAAGTGCATGGATGAGAACTGTACGGAGATAGGAAAGCAAAAGGATAGTGGTCCCGAGTACCCACAGCACCTCTGGACCACTTTTGATAAGAACTTTGGAAACTCATGGTCTGATCCAACGATTGGAAGGGTAAGGATGAAGGTGGCAGGACAAACTGTGGATAGATGGGTTATGTTTGTCGGTGGAGGGCTTGACCCAACTGATACGGACCCAACCGATGGGGTTAGTTTTGGAAACGCTTTTTACGCCATAGATATACCGACTGGAAAGATAGTATTTAAGTTTGCAAAGGATAAAGCAAGCGCACCAAATGCTACACTTACAGACTCGAGAATGACCTGTGATGTTCCGAGTAAGGTTGGGGTATTTGATTTAAATGGGGATGGATACGTTGATATAGCCTATGCGGGTGATACCTGCGGAAGGTTATGGAGGTTTGATATATCAAAACCGATTGTAGCAGACTCGGACATTTCGCAAACCGGCCGCGATGGGAGTGCAAATATAACGGCTCCTGACTGGACAGGGGATATAGCATTTTGCGCAACGGCTAATTTAGAGCAGTGTAACGATCCGGGCTCTATTCCTGAGGGTGAAAGGCAACCCATATTCTTTGCTCCTACCGTTGTTTTGGATGACCTGGGTAGAAGACATGTAGTATTTGTTACGGGAAACAGAAGACATCCAAGCAACATAGCCGAGTACGGGAAGCTCTACAATTTTATAGATGAGTTTATCCCTGCTTTTCTTGCAGGTGGTGAAGCTGGTAGCGCTGTATCAGCCCCAACAAAGACGGAGGCTGATTTTACTTCGGGTCAGATAATAAAGCTTGTTCCTCAGACAGGTACGGGTATATCTGATCAGTTTACAACCTCGGGTGGGGCTGCTGTTAACAATCAGGGAGAGTTTATAGTTGTCTTTCCCAATAATGTTGATTCTCCGGGGGGAGAAAAAGGGTTTGGTTCACCTGTTGTTATAAACAGGGTGCTTATATTTGCAACGTTTGCCCCCGATATCGGAGGCTCAGAAGACCCCTGTACCTCAAGTGCGGGTGTTGGAAGGGTATTTGCAATTGATTACCTCTCTGGAGAGCCAGCCTTGGCAAGGGTACCGGGGGCAAAAAAACTAATTCAGGGAAACGATAGTGAAAAGAAAGATGCAGCGGGAAGAACGGTAGCAGAGGGTATGCCTACACCTGCACAGCTTACATTTGGTGCCCGTGGCTCTGTAGTTCTTACGATGGCCTTTACCGGAAGTGCTGCAACTGGGGGATCTCAGTTCTTGGTCTGGGAGCTTCCTCCGTTTCCGACAAGGACTCAAACCCTTTTCTGGGAGGAGATACTTTAAAGAGGAGAGGACTTTGGATGAGGTTTTATAAAACCGGTGGTTTTAGCGTTACTGAGCTTCTGATTGTAATTGGGGTTATGGCTGTTGTTTTGGCTATAGCAGGTGTACTATCAAGCAAGGTATATTCGAGACGTTCTGTTGATAGCGTCTTAAGGAATGTATCTTCTGCCCTTCAGATTGCAAAGCTAAAGGCTGCAAGACACGGTGTTGAGTACAGGGTGGAGTTGAATTACAGTCCTGAGGAAAAGATACTCTCTATTGTCACAAGCAGGGGAAACAGCAATAGAGATTCAACAACCTATCAGGAAGAGACTCAACAAACCGTAGAGGTTCTAGATGGGTTTACGGTAGAGTTTTCAGGCAGTGGGGTATTTGACTTTAATCCAAACGGCACTCTTGGAGGGGCAAGCGGAACGGTTGAGATAAAGCCAGATTCAACCTCGAGTGTAAAGAGGTGTGGGCAGATTGTTGTAAGCCCTTTTGGGCGTATTAGAATTGTTGAGGGAAACTGGATCAAAAGTGGCCAGCAGCAGTTGTGCTATCCTATAAGGTAGCTTGGTGTCCTATCGGAGAGGATTAGCTCCTTTCTTTTTAGGTCCCTATTTATTCTGTTTGGTTGTTTTTCTAGCGTTTTTGTATTTTTGTAATATTGATCAAGTGTGTTGAATTTTTGGAGAAAAAAAGGCATTATAGGAAAGGTCTAGCTGGGGGGTTCAATCTGGATTTGAATTCTTTTGTTCAAGGAGGAAGAGAGATGGAGAGGGATCACGTAACGATTTTGGTTGTTACCCCTGATAAGCGAGGAGTAAGGTCTCTTAACATAAAGACCTTCCATATAAGGGCGCTCTTCTTTGTACTCACAGGTTTTATATTGGTTTCTCTGGTTTCTTTTGTGGCCAGTTATAAGCTTTACAAGAAAGCAAAACACAAAAATGAGGTTATGGGTTATCTGGTTAACCAAATAGGAACTCTAAGTCAGGCTTTAAGCAGTAATCTGTTTTTAGAAGACCAGCTAAATGAAAGGCTAGGGGATATTGAGGAAAAGCTAATTGAGATGCAAAAGCTACTTAGAAAAAAAGGCATAAAAAAAGAGCTCTCCATAGGGGGTGAGTTTATACCCGCAGATAGGTTAAGTAGCTCCTATTTTGATGCTGTGGAAAATGACATAGATAAGTTAATTGATATTATAAAAACTGTTCCTATTGGTAAGCCATTATCTGGAAAAATAAATTCTGGTTTTGGTTACAGAAAAGACCCTATAAACTCCAGATTGGCGTTTCATTCAGGTATTGATATAGATGCATACTGGGGACAGCCTGTAATCGCAACGGCAGATGGTGTTGTAAGTCATGCTGGATGGTACAAAGGATACGGAAAAACAGTAATTGTGGAGCATAAAAACGGATACGAAACGCTTTATGGACACCTATCTGGTTTAAATGTAAAAGAGGGACAGTATGTAAAAAGCGGTGATGTAATTGGCTTTGCGGGTTCTACTGGGAGGTCCACAGGTCCTCATCTACACTATGAGATACTGAAGAATAACCAGAATGTAGACCCTGCAAGGTATCTTTCTCTGAGATGATGGCATAAACATGTTTGGAAAGGGAAATAAGGGAAAAAAGCACCCTAACCAGAGGGTGGATGAGATAACCACTTTGATAGGTGAGGGGTGCTCCTTTGAAGGTGATATATCCTTTCCTTCTTCAACCAGAATAGATGGAAGTGTCAAGGGAAACGTAAGAGGAGAGGGGGTTCTTATAATAGGGGAAAGCGGATTTGTCTCAGGTGAAGTTAGGGCTGTAGAGATTATAGTTTACGGAAGGGTTGAGGGGAATATCGAATCTCAAAGGCTTGAAATAAAGAGAAACGGTAGCGTGGTTGGAGATGTTTTTACCAGGTCTTTGATTGTGGAAGATGGGGCTGTATACAACGGAAAGTGCTTTATGGAACAGGCCTCCTCCGGGTCTTTGGAGGGCTCTTCGGAAACCGATAAAGAGGGCGTTTTTACTACCGAATCTTAGCCCAATAAAAACGGGTGGGAATGCCTTTTATTAAGCACCCCCACCCGAAGGAGGATGGAGAGATGATGCCTTTTAAGCATACTTGTTAACTTTACATACAAAAATAAAGTATTTTACTTAAATTGTCAAGGGTAATTTTTTTCTTGTTTTTAAAAGTTTTTACCGCTGTATAAAAAAATTACAAACTGATTAAAAGATTACCAGAAAAAATCTGAAAAACCTGTGTAAGTATTTGAAAATATTAAGAAAGTTTAATTCTGGTATCCTTTTTGCATTAAATTAAGCATTTAAAAATTAAAAAAAGGCGGGTAAAGCCATGGTGCTTTGGAAACCGGATCCTTCTTTTTACCCTTCACCCAGGATGGCAATGAAAGCCCCTCCTGAGCGGTTTGGCTACGTGGTAGCTCTAAACTACGGGAGAAGCAACCGTCCTGATGTTGTGTGTGTTGTTGATCTTGATCCTCAATCCCCTACCTACAGCCAGGTTATAAATACCCTTGAGTTGCCTTATGTGGGTGATGAATTACACCATTTTGGCTGGAATGCCTGTAGCTCTGCTCTATGTCCTTATGCACCTCATCCTCATCTGGAAAGACGTTACCTGATTGTACCGGGTATACGCAGTTCACGTATTTACATAATAGATACCAAGCCCGATCCCTTTAGACCGCGTATCGTTAAGGTTATTGAACCGCAGGAGGTAATGTCAAAATCTGGCTACAGTCGTCCTCATACTGTACACTGTGGCCCGGATGCAATTTACATAAGTGCCTTGGGTTCTGCTGATGGAGATGGCCCTGGAGGTATATTTTTACTTGACCACTTTAGCTTTGAGGTAATAGGGCCCTGGGAGATTTACCGAGGTTCACAGGAGCTTGCCTACGATTTCTGGTGGCATTTAGCTGAAGACGTTATGGTAACCAGCGAGTGGGCTAAACCAAGCCAGTTTGAAAACGGCTTGGTACCACAAGACTTGCTGGCAAACAAATACGGCCACCAAATCCATTTTTGGGACCTCCGTAAAAGAAGGATTATTCAGACAATAGATATAGGAACAGAGAATCAGATGCTTCTTGAGCTACGTCCGGCTCATGAACCAACCAGGGTTTACGGATTTGCAGGGGTTGTGGTAAGCACAAAAGACCTCTCTTCTTCAATTTGGCTTTGGTACAGGGAAAACAACAAGTGGCAGATAAAAAAGGTTATAACGATTCCTCCTGTTCCTGCTAGTGAATCTGATTTGCCTCCAATCTTAAAGCCTTTCGGTGCTGTCCCACCGCTTGTTACAGATATTAACCTTTCCCTTGATGACAGGTTTCTCTATGTTTCCTGCTGGGGAACGGGACAGTTGCATCAGTACGATGTTTCGAATCCGTTTGAGCCAAAACTTGTGGGAAAGGTTGAGATTGGGGGGATTGTAAGCGGAAAAGGACATCCAAAAGGCGGGGAGTCACTATCAGGTGGACCACAGATGGTTGAGATAAGTCGTGATGGCCGTAGAGTGTATTTTACCAACTCCCTCTACAGTACTTGGGATGATCAGTTCTATCCGGATGGTCTCGAAGGATGGATGGTAAAGGCAATTGCTGAACCTGGTGGTGGGTTAAAGCTGGACCCAGATTTCTTTGTTTACTTTGGGCAAACTCGCCCTCATCAGGTTAGGCTCGAAGGTGGAGATGCTTCTGCTGATTCTTTCTGTTACCCTTCTTACCCCTCCTGATTGGGTTGGTCCCTGGGTGGTTGTTGTTGCTCTTGGAGTTTACCATGGGCTAAATCCCGGCATGGGTTGGCTCTTTGCTCTGTCTCTTGGACTGCAGCAGCGCAGTGAAAAGGCAATATGGCTCTCATTGTTTCCAATTGCCCTAGGCCATGCTCTTTCCCTAGCTCTGGTTGCTTTTATGGTGGTTGTAGGATTGTATTTTGTTTCCCTTAACCTTCTTGAGTTATTTACTGCAGCCATTCTTTTGGCTTTTGCGGTATACAGGCTGTTTAATTACTACAGACATCCGCGTTGGGTGGGAATGAAGGTTGGAATGCGGGATCTATTTCTGTGGTCCTTTCTTATGGCATCAGCCCATGGGGCTGGATTGATGGTAGCCCCCGTCCTTATAAATGTAGCGGGTGTGCATAGCCCAAATCATCATAGTATGCTAAATATGCCTGCTGGGGTTAGCATGCTTCTGGCGGTTGGTATTCACACCGTTTCCATGTTGGTAGCAATGGGAATGGTTGCCTGGGTGGTTTATAGAAAGCTGGGGCTGGTTGTTTTAAGACAGAGGTGGATTAACTTTGATCTGATTTGGGCAATAGCCTTATTTGTGGTTGGGGGGATTGCACTTGTTGCTGCAGTTATTTAAAGTCTTATAGATTGTGTTCTATTCTTGAGGAAACTTAAAAGAGGAGGAAGAGATTTGCCAGGCATACCTGTAAAAGGAGATATAATACACTACATAAGTGGGGATATCCTTAAAAAAGAGCGGCCCACAGTTTTAATGGTTCATGGAGCAGGACAGAATAGCTTTACCTGGAGGTATCAGATTGAGTGTTTAAAAAGCCATCCTTATTTCAATCTGGTTATACCTGACCTGCCTGGCCATAATAAGTCTACAGGAAACGGTTGCAGAACTATAGAGGAATATAGCAGTTTCTTAAAGGACTTTGTGGATACACTTGACCTTGGGGATCTCATACTCATTGGTCATTCAATGGGTGGAGGAATAGTTCAGGTGTTTACACTTAAGTGGCCACACAGGGTTTGTGCATTAGTCCTTGTAGGAACAGGCAGTAGGCTTCGGGTTGCTAGAGAGACGCTATGGAGTGTGGAAAATGATTTTGAAACTTTCTGTCGGGTTGCCCCTACACGTGCCTTTTCTGGTTCAGCTCCTAAAGAGCTTAAGGAGGCTTTTGTTGAGACTATTCTTAAAACCCCTCAATCCGTTATACACCAAGACTTGCTTGCATGTGATGATTTCGATATTACCGAAGGGATTAGCTCAATAGAGGTTCCTACGCTTATAATATCTGCTGATGAAGATATACTTACCCCTGTTAAATATGGGGAGTATCTGCACGGTAAAATTAAGGGATCTAGGTTTTATGTGATTAGAGGGGCAGGTCATTTTATGATGCAGGAGAAACCAGAAGAGTTTAATCGTATCTTGATGGATTTTCTGGGCTCACTTTCTCTAAAACACCCAGCAGAAGGTTGACCTGGATGAAGCGATTATATATCATTTAGAGAGAATAAAGGTCAGAGAAAAAACTATGAGAAGGCTTCTTTTGGTTATACTTGCTGTTCTCTTCGTTTCCGTAAACGGTGTTAGTGCACAGGAAGGTGAGTTAAAAAAAGAAGGCGGTATGCTTTTAAACAATATTGTTGAGGTTATAAAGTCAAACGGCTTTTCAGATCTAAAGAAATACGAAAGACCTAATTTTGCCTTGCTTTTAAGGACTTTTTCCCCTAAAACTCAATTGAAAGAAAACAGCTACCTTGGGGATAGTGAAAAACCAAGGGTAATCCTTGGAGGAATACCCTTTGTTTCCCTTCCTGTAAGAAGGGATGAGGAAGAGGATTTTGACTTGTTTTCCCAAGAAAGTATGTTTTTCTTCCTATACTTTAGCAAGAAATTTTAGTACAATTGAACTAAAAATTTTTAAGAAGGAGAGATGAGATGAAGATAGCTCTTTTAGGTGGAACCGGAGATATAGCTGAGGGGCTGGTACTTCGCTGGTCAAAAGCAGGCCACGAGATATTTATAGGATCAAGAAGTGATGAAAAGGCAAAGAAAATAGCCTCGGAGTACATAGAAACCCTATCAAAACTGGGTATTACTCCAAACATACACGGAATGCCCAATGCAGATGCTGCACGTTCTGCTGAGGTCGTTGTAATAAGCATCCCTCCAGAGTATGCAGCATCAACCGTAAGGCAGATAAGGGACAGCTTTACAAACCAGATTGTTATTACCCCTGTTGTGTCAATGGTAAAGAAGGGAAATTACTTTATGTACACCCCTCCGCCTCAGGGCTCTTGTGCACTTGAGATAAAGGAGGCACTGCCTGAAGGGGTAAAACTGGTTTCAGCCTATCATAACCTCCCTGCAAAGGAGTTGAGCAAAATAGATAAGGAACTGGACTATGATGTTGTCATATGTGGAGACGATGAGGAAGCAAAGGCTATTGTGAAAAAACTTACGGAAGATATGCCAAAGCTAAGGGCTTTAGATGCAGGTCCACTTGAGGTATCTATGATGGTAGAGGCTATAACGCCCTTGATAATCAACCTCAATCTTAGGTATAAGCCAAGGCACTTTTCGGTAAAGTTTGTGTAAATTGTTAAATGGGTGCAATTTAAGAATTGCACCCATTTTATTCACCAACAACCTGTATTATAACCTCTCTTCTTCTTGGTCTGTTATCAAAATCCACAAGCACAATCTGTTGCCATGTACCGGTAAGTAACCTCGAAGATGAAAACGGAACGGTTAGGGATGGACCGAGAAAAGAGGCCCTTATATGGGAGTATCCGTTCCCATCACCCCACCTTGCATCATGCTCATAGGGTATCCCTTTGGGGATCAACCTTTCAACTGCTCTCTGAAAGTCCTTTATTGCTCCGCTTTCGTATTCTATGGTGGTTATCCCTGCTGTAGAGCCAGGAACAAACACTGTGGCTATACCCGAGGAGATTCCAGAGTCCTTTATGGCTTTTTCCACATTACGGGTTATATCTATTATGTCTGTCTCTCCTTTTGTCTCTAGGGTAAAACGTAGGGTTTTTACCGCCATTTAGTATCTCCTTAGAATTAAAATAGTTTTAGCTGTGAAGGGGTTTCAAGAGGCTTTGCATTAAAACCCCTTTTCTGAAGGGTTCTTGCAAACTCCGTGCTGAAACCATAGACCAGGTACACCTCTTTGGGCTTTACAATCTCTACAAACTGAATAAGCTCATCGTAGCCTGCAATGTTGCTAAGTGGGAACACCTCATCGGCTTTAAAAAGTGACTTTGTAAAGGCTTTATCAATAGCCCATCCCATGACCACTCCAATCTTTTTGTTCTCGATTCTCTCAACCACTTCTGATCCTCTTAAGAAGAAGGGAACAAAAACCACCTTGCCTTCTATTTGACTTGGTCTAAACCTCTCGTAGTTTGAGAATCTGATTCCGAATTCTTCGTATATCTTTACGGTTCTGTAGATCGAGTTATGGAGGCTGAGCTTATAACCTTTGTTTCCTAAAATCTTTATTATATCTTGGGCTTCTCCAAGTGCCTCAACTAAAAGCACAGGGGTTTTTCCTGAAAGAAGGGAGTTTTCAACAAAATCGGTTATTGACTCAACTACACCCTGTGGTGAGGGGAATACGTATTTTGGTAGTCCGTATCTGCACTTCATAATTAGAATATCACACTTTTTTATCTGAATGGGTTCTGAGGTTTCATTTTGACTCAGTTTGAAATCACCTGTATAGATGATTCTCTTCCCATCAAATTCTACAACTATCTGTGCAGAACCCGGTATGTATCCAGCAGGTATGATCTCTATCTGAATCCTCCCTAGACTGAAAGGATGATTAAAAGGGCAAGGAAGTACAACCGAGTTTTTTATCTTTTTCCCCAGAAGCTTTATTGTCTGTGGGGTGGCTATAATCTTCTCATGTGATACTATGCAGTTTGTGTTTGCATTGGAAATAAAAGAGAGCTGAACCTTCTTTTGTGAATCAAACCATAGGTCTGTTCCTTTAAGATGGATCCCCTCGTCATACTCAATCATTATCAGTCATCAATAGTGTAGCTTTGAGTTGGCTAATTTACAAGTTAGCATGTTTTGAGAACTTTCTTCAAATAGGGATTTCATATTGACCCGAGGGATCCAAACTCAAGCAACTGGTTTTATACACTCTGGAGAGTCTTCTTTTGGGGAGTTAACCAGGCTTGAAACCCTGTATGCTTCCATCATCTCCGGTGGATATGGAATCAGGAGGGAAAGGAGCTTATCTATGTCATTTACTTTAGGGTCCAACCACAACTCTTCATACTCTTTTTTTAGAATAACGGGCATACGGTTGTGAATCGGACGGACTAAGGCATTTGCCTTGGTTGTTATTATTGTAAAGGAGAAAACAAGCTCCCCTATTTGGTTCCTCCATGTATCCCATAGCCCTGCAAAGGCAAATACGTCTCTATTTTTAAGTACAAACCGTATAGGAATTTTTCCCCTACCTTCTTTTTTCCATTCGTAGAAACCATCTGCTGGAACAAGGCATCTCTTTTCTGTTAGGCTCTTTTTGAAGCTGGGTTTGTGGTGAAGTGTCTCTGCTCTTGCGTTTATCGTTTTAGATGCTATGGATTCATCCTTTGCCCAGAAAGGTATAAGTCCCCATTTCATCATCTTAAGTACTTTACCATCTTCGACTACTATAACAGGTGCTTCCTGTGAGGGAGCAATGTTATACCGTGGTTCAATCTTTAACCCATGGGTATCGAGTTTGAATCTTTGGGAAATAGTATCTATGTCTGCTGTAAGCGTATATCGTCCACACATGTGGTATATGCTAATTTTAGCTGTAATTTTAATGGCTTAAAATACCTTTTAAGTTGGCTTTCTAAATTGAGAATCTCAGTGCAGATGGTAGATTATATTAGTAGACACTTTGAAACAAAAAGGAGGTTAAATAATAGAGTTTTGTTATGGCTATTGTAAGAGAAGCTACAAAGGACGATGTTAAAACCTGTGCAAAAATTGAAAAACAATCATCTACAGAGAGCATAGAGATAATAGAGGACGAAATAGAAAAGCAAATCGGAGATGAGGATCATTTCATCTATGTTGCTGAAGAGGATGGAAAAGTTATTGGCTTTATATCGGCAGAGTGGCAAAGGTGGAACAATTCGGTTTTTATAGACAGTCTGTATATTGATGAGGGGTACAGACGAAGGGGATATGGTTCCTTACTTTTAAAGCAAATGATACAGAAATCAAGGGAAATAAGGGCTAAAAAGGTTTTTATAGATGTAGAAGCGGGAAACAAAAATGCAATAATCCTTTATCTTAGACACGGTTTTGAGATAAACGGTTACGTACAGGATTTCTATAGAAGCAAAAAAGAGGGAAATGCGGTATTCTTGGTTCTTTATAATAAATATCCCCGTTAGTGGTTTTTGTCTGCAAAAAATAAAATGAGCAGTTTGGAACGGAAATCTCATTGGGATAGAATCTATAAGATTAAAGGTCCCAGTGAGGTTAGCTGGTATAAAGACCACCTTGAAACATCTCTTCAGATAGTTAAGAAGCTTGGTGTAGACAGTTCTGCGCACATAATAGATGTTGGAGGGGGAACCTCAAGTTTTGCTCTGGATCTTGTAAAGGAAGGGTTTAAAAATATTACTGTTTTAGATATATCACCTGTTGCTCTATCTATTGCGAGGTCTATTTTTGGTTTAGATGCTGATAAGATCGTATGGATAGAAGGAGATATAACCAGTGTTGATCTGCCCAAAGATTGGTACGATATATGGCATGACCGTGCTTTATTTCATTTTCTTTTGGATCCTAAGGAGCGTAGAAGTTATGTCAGGGTTATGGAGAATTGCTTAAAAAAAGGAGCGCATGCTATAATTGCAACCTTTGCTATTGATGGTCCTCCTAAGTGTAGCGGGCTTGATGTTATCAGGTATACTCCCTATACCTTGCAAAACGAGCTTGGAGAGGGTTTTAAGCTGGTTGAAAGTGTTGGTGAAAAACACATTACCCCATGGGGAACTGAGCAACGTTTTATCTATTGCTGCTTTAAGAAGCTCTGATATCATTTAAGGTAATGTAAGGGGTGTAGTAATGCCAATTGTCTTTTTACACTGTGAGTGTGGTTGTAGTATTCATGTCTACGTATCAAAAGAAAGGTTTTTTAGGCTTGAAATAAACCCTCTAAGCTGGCAAGAAGAGTATTCTGAGAAGGTTAGGTCTGAGAAAATTGAGGAGGCAAAGAGATTTGCTAAAAGGCTTGGAGCTGTGTTTATAGACTCAGGTGACTCAGATAATATAAGCTGTCCCAAGTGTGAAAGGGTCTACTCTGTTTTTGACCTTAAAAAGTAGCTAAAGCGTTTATTTTTGAAACCTTTTGATTAGAAATTTATCTAAATAGATAAATTCCTAAATAAGGAGGCAAAAATGAAAAGGTTTCTAGCTATAACAACTTTGGTTTTTGCATTTGGTTTTTCTTCTCTTTCCCTGGCTTCAAATGAGCATAACGTATTTGGGGTTAGTGTACCAGTTGTTAAAAATGAGGTTAGAGATAGCCTTAAAAGGGGAAACATAGAAAAAGATTTCATGGGATTCTACACGAGTTCAAAAATAACTACAGAGGATGTTTTTAAAAAAGAAGCGGTTGTTAAGGAAGATAACTATATATCCATATTCGGTGTAAGGATATCACCTAAAACAAGGCTATAAAAAACTCCTAAAAGGAAATCCGGCATTATTTGCCGGATTTCCTCTAACCCCCATTAAAACTCAAAGCCAAGGTCTAGGGGAATCTCTTCTGAGTACCTATGTGCTTTTAAGTATGTTTCTGGGTTTCTCATAAGCCTTGCTACATTTAGAATCCTTATAGCTGCCCAGGGATTTCCTCGCAGGATACCAACGAGTAGTTTTTTCATGAATGACCATCCTATACGTTTGTTTCTGTGTCCCTGATGACATAGCTCTGCAAATTTAGTGTAAAACTCCTTTAGGGGAAGCTTTGTGGGTAGAACAGCATGAAGTAGATCAAAGAGAAGGTAGTTATGTGTAATCAACTCATTTTTCCTCTCCTCATAGACCTCCGTTCCAGGAAGGGGGGTAAGTATTGTAAACGAGGGTGTCTCAAGCCGGTGCTCTATAACGTATCTTTTAAGCTTCTCAAAGTCTTCTTCGGTCCATTCTGGGTCCACTATGAATGTAGCCATGGGTGTTATACCCAGTTGCCTTACAATCTCAAGCGCTTTCTCATTCACTGTTGCTTTGGTGTGTTTGTTTACCGATTTTAGTCCTTCATCGTCTATCTTCTCAAGACCAAGAAATATAAATTCGAGTCCAACCTCCTTCCATAGGGCTATAACGTCTTTGTGTCGAACAACAACGTCTGCTCTGGTTTCGCAGGTAAACTTTTTCTTTATACCCATCTCCTTTAGTTTTAAAGCGAGGTTAACTGCAGGTTCCTTATGGAGAAAAGCAATATCATCGGTAAGAAATATGTACTTCTCCTTTATTCCAGCTATTTCCTCAGCAAGTCTCTCTGGTGATTTCCCTCTTATCTTCCGTGAGTAAAAAACCCATACACTGCAGAAGTTGCACTCATAAGGACATCCACGGCTCATTTCAAGAGAGGCCATTGGTCCATCAAAACCTATGTGGTAGTGCCTTCTTAAATCCTTTGTGAGATGTCTTGCGGGAAATGGAAGTGTATCGAGGCTCCTAATTATTTCTCTGGGTGTAAATCTATAAGGTGTCATTACCCCTTTTACCTGTGCTACATCCCCTTTTTGTTCTAAGGAGTTTATCATCTCTTTTGTGGTTATTTCCCCTTCTCCTACTACGACTGCATCCACCTGACCCCGCAGGAGATCCGATGGAAGCAGGGATGCATGATGCCCCCCCACAAACACAAATGTATCTGGATCAAGTTCTTTCACATATTTTGCGATTTTTAGCGTTGGATACACATCGGTTGTAAATGAGCAACTTATACCTATTGCTTTAGGGGAAAAATAGCGGATTTCATCATAGAGTTTCTTTAACTTCTTGATTCTAAGGTCCAGTATCCTGACTTCATGTGAGTCTTCAAGGAGTGAAGCGGCTACATTTTCAAGTCCAAGAGGTTCAGTAATAAGGGCTCTACTTAACCCAAGATTTGTGCCTTGTGGGGGTTGTATAAGAAGTACTCTCATTACAACCTCCCCCTGATAAAGCCTGATTACTGGCATTATCTCACAGAACGCTCCATTTAGTCAAGGTAGAAAATTCTGATCTGTAATCATTTTATATACTCCTTAGAAGGGAAAGTCTAAAGGAGTTAAAGACCTTTGGTATAAAATACATCTC
>VAPR01000706.1_pt1 | contig 19954 bp, 17 predicted proteins | sample 3380701 | NCBI WGS metagenome assembly VAPR01 (sample SAMN11536904, study PRJNA540576) | hot springs metagenome | isolation source: hot spring wet sediment | place: Spain: Lobios | collected 2014-01 | reverse complement strand
GGGCTCGGGATCGCGCTGGAGGGATTGGTCCCCGAGCGCTATCGTGCGGGGGTACGCTATCGCGATCCCATCGCGACGGCGCGCGCGATGGTCCGAACCCTGCGAGAGCGAGAGGAAGCGCTGCTGGTCGTCTGCCTCTCGCACCTGGGACTCTACGATGAATCCGAACGGGCGAGGATGACCCCCCCTCCGATTGGTGATCGCGAACTGGCGCAAGCCGTCGAGGGTATTGATGTCATCATCGGCGGGCACACGCATACGTTCATGAAGGAGCCGGAACTCATCCGCCGTCCGAGCGGGGGCGCGACGCTCATCTTTCAGGTCGGATTCGGCGGCATCGTCCTCGGGCGTTTGGATCTCTTCGTCCGCGAACGACGGCTCGTCGGATTCGCGGGGAGCATCGTGCCGGTCTCCGAGCGCGCGCTCGCGTGAGGGCGGATGAGGGCCGCTCGCGCGCGGGGTCCCAGCATGGCCTATCTGCCCTGCGATCTCTGCGGGGGAACCGACGCGCGATTCCTGATGGCGTGCGAGCGGTTGGACGGGCCGCTCGTGCGATGCCGACGGTGCGGCCTCGTCTACGTGGGCGAACGTCGCGAGGATTTCGCGTTCTCGCGCTTCGATCCCGAGCGCTCGCGCCGCTTGGCCGAACGCGTGCGGGCGCTCGCGCTCGTGGACGAGGACGTCGAGGCGCGCGAAGCTCCGGTTCGCGAGCGCGTGATGCAGGAGCGCCTGCAGTGGGTGCGACGCTTCATCGCCTCGGGACGGCTGCTGGAGATCGGATGCGCCGATGGCGCCTTCCTCGCCCTGGCCGCTCGCGCGGGATTCCACGCGCATGGGGTCGAGCCCGATCCGACGACGAGCGCGCGCGCTCGAGAGCGGGCGGAGATCGAGGTCTTCCCCGGCACGCTCGCCGAAGCCCAATATCCGGCGGCCTCGTTCGACGTCGTCGTCCTCTTCCACGTCCTGGAGCATCTGGATTCGCCACGACGCGCGCTTCAGGAGATCCATCGCGTGCTCCGATCCGGAGGCGTCGTCGTCCTCGAGACGCCGAACATCGCTTCGCTCTGGTTCCGCCTCTGCGGCCGACGGTGGCGGCACTTCATCCCCGATCACTACTATTTCTTCTCGCCCGCGACCTTGACCCGACTCCTGGAGGAGAACGGATTTCGCGTGCTCGCGCTCACGCATCCGCGGCGCATCGTGAGCCTGAGGCTTCTGGCCGATCGCTTCCGACGATGGCACGCCCCCTTGGGACGGTTCTTCATGCGAGGCCTCGCCCGCTTGGGATGGGAGGAGCGAACGCTCACACTTCGCCTGAGTGACGTCCTGCTGGCGGCGGCGAGGAAAATGTGAGTGACCAAGCGGCGCGCGAGGTCGCCTCCGCTTGCCCCCCATCTGACGCCCGCTCATAATCAGCAGGTATCGAATCTCTCGCGCGAGGAGGCGGTGGCACATGGGGATCGGCGTTTTGTGTCTTATGCTCATCTTCGCTTCACAGGAAACCACTGCGATGGACGAGATCGTCCTGTCCGATGGCGCGCGGTTGGTGGGAACGCTCATCTCTTGGAATCGAGAGCGGATCGTCTTTCGCACAGCGGATGGGGCGACGCGCGAAGTCGCTCCGAGCGGCGTCCTTCGGTTGAGCTTGGGGCGGAACAGTATCGCGGCGATGGGGGCCCAGCTCCCCGCCGAGGGGAAGACGCCGCCCCTCGATTCATCGCCCACGACGACGAGATCGGACGAGCGGTCCTGGCGCGGGGCTTTCGATGTGAGCTATGCCGGACATCGCGGCACGACTGACTCGGATAGCCTCGTCCTGGACGTGCGCGCCCAGCGGCAGCGCGAGCCCTGGCGCCTCCGACTGCGTTCTCGGTATTTCCGCGCACTCAAGGATCGCTCCCTCGCCGGAAACGAATGGCTTGGGGGGGGACGGCTGGATCGGTTCTTCTCGCCGCGCCTCTTCGTCTTCGCTTCCGGCGATTTCGAGTTCGATGAGGTCGAACGCGTGAATCTGCGAAGCATCTACGCCGTGGGCTTCGGCGCCGATCTCCTCGCCTCCGAATCGCGCGCGCTCTCGATCAGCGGCGGCGGCGGTTACACTCGCGAGAGCTTTCGCGACGGCACGCGTCGAGAATCCCTCTCCGGCGTCTTCCGCCAGGAGTTCCGGCAAAAGCTCTCACCCCAGAGTCAACTGGAGCAGCAGCTCCATTTCCTGCAGGATCTGCGCGAGGCCGCCCGCTTCAAACTCCGCTTCGAGAGCGCGCTGCGCTTCCGGGTGAGCGAATTGTTCACCGTTCGATTCGGGATCAGCAACGCGTATGACCACCGCCCGCAACCGGGCGTGCGCCGGAACGAGGTGACGTTCACCACGGGTGTGGGGGTCACCTTTTGAGGGTTGGTCGAGCGATCGCGGATCCGTCTCGATCGCTCCCCGAGCGATCCAGAGGGCGCTTGCTCGAGAGGGCGCATTCGGTGCCTCTTGAGGGGCGGGACCCCATGTGCTATTCTCCCCCCGGATCGCGCGCGGTGGGGGAACCCTTCATCGGTCGCGCGAAGAGCAGGGTGAAGGGTGAAAGCGACGCCGTTCGCTCCGGCGGGGGGACTTTCGGCCAGGAGGAGGGTCATGCGGATCAGCGTCGAATTCTTCGCCCCGGATGAGATCCTCTTGCCCTGGGATTATCTCGATTGGTTGCGCGGGCTCTTCTATCGGGCGATGGAACGAGGCCGGCCGAAGTTGGCGCGCGAGGTGCACGACGAGGGATTCTCCGGCGGCGGCAAACGCTATAAGCTCGTGACCTTCTCGCTCCTGTACCCGGAGCAGTATGAGCAAACTCCCAGAGGATTGCGCGTGCGCGGTCGCCTCCGGTGGTGGATCTCCTCGCCGTTGGAGTCGCTCATCGAAGCCCTGGCGCTCGGCTTGCTCATGCGACCGGAGATCCAGCTTGGCGCCAGTGTGCTCCACGTGGGGCAGATCGGCGTCCTTCTGCCTCCGACATTCGCCGAGACGATGACGCTCGTAACCCTGTCGCCCATCTTCGCCTCCACGGGTTTCCGTGACGCTGAGGGGAGATTTCGCAAGCGGTTCCTCTCGCCCGCGGAGCCCGACTTCGCGCGCGTGCTCACGGAGAACCTTCGGCGAAAGTTCTCGGCCCTCCGCGACGAGGTGCTCGAGGGCGAGCTTCGATTCGAGTGGCTGGACGAGCCAAAATCGAAATTGATGCGCGTCAACGGCGTCAAGGTGCGCGGATGGATGATGCGCTTCCGCGTGAGCGGGCCGGCCGATCTGATCCGGCTCGGTTACGATGCCGGATTCGGAGAGCGAAATGCCCAAGGCTTCGGTATGGTCTGCGTGCCTGAAGATCATCCGACCCTTCCGTGGAAGGAGTCGTGAGAGAGGGCGTGGATGCTGTCCCGGAAGGCACCCCATCCTCTCGATGGGGAAAAGAAAGGGCGAGGTTCGAAGTGTGCGGGGAGCGTACGTTCGACGTGTCGCCGTGCGGCGCTCTTCTGGACGAGGGGCGTCGAGCCGCTGGGACGACTGCGGGGGCGTGCGCTCGGATGGTGCGGAGCGCTCGGCGTGCTGCTGCTTTTCGTGCTTCCGGCACCCTCGCTTCCACAAGCTGATGGTGATGTCCCCCCTCGATATCGGGCGCTCTATGAGGAGCTGGACACGCCGTACAGATGTTCGCACGCCGTGTGTCCAAACGGCGAGCGGGCACGCCGATCTTCGGCGCCGAACTCCTTCCGGCGAATGCTCATCGTGGTTCAGCGCTGCTTCAGCCGCATGCCCGCCACGGCGTCGTCCGTTATCTCGACGCGCTGCGCGCGCTGGGCGTGCAGGGGGTGAAGATCAGCATCGGATATCCGCGGCTCTCCGAGGACGATCCCCAGCGAGAGGCTTACCTGGCATTTTATCGAGACGTCGTTCGCGAAATCCGTCGGCGCGGGATGCGAGTGCTCATCGGCACTGGCGTATTGATTCCCGACGAGACGATGGGAGTCGGTCCATACGCGGGGATGACATTGGAGTGCTATCGCGAAGCCCGCCGTCAACTGGCGCGCACGATTGCGCGCGAGCTGCGCCCCGATTACTTGACGATCGCCAATGAGCCGGCGACGGAAGCGCGGGCGATCGGTCTGTATCAGCTCGCGGAGGTGAAAGAATACTTGCGGTTGGTGCAGGTCGTCCTCGAGGGCTTGGCCGATGTGCGCGCAGGGATTCGTATTGGAGCGGGGGCGGGGAACTGGGAATCGGTCGAGTTCATTCGACGCTACGCGAAGATGGAGGGCGTGGATTACGTGGACATCCACGTTTACCCGATCACGTTCGGTCTCTTGGATCGCGCCGCTCAGATGGTGCGCCTAGCGCGCGCGCACCATAAGCCGGTGATCATCGGCGAGGCCTGGTTGTACAAGGCATCGCGATCCGAACTGAGGTGGGGCGCGGCGTCCGGGCCGATCTTCGCTCGCGACGTCTTCTCCTTCTGGGCTCCGCTCGATCAGAAATTCATCGAAGCCCTCGTGCGCTGGGCAGCCGCCGAAGTGATCGAATTCCTCTCGTTCTTCTGGAGCACGTATCTCTTCGCTTACCTGGATTACACCCCGGCGCATGAGCCGCTCTCTCCGGCGCGACTTCTCCAGCTGGCGGATGCCGCCGCCGAGAATATCTCACGCGGCGCGATGAGTCCTACCGGCGCCTACTACCGCGCCCTCATCGCCGGATACACCTCTATGCGATCGCGTTCCTCCGAAACACTGGGAGTGGCGCCGAGAGAGCGAGGGAAGCGATACGTTGCGAATGCCCCTTCATCTGAGGGGGCGGGCGGCAGGGCGGCCTGTGATTTCGAGCGCGCAAAGAGCCCTTCGAGTCAGGTGACGATCACTCTGCGATTCGTGGAAAGGGGCATGACGAGGAACACATGGAGATTCAGGCCCCTCCCCCCCCGATCTGGAGCTGGGATAGGGATGAGGAGATAACGAAGACGCCGCTTGAGGCTCCGGAGTGAGACCACGTGCGGACGCAGGCGAGGTTGGTGAAGAAACGGCTTGACACCGAGGCGCATGCTTGGGAAAATCTCAGCGCACAAGCGAGGAGGACGAAGGTGACATCACCATTGCCCATAATTCGACTCCACCCCAACCGCCCCACGGGCAACTTCTGGGTGGACACGGGACTGGTGGTCCTGCTGGAGCAGTTTGGAGAAGGAGAGCACCCGGTGAACGAAGTCCTGGGCTGGCTTCAAGGTCAGCTCCTTCAGCCCAGCGGCAATAAGGGCGCGTACTACGACCAAGCCACCGGACAAATTCGGGAATACGACAAGGTCAACTGGGTCTATCCCACCAACCTCTTCATCAAGGTTTCCGGTTCAGCGGCGAAAATTCCAGTAAGGCAAGTTCTCGAAGAGCTTCGGAAGAAGGTGCAGCGACTGGAGGCAGAAGGTAAGGGTAGCACCCAAGAGGCGCTCAGAGCCGCCGAGGATGTCAACTATTTGGCTGCTCGCCTGGCGAAGAAGGAGGACGATCGCATCTTTACAGAACCGCCCACATTTGAGCTCAGCCTCAAGCTCAGCAAAAAACCCGACACCTGCGACCTCTGCGGGGACACGGCGCCGCTGACGGATGCAGCGATGTGGATGTACCCCTTCGTCGTAGACCCACAGAAGTTCGGCACTTTCTACCCTGGCACGAAGCGGGGACTCAAGCTCTGCGCCCGCTGTGCCCTGGCAGGGCTGGCTGGATACCGCGGCTGGCTCTGGAAGGCGCAGGGACGCGATGCGCTGCACTTCTTCATCTTCCACTCGGACCTGCGCGAGCTGCGGCGCCTCCACCGGGAAGTACTCGAACCACTACGTTCGGGCGAAAAGGGTGGGACCGCTTCTGTTGCTTTCTCTGGACCCTACGTCAACGAGACGGTGCTTGGGCTACTGCTGGAGCTCTTTCAGCATGTGCGGCAGTCGGATGTGCTCTCAGACGAAGCGCGTCAGTTCCTAGCATCGCTTCTCGGAGCAACAGAGGCGGCACCGCCAGCGCCCATTACGCTCTACGCCATCACGGGCATGCCCGGACAAGCCTTCCAGATGAAGGCGCTCCGGGAGTTCTCCAAGCTCCAGCGATTCTACCGGCTCTACGAAGGCTGGCTTGCGCTCATCAGCCGGCAGGGGATTGACCCCAACCCCCATCAGCGTCTGGTGCTGATTTGGGGGCAGTTCTGGGCGCAGCAGGGGCAGAATCGCGAGTCCATCTGGCGTGAGCGCATCGCTTGGGCGCTTCTGGAGTTCGGCGACCCAACACCGTTTGTGGAGCAATTTCTCTTTGAAGCCCGGGCGCGGGAGGAAAACCCGCGTCCTTTGGTGCGCGGCACAATCGAGGTGTTAAATCAATACTTACGGGAGGTCTTTGCCATGAATGAACAGTTCCAGCGGACGCTTGCCGGTTTTGGGCATTCGCTCGGCACAGCGGCTCAGCAGCACAACGAGATGGGCTTGCTCTACGCATTGCGCAACGCCAAGAACCCAGAGGACTTCTACCGGGTGCTGAACGACGCTCAGTTCCGACTTCAGATCACAATCCCGGAAGCCCTTCTGCGCATCGAACGCGGCGAGCGCATCGTCGGTGCCCCCTGGGTGCGGGTGAAAACGCTCCTTTCGATCTACGCCATGAATGCGTATTTGCGTAAGGGTGAAAGGGGAGGAGTGAGCGAACCTGCTTTGGAATCTGCTGCTTCGGAGTGAAGATGCACCGGGCAAATGATGTCTACAGTCGATGCGGGATAAACACACCCGCGTCCCATCAAGAGAGAGCTTGGGATGCCTTATCCCAGGGAAAGCCGGTCATTCTTCGTGCCCCTACAGGCTCAGGCAAAACAGAGGCCGTCGTTCTCCCCTTTTTGGCTTTCGGTGGACAGCAGTTGCCCACTCGCTTGATCTATGCATTACCCCTTCGCTCCTTGGCCAACCAGATCGTAGAGCGTATTCAAAACTACGCCCAGCGTCTGAGCAAGCCTTCAAACTTCCGAGTACAGCTTCAACACGGAGAGCAACCCGAATCCGTGCTCTTTGCCGCTGATGTGGTAGTGGCAACAATTGACCAGGTGATCACCTCCTACGCCTGCACGCCGCTGACGCTCCCGGTCCGGCACGGCAACATCCCGGCCGGTGCCGTGATGAGCTCGTTCCTGGTTTTTGATGAGGTCCACCTCTTTAACCCCGAGCTGGGGCTGCAAGCCACACGGCTCATCTGCGAGCGCCTGCACCGATTGGGCATGCCCTACGCCGTCCTTTCGGCGACACTTCCGGACTCAGTTGTTGAGTTCTGGCAGAGGAATCTCGGCGCGGAGGTAGTGGAAGCCTACAGCGAGTTTGCCCAGCGCCAAGTCACTGTGGAGTGGCGAGCCTCGCGCCTGGATGCTGACGAAGTCAAGAAGGCATTAAGGCAAGCCAATAGGATTCTTGTTGTTTGCAATACCGTGGACCGGGCTGTGGTGCTGTATCAGGAGGTTGCAAGGGAGGCACAGTCCCAAGGCTACGCATGCAATTTGCTCCATTCCCGCTTTTTGCCCGAGGACCGTAAGCAAAAGGAGGAGTGGGTCGTTCAGCATTTCGGCAAGAACGCTTCTCCGAACGTAAAGGCGTTGCTCGTTGCTACTCAGGTGGTAGAGGTCGGACTTGATATTTCGGCAGACTTCCTTCTCACGGAACTCGCTCCCGTGGATGCGCTTATCCAGCGGGCCGGACGTGTCGCCCGCTGGGGCGGTGAGGGTAAGGTTTGGGTTTATGATGTTGAGAAGTCCGCTCCCTACAGCCAGGAGCCCACAGCCAAAACCCGAGATATCCTCAAGAGAAACTCCGGAACTACGTTAGACTGGACCACAGCAAAGTGCTGGGTCGATCAGGTGCTTAATGACTTCTATCGCATGATTCTGCACGGGAGCAATGCCTACGAACAGGTAGTCGCTCAACTCAGCCGGGCTGCCTTTGAGGGAAGCCGTAGTCGGGCAGAAGCCGCCGTCCGGGAGATCAACACGGTAGAGGTGACCGTTCACAGCGATCCACAGCGTTTGGGACAGGATGTTCTCCGCTTGCCTACCATCAACGTGCACATTGGGGTTGCGAAGCAGTGGGCAAAGGAGATCGCACGGGCAAAAGCTCAAGTCTGGCGGGTTGAGGTAGACCGCAATCCTTCAGATGCTCAAATAAAGGTAGAACTGGAAACCGTGCGCGATGCGGATAAAGACATCTCTATCGGCGACCGCCTTGTCTTTCCGCCCTCTGTGCTGAGTTATTCGGGCGATTATGGTCTGCAAGTGGGCACAAGCGGACAGGATTTCCAGCCCCAGACCGGTCAACCCCGTCAGGTACCACCTTCGGCTCTCCGGCGAGAGGGCTGGATTCAACACGGTTTGGATGTCGTGAAGGCCGTCGAACAGGTGCTTCAGAATGAGCGACACGCCGTTTCGGGACTGGCTTCTCTGTTGGGCGTTTCCGAAGACGAGATCAAAAAGGCTGCAACACTCACGGCTTTGCTCCATGACCTGGGTAAACTAAATCGGGACTGGCAGAACAAGGCTGGTGTCTCAGATTCAGCGGACCTCAATGACCTCCTGGCTCACACGGATGGATGGGATTACGTCCGCTTCCCGCCCCATGCGACCGTCGGCGCGTATGCCCTCTGGCCGGCCCTGGTGGACGGTGGGGCATTACCGAGACTACTTGCCAAGGCTGTATGCTTCGCCATTGCGCACCACCATTCGGTTCGGGCTAAAGAGGTACCCGAATATAAGTTCCATCCTGCGTGGCAAGAAGCCGTTCAAGAGGCGCTTTGGTCATGCGGTTTGAACAGCACCTTAGATGTGACCCGCATGGTAGCAAGCCAGGTAAGTCCGACTAACCTTCGGGAACAATTCCCGCCTATGGAGTATGAGCATTTGTACACCGTCTACGTGTTGCTTTCGCGCTGGCTTCGGCTGGCCGACCGTATCGCAACAGGAGGACCCGATGCCCTACTACATTACGAAAACTGGTTTGGATGCCTTTGATACCGCCCGGGCCTGGGGGCTTGCGGTGATACTAGATGTCATAACCCGTGATGAGGTACAAATCGCCGACGTAGGTTGGGGCTACATCGTTGAACCAGCGTCGGCTGTGCGCACTGGCGTGTCGCTATCCGGTAATACTGCGTGGGCTGCTTTATTTCAGGAAGAGAACTGGCAGCGTGTGTTCATGACCGCAAAAGGAGGGTGGAGCAAGAAACGTGATCAGGCAAAAGGCATTGTCGAGCAGCAGATAGGCGCACTCCTTGCGAATTTGCAAAAGCCGGCAAACACCGTCGATTTGGGGACGGGCGAAAGCCTCCCGGGCGGGCTGGACCCCACGGGATTTAAAGGGCTGCGGCATACCACTCGGGCCCAGTACCAAGAAGGGCAACTGAATGTAAATCAAGACCACTGGGCGCTCGCCTGCCTGGGGATGGCCACCTGTGGGACTTACCGTGATGCCAGGGAAGCCGGACAGGCCAACTGGCTCGCACTTTTGCCCGTACCCCAGGACGTGCGTTTCAGCTACTTTCGCGATGTGCAAGATTTGTTTCGGTTGCCCGGTCTTAAATACCATGGCGTCCAAAACGCCGCCGCCCATTATGCCGTGCAGCTGGCAGAACGTTTACGCCGTCGGGCTGCCGCTCACGGAAGTCTGCAGGATCGCTACTCGGCGGTCGTTTATTTCCGTCTTTTCAGCGCCGGACAGCAGCTTAAGCCCGCTCAGGGCAACCAGCTCCGCCTGGAACCGCTCATGGAGGCGATCGCTCGGGATCCCCATAAGGCTCAACCCGTGCTGGAGTGGCTGGACTACTGCTTCCGTCTCGGCTCTACCAAGGGTGCCGAGGATCTTGCCCTGGCCGCTACCGAACTCGTCATGCGCTGGGACCTGGACGCCTACGACCGCCTAGTACGAACGCTGGTGAGATATCAGGCTCAGGGGCGCATCAGGCGGGATAATCTGCCAGAAACAAACACATTAGAGGAGGTAATAAGCCATGTCAGTGTCTAACGATCTCACCCAAGTCTTCAGTCATCCTGCTGTCCGGGAGCTGGGTGCAACGCTGCGCCGCTCCCTACGGATGAACGATGATTATGCTTCCATTCTTGACTTTGAGTTCGCTGAGACCCCAGAAGCCTTTGCTGAAGCCTTGAAGCGATTCCTTCGTCGGTTTGAAGGGCTAGCCAAGCGGAAGAATCTTCGACGTCCTACTCAGGAATCTCTGGAAGAGATGGCCAAACTTGTGGACCGGCATGGAGTGAAGCTCGTTCGCGCCGCCTTAATCAGCCATGCGTTGGTTAAGACTGAGCGAGAGGAGGAGCAAACGAATCAACAGGACAAGCTTCAGGCTATACAAAGACTATCCGCGAAGCGAGCGGCACAGAGGCGCCAGCCGTTAAGGCGGAAGGTCAAAAGCTCCACAAGAACCATACGTGAGTCCAAAAGAAGGAGGTAATTAGCTATGCCCAGGCGAAAATCCTTGCTACCGTCTCAGAACGTTTTCGAGATTGCCATCCTGGCACGGGTAAAGTGGGATCTCCATTCGCTCAATAACGAGGGCACCATCGGGAACGTCACGGAGCCTCGCACGGTTGTGCTTTGGGACGGGACCAAGACCGACGGCGTCAGCGGGGAGATGATGAAGCACATCCACGCCTACTGGACATGGTTACAAGCAAAGACAGGGAATCTTTCCCTTTGTCCTGCCTGTCAATCATTTCAACCACAACGGGCCGACGCAGCTCCCCAGGGTCTCAACCGGAACGACAATGCCCAAGCGATGCGCACGGCTATGGAGCGCTGCGTCTTGTGCGACCTCCACGGTTTTCTGGTGCAGCGCCCCACGATTCACCGCCAATCAGTCGTGGAATTTGGCTGGATCGTCGGAGTGCCAGAGATGTTCTACCGGGATATCCATGTGCACGCGCGACATGCGGTAGCAGAACGCGGGGTCTCGGAGGAGGAGGAAGATGGAGGGACAGAGGAACAAACGCAGGAAGCCGAGCGAACAGAAGTGGCGGCGCAAATGGTTTACCACCGCCCCACTCGGTCCGGCGTCTATGCCCTGGTCACACTCTTCCAGCCCTGGCGCATCGGCCTGAACGAAGTGAACTACACTTATGCTCTCGATCCTGCTGAGCAAGCACGCCGATACCGACTCGCTCTTACCGCCTACGAGTGGACACTGAAGCGGCCGGACGGCGCTATGACCACGACCCGCTTCCCGCACATTGAAGGCATAGAAGGTATTGTGCTCATCTCGCGACAGCCTGTGCCTGTGCCTATGCTGAGCCCATTACGAGAAGATTACCGGGAAAAGCTGAAGGCGCTGGCCCAAAAGCAGAATGTGGAAGCTGAGACATTTTCCGATATGGACCAGTTGGTAAACATCCTGAGTGAATTGGGGCAAGCGGTTCCGTTCCAGATGCCTTTCTCTGCAGGAATGGCCTCCCAACGAGGGCGTGGCCGAAGACAGCGAGCAGGAAGGAGGTCCAGGCGAACGACCAGATGAATCCGAAGAGGAGCTCGTTAGGGGAACTCGTTAAATCCCATCTCGTCATGGAGTGAGCAACAATGTCGCAACGCTCTCAAAGTCAGCCCTCACAGCTAACTAAGCCACAAACCGGGTTGATGATCTGGCTGCGGGCAGACTACGAGTTCCCGAGCACGTTTTCATATCGTATGCCTGATGTCTCTGCTCAATTTGCCATCGGATCGCCCATACCGTCGCCCGCTACGGTCAAGCTGGCGCTGGTCGATACAGCAATCCGGTGGAGTGGAAACGTCAGCGAAGGGCGTCGCATCTTCGACCTGGTCAAGACCCTCAAGGTGTGTGTCGTTCCGCCGCGCCGCATGGTTCGCTTTCGGGCATTCATTAAGCGGCTGAAGCCTCCTCACTCTTCTGCGGGGCCAGGGGCTCCTACTGTGGAGTCTACAGGCGTCCGCGACTACTTCCTGCTGGACGGGCCGCTATCCGTGTACATGAAAGTTCCGCAAGCCCATGCCGACGAGATCCGTAAACTTCTTCTTCGTATTCGGCGCTTTGGGACCTCGGACTCCTTGTGCTGGTGCGCAAAAGTGTCTGAGGAAGCGCCTGATAACGCTCTATGTCACCAGCAACTGGCAAACCTTGCTCCTACCCAACACGGTTTAGTCGTGCGCCTCTCCGATTTGACTGACTCATCTGACTTTGATGGCTTTAGTCCCTTTGGGGGTGATATTCGTCGAGCTAATCTGAAGAAGCAGGTATATGTTCTCCCCCTCACCGTGAAGCGCAGTGGAGAGACCTGGGCCATTCTGGAAAGAAACCGAACCTGAAAAGGAGGGCTGGCCATGTCTAAATCCATCGTCATCGGCTATCTCGCCAAAGTCTCTGCGGCGAACGTGAACGCCTCGCATACCGAGGGCAACGTGGTCGTCGCCAAGAAAGTGACCCTGCCTGATGGGAGCACGATTCCCTACATCTCCGGGCAGGCGCTCCGGCGGATGCTCCGTGATCGGCTCGAAGAGCTCGGATACCCGCTCTCGGAGCCGTTTGCGCAGGTCAGCGGGCAGGAGGTCACCCCACCCGTGCGGCCGTGGGAGTTTGTGGACGAGGACCTCTTCGGGTATCTAGACCCTTCCGGTGGACGGCGGCGCACCTCGCCCGTGCGCGTCTCGGCAGCCGTGGGACTCTTCCCCTTCCAGGGCGATCGCGACCTGGGCACCCGGTCGTTTGAACGCTTCGGGCAGGCGATGGAAGCGGGCGGGAACATGTTCGAGACCGAGCTCTACGCGAATCTCTTCAAAGGCACGATCCTGGTGGAGCTGGACCGGGTGGGGGCGTTCAAGCCGCTGGAGATCGGGCAAGATGCCGAACGAGTTCTGCCGCCCGACGAGCGGCGCAAGCGCCTGCAGACGCTCCTGGAAGCCCTCAACCTCCTCTGGGGCGGGGGACGCACCGCCCGGATGCTCGCCGACCTTTCGCCGAAGTTCGTCGCCTACGCCCGACTGAAGGTGAAGCATCCCGTCTTCTTGGAAGCGCTTGCGGCACACTACGAGGACGGTCGCTACGTGCTGGAGCTAGAGCCGCTGGTGAATGCGCTCCAGAAGTTCCACGGCTACCGGGAGCACGTGCTCTTCGGGCTGGAGCCAGGGATCTTCGGGAACGAGGCGGAAATTCGCACAACTCTTGCCTCCTACGGCGCGGTGCTCACCGTGCACGAGGCGCTCGGGCAGGCCAAGCAGGATGTGGAAACACTATGGGGCGAATCGTGACCGGCGCCCTCTGGAGGGGTGTATGGCCCGAGTACAGGTGAATAAAGAAGCCATCGCCGAGTTCTGTCGAAAGCACCACATTCGCTGGATGGCCCTCTTTGGCTCTGCCTTGACGGCGGACTTTCGTCCTGAAAGCGATGTGGACGTGCTGGTGGAGTTTGATGCCGACCACACGCCAGGACTTCTAGGCATGGCGCGCCTGGCGCGGGAGCTGGAAAGGCTCTTTGGTGGGCGTCCCGTGGACCTGCGCACGCCCCGAGACTTAAGCCGCTACTTCCGCGAAGAGGTCCTGCGTCAAGCAGAGGTCATTTATGCGGAAGAGTGACCGGATACGCCTGCAACATATGTTGGATGCCGCCCGGGAAGCTATGTCCTTTGTTCAGGGGAAAACCCGCGAGCACTTAGAACGCGACCGCATCCTGGTACTGGCTTTGGTAAAAGCCATTGAGATTATCGGCGAGGCCGCCTACCAGATTTCCCCGCAGACCAGGAGCCGGACTCCGGAGATTCCCTGGGAAGACATCATCGGCATGCGGCACCGATTGGTACATGGGTATTTTGACATTGACCTGGATATTCTTTGGAGTACCGTGCAGAAAGACCTCCCCCAGTTGACCGCGATTCTGGAGTCGGTTTTGAAGAAAGGCGAGGCGTGAGGCATGCAGAACATGGGAGAGCCCATTTTAGCTGCCAGCGTTAGGGCGCCGGTGGCGTCCTTCCGGCGACCGCTGGACCACAACTACCAGCGTACGCTTCCGATGCCGCCACCGACGACGCTTGTGGGCATTGCCGGAGCGGCGCTGGGGCTCTCAGACCGCGAGCTCTGGGCGCCCGATAGCCCCCTGCGCGGGCTCAAGGTCTCGGTCTGGATGGATGAAGAGCCCGGACGCGCCCGCGATATGTGGACCGTGCTCAAGATCAAAGGAGGTAAGATTGCCGAGCGTTCGCCCTACTTCCGGGAGCTTTTGTTTTTCACCCGCTACACGCTCTTCTACGGTGGGGAAGAGGCGCTGCTTGAGGAGCTTGCGAAGGCGTTCTGGGACCCGGCCTATCCGCTCTCGCTCGGGCGAGAGGATGAGCTGCTTGTTGTCGAGGAAGTAGAGCTCACCCGGGTCCGGGAAGGCGAGCCTTCTTTTCGGGGGACGGTCCTGCCCGGGGACATTCGGCAGATGCCGGGGTTGCGTCCTGTTTTGCGCGAAGGGGCGGTCTTTGAGCCGCCGGTGGTGGAGATGCTGCCACCAGGGTTTACTGTCGATAGTCGGGGCGTGCGCAGTCCCCTGCCGCCGGTGCCGGTGAGTTTTCTGCCCTTCGGCGTAGAGCTGGAGGTGCCGGGTCTGCAGGCGTGGTGGTGGGGTGAGCGGGCGTTTGTGTGGATAATATAGAGCGATTATGATTGATATGTTCCCTCGACCGATGTGGGAGCTAAAATTTCTCTGATGAGGTGGCGATATGGAACAGTGGATGGCACTTGTAGAACGAGCAATTCAGCAGAGTAAAGAAACAAAAGCAAGGATTCACAAGGAACAAAAGGCATGGGAGACGCTCAAGAAGCGTTTACCCGAAGCCGAAACTCGCCCCTTCGTCATCCTGTCCCTCCTTGATCAACTCCGCTCCCTCAACAGCCCGCATGTGCAGGAATTGCAAGAGTTGGAAGAGGAATTAAAGCGCAAAACCGAAGAGAAAATCCTTCATTACCGTGACCTGCTAATGGAAGCCCTTAAGTCGGATGGTTGCACAGTGGAAGGACGCTTTCCTGAATATCGGGTCAACAAGGTCATAAAGGTGGTGATTGACGAAAGAAAACGACGGGCTCGTATCGGAACAGACTTCCACGCCGTCACGATTCACGATGACATCTCTGTTACCACTGTTGCTGATGCTGTGCAGAAGCAAGTTCAGCGTTTGTTCCACCACCCCTTTGAGGCGCACGAATTCCTTCAAATGCTGTGGAACGCTTACCTGCTTGCTCTCACCCACGAGAAAGGAGCATTGCGCATCGGAGATTATGCGAACATCTTCACTGTGCACAAATTTGTTGTCTGGCTGAAGCAAAAGGACATCGCTTTTTCCGACGCAGAAGGCAAAAAGTTTGCCCCCTACTTGCCCGATGAATTCGCCGTAGACATTGGGAAACTGCTGGCGGAAGGAGTAACTCAAACGCAGCAAGGCTATCGGCTCCACCTTGTTCCTGTCCGCAATCCCAAAGAAGCGCTGTTTATTGTCAACTTCAAGACAGGCGTCGGGCAAAACTACGGGCTATTACAATTTCTGTTTGAACAAAAGGAGGGATGAGCCATGACGCAGATTAGCAAGAGAGACGCTTTGCGCATCGTGCAAAGCATTAAAGAGGGCACGCCCCCTCCCGCATGGCTTGTGCATTACCTTCATGTCGGAAGGGAGCGATGGCTTGAAGGAATGAAGTGGTATTTGGACGCTGCAAAAGATGACGACCTTTCTGCAGTGCGCTTCATCATCGGCGAATATGGGAGCGGGAAAACGCACTTCTTGCGCATGACCGCCCACATGGCTTTGGAGCGTCGCTTCGTTATCAGCGAAGTGACTTTAAGCCCTGATGGCTCGGTGCGGTTAGACAGGTTTGAAACTGTCTGGCGGAAGATAATGGAGAACTTGGCGACACCTGAGTCCGATGGCGAGCCAGAGGACATTGATGGTTTGCTCCGTCGCTGGTGCGAGCAAATTGCCCAATCTCCCGAACAACTTCAACAAACTCTCTCTGAGCTGGAAAGAATACCTAAACTTGACCCCGATTTTCGGCAGGCTCTTCGGGGTTACTTGCGGGCATGGTTTGAAGAAAGCGACCGAGACCCTTACTTGCAATGGTTCAAAGGTGACCCCATCAAGCCCAAAGGAGTTCGCATCCGCATTGACCGAAAGAATGCCCGAGCCATGCTTCGCTCCCTCATCCAATTTCTCAAGCACATGGGCTACAGCGGGTTGGTGCTCTTTCTGGACGAACTGGACTTGATCATGACGCAAAAACCACGAGTGCGTGACGCAAACTACGATGTTCTGCGCCAGTTCATTGATGATGCCGACAACTTGCGCAACTTCCTGATGTTATGTTCTGCAACTCCCAAAATGTACACCGATGATCAAAGAGGCTTTCCGTCCCACGATCCTTTGTGGCAGCGTTTGGGTGGACTGTTAGGTGGGGTGGAAGGAGATTACCGAGCCATCACCGTTGACTTGGACAAGGCGCCCTTGAGCGATGACGATTTGTTGGAACTGGCGGGTCGGTTGCGCAACTTTCACGGAATTGCTTACACTTGGCAAGCAGATGAGGTGGTGGCTGATGAGTTTTTGTCCCAACTGATTAAGGGAGCGAAAGCGCAAAGAGGCGAGATTGCGCTTCCGCGCTTTGTCGCACAGGCAACAATTTCCCTTTTGGAGACGAAGCAGCAAAACCCAGACCAAGAATTGGAGTCGCTGCTGCCTAACGCCTTGCGAGATGCTGTAGAACGCATCCGTCAGCAGGAAATAGCGCAGCATCGCCCGTGGGAATGACAAGCAATCTTTGACGGGGAGGGCGAGGCTCCTGCCGAGCCACACAGAATTTTTTAGCAACGCCAATGGAGAAGGGAGTGATGTGGGATGAAGCCTCAGATTCGTGCCAGCGTTTGTGAGAAATGCAACAGGGTAAACGCTTGGGGTGCGTTGTATTGTGAAGGGTGTGGAGGCAAGGTTAGACCCATCGGTATAGAACTGCCAACATGGGTTCAGCCACCAGAACCATCGCCAACAAATGAACCTACCTCTCCACCAGTTGAGCGAGTTCCGCCACCTGAAGTGAAGCATGAGCCTCAAGACATTCTGAACGACCGCTCTGCGTGCATTCGCATTATCACAGCGCTGAAATCAGGGCGAGCACCGAGGGAAGGTGTCCGCTATTTGAGTGTCGGTTTGGATGGAACAATTCAAAGATTGCAGTGGGCTTTTGAGCGAGCCAGTCATGGAGAGGCACAAATTCTCTGGGCTATCGGCGATTACGGCGAGGGCAAATCGCATCTCCTTCGGCTAATTACATCGCTCGCCGAAGAGCATCGTTTCGCTTGGGCATATGTCGTCCACGACAAAGACCAATACATTGGGCTGCATAAGCCTGCTTGGCTTTTTCGGCAAATTTTGTGGTCACTGCAATGGGAACACCCTTCCTTAAGCCTGTGGCGGTATCACAAAGAAATGACCAGTCCTCCGCTTTATGACCGATGGTGGCGTTACGAACTACCGAATAAGTTGGCGGAACTCACTGATTGGCTGAAGGGACAGGGTTGGCAAGGTTTGGTCGTTTGCCTTGACGAGGTAGAAAATTGCTGCCAACTTCACTGGAAACAACATCGTCCTGCTTGGGAAACTTTAAGCCAATTGTGCCGACAATTGAACGGTTCTGTGCTTTTGTGCGTTTCGCTCACCAGTGGTGGTTTGGAAACGCTTAAAGTTCTTTGGCGTTGGCATGTGAGTGAAGAGGCGGAGATTCTGCTGAGTAATGCCGACAGTAATAGTATCACGATGCCGCGTTGGTCAACAAGTTACGCTCTCCCTTTGGCGGAGCAGATTTGGCGGATTCACGCCGCCGCTTTTGAGTGGCGACCAACGGTTAGCGCGGAGGAAATAGCGATGAAGGCAAGCGAGCAAGCAGAAGCAGCACAAAGTGGGCGGTGGCGGACTTTTGTTCAGACTGCCGTCTCTATTTTGGAGAGGGAGCATCAGAAGAAGTATCAACAGGTTGGCATTGCGTCTCAAGTCGTCACGCAACCACCGAAGCCTTCTATTACAGCACCAATGCCCTCAATGCTCGTTTCTTTGTCGCCCCCTAAGTCCCCGCTACCCAACATCCAACCTGGTGACCGAGTGGAAATCGTGAGGACGGCTTTTCGTGGCTTCCGAGGAATTGTGGAGTGGGTAAAAGGCGGGATGGCAGAAATCGTTTTAGATGAGCGAACTCAAATGCGAGTTAGGTTGCCGCTGGATGCCCTCAAAAAGTTGAGGTGAAGAAAATGAAACAATGGCGAAAACTCCTTCCCCGTGTTTACGATGTCTTTTTCGGTAACCGTCGGGATTTGCTGCCAGCGCAAAAAGATGCAATTCCGTTTGTTCTTGAAGGAAAGAACTTGTTGCTCATCGCCCCGACAGGTGCTGGGAAAACGGAAGCAGTTGTTGCACCCTTAGCGGAAAAAGCATTGGATTTTCGGGGACAAACTTATGCCCTTTACATCGCGCCAACGAGGGCATTGGCAAACGATTTGGAAGTGCGATTGAAAGAGCGACTGGAGCGTTGCGAGTTGCGGTTGGCAATTCGGCATGGCGAAAGAAACACGATGAGGAGTAAACACCCGCCAGCCTTCATCCTGACGACCCCTGAATCGTTGGAAGTGATGCTTTCAACAATGCCCGAATATGCGAGAGAGCGGTTACGGGAGGTGCAGGCATTTGTGGTGGATGAAGTGCATCAATTTTTCGGGACGAGACGAGGATTGCAATTTTCTTGCCTTCTGGAGCGGTTGAAGCACCATGCTCAACATCCTTTACAGCGGATTGGTCTTTCAGCGACGGTTGCCGAGCCTGAGCGGGTCGCTCAGTTCCTGCAAGGCAGCGATGAACCAGTGCAAGTTGTCTCAGTGAGAGGGCAGCGGCAACTGCAGGTTTACCTCTCTTATGTCGGTTCGTCCAAACCTAAAGATTTTGGAGACGCAGCATCAAAGTGGATTGATGAGATCCTTTCCAAACACCACAAGGTTCTGCTCTTCGCCAACACTCGTGCGACTTGCGATTGGCTCTGTTGGCAGTTGAACGGTCGTCTTCCCATCCCTGTGCTCCTGCACTATTCGTCTCTGCATCGGGACTACCGAGAATGGGTGGAAAAAACTTTCCGCCAAGCCTCAAATGCCGTTTGTGTGGCGACGAGCACTTTGGAACTGGGCATTGACATCGGCGACATAGATGCAGTGGCGCTTTGGGGTGCTCCCCATTCGGTCACAAGTTTTCTGCAACGGTTAGGACGAGGCAATCGGCGCACGGACACTTGTGTCGTTTACGCTGCATGTCCCCAGTGGTATCCGTCAGGCGCTCCTGCCGATCCTGATGATGATTTGCTGCGCTTTGTTGCCTTGACTTATTGCGCTCTCAACGATGAGATGGAAACCCGAAGCGAACCCCATTACTACTCCGTCTTGCTGCAGCAATTGTTGGCACTTTGTTGTCGCTACGGTTGTGTCGCTCCCGACGCTTTTCTCACAACAGTCCGAAATCGTCCGACTTTTTGTAACGAACAGGCGTTGACGGACATTCTTGATGCTTTGACCGAAAGGGGCGTTTTGAGGCGAGATGTTCGGCGGGATTTGTGGCTGCCAAGCGATACATTCCACGCATGGCAGGCAAAAGGGCTTTTCTGGAGCAACATCGGCGGGCAGGAGAGTGCTATTGTGGTCGGTGAAGACAAGGAACAACTTGTCCCGTTGGCGGAAATTCCTGCCCAATATGCTCGTGGGTTGAGACCGGGCAAAATCGTCGTGTTGGCAGGCAAGCCGAGGCTTGTCACGCGGGTGGAGAACCAATCGGTGTGGGTGACCGATTTGGAACATGAGGAAGCCGAATTGGCAAAGTATCTTGCGCCTCCTGAGCCGACACCTCAGAGCGTCGCTCAAGCC
>VAPR01000705.1_pt1 | contig 19967 bp, 17 predicted proteins | sample 3380701 | NCBI WGS metagenome assembly VAPR01 (sample SAMN11536904, study PRJNA540576) | hot springs metagenome | isolation source: hot spring wet sediment | place: Spain: Lobios | collected 2014-01 | reverse complement strand
GTCCGCACGCATGGGGATCTTGGGGAGCCAACCGTACCCGAAGCCGTTCTCCTTGGTGGCCTTGGGGCCGAAGAAGGCCTTCAGGAGACTCACCATGAACCGGTCCGTGTTCTGCCAGAAGTTCATGGAGTTCGGCCGCAAGGGCTTGGGGGTGCGGGCCTTGAGGTACTCCTCCAGGGTCCGCCAGAGGGCCCGGGGCATGGCCAGGTAGCCAGGCAGGTTGTGGGTCTGGACCGCCATGTCCGTGTTGCCCTGGACGTTCGCGTGGCCGCGCAGGGCGTTGACGCCGCCCCCCGCGACCCCGATGTTCCCGAGGATGAGCTGCAACATGGCCGCGCAGTGGATGAGCTGCACGGAGTAGCTGTGGTGAGTCCAGCCCAGGGCGTACAGGATGGTCATGGCCCGGTCCGGCCGGTGGGTCTCCGTGATGATCTCCGCGGCCTTCAGGAAGTCCTCCTTGGAGCATCCGCAGATGCTGGCCACCACCTCCGGGGTGTAGCGGGCGTAAAACCGCTTCATCCACTGGAAGACGGTCCGGGGGTGGCGGAGGGTCGGGTCGACCTTGGCGTACCCCTGTTCGTCCAGCTCGTAGTTCCAGCTGGTGCGGTCGTACTCTTTTTTGTCAGCCTTCCAGCCCGAGAACACTCCCTCTTTTTCGTCGAAGGAGAAGTCCTCCCGCACCAGGAAGGGTGCGTTGGTGTACAGCCGGAGGTACTCCTCGTGGTACCGGCCGTTCTGGAGGGCGTAGTTGATCAGGCCCGCCAGGAAGGCGATGTCGGTACCGGGCCGGATCTGCACGAAGTGGTCTGCCACCGCGGCGGTGCGCTGGAACCGGACGTCCACCGCCACCAGTTTCGCGCCCCGCCGGCGCCTGGCCTCCAGAACGAAGCGGAAGCCCACGGGGTGGTTCTCCGCGGGGTTGCCGCCCATCGCCAACACCACGTCCGCGTTGGCGATGTCGGTCCAGCTGTTGGTCATTGCGCCGCGTCCGAAGGTCGGGGCCAAACTGGCCACCGTGGGGTCGTGTCATATCCGCGCTTGCGTCTCGAAGGGGACGATCCCGAAGGCCGTCCGGAGGACCTTGTTGGCCAGCCACCCCGCCTCGTTGTCGTGCGCGCTGAAGCCCAGGACGCCGACGGAGGTAAGGCAGTTGCACGGGTTGCCCCGGGCGTCCTGGCTGCGGAAGGTCCGGTCCCGGGTCTCCTTGAAGCGGCGCGCGATGGTGTCCAGGGCCCAATCCCAACTCTTCTCCTCCCACCGGTCGCTGCCCGGCGCCCGGTACAGCACCTTCGTCAGGCGCTTCTCGCTGGTGATGTTGTGGCGCAGGGCAGCTCCCTTGGGGCAGAGGGTCCCGCGGTTGATGGGGCTGTCGGGGTCGCCCTCCACGTGGACCACCGTGGAACCCGTGACGTTGCGCGAACGGTCGCCGAGGGTGTGGATGATGACGCCGCAGCTCACGGAGCAGTACGGGCAGATGCTCCGGGTTTCGGTGGTGCGCTCGATCTTGAGGGTGCGGACCTGGGCCTGGGCGGGCCTCAAGTCGAAGCCAAAAACCGTCGCCGCGGCACCGGCCACCCCGGCCTTGAGGAACGTCCTGCGGGTTACCGTCGTCGCCATGCACCCCACCTCCCCCGGACGACGGCGATAACGCTTACACTCTCTATAGGACCGGCCCGAAGCCTTGTCAAGCGCCGGAGAGTTCCCGTACCGCGGGAAACCCGGGCGCGGGACCAACACGCCGACGGGTGAGGGAGGAGAGCGTGAGCGAGCGGGACCGGGTGCGCCTGACGAGCCTGGTGGACTGCGCGGGTTGAGCAGCCAAGCTGGGTCCGGAGGACCTGGCGCAGCTGCTGGCGTCGCTTCCGCCCGCCTCGGACCCTTCCCTGCTGGTGGGGATCCACACGCGGGACGACGCCGCCGTGTACCGGATCGACGGGGAGCGGGCCATCGTGCAGACGGTGGACGTGTTGACCCCCGTGGTGGACGACCCCTACGCGTACGGGGCCATCGCGGCCGCCAACAGCCTGTCGGACGTGTACGCCATGGGCGGGCAACCCTTCCTGGCCCTCAACATCCTGGCCTACCCCCAGGGCAGGTTGGCGGCAGACGTGGTGGCCAGCGTCGTACGGGGCGGCTTCGAGAAGATGCGGGAAGCGGGCGTGGTGGTGGCGGGCGGCCACTCCCTGGACGATCCCCAGCCGAAATTCGGCTATGCGGTGACGGGGTTTGTCCACCCCGAGCGAGCGGTGACCAACGCGGGCGCCAAGCCCGGGGACCGGTTGCTGCTGACCAAGCCCCTGGGGATCGGGGTGATCACCACGGGGATCAAGCAGCAGCGCGCCAGCTCCGAGGCCGTGGAGGCCGCCACCCGGGTGATGCTGGAACTGAACCGTGCCGCCTGTGAGGCCATGTTGGACATCGGGGTGAACGCCTGCACGGACGTGACCGGCTACGGCCTGGTGGGGCACCTGCACCAGCTGGCTTCTGCCTCCGGGGTGGACGTGAAGGTGTTTGCTTCCCGGGTCCCCGTGCTGGACCACGCGTGGGACCTCCTCCGAGCCGGGGCTGTCCCGGGCGGCACGCACCGGAACCGGCGCGCCGCCGCGGGTTACACCCGCTGGGCTGCCGGCGTGTCGGAAGACCTTCAGGTCCTCCTGTGCGACGCTCAAACGAGCGGGGGGCTGTTGATCGCGCTACCCCCGGAGCGCGCCGGGGCCCTTCGTGCGGCTCTTGCCCGGCGCGGGGTCTCGGTGGTAGCAGAAGTGGGGGAGGTGCTCGGCCCCGGCCGAGGGATCCTCCACGTGGTGGAATAATACACGGGTGGGGCGGTGGGGCGTCCGGCGTCGAAAGTCCGCGCGGCGGTGCGCGTCGTCCACGGTGACCGGCTAGAGGTCCGCACGGACTTCCTGGCCACCGAGGAGCCCCTGGAGGTCCGGCTTGCCGCGGGCCCCCACCGCAGGACGGTGGCCGTCACCATGCGGACGCCCGGGCACGACTTCGAGCTCGCCGCGGGGTTCCTCTTCAGCGAGGGGGTGGTGCGGCGGCGGGAGGAGATCGCCCGCATTGCCTACTGCCTCGATTCGGGCCTCGCGGAGGAGCAGCGGTACAACGTGGTCACCGTCGAACTCCGTCGGCGCGACCTGCCGGACCTGGGTTCCCTGGAGCGCCACTTCTTCACCACCAGCGCCTGCGGGGTGTGTGGGAAGGCCAGCCTGGACGCCCTCTGGGCCCGTGGGTGTGCGCCTGTGAACGGCGGGGTGCGGATCGACCCGCGGGTCCTGGCCGAGCTGCCCGACCGCCTGCGGCGGGCTCAGAGCCTGTTCGCGCACACGGGAGGCCTGCATGCGGCAGCCCTCTTCGACGCCGCGGGGCAGCTCGTGGCCCTCCGGGAGGACGTGGGCCGGCACAACGCCCTGGACAAGCTGGTGGGGTGGGCGCTGTTGGAGGGCAAGCTCCCGTGGCGCGACTCCGTGGTGATGGTGAGCGGCCGCGCCAGCTTCGAGCTTGTGCAGAAGGCCGTGGTGGCGGGCGCACCGGTGTTCTGCGCGGTTTCAGCGCCCACGAGCCTGGCGGTGGAGGTGGCCAAGGCTTTCGGGGTGACCCTGGTGGGCTTTCTGCGCGGCGACCGGTTCAACGTCTACGCCGAACCGTCGCGGATTACGGGGACGCCCCCGGACGGCGCCCGGTAGGTCGCTGCGTCCCTCAAGTCGGCTGGTGCCCGTGGCGGAGGGCGGTGGGAATCGAACCCACCCCGCCCGGGCGGGGCGGCACCGGTTTTGAAGACCGGGAGGCCCACCGGGGCCCGTCGCCCTCCGGTCAGCTCAGGTCCGGGAACGCCGCGGGCCCGGGACGCGCAGCTCTCCCTGGCGCCGCGTCACCCCCAAGGTATCCAGGTGCTCGAGCAGCGGCAACACGTACTTGCGCGAAGTCCCCAAAAGATCGCGGACGGCAGCCACGGTCAGGGGACCTCGCTGTAAGGCCTGCACCACCGTCCCGGCGGCAGCTTCGACCGCCGACCGGCTGAACAGCAGGTCCCGGAGCTCCACCGCTTCACCAGCGTCCAGCAAGACTTGCGCCGCCACGTCCGCCAGCGGGCCCAGGGCCTGCTGAACCTCCCCGCGACTCGGGCCTTCCAGTCCCGCACGGGCCACCCACGCCCGCAGCTCCTCCACCGCCTGGAGCTGCTCGTCCGTCAGCCGCGGCTGGTGGCTAGGAAGCCGCACGAATCCCTCCTCCTCCAGGACCTGCCCCCTGAGGCGTTCGCGGAGCAGTTCCGCGGCGGCCCCTCCCGCCCGCCGGACCAGGGTGAGCCACTCGCCGTGGGGCACGCCCCGCCGCCACGGCCGTCCCTCGTGGTACGCCCGCAGGGCGCCCAGGACTTCCGCCTGCGCCCGTTCCAACGCGCTGACGTGGAACCAACGGTCGCGGCTGAAGTGGGCGAGCCCCCGCGCACGCGCACCTTCCAGGAGCTCCTCAGCCCGTGCCGGCGGCAGCCCGGAACGCCGGGCCACGTCCGGCAACGTCATTCCCCCGGTACCTGCCAGCTCCAGCGCCAGCAGCACCAGCGCTTGGGGCTCCCGGGACTCCAGGGTCTGCAACCGAATTACGACTTCTGGGTCGTGCCTGCGGTGCCGCGGCGGGTTGACCTGCAGCACCTCCCCTCCACCCCAGGTCAGCAGGGGCGAGAAGCGCCGGACCACGAAGGGGTCCCCAAATGCCGCGGTCACCGCACGTTCCAGGCGCAGCTGGGCGAAGCCCGCCTGGCCGGGCTGCAGGCGGTCTCCCTCCAGCAGGAAAGCGCGTCCGATGGCCTCCGCGGTCCCCAGGTACAGCCGCACGCGCTCCCCGTGACGGAGAGGAGGCGAGGACGCAAGCAGGTGCAGACGCACGTCCAGGGAGGTGGCGGCTTCAAAGGCGCCCGGGGTGGCCAGCACGTCTCCCCGACAGACCTCTTCTCTGCTCACCCCAAGGAGGTTCAGCGCGGCCCGCTGGCCTGCGCGGACCTCTGGGACCGGTTGCCCGTGGGACTGCAGCCCGCGCACGCGGACCGTCCGACGGGAGGGAAGGAGCTCCAGGGTCTCCTCCACGCGGATCCGTCCGCTCCAAACCGTCCCCGTGACCACCGTGCCGAACCCGGCCACGTGGAAGGAGCGATCCACCGGTAGCCGTGCGGGCCCATCCGCCTGGCGCTGGGAGCCCCCGGCCAGCACGCGGTCCAGGACCGTCACCAGCTCCGCAAGCCCCTCGCCGGTCTTCGCGGACACCGGTACGAGCGGCGCGGCCTCCAGGAACGTCCCCTTCAGGAACGCCCGCACGTCTTCCACGACCAGGGCCAGCCACTCCTCGTCCACGAGGTCGCGCTTGGTGAGGGCCACCAGCCCACGGGACAGCCGCAGGAACCGCAGGATGTCCACGTGTTCCCGGGTCTGAGGCATGACCCCTTCGTCGCACGCGACCACGAGCATCACCGCGTCGAAGCCCGCGGCACCTGCCAGCATGTTGCGGATCAAGCGCTCGTGTCCCGGTACGTCCACGAACCCCACCCGGACGCCGCTGGGGAGGTCCATGTGGGCAAACCCGAGGTCGATGGTCATGCCGCGGCGCTTTTCCTCCTCCAAACGGTCCGGGTCGGTGCCTGTGAGGGCTCGCACGAGAGCGCTCTTCCCGTGGTCCACGTGGCCGGCGGTGCCCACCACCACCCACACCGCGCCTTCAGGGGACGGAGCTGAGAACCGAGACAACTGTCTCCTCCAGCACCGGGTCGTCCTCGGGCAACACCGACCGTAGGTCGAGCCACACCGCGTCTTCTCGCAGGCGTCCCAGGACCGGTGGCGTGGCTGACCGCAGGCGCTGGGCCAGCTCCTGCGCGGAGATGGAGGGGCACCGCAGGCGGACCGCCCACGAGGGCAGCGCGGCACCCGGAAGGGATCCGCCCCCGACCTCAGCTTGCGACGCCACCACCTCCGCGTCCGCACCGGTTGCCCGGAGTTTGTCCGACACCCGCCAGGCCCGCTCCTGCAGGTGGTCGGTGGACGCACCCAACATGCGCAGAACGGGGACCCTCTCCCACGCGGCCTCCGGGTCCAGGTACAACCGCAGGGTGGCTTCCAGGGCCGCCAGGTCCAGCTTGTCCACGCGAACGACCCGGTACAGGGGGTGCTTGCGCATCCGGTCCAGGAGATCCTGTCGCCCCACCGCAATTCCGGCCTGAGGCCCCCCCAGCAACTTGTCCCCGCTGAACAACACCAAGTCCGCCCCGTCTGCCACCGCCTCTTGCACGGTGGGCTCGTACGGCAGGCCCCGCCGCCGCAGGTCCACCAGGGCGCCGCTTCCCAAGTCGTACGCCACCGGGACCCCCACCTGTCGGCCCAGCTCCCGAAGCTCGCCCACGGACACGTCCGCCACGAACCCGACCATCCGGAAGTTGCTGCGGTGCACCTTGAGGAGCAGGGCGGTCTCTGGCCCCACGGCCGCTTCGTAGTCCGACAACCGGACCCGGTTCGTGGTCCCCACCTCCACCAGGCGCACGCCCGCAGCTTGCATCACGTCGGGCATGCGGAACGACCCTCCGATCTCCACCTGTTCCCCGCGGGCCACCACCACCTCACGGCCTGCAGCCAGGCTGGACAGGGCCAGGAAGACCGCGGCGGCGTTGTTGTTCACCACCAGCGCGCTGGGAGCCCCTGTGATCCGCTGCAGCAGGCCCACCACGTGGTCCTGCCGGGACCCCCGCGTCCCGGAGGCGAGGTCCATTTCCAGGTTGCAAAAGCCGGCCGCCGCCGCCACGGCCCGCACCGCCTCCGGGGCGAGGGGGGCGCGGCCCAGGTTGGTGTGCAGCAGGACCCCCGTGGCGTTGATCACGGACCGCAGGGACGGAGCGGTCACCGCGCGAAGGCGGGACTCCACCATCTCCACCACCGCGGCCAGGTGCGGGGCTTCCGGCGCGCCCTGCCTGACGCCTTCGCGCCGTTCCGCCAGCACCTCGCGGACGACCTGCACCAGGAGCTCGTGGCCGACCGGCCCCACCCGGGCGCGGGCCCGCACTTCCCCCAGCACCCGGTCCACGGACGGAAGCTGCCGCAAGGACTCCGAGCCGGCCGCTTCCTGTGACGTTTCGGCCACCCCCACTCCTGTACGCGCCCAGGTCCCGCCCCGCGGCCTCGGCGGGAAGTTGGCGCCGTGCGGCGGTCACACGGCGGCGGCCGCCTCCCGCTGCTCGATGGGGACGTACTCCCGCACGTCCGGACCGTCGTAGATCTGACGGGGCCGGCTGATCTTCTGCTCCGGGTCCTCCAGCATCTCCTCCCAGTGGGCGAGCCAGCCGGACGTGCGGGGGATGGCGAACAGCACCGGGAACATCTCCACCGGAAACCCCATGGCCTGGTAGATGAGGCCCGAGTAGAAGTCCACGTTCGGGTACAGGCGGCGGCTCACGAAGTACTCGTCCTCCAGGGCGATCCGTTCCAGCTCCAGGGCGATCTCCAGCAGCGGGTTGACGCCGGTGACCTCGAACACCTCGTAGGCCACCTGTTTGATGATCCGCGCCCGCGGGTCGTAGTTCTTGTAGACCCGGTGGCCGAACCCCATGAGCAGCACCTCGCCGGACTTGACCCGCCGGATGTAGGCGCCGACCCGGTCCTTGCTGCCGATCTCCTGCAGCATCCGCAGGACCTGCTCGTTGGCCCCGCCGTGGAGGGGGCCGTACAGGGCGGCCGCAGCCCCGGCCACCGCGGAGTAGGGGTCCACGTGGCTGCTCCCGATGCTCCGCATGACGTTCGTGCTGCAGTTCTGCTCGTGGTCCGCGTGGAGGATGAACAGCACGTCCAGAGCCCGCTCCAGCACGGGATTCGGCTTGTACTTCAGCTCGGTGGTTTTGAACAGCATGTTCAGGAAGTTCCCCGTGTAGGAGAGCTCGTTGTCCGGGTACACGTACGGCAGGCCGCGGCTGTGGCGGTACGCGAAGGCGGCGATGGTGGGCATCTTGGCGATGAGCCGGACAATCTGGCGGCGCCGCACCGCGGGGTCGTGGATGTCCTTCGCCTCCGGGTAGAAGGTGGACAGGGCGCCCACGGTCCCGATGAGCATCCCCATGGGGTGTGCGTCGTAGTGGAACCCGTCCAGGAACTTTTTGATGGACTCGTGGATGAAGGTGTGGTGCATGATCTCGTACGTCCAGCTGTCCAGCTGGGACCGGGTGGGCAGCTCCCCGTGCAACAGGAGGTAGGCGACCTCCAGGTAGGTGGACCGCTCCGCCAGGACCTCGATGGGGTACCCCCGGTACCGCAGGATGCCCTTTTCCCCGTCGATGAAGGTGATGCGGCTTCGGGTGGAGGCGGTGTTGAGGAAGGCCGGGTCGTAGCTCATGAGTCCGAAGTCGTCCTCGTCCACCTTGATCTGGCGCAGGTCCGTGGCGCGGATGGCCGCTCCGTACTTCGGGTAGGTCCCGTAGAAGATGGGGATCTCGTAGGTCTTCCCGGTGCGGTTGTCGATGATGGTGAGGCTGTCCTTGCCCATGTCCTCCCGCTCCTCGCGCCCTGTAGAGTCGGCCTTGTGAGGGGCCGCACCTTCAGTTTACGGGGCCCGGGTCCCTGGTGCACCCGCCCGGGCCGCCCTTTGGCCGCCGGGCCTCGGGTCGCTCAACCGACCAACCGGTGCAGCCGCCGCAGGGCTTCCAGGCGGTCCGTCTGCCCGAGGCGGGCCTTTCGGACCGCGCCCTCGAGGACCGCCACGGTGCGGTCGTAAGTGTCCCGGTCCACGGGGTACGGGTGGCCGTCCTTGCCTCCGTGGGCAAACGCAAACCGCGCGGGGTCCCGCCAGCTGGGCGGGGCGCCGGCGAGGAGCTCCGACAGCAGGGCCAGGGCCCGCAGGGTCCTGGCCCCCACCCCGGGTAGGGCCAAGAGGGCCTCGAAGTGCGCGGCCTGAGCCTCGTAGGTCCGGAGGAGGATCCGCCCGACCTTTTTGGGATCCAGGTCCGAGGCCAGCACGTGGTGGCGTGAGGGGAGCCTGAGGGCCCTATCGAGCTCGGCCACCAGGTGCTCCGGGCGCTCGCGCGACAGTTCGGTCATGGCCTTGCGGGCCGTCCCACTCTCCCGCGCCACGAGGTTGAGCGTCGGCGCGGTCCGCTCGGCGCACACCGCCGCGTGCGGCTCGCACACGAAGTCCTGGACGGCTTCCCCCAGCCAGTGGTACCGGCGGGCGGTGCCGTCGGACTCCCGCATGCCCTGCTGCACCACGGCCCAGGCCCCGGAGCGCGTCACCAAGAAGGTGTGGTGGTACAGCTGGTAACCGTCCTGCACCGCGCTGTTGTCCACCTTGGCGCTCAGCCGGCTGGCGTAGACCAGGCGGTCTGCGTCGAACCCGAACCGGTCGCCGTAGACGCGCAGCTCGTCCGGTGTCCTCCGGGAAGCCGCCCCCTTGCCCCCGGCCACCGCGAGGCCCGCCTCGTGTTCCACCCCCCGCAGGCCCTCTTTGAGCGCCCCGCAGACGGTGGTGGTGAGCCCGCTGCTGTGCCAGTCGAAGCCCAGCACGCACCCGAAGGCTTGGAACCAGAAGGGGTCGCTGAGCCTGCGCAGGACCTCCTCGGGGCCGCCGTCCTCCACCAGCGCCAGGACCACGGCCCGCGCCAACCGGGTCATGCGCTCGAACAGCCAACGCGGAGCCGTGCCGCCGTGGAGGGGTAGGGTCGCCGTACCGGTCCGCTGCACCGCTACCGCCGAGTCGCCTCCGGGACCAGCCCGGGCGCCACCTGCCGGAGGAGCGGGGCCAGGACGAACAGCGCCAGCAGGGCGTTGGCCGCTGCCTTCACCGCGTTGAACGGCACGATCACGGGCAGCAGCATCCCGGCCACCCGCGCGGGCGGCATCCCGAACTGCAGGTACAGGATCACGAAGTTGGCGGGGATCATGACCAGCACCCTCGCGGCGGTGCCGACCACCGCCGCGCGCACAAGTCGCATCCCGAACGGCCCTCCGCTCCTGTGGAAGGCCCAGGCCGTGGCCGCGGCGAAGGTGGCCGCGGCCACGAAGTCCGCCAGGGGCCCGAAGGGCCCCCTGGCGCGGAACAGCAGGTACAGGAGGTCCTTGACGAACACCACCCCCACCGCGGCCCCCGGGCCGTACGTCACCCCCGCCAGGAGGGCCACCGCGTCGCTCGGGTCGTAGCGCAGGTAGGGAGCTTGCGGGAGGACCGGCACCTGCATGGTGGCCATCAGCACGAACGCCGCCGCCGACAGCAGTCCCAGCACCGCGAGCTTCTGGGCTCCCACCTCGTCCCCTCCAGCACCTCACATGTTACCCGCTTCGGCGCCGGCCACCGGCGGGCTCGGCCGCCTCCGGGCTCCCCGCACCGCTCCCTGAGGCCACCCCGGCCCACGTCTGGGACCGGGAGGCTACCCCCTTCCAGTACCTCGTACGGAAATCCCCAGTTCCCGGAGCACCCGCTGGGGATCCCGCACCTGCATGGCGGGGGAGCTTTTACCTCCACCCACCATCCACAGATACTTGTCCAGAGCTCGTAGGGGCGAGGCGGGCGGCACCTGGCCCACCCACTCCCTCCCTTGAGGTACCAGCCCTGCGGCCAGCTTGAAGACCCGCCGGGCGACCTTCGCGTAAGCGGTCTCAGGGTCTTCGGACCGAACTCCGAGGGCCTGCCGCACAAAGCTGTCGTACGCCGGCACGCGCCAGGGCGCGAGCCAGTGCAGGACCTTGGAACTCAAAGACCACTCCCGCCTCCGGCCGCCCATCTCCTTGGTCCGGGACACCAGTTCCCGCACACGGTCAACGGCGGCACGCCAGTCCTTACACCCGAACCACTCCGTCGGCCCGAACCACTCAGGCTCCCAGCGAACCCTCCGCAGGGCCCGGGCCATCGCCTGTCCGTCGGCCCGGCTGACGCCCTGCACGCCCCACCAGCTGCGGACCGTCCACACAAGAGCCTCCACCACCTCTGGGCGTTCGCCGCGAAGCAGGCACCGCCTCGCCTCCGCCGAAAGGCACCAGAGAACCGACTCCATGTGCCCGTAGCGCGCGTCGAAGGCTTTCACCTGCTGCAGAACTTCCCACGGCGACACGTCCAAAGCCATCGGGCGCCGCCTCAGGTCGGCTTCGTCCTCAGACGCCCCTCCCCCTGCAGGGCCTGGACGGCCCTGTGGAGCGCCTGCTCGAACTCGCCCACCTGATCCGGGAACACGACCACGCGGCTGCGCTCGTGGCCCGACTCCGTCCTCCGGGACTCGCTGATCACCAGGTACCGGCCCCCGGCCCTGGCCTCCCTCACGTCGAAGAAGTACGTGCGGCCAGCCCCCCTGACCTGGGCGCTGAACAGCCCCTGCCGCCTGCCGTTGTCCGTCGGCCGCTTCGCCTCCACCATGACCCACCTCCTGTTGGGAATTCCAGTGAGTGAACGGTCGAGGCGGCGGTTTTCGACGGCCCATGTCGGGGAGACGGGGCCGGGAAGCACAGTTGAGTCCGCGCGAACAACCCCGGCCGGGAAACTCCGCGTCCCCAGACGACCCTCCGTGGCCCAACCCACCGCCATGCTGCTGTGGCCCTCCCCACCGACCAGTTCACCTCGGCAAATCGGTCCTGTACCCGACAAGTGAGCCCCGGCGGCCCATGCGTCGACCCGCACCACGACGGGTGCGGCGACGTACGCCCCCGTAGGCCTCCACCAGACTGCCGCCGTACCCGTCCAGGAAGCCGTTCATGAACAGGAACGCCACGGCCATGTAAGCGGCCAGCGAGCAGAGGTGCCCGCCTCCGGCCTACGCCGCGCCGGTTTGAGGACGGTCTCGCCTAACGGTCCTCCCTGTGCGTCACCGTTTGGCCGTCCGGCGCGCTCGCGGTGTCAGCGCCTCGCCGGAGCCTCCTTGCTGTTCTTGGCCGGCGGCTCCGCCACCAGGGGGGTTTCCGGCAGGCTCGGCCGCGTGCGTCCCAGGCCCAGCTTGTCGCGCAGCTTCGCCTCGATCTCCGCCGCCAGCTCGGGGTTGCTCTCCAGGAACTCCCGGGCGTTGTCCCGTCCCTGACCGATGCGCATCTCCCCGTAGCTGAACCACGTGCCCACCTTTTGGATGAGCCCCGTGCTGATCCCCACGTCCAGCAGGCTGGCGGCCTTGGAGATACCGCGTCCGTAGTAGATCTCCACCTCCGCCTCGCGGAAGGGTGGCGCCAGTTTGTTCTTGACCACCTTCACCCGTGCCCGCATCCCCTTGATCTCCTCACCGCTCTTGATGTGCTCGGTGCGGCGGATCTCCATCCGGACCGAGGCGTAGAACTTCAACGCCCGGCCACCCGTGGTGACCTCGGGGTTGCCGAACATCACCCCGACCTTCTCGCGGATCTGGTTGATGAACACCACCACACAACGGGAGCGGTTGATGGCGCCCACCAGCTTCCGCAGCGCCTGGGACATCAGCCGCGCCTGCAGCCCCACGTGCGCGTCCCCCATGTCCCCTTCCAGTTCGGCTCGAGGGACCAAGGCCGCCACCGAGTCCACCACGATGACGTCCACCGCCCCCGAGCGGACGAGGGTCTCCGCGATCTCCAAGGCCTGTTCGCCGCTGTCGGGCTGCGAGATGAGCAGCTCGTCCAGGTTGACCCCTAAAGCCCGGGCGTAGTTGGGGTCCAGGGCGTGCTCCGCGTCGATGAACGCCGCCACCCCGCCTTCCCTCTGGGCCTCCGCGATGATGTGGTAGCCCAGGGTGGTCTTCCCGGACGACTCAGGGCCGTAGATCTCTACCACCCGCCCTCTCGGGACTCCACCCACCCCCAGGGCCACGTCCAGGCTGAGGGCGCCGGTGGGGATGACGTCGACAGCCAAGCGCTGGGAGGCCTCCCCCAGCTTCATGATGGAGCCCTTGCCGAACTGCCGCTCGATCTGGGCAAGGGCCAGTTCCAGGGCCTTCTGCCGCTCGGTCATGGTCCCCTCCCTGTACGTTGATGTAACCGTACCAAACGTACGTTTGCCTGTCAACCCTACCCCCGGCCCCCCAGCCGGTACGACCGCACCACGGTGTACACCGGGCCCTCGGGCCGCAGGGTGCTCTCCATCAGCTCCACTGAGTGAACGTGTTGGGAGCCGACTTCGACACGCGACTTCCGGTCCAGCGCGACTTCCAACTCCACGTGGTAGGCGGGGGTGCGCAGCCGGCCGATGGTGAGGTGCGGTGAGAACGGACGGCCTTCGCGGGGGAACCCCAGAGGTTCCAGGACGTCCTCCACCACCCGCGCCAGGTCCGCCAGCTCCCCTGCTCCTTCCTCCACCCCGACCCACAGCACCCGCGCGCCGCGCGGCCGGGGAAACGCCCCCAGCCCCACCAGGCGCACCGGGAACGGCCGCGAAGCCTCCACCGCCGTCAGCGCCTCTACGACGGCGGGGACGCGCGAAGCGTGTACGTGGCCCAAGAACTTGAGGGTGAGGTGCAGGTTGGCGGGCTCAACCCACTTGACCAGCTGCTCGCCCCGGGGCCACTCCTGCAGGAGCCTGCGGCGCAGGTCTTCCACCGCGGGCCGTAGTCGTGCGTCCAGGGGTACGGCCACGAACAGCCGGGCCGACCCGGCCTCCGCCCGGTGCCCTGCCGGCTGTCGCTGTCTTGCCGCCCGCTTCCCTGCGTCCGTGCTAGCCTCCGGACCCTCGCTCCAGCACGTACCGACGCAGCAGGTTCAAAGCCGCCTGGCTGGCCAGCCGCCGGATCCCTTCGCGGCCTGGCTCCTCCCCGAAGTCGGACCGCGCGCTCCGGCAGCCCTGCTCGTCCGCCAGCGCGAGGAACACCCGTCCGACCGGCTTCGCCTCCGTCCCCCCACCCGGTCCCGCGATACCCGTCACGGCCACCCCGACGTCTGCGCGGAAGGCCTCCCGCACCCCACGGGCCATGGCTTCCGCCACCTCCGCGGACACCGCTCCGAACTGTTCCAGCAGGGCCCGGGCAACGCCCAGCAGCTGTACCTTCGCCTCGTTGCTGTACGCCACCACACCCCCGAGGAAGTAGGCGGAACTGCCCGGAACCGCGGTGAGCCGCTCGCCCACCAGTCCGCCCGTGCACGACTCCGCCACCGCCACGCGCAGCCCTGCCTGCCGCAACAGGGTCCCCACCACCTCGTCCAGGGTCTGGTTGTCCACCCCGTACACTGCGTCACCCAGCCGGTCGCGTAGCCTGGCCTCGGCCTCGTCCAGGAGGTGTGCCACCTCCTCCGGGGCCCCGCGGGCGGTGATCCTCAGGTGGACCTCACCCACGTGAGCCAGCGGGGCCACCGTGGGGTTGGTGGTGTGGATGAGGTCGCGGATCATCTCCTCCAGCTGGCCTTCCCCGATCCCGACGGTGCGCAGCACCCGGGACCGGATGACTTCCTCGCCCACCCAGCCACGCCGTCTGAGCTCCGGGACGACGAACTCGTCCACCATGCCCCGCATCTCCCGCGGGACGCCGGGGACCATCACCACCACCCGCCCGTCCACCTCCCAGAACACCCCGGGAGCAGTCCCCCACCGGTTGGGGATGGCAACCGCGCCCTTGGGGATCAGGGCCTGGCGGCGCTGGTTGGGCGTCATGGTGCGACCCCGCCGTGCGAAGAACTGCTCCAGGTGCGCCAGGGAGTCCGGGTCCTCCACCAGCTCCGCACCCAAGGCGGCGGCCACGGCTTCCTTGGTCAGGTCGTCCTCCGTCGGGCCCAGGCCTCCCGTGAACACCACCAGCTCCGCGCGTGACCACGCCAGCCGGAACGCCTCCTGGACACGCTGGAAGTTGTCACCCACCGTCTGGCGGAAGTACACGGGGAGCCCGCACTCCGCAAGCCGCTGGCAGATGTAGGTGGCGTTGGTGTCCGTGATCTGGCCGAGCAGCAGCTCCGTCCCGACGGAGATCAACTCGGCGCGTCGCGGGTGTGTCAACTCCGAACCTCCTGGCGTGGTGTGGCCTCGCTACCGTGGGGGCGGGGTGAAGGTGCGGCGCACCACCTCGCCCGGCGCACCCAACAGCCCCAGGTCCCTGCCGTTCACCTGCACGCGCACCCCCCCGGCGTTGCCGATGACGAGCTGCAGGCTGGTGGTGGCTTCCCACTCCCTCCGCTCACCCGCGCGGATGAAGCCTTCGAACACCCGACGCCCGTCCGCAACGACCCGCAGCCACGACACGTCCTCCGCCGCCAGGGCCACGCGGACGACCGGCTCCCCCGCCATGGCTGCGGGCGGGAGCGGGGGACTGTGCCCGGGCTGAGGCTGCTCGCCGGGGGGAACCGGGGTCAACGCGGGGGCGGGAGGCTGGGGGTTGGGAACGGGTTCTGTGGCGTAGAACGCCCTGAGCTGGCGGTATCCCACGTACGCCAGCCACAGGAACGCTACCACCCCGACCAGCGCCGCCCACCCCAACGCCCGCCGCCACCGGGAAGGCGGTGCGACAGGCCGGATGGGCACTTCGCCGCTGGGCGCCACCAGCTGCGGCTTCCCGCGGGGCCCCACCCGGACGGCCACCGCCTGGACCAGGGGCTCGGCTTCTAGACCGAGGAACTGCGCGTACGACCGCACGAACCCCTTCGCGTACTGCGCGGCGTCGAAGGCGTCGAACTGCTCCTCCTCGATGGCCCGCAGCCAGTGAACCGGGATGCGCAGCTGCGCGTGCACCTGCTCGAGCGTCAGGCCCAGTTGTTCCCGTCGGGCGCGCAACACCTCGCCCACGCGCAGCCCCGGACCACCCCCGGTACCCGGCTCCTGGACGGTTCGCCTGGAAGCCATCCACCGCCTATCGTATCGGGCAGGCCCCGCCGGGGAAAGCGCGGGAGCTGTTGCGGGGGCCGAGTTTGGGAGACTTCCGACGGCTATCCCCACTCCGTCGGAGGGGGAACACATGTTTGCAGCTCACTCCCGCGCGTACGGCCGTCCCACGGTGCTGGGGAACCGCCGACGGCCGATGACTACTGCCACCACCACCAGGGTCACCACGTAGGGGATCATGGAGACAAAGTAGAAGGGGACGCGTTCCTTGACCCCCGGGGTCACCGCCACCGCGGACGCGAACCCGTCGGCCAGCCCGAACAGCAGCGCGGCTCCCAGCGCCACCAGGGGCTCCAGCCCTGCGAACACCACGCACGCGAGCGCGATAAAGCCCCTGCCCGCGGAGATCTCCTTCACCAGGGCGCCGAACCAGCCCAGGGGTAGGAAAGCCCCACCCAGCCCTGCCAGGGCGCCGCCCACGGTGGCGGTCAGCAGGCGCAGCCGGTCCACCCGCAGGCCCGCCACGTCCACCGCCTCCGGCCGTTCGCCCACCGCCCGGATGCGGAAGCCCAAGACGGTGCGGTGCAGCAGGAGGTGCGCCAACACCGCGGCCAGCACCGCGGCCACGGTCACCGGACTCACCTGGCCCAGGGGCGTGGGGATCCGCGGGACCATGAGCTCGTTGGGGAACACGTGGATGCCGGGGAACGCCCACAGGCTGATCAGGAGGAACGGCACGAACCCCAGGGCGAACACGTTGAGCCCCATCCCCGCGATCACCTGGTCCGCCCGGCCGTACACGCTCACCGCCCCCAACCCCAGGCCCATTACAGCTCCCGTGAGGGCCCCGCCGGCCAGCCCCACGTACCCGCTGCGTCCCAGCTCCGCACACCACACGCCCACGGTGGCAGCCACCATGAAGATGGCCTCAAGACCGATGTTCACCAGCCCCGCCTTCTCGTTCAGACACTCGCCCACCGCCGCCAGGGCCAGGGGCGTCATGGCCAGAAGGCCCGTCTCCACCAGCGACACCGGCGGCAGGCCGACCTGCTGGAGGGCTCGCCCCGCCGCCGCCACGCCTGCCGCCGCCGCAAGCCACCACAACCACCGGTACCGGTTCACGGCACACGACCCCTTCCCGCCGGCCTCCGTCGTGGGAGCGGGTCCCCACCTCCCGGGACCGAGGGGAACGTCCTCACGGACGTGCGAACCTCCGGCGGACCAGCGTCCACAGCTCCGGGACGGCCATGGCGAACACGATGATGCCGTTGAGGGCCCTCACCAGCTCGCTGAGCACACCCACCTCGTACTCCATCAGCCGTCCGCCCTGTGCCAGGGCGCCGAACAGCACCGCGGCCAGGATCCCCCCCACGGGGTGGTTGCGGCCCACCAGGGCCACGCCGATGCCGTCGAAACCCAAGGTGGTCACGTTGCCCAGGGTGGCGTACAGGGACCACGCGGGCGGGCGTCCGATCACCTGGCTCGCGCCCGCCAGACCTGCAGCCAGCCCGCCGACCACGAACGCCAGCACCCCCACCCGCTGCGGGCGCACGCCGGCGTAGCGCGCTGCGTCGGGGTTCTCCCCCGCGAGCCGCAGCTCGTACCCCGCCCGGGTGCCCCACAGGTAGGCGTAGACCAGCAGGGCAAACCCCACGGCCACGAACACCACCGCGGTGAGGGTGCTCTCTTCGCTCAGCACCGGGTACCGGGCGGTGGGCAGGGCAGGGACCGTCCGCTCGGCGCGGCCCGGCTCCGCCAGGAAGTGGATGGCGAGGTACATGGACAGGTGCAGGGCGATCCAGTTGCACATGATGGTGGAGATCACCTCGTGGACGCCCCGCCACGCCTTCAGCGCCGCGGGGATCAACGCGCACAGGGCCCCCGCGGCCATCCCCGCGAGGGTCGCGACCACCAGGTGGACCCCCGCCGGCATGGGCACCATTCCCGCTACGAAGGCGGCCCCCACCGCGCCCAGGTACATCTGGCCTTCCGCGCCGATGTTGAACAGCCCGCCGCGGACACCCACGGCGAACGTGAGGGCGGTGAGCATGAGGGGCGTGGCGAAGGCCAGCGTCTCCAGGAGGTCTTCCCGGGTTCCGAAGGCACCCAGCACCAGGGCCCGGTACGCGGCCCCGGGCGGGTGCCCGAACGCCCAGATCAGCACCGCCCCCGCCACCAGCCCCAGGGCCACGGTGGCCAGGGACTCAACGAGGGGACGGAGCGCGCGTCTGGTCCGCATGCGTCGCGGGCGCCACCCCGCCCATGAGCAGGCCCACCGTCTCCCTGCGGAACTGGTCGGCGGGGCCGACCGCGAGGAACTGCCCGCCGTATATGACCGCCACGCGGTCGCTGAGCTCCAGGACCTCGTCCAGGTCCGCGGACACCAGCAGCACCGCCTTTCCCGCGTCCCGCAGCTGGAGGAGGAGTTCCCGGATGTACACCGTGGACGCCACGTCCAGGCCCCGGGTGGGGTGCATGGCCACCACCAGCTTCGGCTGCTTGCTCACCTCCCGGCCCACCAGCAGCCGCTGCTGGTTCCCGCCGCTCAGGCTGCGCACGGGCGTCGTGAGGTCGGGGGCCACCACGTGGAAGCGCCGCACCAGCTCCTGGGCGTAGCGCACGATGGCGGGCCGGTTGAGGCGGCCCAGGCCTCGCAGGAACTGCTTTTCCCGCTGCCGGCCCAGGATGCTGTTCTCCACCAGGTCGAACCCCAGCGCCAGGCCGAACCGAGCCTTGTCCTCCGGCACGTGCGCGAGCCCGCGGCGGTACAGGGCCAGGGGCTCCAGGGCAGGTACAACCTCGCCGTCCAGACGCACCTCTCCCGCCTCGAACCGCCTCAGCCCCGTGACGGCCTGCACCAGCTCGCTCTGGCCGTTCCCCTCCACGCCCGCGACACCGAAAACCTCGCCCTCCCGCACGTCAAACGACAGGTCCCGCACCGCCGGGCGCCCCTGGTCGTTCCGCACCCACAGGCCGCGCACGGAGAGGACCGGCTGCCCGGGCGCCCGCGGGGCCCGCCGGACCCGCAGCCCCGTGGCCTGTCCCACCATCAGCTCCGCCAGCCTCTCTGCGGTGGCCGAGCTCGTGGGCACCTCGCCGACCACGAGGCCCTGACGGAGGACCACCACCCGGTCGGTGACCTCCAGGACCTCCCGCAGCTTGTGGGTGATGAGCACGACCCCCACCCCGCGGTCGCGGAGCCGGCGGAGGAACCGGAACAGCTCGTCCGCCTCCCCGGGCGTGAGGGCCGAGGTGGGCTCGTCCAGGATCAACACCGACGTGCCGCGGTACAGGGTCTTGCAGATCTCCACCCTCTGCTGCACGCCCACGGGCAGCGACTCCACGGGCACGTCCAAGGGGACGTCCAGGCCCAGCTCGTCCAGCAGCGCCTGCACCCCGGCCCTCGCAGACGCCTCGGGCAGGGCGCGCAACAGGCCGGCTCCCTCCTGGCCCAGCAGGACGTTCTGCAGCGCGGTGAACGGCGGCACCAGGGTGAACACCTGGTGCACCATGCCGATCCCGCAGCGCAGGGCGTCGGAGGGGTTGCGAAACTGCACCGGGCGGCCGTCCACCAGCACCTCGCCCCGGGTGGGCCGCAGCAGCCCCGAGAGGACCTTCATGAGGGTGGTCTTGCCTGCCCCGTTCTCCCCCAGCAGGGCCACGATCTCCCCGGGCTGGAGGTGGAAGTCCACCCCCTTCAACGCGGCCGTCCCGTCGGGGTAGACCTTGTGGATCCCGCGCATCTGGACGCGCGGGGCCTGTGCTCTCACGCCCCCCTCGACCACGCCAAGCACGCAGGCGGCTAGCCGCTCAGCGATGGGGCAGACGGTGGGGCAGACGGTAGGCAGCCGCAGGCAGCGGGGCCGGCCGGTGGCCCAGCTCCCCGCGCCACCGCTGGATGTCGGGCTTGGTGACCACCAGGGGCACGGTCACCTGCCCCTCGCGGATCTTCTTCTCCAGCTCCGCCACCGCGTCCCACACCCACTTGGGCTGGGCCTCCCGCATGGTCTTCACCTTGGACTTGATCTCCGCGGGGGTGGCGGGCAGCACCTTCTTGCCGGTGAGCCGCTCCGCCTGCACGCCCATCCGGATGAACTCGTCCAGGTCGTCCAGGGTGCTCAGGGAGATGCCCTCCGCCAGCTGGCCCGCGATGCGCGTGCCGACCCCGAGGGTGACCACGCCCTGACTCCGCCGGACCAGGTCCCGGAACTGACCGTCCCGCACCCACCGGGTGGCGTAGTACACGCCCCGGTCCACCCGCTTCA
>VAPR01000704.1_pt1 | contig 19974 bp, 36 predicted proteins | sample 3380701 | NCBI WGS metagenome assembly VAPR01 (sample SAMN11536904, study PRJNA540576) | hot springs metagenome | isolation source: hot spring wet sediment | place: Spain: Lobios | collected 2014-01 | reverse complement strand
CCTCGCGATGGCGCTCGCACGGGGGTAAACGATGTCGCTCATTTTGGACGCCATCAGGCGATACGGAGAGGGAGCGACGGCGCTCGATTCCGCCATCCAGCGATTCAGCGCGGATTTCCGCGTCGAGGTCAACCTCTCACGCGCCGTGGCATTCGCGGAATCGGGCTTCAATCCCGGCGTACCTCGGGGGGGGCGAGGGGAGATCGGTCCTTTCCAGATCATTCCCGCGACAGCGGAGTATGTCCGAAATCTCCCGAACGCTCCCGATGCCGTCCGCATGGCGGACGTCTACTCGATCGAAGGCAATGCCGCCATTGGGATCTTCTACCTGAGCACGCTTCTCCATCAGTTTCAGGATAAATGGAAAGCCGTCGCGGCGTATAACGCCGGGCCGACGCGCGTCGCGAACCTCATCAAGAGGTACGGGGAAGGCTACTTTCAAAACCTTCCCCCGACGACGCAGACCTATGTTCAGAGGGTTCAGCGCATTTACGCTCAGCTTGTCGCCGAGAGTGCGCCGTCGCCTCTTCCGGATCTCCCCAGTGGGATCCTCGATCCCATTCGCCGGTTTGTCACCGATCTCTCACGTGCGCTCAACGTCCCTGTATGGGTTATCGCTCTCTTTGTCGCGGCGCTCATCGCTATCGCCCTCATCGCGTCGAGATAGCTATGGAGGAAGATCGTCATGCTCGTTCGCACATATCGCAATCCGCTGACCTACACGAACGCTCCCGCCGGTTTGGGAGGCGTCCTCCGTCGGATCATCTGCTCCATCTTCGGATACTCCGCCGAATGCCGAGATCCTGGGACCGGATACCGCATTGGTCTCAGCGTGCGCCCCGATTGCGCGAACATCGCGGATGCGTTTTGCTGCGGCCCCGGTTCCGTCATCAAGGAGATGGAGCGACAGATCCTGTCGAGCGATCCCGTGACCTATCCGGACTCTTACTGGTGGAGCGTCTACGACCAGGCTTGTCAGGAATACTGGAATGCGCTCTCGCGCATCCCAGGATGCGGGCCGCGCTCCGCTGCGGAGCGCCCTTGCCGAGGGCAGTGGACGGTTCCGAGCGTCGTCCGTGCGGGCGTGGACAATCCTCCGCTACGTACGATCGAAGCCGCGTTGCGCACGCGGAGAGTGTCCGGGCCGATCGGGCCGCCCACCGATGGCACTCCGCCTCCGAGTGAGCCTCCTCCTTCGACGGAGAGGAGCGGGTTTTGGAAAGGCGTCGGAACCGTCGTGCTCATTATCGGAGGGATGTATCTCTCCTTCCTCATCGTCTCCAGCTTCACGCAACATGCAGCGCGTCGAGTGAGGACATAACGATGCCGTACTATCAGCTTCAGGGAGACATTCTCTTTATCGCGTGCTCGCCCCGCCGGATGCAGAGCAACCGCCAGGAGGTGGAGAATTGCTGGCAGACTCTTCTCTCCGATATCAAGACGACATCGAGCGCGCAGCTCACCGATGCCGATGTTCTTTTGAGAAGCCGACAGTGCTGCGATCGCGTGCAGCGATGGCGCCGGGATTGCCCATTGCAGACCCTCAACGTCGTGAAGCGCTTCTGCACGGACTTTCAACCGATCGTCCAGCAAGCCCTTCGCGAAAGAAAGAATCGAGAAGCGGCAGCTCCTCCTCCCGGGGGGGACGGAACGACGCCCCAGGCTCCGTGCACGCCGACGCAGGAAGGGAAGCTCCTCTGCCTAGGTCCCGTTCCGGGTTTGTCGTGCTTCCCAGCGGCTCAAGGGATGTTCCTCTGTGAGGTTCCTGTCATCCCACCCTCGCCGCCGCCACCAACGACGCCCTCTCCTCCCTCCATCCCTGGCCCTGTTTATCCCGACTGGATGCCTGATCTCGGCCCCGGAGGTCCTCCGAAGTTTCCAGCGTCGGCATTTCCATCGGAGTCCTTTCCGGCGAGTCCTGAAGGGAAACCCCCATCTGTCTCCCCCACGCAGAGTGCTCTTGCGAAGTGGTTGCCGTGGATCCTTCTCGGTGGGGCCGCAATGGGAATCTATTATCTCATCAGGAGGATGAGATGATTGCCCTCTCGACGTCCGGACTCGTCTTCATCCCGCACCATACATCTCAGCTTGGACAGGTGCGGTTCGAGGAAGAGTTTGCGCGGGTGTGGGGGAAATATTTCCCCTACATCGTCCTCGGAGCGGTGACCGTCATGGTGTTCATGTTGCTCAAAAAGCTCAAGTGAGAGGAGGAAACGATGTGGACTCAAAGGAGACCGTGGAGGTTCTGCGAATGAAGGTCGAAGCGCTGGAGAGAGAGGTCGTTGAGTCCCGGCATCTCCTTCGAGAGAGCCGAGAGGCCGTCATCTCCCTGAGAGAGAGACTCCAGGCGATGGAGCGGATGACGCTCGCATCGCAACGTCTTGTCATCTTGCTCATTGTGAACGTCATCGCCATCATGGTGCACATCGCCATTGCCGTTGCCGGTTGGATAAGGTGACAGAATGATCATCGCACGGAACAGAAGAGGGCTTTCCGGGACGTTTCCTCTTCCAGAGGATTACGGGTGTCAGAGGATATGGATGGGATCTGAGGAACAGATATATTGTCCGGTTCCCGTCCAAGGGATCCCGTGCGTCATCGCTCAGGAAACAGGGCCGGGCGCTCTCCTCGATGGAGGCGTAACGACGTGGTATCGCTGCTTCTTTCCCGCTCCGGGAGGGGGAGGATCGCCGTCCACCGGGAACGGAGGCTCATCGCCACCACCGGGGGGAGGAGGCTCGTCGTCCCCTGGGAGCGGAGGCTCATCGCCACCACCAGGGGGAGGAGGCTCGTCGTCCACCGGGACGCCTCCAGCGATGGTTTCGTTCTCGTCCTGTTGGAGACATCTCCTTCAGTCGGGGCGCGCCCCACAAGGGTGCGAAGGAGCGATCCTTATTCCCTTCGCTCTCCTTGCTGTGATTCTTGTAGCATTGTCATGAGGAAACCGTTCGCCATACTCATCATCCTCTGCGCCCTTGAGGCATGGGGTTCCCAGGCGGAGGAGGTCCGCCTCGATCGCCTCCTCGGCGACGAGTTTCGCGATGTGAAGCTCGGAGAGCCTATCGCGTGGAGGAGATCGGGTTTCGGATATGCTTATGATGACGTGGACGGCTACCATCTGGTTGTCCTTATCCCGCACGCGGGACGGCTTGAGGCCGTTCTCGCATGGCCGACAGAGGACCGCGCGCGGGAGATCGCCCGCCGCCTGGCGATGCTTGGCCCCGCCGTGACGACGTTTCACTCCCGGACGGGACTCACCGTGTCGGCCTACGCCGGAGGTGCCGTCGTCGTCTCCTTCTTCCGAACCGGAGAGATCAATTCCATTCTCGTGACACGGAGGACGAAATGAGAGAACGTCGAGAGAATCCCCCATTCTTCCTCTTCTTCCTTCCGCTCGCGGCGCTCTTTCCCTTGCTCATGTTTGGCGGTTTCGGACGGAAGAAGCCGAGCGAAGAGCGCCGACAGCCGCAACGTGATCCGAACTTCCAGTGCCGAGACATCACCCGCATTCCCGATGAGCGCGTCGCCGTCTACCTGCAGAAGCCCGATGAATTCAAGAGGGAATTCGGAGATCCGTTCACCGCGCGAACCCTCCGCTGGCGGTGCTGGCACGAATACATGTCGCTGCGCTCCCAGATTCTCCAGAGCGCTTCCGGGGGGGATCCGGGGGAACGGCTTCGAGAGGCAGAGGTTCGCTTTCGAGCATGCGAGGACCGAGCGCGCGTTGCGGAGGAGCGCTGGAGGGAGATCTCCGCTCTGCGCACGGCGATCATTCGCGATTGCCTCCAGCGCGTCACCACAGCGGCCCAGATGTAGATGTAACGGAGGTCATGATGTACGTCCCGGAATACGTTCTCGCTCTCGGACAATCGCAAGAGATCTTCCCGCCGAACATCGAGGATCCCGATTCTTTTTCCTGCAAGCTCGGGTACCTCTACGGGGGATCCTATAGCCGTTGGCACTGCGTCGGATATAATCTCGCGAAGAGCTATCGCACCCGCCTTCGAGAACTCGCCCAATTCATCCGCACAACCGACCCGAGGATCGGGATCACGGAGCGGTGGGTGCAGAACCACCTCCTCATGATCTGGCAGAACGTGAAGATGTGGCTCGACATCTACGCGCGTGACTTTCTGGATGCCGGAGTGTGGGGGAAGGTCTCGGAGATGGTCATGAGGGCGAAACGCGAGGGGGAAGCTGAGGTCCGTGCCGCCTGGCGCGAGCGCCATCCCGAAAATCCCCTTCCTCCTCCTCCCACCCCTGAGACGCCGCCCCGCCCGGAGCCGCTTCCCCAACCGTCCCCGACAGGGCCAGGCGGTCAATCCTTTTGGGATCGGCTCGCCGAGTCCATCCGCGATGCGCTCCGCCTTCCCTATGAGGTGCAGACGATCAAATCCGTCCTCATCCTCTCTGTTTTCGTCGCCACGTCGCTTCTCGTCCTCTCTGTACTTCGATCAAGAGAAGCACCGCGTCGGAGGGCTTGATCATGCCGTATTGGAAGCGCATGACGGTTCAGACCTTTGGGTTGGGATTCACTCCGGGCCCGACTACAGGGCTCTCATTGAGCGTCTTCGCCGGCCCGGCGGGCATCGCGGTCGGTTTCGTTGATCTCTTTCGGAGATTCTTCTGGCGCAGCTCTTACAATCCTGAGTGCACGGCAATCGCGAACGCTTTCTGGGACTGGGTGAAACGCCTCACCGATGAGATTCGGCGAACCAGTCCCTACGAGATTACCGACGAGCAATATTGGGACGTGTACTTTCGCTCCTGCGCTCAGTTTCAGGAAGCGCTGCGCCGCGTTCCTCACTGCGGAGAGAAATCCGCCGAGGAGCGGCCCTGCCGGGGCTGGTGGGGAGTCTCCCCGAAACGTCAACCGTGGGCTTTCCCAGGATCAGAAGAGGAGGTGCGCCGTGCTCTCGAAGAGCGCCGCCAACGTGAGTGGCCCCTTCCTCGAACCCGCCCACGCTTCGCGGAGCAGGACTGCGAACCGCAGATCGGAGGCGGGTATCTTTGCACGAAGCCGATCGAGGGAGCGGCATGCGAGGCGCGCGGCGCTCGGTGGTTCTGCATCGAACCGACGCCGCCGCCCGTTTCTCAGATGAATCTCACACCCTTTCTCCTCGCCGGAGGCGCCCTCCTCCTCCTCGCTCTCATCTTAAAGAACTGATGAGGCGCGATGTTCTGCGAGCGGTTTATCGCCACGCAACCGGAAGCTGAGGCATGGGTGAAAGCGTATCGAGAGAAGACGACGAACCGTCGGGGACGCCCGGTCTTCCTCCAGGCGTGGGTTCGCATCCCTCAAGGTGTCCGGATGACTCCCCGGAAGTCCGGGGGAGTCATTCTCTCGTCGCCGCGCGGGAGAACCCTTGCCATCGCCATTTGGAAAGAACGCGACGTCGAACCGTATCCGTGGACGCCATGACCATAGGGGAGATGACATTCCTCACCATCCGCCTTGCGCGGGGGACGGAGATCCTTCTTTTCGTCTCCCCACTCTCTTGGCAACATACTCCATCCTCCTTTTGAGTTTCGACCGACGTCCGGTCGGATTATACACGCATCCCCCTTTATGTCAAGGCTTTTATTCGCCCTCCTCCTCGGAGAACGCCTCGATCTCCATCTCCTCGATCTCCCTCTCCATAGCGGCATAGCAGTCCGCTCACATCCCGTGCGTGATCCCGTCGCCGCCCTCTTTGTATCCCATGACCTTCCCGCACCATGCGCACACGATTTTCAGCATATCACCACTCCCTAAGATGGAAACGGTCCGCAATCCGGCACGGCGCTCGCGCACATGCCGACAAACAGCAGAAGGAGAATAATGGCGATTATCCCTGCGATAACCCCGATAAGGTCTTTCTTCTCCATATAACCCCCTCACCACTTCTCCAGGAATTCCCTGATGGCTTCCTCGTTCGACATGTTGAGATAGAGCGCTGTCGTCACAAGATGCTCATGCCCAAGGAGGCGCTGGAGGCTCGGAAGTGAGAGTCCACGGCGCAAGGACATGACGGCGAAAGTATGCCGGAGGATGTGAGGAGTCACCTTCCTCATAATCCCGGCACGGCGTGCCACCCTTCGGATGATCTCTTGAACTGTTCGGCGACTCATGGAGATGCGATCCTCGACAGCGAAGTGAGCCTCCAGAAGCGCACGCACCCGTGGTGTCATGGGAACGACGCGCTTCTTCCCTCCCTTGCCCACGACGGTCACCCGATGAGCCTGCCAGTCCACGGCCTCGCGGGTGAGGGAGCAAAACTCCGAGAGCCGGAGTCCCGTGTCCAAAAGCGTAAAGACGACGAGGCGCTCCTTACCGGTTTGGCAAGCGGATGTGAGAGCGGCCACCTCTTCGGATGTGAGAGGATCGCGCCTATGATAACTATTTGCGCGAGATTTGCGCTTTTTCTGTGCCTCTTCCCGGGGGGAATCCCGTGAAATCTGCACATTATATGATATTTTGTTCATCGCCGCCCTCCCTTGCGACGCTCCCATGCCGAAGAGGGCACGGGAGCGTCGCGCGTCACGACGAGTGTGAAATCCTGTGGAACCTCTTCGACAAAGAGGTCCCGCCTCAGTCACTCTAGAGGGCCGAGCCGGCTACGATCAACCGACCGACCCCAGTGATGAAGAATTGGAGGGCAAGCCCTCCCGCCAGCGATCCGAGTGTGACCCACACGGGCCACATTCCCGAACCGAAGAGAAGGACAAGAAGAGCCACGGCCTGTGGAACGAGGGATCCCCCAAGGCTCCACACGGCCATGCCCACGAACAGAGCGAGAACCCGATTCATGTTCATGGTATCTCCTCCTCCTTGTCCCGAGATCGCCTCCATGAGGCTCCAAGCATGCGGAGAAACCCGATCTCGATGTTGCGCTCGATCCAGTCGGGATCGAGAGTCCCCTTCAATTCTTGCGCGACGCGCGGTCCCCCCATCTCATACCGGATTCGGAAGACGAGCGCTTCATCCCCGGGTTTCATCCGAATGGACTCATTCCGCACGGGAACCTCGACACCCGTGAGACGGCGGATGACCTCTGCCGTATCCGGGTACCGGACGATCGAATACCACTCGCCGTTTCTCAACCAGCGACGCGCTTCCTCAAGCGTCGCCGGACGGTATTCCCACGTCCCCCAGCTTGTAACGACCGCGCTATTGAGGACGTACTTCATCGCGGGCCTCCTCCTTTCTCTCCCAACGCGCGCGAAGCTCTTCGTCGTCCTTCGCCACCATGTAGAACGCCCAACCGATCGCCTGAAGAGCTTCTGCGATGACGGCGGCGACATCCGCCGCCATGTACGCGCGAAGGAGAAAATACAGAATCCTCTCCGAATGAGAGAGCTGAAGAAGCTCCTCAGTCGAGATGAGCCGATGACCTGCCGTCTCGATGTCCTTCATCTTCTCTCTCTCCTTCCTCACAGAAATGCTTCCCGTCATCACGCGCCGTCCTCTCTGATTCCCGACGCGCAGAAGGTCGTCCGATCGTCTTTAACCCCCGTGCCACGAAGACCGCAAACCTCACCCGTTCTCTGTGATGCTCTCGCCGCCACAGCGCCACCTCTCGAATAATGTCGCCCAACGCCGCGTGTCCCTCCTCAAGAGCGCGCCACTCTGCGCGCTCGATGAGGCCGTCGTCGAAGTGTTCCGGGCCGCACGGAAGCGTGCTCCACCGAGGAACGAGAACAACCACACGCTCCTCAGAACGTGCGAGGTCGCGCTTCAGATTCCGAAACCCCGACATGCGTCCGAATCCCGCCGGTCCAATATCGGTGTACTCAGCGACGATATCGAATCCGAGATCCTGAGCACGACGCCGTGCGTCTTCGCAGAGCCTCACGAGATCATCAGGCGTGAGGCCACGCACATAGAGAACAGCCTTAATCTTGTGCATCGCCGTCCTCCGGCTTCACCGGCGTGGACAGTGTCCGACCCGGAGCTTCTGGAAGGATCTCGATCCGATAGTAACGGATGAAGAAACCGGGGCCGAACTCGACGCAGAGAGCGGGATCCAGACCGAGCGACGCGCACTCTCCGCAGACGATCGCGACGGGATGCCGCGTCTCATCGAGCGACACCGCCGTCGGAAATTCCCACAGGGCCACCCGACCTCTGATGATGATGATGTTCAGCTCCCGCTCAAAACGCAGCGTCCGGAAGCACGCTCCGCACAACCCCTTCTCGCGAATGATGGTGAAGACATGATCCGAGATCATCGTCGCTCTCCTTTGCCGTCAATGAGATCGTGAAGTGAAAGATGCCACTCCATCTCCTCGCGCGATGGCGGAAGACGGCGACCGCATCGCGAACATGACCACCGCTCCGGTTGGCATTCATGAGTGAGATGGAACGGATAGAGGTCCGCCCGCACACGGAGGCGACATACGGAACACGTGACCATGTCGCTCGAACGCCCGGAGACAATCTCCTCCATGCGCCTCCTGAGCCGACACCGCTCCATGTGAAACAGAGCGGCATCGCGCTCGCGGGGAAGGGGTGCGCTGCATGTTGGACATTCGTCGGGAGTTTCATCGCGCGGACGCGCCCGACATGTGTGCCGCATGTGCTTGTCGAGTCCCCACGGTTTTCGATCAAGGATCCACTCGCCGCACAGCGGACATCGCCGTCGTCTCGGATCGTCATCAGGCGGGAAGCTCAATTCTATCTGTGCGTCTTCCTCTTCGAGAGAGCGAAGCCGCTCTTCGAGGAACTTCTCGAACCCCGCTGGGATGCGCAGCTCTTCATCGGGAATCGTCCCCATGCGCGCGATCCAGGCAGCGGGATATAAGATCTTGTAATTTTGATTCAAGCTTTTGTAGTAGTCGGCTAGAAAGATCGAGATTATGACTTTCGCGTAATTCAGTTTCAGCGCATTGGCGGTTCTCTGAATGACAGCAGCAGCGGGTTTTAAGTAGCTTCCATTTGGAATCATGACCCTTTGATGAACCGCCTTCCCTATCCTATTTATAACCAGGCTTAAGATAGTATGTACATATATGCTCGGTAATTTTGACCGATAGGGATCTTCTCCGGATGCGACATGAGACTCTGTGTCGCTGCCCTCCGCAACACGAGGGATGTCCAGCTTTAGCTTATCCCATTGGACTTTTATTACAGATGATCTGTAAGGGCGTTTCACCCTTTTTATATATCCGCGCTTCTCTAAAGTGGAGAGTGCGCGATAAACGGTTTTCTCAGAAATGCCGAGTATTCTGGAGAGAAAGAGTCCTCGGATCTCGACGATGCCCTCTCTGTTCAATACAGAGAGAGCAAGGAGCACGCGAATCTCGCTTGAGGATAAACGGAGAAAAACTGTTTTGGCCGCTGCATCGTTTGTGCTATAATTCGCCATAGGAACCTCCGATTTTTGGTTTCGGCCATCCCGGTGACCGGGATGGCTCTTTTTCTTGATGTCCATCATGGCCGCATATTATTATCCAAAAAACCTCGGACAGTCAAGTACTTTTTTTGCGAAACTGCGCACATGGATCCCTGGATCCACCACTCCCGGGCAGCTCCTCTGATGGATCCCTGGATCCACCACTCCCGGGCAGCTCCTCCGTCGGACGTCTCTGCTATACGGATGCCCTTCTCAGTGAGCGTGCTTTTCGTCACGAAAGTCACAAAACGTCACGAAAAGTCACAAAACGCCACGAAAAGTCACAAAACGTCACGAAAAGTCACAAAACGTCATTGACATCTGAAAACCGCCTGTGGGAAACTGCGAGGGAAATGACAATGACCACGAGGAGAGTGACAATGAGCAAAATCAGGTTGGGGCCGCTCGTAGATAGCACCCTCTACGAGAGACTTGTTGAGATGAGCACACGGAGGGGACTCTCCGTAGGAGCGTTTGTCCGTCAGCTCCTCGCGTTCGTAACGACTGCAGAAGAGGGAGATCGGCTCGTTCTCCTCTCCGAATCCGACTATATTCGGTTGGCGCGAGAAGGAGAGAGGCTTCCGCCGACGTTCATGATTTAGATCGCAGGATCCGTTCCCTCAACTTCTTGAAACTCTCCACAGTAATCCGCCGAATCTTCCGCTTCGGACCATCGAGGACTACAATCTCAAGATCTCCACGATCAATGTACGCGTAGATGGTCTGCCGGGACACGCCGAGGAGATCAGCGGCTTGGGATATAGTGAGCGTCTCGATCTTCAGAGTATGGAGAACAACGCCAACGATCGGAGCGAGAAATCCTATCATCACGACGTCCATATCTCCTCTCCCCGTTCAAGTGTTCACCGCGAATCATAATGAGACTCTCTTTCCCACTTCCCCCGTTCCACGACGTCATCCTCACCCGTTCACCGCGAATCATAATGAGACTCTCTCTCTCTCAGGTTGACATTATCGCCCTTTTTTTACACTTTCGCATTTTCCCCCGCCTGTGTACGATGAAAATATCATCACACCTGTCTTTTTCGTCAACACCCTGTGTCTCGGTTTCCTGTAGAATGCTCTCCGCTATGGCGCGCGGAATCCTCAGACGCATAGGCGATTTCCTCTTCGGGGACGATACTCCGCGAGAACGCGCGTCCACGGCGATCCGACGCGCGACACGGGAGCGACAAGCGGAAGAGGAAGCGTTCCAGCGATTCATGAAGATGCGAGAGCAGATCTTCTCCGAGTACGAACGCTTGAACCGGTTTCGCCGACACTCGGACTTGCTTGAAACGCTCTCGATCATGAGGGAGATTCGGAATTTCTCTGAGGAATTCGCAAACGGGAATCACCGTGAGTCATCTGTTCTTGGCGACATTGCCCAACTTGCCTCCTCCTTGTTCCTTCTCGGGAAGGGGCTTCCCTTAAGTCCTCCATCCTCGTCCTTACCTCAACCGACACTGAACACGCCAGCTCGTCCTCCCGGTGCACCAACACCATCAATTCCTTCTGAGCACCCTCCATCGCGGGCAGATGGAAGGGAAGTCCCCTCCCCACAGACTCCCCATACTGGAACGCGGGAGAACACACCGGATGTTCATCCGCTCACGGAGGAACAAGCTCTTCTCGTCGGAATTCAGATTCTTCTCGCGGATGCGGTCGCATCCGGAGAAGATCCCGATCTCTACGTCGAGTTGATCCTGAGCAAGCTCGATGCGCATCCGGAGCTGAAACCGTATGCTCTCGCCCTCGCTGAGATTCCGGCGGAGCGGCTCATCGAGGAGCTGCGTCGCTTCCGCCCGACGCTCCCCACAGAGGCTCTCTCGCGGACGGCGCGGTTTCAATCGGAACTCAAGGATGCGCTCTCGGGTTCTGGATCAGAGGACGATTTCGGAGGGATGTGAGATGTCCAAAGCAAAGGCTCTCAGCCTTCTTCTCACCACACCGTGTGCCGTCGCGTTTTCGGGTTCTCTCTCTCACGCGGCGTTTCTTCTTCTTGTGCTCATCTTCGGACAGGACGGCATCAATCAAGCGCTCCTTCGCCTGGCTCCTGTTCTCGCTCCCGTGGTGACCTTCCTGTCCCAGCTCTTCAGCAACCCGGTTGCCATCGCCATCCTCGCGTAAGGATGCCAGCGCGCGCGAGGGAGAGTCCCATGCGCAACGATATTCCCAATTCCCGCCGGAGGGGAAGTGGTCATCCAGGCGGATCCTCTCCAGCCAGAAACCATCCTCCTTCTAGGGAACCCCACTTGCCTTCGACTCCTCAGCCGGGCGACGAATCCCCTCCGGCACATTCGCTCTCTGCGAAAAAATGATGATCCTCGTCCGGTTTCCGACATTCTCTGATGTCGTCAACACGATGAGACGCATGGCGTATTACTGGTCGAAGCATCCCGCCATTCGCGATCTCGCGCATCTCTACATGTGTTATCGGGAGTGCCGGTTTGAAGAGCTGTTCGACTACGTGAAACGTCGGGCGCGTTTCCGCCGCGATCCCGTGGGGACGGAGACCCTGCGTTCCCCATTTGAAACGCTTGGACTCAAACCGGGAACACTGACGCCCGTGGCCCCGCACGGATGGGCCGATTGCGATGACGTCGCCGTGCTTCTTGCCGCCGTTCTCCTCGCCATGCGGGAGCGCGATCCTCGATTCTCCGTGCGGTTCGTCTTCGCCCGCGCCGTGGGCGCTCCCGAACCAACACACGTATTCATCGAAGCCTTCCACCCACGCGGAGGATGGGTGGCTCTCGATCCCCTCTTCACGAACCGTCCTGGCGAGATCGCTCCTAGCCTCCGTTGGGGATGGACACTGGAGAGAGTGGCCGTATGATTGCCCTGACCGACCACGGACTCGCACTCATTCGCTCAGAGCACGGATGCTGCGGAGCTGGGATCTCTGGTTTTCTCGATGATCCCATCGGGTGGGCGCGAGAACACTGGATGATCCTCGCCGCTGTGGGCGTCTTGCTCTTCATCCTCATTCTCAGGCGACGTTAGGAGAAACATTCTATGCTGGCCTTCACCGAACACGGACTTCGCCTTGTCACGAGCGGTCCTCTCGGTTTTCTCAATCTCCCCGCTCTCGATCCGATCCGACCGCCGACGTCAAAGTGCTCGGACATCTGGGGAGGAACGGTCGCTTCCTACATCGAAGCACTGAGGAGCACGACGTGTCGGAGAGATCTGAATGCCGTCTACGAACAATTGCGGGTGAAGTGCTCCGACATCTCGAAATTCCTCAAGGACTTCCTCACGATGCCGAGCTGTCCGGACTGGACAACGGTTGAATTCAATCAACGTCTCCGTTATGTCTCCAACATCATCTTGAGAGAAGAACTCGGATCGAACGACCTGCAGAACACGGCGCGTGAGATCTTCCGAAGAACGCGTGAGACCTCAGATGGAGAAGGACAGCCGCCACCTGGAGGAGGCGGACAGCCGTCACCGAAGCCGGGATTCGACGTCACAGAGTTTCTCCGACGTTACGGCGTATATATTGCCGTCGCTCTGGCCGCTCTCCTTCTTCTCCGGGGACGATAGAGGAGGATCACAGATGCTCGCCTTCACCGAATATGGACTTCGCGTAATCGGAAACACGTCGCTCGGACGGACGTGGGAGCTTCCCCCTCGATGGGATATTCCGTATCGGCCCGGAGGAGATGTGCCGACCGGCCCCTCTGACATCGTTCCCCATCCGGGCGTTCCCTCCCCGGGTACGGAGTCACAGGTCGAGCGCTTTGTGCGTCGGTATGGTCTCTACATCCTCCTCGGCATTGCGGTTCTCTCGCTTCTCCGATCGCGCCGATCAGAGCGGGGCACATTCGGGGGGAGACGGTAAGTTTGAAGGGCAGGCATGCTCGTGATGACGTCATACGGAGTCCGGTTGTGTTCACCGCCCACGGCGGATGTCGGCGCTCTCCCTGTATGGTTGACGGGGATCGGAAAGGCGATCCTCGGTTTCTTCAAGACCCTCGGTCCGTCGCTCACACAGGTTGTTCTCGCTTCAGGAGCGCGCGTTCCCGTGGATCCCATCTTGATCCGTGCAAACGGAGAGGGTGGAGGGGGATCGAGCGGGGGAAGCGGGAGCGGAGGGCAACGCCGGACGATCACGCTCACGCCGGAGATGGCCCGGCAGTGGCTCACGCTCTTTTGTCAATTCGGTTTGCTTCCCCGTGAGAACTGCGTGAATGTGCTCCCTGCGCCGGGGACGCCGCCGCCGCCGGGGCCTCCGCAGCCTCCGCCCTCGCAGGGGAATTGGTGGGAGAAGATTCCGACGCCGGTATGGATCGCCCTCACAGCGCTCGGCGTCGCGCTTCTTGTTCGGCAGTTACGATGAAGGACGAAGCGCTCATTCAAGAGTTTTATGACCTCTACGGATACGGTGTGAGGTTCGATCCGTATCCGTCGAGCATTGACATATCGGATCTCTCCCAAGCGCGGTTGATCGGCTATGCCGTGACGCTCTCATACGGCTCGTACAAGGAAGGGGAATATGCAGAATACGAACACGCCTTCATCTCGCGTCCGGCGGTGTACGAACTCGGCGTGCCGGATGGTGAACAGATCGAAGCTCTCCTGAACGTCACAGAAGCCGATCTTCAAGATGTTGTATACTTCGGAGATTTTCTCGAATGTGTCGTGGAGGACGCTGAGGGCACGGAGATGGTGATCGAAGGCCCCGGCGGTCTCTATGTCGAACCCCTTACGGATCTTCTCCTCATCGAGACAGAAGATGGGGGGAAGTTTGCCATCGTGGGATATCGCGTTGACCGTTGGTTGAAGGGATGATCCGATGGCACGGCGACGTCAATATCGCTATCCGGCGCGAATTCAATCGCTCCTCTTCGACCGCGATCTCTTCACGGAGAAGAGCGCCAAGGATTGGGCGCACCGACACGGTTTTCGATATGGGACTGTGGAGGTGGGGCCGACGACCATCCGGCTCCGCCAATTCCCGCCGGAGGAGTGCGCTCCCGGAACCTTCGGGACACGCGAGATCCGCGAGGGCGTCAAAGCCGTCTTCTGCGGGCACAGGCGGAATCCTCCGCCTTTGCTCGTCGCCTACAACCCTCATCGTGGAGGAGACTCTATGCGAGTGACCGTTCACAACCCTCGACGTCGCAACCCGGAGCGTGTAGACGTTCCAGCCCTCTTGATCGAACGGGCCTTGCGTCGGAGGAACGATCCCGACCGCCTTACGCCGCCCGTGGTTGTCGTCACGCCGAATCCGAATCCTCGCCGGTACCGTCGAAGGCTGAACGATCCGGATCCGAATCCCCGCCGGTACCGTCGGCGGAACGATCCGGATCCGAATCCTCGTTTGCGGTATCGGCGTCGTCGGAATGAACCGAATCCGCGCCGCCGCAATCCGCTCCTGCCTCCGGCCTCGGAGTGGGTTGAGCTGGCGACCGACGGAGCGGCGGGCGTCATCGGGGGGTTCTTCGCGGGCAAGCTCTCGGAGATGTTCCTGAAGGAGCAAGAGGGGAACCGCTGGATCGCGGCGATGAAGCGACTCTTCGTTGGTTTCCTCGGCATGAGCATTCTGCGCCCCATCTCGTCCCGCTTCGCGCGCATGTTCGCCGTGGGAGCTGCCGTCTCTGCGCTGCAACCGATCATCGTGCCGTACATCCAGATCGGTCCCTTTGCGCCGCAGCCGGCTCCGCCGAGCGGAGGGGGAACGTCGGGAATCTATCCCGTCGAACAGACGGTTCTCCCTGATCTGGCGGGCATCTACTCCGTCGGCTCGGTCGCTGCTCCGGATATCAACATCTCCGAACCGGGCTTTTGATGGGTGAGATGTCCGGCTCTCACCCGAACAGTCCCCAGCCGGAAACCAGATCTTTGAGGAGGTAACATGGCAGAGCACCTCTTCACCGATGCCGAATACGAGATTCTCAGACGAGCGCTCTTGAAGGGCGATGCGACGGTCTTTAACTTCAAGGCGTCCGAAGTCGGATACGTCAATATCTACTACCGCGAATTCTACGATGTCCTCGACTCCGCGAGCGGGAGTCTTCCCGCGCAGGAGACGGAGATTTTCGTGGACGCGGTGAACATCGCCGGGAAGTCCCTGAAGGACACGAATAACCCGGAGGGAAACGTCTTCGCGTCTCGCACGGCGTTCTTCCTCATGGGAATCACCGTGGATGTCTTCACCAAGCAAGGATCCACGGCGCAGCTCTCGGCAACGGACATCGCGACGATCAAGCAGAATGTGATCACGTGGTTCAACTTTCGGACGAACAGGTACTTCGACATGCCGCTCGCGGCATATCCGTCTGCCGAAGACCCTTCCGATTTCCGCCGCCGTTTGTGGCTCGGAGTCTCATCGCTGTGGATTCCGGCCCTCGCGCGGCGGAGCCAGACGATCCTTGTCCGAGACGCGATCACGCTCACAGCAGGAGCGACGGCGCGAATCCGCATCGGGTGGCACGGATACTACGCTCGACCCGTCGGATAAGCCCAAAAACTACCGTCCTGAGCGGGGGAGAAAACGTCTCAGACGTTTTCTCCTCCGCGAGAAAGGAGGAGACATGCCGAATGTCCACATCGCCCGAGGACAGTACGAAATCCTCCGCATGTTCATCCAGGAACTGAATGCTCTTGTGACCGACATCCGAAACCGCATCACCACGTGGAGCGGCCACACACATACGGGTGTGACGACGGGCGCGGGTTCGACGGCAGCCGGTCCCTCGATCCCGGCGCCGACATCACAGGGGGTTGCCTTCCACACAACCGTGCCGTCCCTAGTGATCCTCAGAGAGCTGGCTGCTCAGATGACGGCTCTTCGGAATGATCTCTCGGCATTCGATGGGGCGATGAACGCCCACACGCACGGAGGCGTCACTGCAGGAGCCGGCTCGACGGGAACCGGGCCGACCCTCGCCGCGGCGGTTGTCCCTCTCCCCTCCATCTTCGAGATCAAACAGGGACACCGCGAGATCCTCCGCACTCTCGTCGAGACATTCAACCAGGCACGCGCGGACTTTCTCGCCCTACGCACAGCGATGAACGCCCACACGCACGGAGGCGTGTCTACGGGAGGGGGGACGACAGGATCAGGCGGTTCGGCACCGGCTCTCGTGAGCGACACGCAGGTGGTTCTCGTCGGATGAAGAGACGATGAACACGCTGGGAGCGCGCATCCTTTCGGAGAAACTGAAGTGCTCGGTGGATCTCCGACCGGCCTTCGGGTATCGAAGCTACACGGGGATCGCCAACGGAAGTAGTGCCGTGTTCTCCATCACGCGTGTGAGCAACCGGTACCTCTTCCTCACGGACGTCTATGTCTGGACGTCGGCGACGCCCGACGGTGTCCTCGTCACGCTCCGGGCGAAAGGAGTGCCGGTCCCTCCCTTTGTGGATATCGTTCCCATGACGCTCAACTCTGCCGCGACGACTCCCGGGCAGATGAGCACGCTTCTCGAAGGGATTTCAGTCCTCTTTGAACCCGGCGAGAGTCCGGTTGAGATCGTCGCGCGAAACGCCTCCGGGGCGCCCTCCGATATCCGGATCTACGTCTTTGGTCTCACTACGGAGAGCTTGCCTCCGGGTGTTGAGAACTGGAAATATGCCGATCTCGCTCAAGGAGTGTGATCTATGCCGACGACACCCTGTCCGCCCGATTGCCCACCCGGGATGCTCCCGCCGCCGACTCCTCAAGAGGCGCAGCGCGTGATCACGGCGACGCGGCAGCCTCCTCTCAACCCGTATTTCTCGACGATCCTGCCCAACTTCGGGGATCTCGTGAGCTACTATGCGCGGCTCTGGCGCGCCGGATATACCGATTGGTGGATCGGGGTGCGGTTCGGAAGCATCGCCGCCGGGCAGACGGCCACTCCCCAAGTCATCCGGGTGGCCGGATATCGCTTTCTCGCCTTGGCCATTGTCGGCGTCTCCGATCTTCCCGACCATGTGCTCATTCGGCTCACCGAAGCGCAGCCGAATGAGCCGCTCATGAATGATTTCGTCTCCGTGCGGAACCTCGCTGGGGATGGATCACGTCCGAATCTCCTCTTTGTGCCGCGCGTCCTCGAATACAACCAAGCCATCATCGTCGAGGCGAAGAACGTGCACACCACGACGGCCTCACAGTACACGGAGATCGTCCTCCGGGGGGTGAGGTTCTTCCAGGAGATCGAAAGTGTCAGCCGCCAGCTATAGGGACATCATCCGCGACATCGCCGCTCTGGAGCTGATTGGACAGTGGCAGCTCCACGAGGAGAATTTCTCTCTCGCTCCCGGTGGGACCGGGGAGCGCACCGTGAGAATGACGCAGTGGCCGCTCGTGGTCTTCGGCCTCTCGGCATCGGCCTTCAATCCGAGTGATCCCGCCCGTTCCCTTCTGCACGACACCGTCCTCATCCGCCTCTCCGACAGCCAGACGGAGAATCCCTACATGTCCGATTTCTATTCCCTTTCTTCAGTAATAGGACGGGAGCCGAGTCCCTCATACGTGCGCTTGGTGAATCCGTTTCTCCTCACAGAAAACCGGGGTTTGAGGATCGAGCTAAAGAACATCGGAACGACGACGGCGATGGTCTCCATTGTCCTTGTCGGAGTGCGCGTTTATGGAAATCCATTCGCGGGTAAACCTGGAATATGATCTGAGCCTCTTTCCGCACGGGCGCCTTTTGGTGGACCGCATCGAGCGGCTTGGGGAGAGCTCGTTCTCGAAAGATCATCATCATGTCATCCGTCTCGCGACGTTCTCCGGTTCGACCACGCAACGGATCGTGAATCCTCACTACAACTTTCTCATCCTCACCGTCGGCCTCACGGGAACTCCAACTCCGGCATTTCGAGAGGCGCGTCTCACGCTTGCGGACGGGACGACGGGACGCGTCTACTGGAGAGATGTTCCCGCCTCGGTTGTCGGATCTCCCACCGGGGATACGCCTCTCTTCGGCGTGCCGATTCTTCTCCTGAAGGGCCGGCCTCTCGATCTCACGATCCGAGCACCTCTTGTGCTCGATGTTCTGGAGATTCTCTTTCGGGGGATACGGTTCTGATGGCGCGACCTGTCTACATCGCCTTCGATTTCCGCCTCGCGAGCCGGTTGTCCAACATTCCGGCGTCGGGAAAAGCCGAAGACCGACTCATCATGGCGGACTACGACATGCTCATCTACGGATGGAGGGCGACGGCGTCCGATCCGAACAACGCGCTCGTGCGCGTCTCGGACGCCGCGCGGAATGATCCGTGGATGAGCACTCCTATATCAATTGCGGCATGGGCGAAGGGGCTTCCCGAACGCCAGCCGGGATACTTCGTCATCCCGAAGATCATCCAGGCGGGGAACGCCCTTCTCATCGAAGTCTACAACGCGGGAACCGCACCGCTCGATTTCGCGGAGATCGTCTTCTATGGGATTGTGTGGAGAACGCGGGGGAAGATCTCCGTCGCCACGCGCGGGGAATCCTCATGAGGAGAATCCTGATGAGCTTCGTCATCCTCACGCCGCTCCCGGTTCTGCCGACCGTCGTGAACGGCTCTTTGTCGAGTCCGACGCCCGTTCAGCTCTGCATGAGGAAAGAGACGGTCTCAAGCACATCGCTTCTTGTGAATGACGACGCGAACTTCGTGATGGACGTTCAGTGGGACGAGACGAAGCTCCTTCCGTTCCCCTTCCTTCCGGTCTCCCGCATGGGCATCGCAGGAGTCGGAATCCGCCTGGGCGTCCGCCACACGACCACCACCTTCGCGGCTAATGAGTACATAGCCTTATTGTGGGACTTCCTCGCCGGGCAATGGGTTGAGGTTGTGTCTGTGGCTCTCCCAGGAGGCTCGACGACTCCCGTCGAGAAGCTCGCGATGATCACGTCCTCCCCCTTGCGCTTCTTCGATGCGCAAGGCCGGCTCCGCCTCCGTTTCGCGAACGCAAAAGCGCTCGGACGCCCTCCGTCCTCCGACTCCTCCGTCAATCTCTTCCTCCACATTTATGTGGATGCGGAGCGGGTTATTCCCGCCTATCCGACGGGGAAGGTCAACCCGATCTCAGGATACACAGCCGCGTCCATCGAGCCGACAAATGACATCACCTATAAGCTGATCTCCCCCCCAGTTTTCGCCCATGCGCTCGGCCCCGCTGGAGTCGTCATCACGACAGCGGCAAACTCTACAGACCGCAAGGGATGCGATCTCCACACGTTCCCGATCGGCGCGCCCTACGAACGCATCGTCGCGGAGATGTACGTCCAACATGGAACGACAAGCGACGCGGGCCTTTCGGCGGTTCGCTTCTCGACCGACGACGGAGCGACCTTCGAGGACATCTCCGTCCGGTCGGGAGCGGTCGCTTCAGAAGTAAACGAGATCGTGCGCGTTCCGAAGACCATTTCGAGCGGGAGCTTTCGCCTTCGCGCCGTCGCCGAGAACGCGTCATCGGGATCGAGAAAGCTGTCTCTCTTCAAACCGATGCTCTATGTCCTCCTGAAGCGGCATAAGACCGTGCGCGTCTTCCTCTCTGGCAACCCGTCTGCCCTCGGAGGGATCGCCGCCGGCGACTACACACGCACGAAGTCGTGGGACGGAGATACGCTTCAGATCGCGTCATATGTGAAGGGGACGGACGGAGCGGGCAACCCCAGCT
>VAPR01000703.1_pt1 | contig 19976 bp, 18 predicted proteins | sample 3380701 | NCBI WGS metagenome assembly VAPR01 (sample SAMN11536904, study PRJNA540576) | hot springs metagenome | isolation source: hot spring wet sediment | place: Spain: Lobios | collected 2014-01 | reverse complement strand
ATCTCGACCAGCTCGCGCCGCGCGATCGCCTCGAGCACGTCGAGCGTGGTCCGAAGCACCACGTCGAGCTGCTCCCGGCCCGGGATCCGGGCGGCTTCGCGGAGGGCGGCCTCGTGGACCGCCCGGCGGCGGGCGACGCCCTCGTCGCTCGGGTCCGGGAGCCGGTCGTCGAACCGCTCGTCGCCGACCTGGGTCGAGAGGAGCGGCTCCAGCTCGAGGAGCTGGTCCCAGTACCGGTCCGCGAGCTCGCGGACGGCCACCTCGTCGGCCTCGGCGCCCTGGCTCACGGCGCAACCCTACCCCACGCGGCCGCGGCCGTCCCCCGGACCCGCTCGCGGTGCAGCACAAGGGTCCGCTCGGTCACCTCCGCGGTCACGTGGGGGTTCCCGTCCCGGTCCCCTCCCATCCACGACCCGAACCGCAGGAAGGGCCGCACGGCCCCGCGGGCCTCCGGCACGTAGCGCTCCACCGCCTCCTGCAGATCCCGGAACAGCACGGGTGCCACCGCCCACGCACTGCGCTCCAGGTAATAGAGGCCCCCTTCCACCTCGTCCAAGGGCGTGGGACGGCGGGCCCGCAGCTCCTCCGTCTGCCACAGGGCGGTGATCTCCGCCAGCAGCGCCTCGGTGGCCCTGAGCTTCGTCTCGGGGGTCGCCTCGGGGCTGTTCAGGGTGGCCAGCAGGTCCGCCACCGCCCGCAGGTGCAGCAGCACGGAGGCGCGCCGCACCTCCGTGGGGTGTGCGGTGAACACCGGCTGCAGCTCCAGCCGGCCCAACAGGTCCGCCAGGTGAGCAGGGCTGGTCCCTTCCCGCCGGAGGCGGGCCACCGCGTCGGCCAACGACTCCGGCCGCGGTGCAGGGTGGCCCCGCGCCTCGCGGTCCCGCAGGGTGCGGAGCCGGTGGTGTTCTTCCGCCAGGTTGATGAGGTGGAAGTACAGGGCGAACGCCCGCACCACCCGGTCCGCCTCCGCGGGCTGCAGGCTCCACACCAGGTCCCGGAGCGCCCTCTCCTGGTCCGGTGAGGGATCCAGCCGCCGGGCGATCGCCTGGCGGCGGATGCGCTCCACCCGCTCCAGCAGCTCCAGGCCGCCCTGCTCCTGCAGCACCTGGCCGAGCAGGCTGCCCAGCAGCCGGACGTCTTCCCGCAGGTGTTCGATGGGGACGCGCACGGCAGACGGTGACTTTGGTCAGCAGATTAGCGGACCTCCCGGCCGCCGTCGAGGGCTGTTCGTGGGCCGGTAGCCGGCGGCGTGTCCATGGAAAGGCGCAGCTTCCCTCCGGGGACCGGGGTCCCCAAGAATCCCGCGAGCGATTCCTGGGGTGGCCTACCGGCAGCCCCGGGCCGCCAGAAAGGCTTCCACCTGCGCCCGCGTGGGGAGCGCCGCGGTGGCCCCCAGCCCCGTGGTGGCCAGGGCTCCCACCGCGTTGGCAAACCGCGCGACTTCCTCCAGGGGCCGGCCCGCCAGCCACTCCACCGCGAACGCGGCGTCGAAGGCGTCTCCCGCGCCCGTGGGGTCCACCGCGTCCACCGGCCAGGCGGGCACCGACAGCTGCTCGCCTTCGCCCGTGGCCACCACGCAGCCGCGCTCCGCCCGTTTCAGCACCACCACCCTTACCCCCGCGTCCAGGACCGCCCGCAGGACCCGGTGGTCGTCCCATCCCGTGAACACGTACGCGGCGTCCTCGGTGCTCAGGAACGCCAAGTCCACCAGCGGCAGAGTCTCCAGCACCAGGTCCCGGAACCGGTCGGGGGCGAGGAGCTTCGGCCGCACGTTGAGGTCGTAGCTGACCACCACTCCCTTCTGGCGCGCCCGCTCCAGCACCCACCGCACCGCCTCGCGCGCGGAAGGGGAGATGGCCTGGCTGATCCCGCTGGTGTGCAGCAGCCGTGCCCCGTCCAGCGCCTGCAGGGGGACTTCCTCCGGCACCAGACGGCTTGCCGCGGAGCCCGTCCGGTAGTAGGTGAAGCGGCTGCGCCCCTGCGCGTCGTGGGCGAGGAAGTAGATGCCCGTGGGCTCACCCGGGGCCACCCGCACGTAGTCGGTGTCCACGCCCTCCCGGCGCCACATGCGCAGCAGCGACCGGCCGAAGTCGTCGTCGCCCACCCGGGTGAGGTACGCCACCCGGGCGCCCAGGCGCGCCGCAGCCACCGCGAAGTTGGAGGTGTCGCCCCCGAACCCCCGGCGGTAGTTCTCGGCGTCCTCCAGGGAACCGTCCAGGGCGGCGAACTCCACCAGCGCCTCTCCCAGGCAGACCAGCTCCGCCACGTGCGGGCTCACGCTCCCTGCCGTCCCGTGCGGCCCGACCAGCCCATGGCCTGGGATATCCGCTGCGCCGCCTCCCGCACCAGGGGCCCCAGCTCCCGCCGCGCGCGTTCCAGGGAGATGGTGGTCACCGAGCCGGACACGCTGACCGCGCCGGCCACGCGGCCCCGGTGGTCGAAGACGGGCGCCCCCACGCAGCGGATCCCCTCTTCGTTCTCGATGTTGTCCACGGAAAATCCTCGGGTGCGCACGGTGGCCAGCTCCTGGAACAGGCGGCCCGGGTCCGTGATGGTGTTGGGCGTGCGGCGGGGGAGCCCGTGCTGCTCCAGGATCCGCTCCACCTGCTCGCGAGGCAGGTAGGCCAGCATCGCCTTGCCCAGGGCCGTGCTGTGCGCGGGCACGATCCGGCCCACCATGGACGCCATGCGGATGGGGCCGGGGGACTCCAGCTTCTCCACGTAGACCACCTGACCGCCCTCCAGCACGCCCAGGTGCACAGTCTCCCCCGTGCGGTCCCGCAGCTCTGCCAGGATGGGACGGCCCACGGTGCGCAGCTCCAGCTGCTCCAGCCGTCGCGCGGCCAGCCACAGCACCCCGGACCCGATGACGAAAGACCGGCCGTTCTGGGCCACCAGCCCCTCCGCGCACAGGGTCTGCAGGAGGCGGTACACGGTCGGGCGCGGCAGCCCCACCGCGGCCGCCAGCTCGCCCGCGGACAGCGGACGGCCCGCCTGTCCCAGCGCGCGCAGCAGGGCGCTGGCCCGCTCCAGGGACTGCACGCCCTGCCTCACCCCACCGCCTCCGGGGGTGTGATCCCCGACCTCTCCGCCACCTGGTGCAGCACCTCGACGGACTCCTCCGGGAGGGGGATTCCGGCCTGCCGGTACTCCACCTCCCGCCGGTGCTCCAGCTCCCCCGGCAGCCACACCCGCTCAAACCCCTCCGCGGGCGGCAACGCCCGTATCTGCCGCACCATCCGGTCCACCCGCCCCCGCAGGTCCTCGAGCCCGCAGAACGCCTCCGGCCACAGGGCCGCCAGCAGGTGACCCACCCCCTGCGGCCGGTCAAGCCCTTCATACAGCGGCACGATGTCCGGGCCGGAACGGGCGCCCGTGAGAACTCCCGCCAGCACGTCCACCACCAGCGAGAGCCCCGACCCTTTGGCGCCGCCGAAGGGAAGCAGCGCTCCCCGGAGGGCCTCCGCGGGGTCCGTGGTGGGCCTGCCGTCCGGCCCCAGGGCCCACGTGGGCGGGATTCGCTCCCCCCTCAGGGCTGCGGCCCGTACGCGGCCGTGCGCCACCTCGCTGGTGGCCATGTCGAGGACCACGGGAGGCTCCTCGCCCGCCGGGATACCCACGCTCAACGGGTTGGTCCCCAGGTACTTGGACCGCGCGCCGTACGGGGCCACCTGGGCGTCCGCGTTGGACAGCGCCACCCCCACGGCTCCCTGGGAAACAGCCCGGAGCACGAAATACGCCAGCATCCCACAGTGGTTGCTGTTCCGCACGCCCACCACACCGACCCCGTGGGTTCGGGCCCGCTGCACCGCCAGGTCCATGGCCCGGCAGGCGGCCACGATCCCGAACCCGCCGCCCGCGTCGCACAGGACGGCGGCGCCCCGGTCGTGGACCACCTCCAGCGCAGCACCCGGCCGGATGGATCCCGCCTCCAGCCGCTCCAGGTATACCCCCGCCCGCACCACCCCGTGGGAGTGGACGCCCCTCAGGTCCGCGCGCACCAGGGCGTCCGCCACCAGGTCGGCTTCCTCCTGTGGGGCGCCGGCCCGGTGCAGGGCCAGGGCCACGAACCGCCGCAGGGTCTCGGGCCTGTACCGGGCCATCAGTCCATCCACGCGCCGCCGTTGATGTCCAGGGTCTCCCCGGTGATGAACCCTGCCCTGGGAGAGGCCAGAAACGCCACCGCCTCCGCCACCTCCTCCGGCGTGCCCAGACGCCCCACGGGGATCCCCGCCAGGATCTGGGCGCGCCGCTCCGGCGTCCACTGGGCGCTCATCTCCGTCTCGATGGCGTGCGGGGCCACCGCGTTCACCGTGATCCCGAACGGCGCCAGCTCCCGCGCCAGGGTCCGGGTGAGGGCCAGCAGCCCTGCCTTGGAGGGGCCGTAGCCGGGCGCGGAGGCGATGTCTCCCATCTTGCCCGCGATGCTGGAGACGTTCACGATGCGGCCCCACCCCGCCTGCTTCATGTACGGGACCGCCGCCCGGCAGCAGTAGAAGGCGCCCGTGAGGTTCACCGCCAGTACCTCGTGCCAGTCCTCCAGCCGCATGGTCTCCAGGCTGCCCCGCCGGATGATGCCCGCGTTGTTCACCAGCACGTGCAGGCCACCCAGGGACTCCGCCGCCCGGCGGCACATGTCTTCCACCAGCTCCCAGCGGGTGATGTCCGCGGGCACTGCCAGCGCCGGCCGGCCCAGCGCCTGCACCTCACAGGCCACCCGCTCCGCGGCCTGCGCGTCCACGTCGTTCACCGCCACCCCGGCCCCCGCCTGCGCCAGCCGCAGGGCCACCGCCCGGCCGATCCCGCGACCCGCGCCCGTCACCAGGGCGCCGCGTCCTTCCAGCTCCACGGTCACACCTCCTGCGGGTACAGGAGCGCCTTGATGGCCTGCCCCGACTCCACCGCCTGAAACGCCTCCCGCCACCGTCCCAGGGGGACCCGGACGTCCAGCAACGGTCCCGTACGGACCCGACCCTCCGCCAGGAGCCGCAACGCCAGCACCCAGCTGCTGTGCCGGCTGCTGAAGGAGAACTGCACGTCCAGGCCCTTGAACAGGGCCCCGTCCCACGGGAAGCTGACCTCGCTTTTGCCCGTAACGCCCAGCTCGCACACCCGGCCCAGCCTGCGCGCCAGCTGGGGGGCCAGGGCCACCGCGGCGGGAGAGCCCGAGGTCTCCACCACCACGTCCGCACCCTGCCCGCCCGTGAGCTCCGCCACCCGCGCCACGGGGTCCTCACGCCCCAGCTCGATGGGGATCCCTCCCAGCTCTTTCGCCGCGGGCAGCCGGCGCTGGGCGCTCCGGGCGGTGCCCACCACCGCCACCCACGCGGCCCCGCAGGCCCTGGCCACCTGCAGGCACAGCAGCCCGATGGGGCCGGGTCCCAGGACCACCACCCGTTCCCCGGGACGGACCGCCGCGCGCTCCGCCACCGCGTGCACCGCCACCGCGGTGGGTTCGGTGGCCGCGGCCTCCTCGAAGGACAACCCCTCGGGGATCCGGTGCAGCAGCTCCGCGGGCATCACCAGGTAGCGCGCGAACGCCCCGTTCCGGCCGATCCCGGGCGCCCGCTTGTCCGGGCAGATCTGCCGGTTGCCGGTCCGGCACAGGAAGCACTTCCCACACGCGCCCGTGCTGGTCTCCGACACCACCCGGTCCCCCGGCCGGTAGTCCTCCACCCCCGGTCCCACCTCCGCCACCACGCCCGCGAACTCGTGGCCCAACACCACCGGGGGCCAGTACGGGTGCCGGTCGTGGTAGATGTGTACGTCGCTGCCGCACACGGACGCCGCCTGGACCTCGATGAGCACCTCCCCCGGGCCCGGCCTCGGCTCCGGCACCTCCTGGAGTTCCACCAGCCCTTCGCCCCGCCCGGTTTTCACCAGCGCCCACACGTTCTCACCCCTTCACCGCGCCCGCGGTCAGGCCCTGAACGAACCACCGCTGCAGCGCCAGGTACAGCACGATGCTGGGCAGCCCGCCGATCAAGGCGCCCGCCATCAGCTCCGGCCAGTTCACGTAGAACTCCTGCACGGTGCGGGCGATGGCCAGGGTCACGGTGACCATGGACTCACTGTGGGTGAGGGTGGACACCCACAGGAGGTCGCCCCACGCCAAAAGGAAGGCGAACAGGGTGGTGGCCACCAGGCCCGGCAGCGACAGCGGCAGCACCACCCGCGCGAAGATCCCCAGCCACCCGCACCCGTCCACCCGCGCGGCCTCGTCCAGCTCCCGCGGGACCCCGTCGATGAACCCCTTCATCATCCAGGTGGCAAACGGCAGGCAGATGGTCAGGAACGCGATCACCAGCCCCGTGCGGGTGTCGTACAGGCCCAGGGCGCTGAGGACCCGGAAGTACGGCCCCACCAGCAACACGCCGGGCAGCATCTGGGTGGTCAGGATGAACCCCATGAGGAAGCTGCCCGCCCGCAGGGGGAAGCGGGAGAAGCCGTACGCGGCCAGGGCTCCCACCGCGCTGGAGAGCACCGCGGTGCTCAGGGAGATCACCGTGCTGTTGAAGAAGTACAGGCCGTAGTTCTTACGGGTCCACATGACCACGAAGGCGTCCACGGTGGGCCGGTGAGGCCACCAGGTGGAGGGGATCCGCAAGGCCTCCTGCTCCGTCTTGAGCGCGGTGACCAGCATCCACCCGAAGGGGAACAGGACGTACACGGACAGCAGCACCAACGCCCCCGTGGCCAGCAGGGTTCCCAGCCTGAGCCGCACCTTACTCCTCCTGCATGATCATGCGCACGTACGGCAGGCTCACCACCAGCAGCAACACCGTCATGGCCACCGCCATGGCGGAGGCGTACTCGAACCGGTAGAAGTGGAAGTATTGCTTGAACACCTGGGTGCTCAGGACCTCCGTCAGGGTCCCGGGGCCCCCGCCCGTCATGGCCTGCACCAGGCCGAACCGCCGCACCTCCCAGATGGTGTCCAGGGCCAACGCCACCACCAGCACCTTCCGCAGTCCCGGGAGGGTGACGAAGCGGAACCGGGCCCACGGCCCCGCGCCGTCCAGGCTCGCGGCCTCGTACAGGTCCTGGGGGATGGCCTGCAGGCCCGCCAGCAGGATCACCATGACGAAGGGGAACCCCCGCCACACGTTGGCCAGGATCACGCTCAACGGCGCCAGGCCCGGCCGGGTCAGCCACTCCAGGGGCTGGGCGATGAGGCCCGCGGCCACCAGCAGGTCGTTCAGGACGCCGTACAGGGGGTTGAGGATCCACTTCCACACGATCCCCGCCACCACGTCGGGCACCACCCAGGGTAGCAGCGCCACCACCCGGAACAGGCCTCTGGCGGGAACCGTGCCTGCCACGGCCAGGGCCGCGCCCAGGCCCAACAGGAGGTGCGCGCCCACGCTGGCCACCACGAACACCGCGGTCTGGCGCACCACCTGCCAGAACAGGGGGTCGGAGAGCAGCTGGACGTAGTGCCGTGTCCCCAACCCTTCCCCGGGCACCGTCAGGCTCAGCCGCAGGGTGGTCAAGGCCGGGTACACCAGCACGGCCACCAGAAGGCTCAGGGCGGGTGCCACGAACAGGTAGCCCACGGCGGGCTCCCGGATCCGGAAGCCGCGCCGTGGGCCCACCCACGCGGCGGCACGGCTAGCGTCGGGCAAGGATCCCCTCCACCCGGGTGTGGGCGTCCAGCAGTGCCCGCTCCCACGGCTTGGCGCCCGTCATGGCCTCCTGCAGGGCGGTGGCGAAGGCGTCGAAGATCTCCGGCCACTCCTTGATCTGGGGCTCCAGACGCGCGTGCTGGAGCTCCTGCACGATCACCCGGGAGAACTTGTCCATCTTGACCAGGGGCAGGACGTTCACGTCCTTGCGGGACGAGATCACCCGGTTGTCCTCGAAGAACTTCTTCTCCGTCTCCTTGCTGGTGAGGAACTTGATGAACCGCCACGCGGCCTCGGGGTGGGCGGTGTGGGGGCTCATGATCCAGCCCGAAAGCCACGCGGCGGTGATGCGCCGCCGGCCCGCGGGAACCGGAGCCGCCTCCAGCACCTCCATGGCGTTCAACTGCGGGTTGATGGCGTTCACGATGGGGTACGTCCACCCGGACCCGATCTTCATGGCGATGCGGCGGTGGGCCATCTGGATGCGGACGTCCTGAGGCCCGAAGGTGGTCACCCCCGGCGGGACCACGCGGTCCACCGTGGCCAGCTCCACGATGAACCGGAACGCCTCGCGGAATTCGGGGGTGTTCATGGCGGACCGGCGGCCGTCGGGGGTGAGGAAGTCCGCCCCGAAGCTCCACACCATGGGAAGGATCCGGAGGGGCAGCCCGGGGTTCTTGGAGGCCGGCATGCTGAACCCCCACTGGTCCACCCGGCCGTCCCCGTCCGTGTCCCGGGTCAGCCGCTTGGCGTACTCGCGGAACTCCTCCCACGTGCGGGGCGGCCGGTTGGGGTCCAGGCCCGCGGCGCGGAACAGCTCGCGGTTGTAGATCAGCACCATGGACATGTAGTCCCCGGGCATGGCCATCAGCCGCCCCCGGTACGTGAGGGACTTGATGGGGAACTCGTACCAGCTCTTCAGGAAGTCCGGGCCCTCCTTCTGCACGAAGGGCGTCAGGTCCGCGGCGCAGCCCAGCTCGAAGAACATGGCCAGGGAGAAGTTGTGCAGCTTCACCACGTCCGGCATGCGGCGGGCCGCACACTCCGCCTGATAACGGGCCTCCTTCTCCGCGTACGAGATGGGCTCCGGGACGATGCGGATGCCGGGGTTGCGGCTCTCGAAGATGCGGATGGCCTCCCGCAAAGACCGTCCCCACACCGTCTCCACCAGGTGCCAGTTGGAGAACCGCAGGGTCACCACCTCGCCCGCGCGGATCGCGGGGGCGAGCACCACCACCAGGGCCGCCACGAGGCTGGCGGCCAGCACCCGTCCGCCCGTCCGTCTCACGCCCCTCACCTCCTGTCCGCCATGCGGACATAATGTCCTTGTGGCAAGACTACTATACGCCACCGGGCGCGCTCCGGCGACGGGAAGTTGGGGGAAAACAGGGCGGGCGACGCGGTGCGTCGCCCGCCGTCACCCGTTCGAGGAAGATGCCTTCAGTCGCCCAGCCCGCGCTCCCGCAGGCCGGCGCGGAACGCCTCCGTGGCCCGGGTTGCCGCACCCGCCAGCAGGCGGGCGTCGGAACCCATGGCGATGAACCGGAACCCCTGGTCCACCCGTGTCAGGGCGTCCTCCGGGCCCGTGCACATCACCCCCGCGGCCTTACCGTGTCTGCGGGCCGCCCCGAGCACCCGGTCCACCGCCTGGCGGAACTCCTCCGAGTTGAGGTCCCGCCATCGCTGCAGGTTCGCCGACAGGTCGTTGGGCCCCACGAACAGGACGTCCACCCCTTCCACCGCCGCGATCTCCTCCACGCGCTCCACCGCCTGCACGGTCTCCACCTGACAGGCGATGAGGGCCTCGCGGTTCCAGCGGGCGTAGTACTCGGGCAGCGTGGCCCCGTAGCCGCTGGCACGGGTGCCCGCCACCCCGCGGATCCCTTCGGGCGGGTACCGGCAGGCAGCCACCACCTGTCGGGCCTCCTCCGCGGTGCTCACCAGGGGCACCACCACGCCCCACGGGCCGCGGTCCAGGGCGCGCTTGAGCACCGGAGCCTCCCCGGACGGCACACGCACCAAGGGGACCACGTCCGTCCCCCGCAGGGCCCGGAGCATGTCCTCAAAGGTCTCCCACCCGATGGGGCTGTGCTCCAGGTCCACCAGCAGCCAGTCCAGCGGCACGGACCCCATGATCTCCGCCACCGACGGGCTCGGCAGGGTGAGCCAGTACCCCACCGCGACCTTCCCCTCCTGCAGCAGACGCTTGACCCGGTTCTGCAAGGCTGTCCTCCTCTTTGGGTCTCGCTTAGGGATTCCCGGCCCGCGGGCCCGGATCCTGTCTGGACGGGCACCGGCAGTTAGCGGCACGCCGCGGAGGCCCGGGATTCGCCGCACAGCGGCTCTGCGGTCCTGCCTAGAGGTGTAGGGGCGGCGCTCGCCAGCCAAGCAGCTCCTGTGCTGCCAACTCTGGGACACCGGCTGGCCGGGGCCGCAGTTTCCCGCTACGGTAACCCGTGGGAGGTACACATGAGCGCACGGTGGCGGGTGCTGGCGACCCCGAGGTCCTTCTTCGAGGAGGGGCGGGAGGGCTACGAGCTCCTGCGGGCGGCAGGGGTGGAGGTGGTGCCGTCGCCGGTGGACCGGCCCCTGCAGGAGGACGAACTGGCCCAACTTCTGGGCGCGTTCGACGGCCTCGTGGCCGGGGTGGACCGGGTGGGCCGGCGGGCCCTGCTGGCCGCACGGCCCCGGCTGCGGGTGGTGGCCCGCAACGGCATCGGGGTGGACAACGTGGACCTCGGGGCCGCCACGGAGCTGGGCGTGGTGGTCACCAACGCACCGGGCGTCAACTCCGACAGCGTGGCGGACTTCACCCTGGCGTTGCTGCTGGCCCTGGTCCGCCACGTGCCTGAGGCGGACCGCGCGGTGCGGGCCGGGGGGTGGCCGCGCCTGGTGGGCGTGGAGCTGCGCGGGAAGTGTCTGGGGCTTTTGGGCTTCGGGCGCATCGGGCAGAAGGTGGCCGAGCGGGCGAGAGGGTTCGGCCTGCGCGTCCTGGCCCACGACCCCCAGCCCGACCGGGACGCGGCCCGCGCCTTGGGCGTGGAGCTGGTGGAGTTCCACACCCTGCTGGAGGAGGCCGACTTCCTCAGCCTGCACCTGCCTCTGCTCCCGGAAACCCGCCACCTCCTGGGAGAGGCCGAACTGCGGCGGATGAAGCGCACCAGCTACCTGGTGAACACCGCCCGAGGGGGCATCGTGGACGAAGCAGCCCTGGCGCGGGCCCTACAGGAGGGCTGGATCGCGGGCGCGGCCTGCGACGTGTTCGAGGAGGAGCCCCCGCGTGAGTCGCCCCTGTTGGGCGCGCCCAACCTGCTGCTCTCCCCCCACATGGCCTCCCACACCCGCGAGGCCATCGCGCGCACTTCCCGGCTGGCCGCGGAGAACGTCCTGGCCGTCCTGCGGGGTGAACGGCCACCCAACGCGGTCAACCCCGAGGCGCTGGTCAGGAGCTGACAGGAGCTCATGCGCCCAACAGCCCGGCCCGCCGGAAGGCGGCCCGTTTGGCCACCTCCGCGGCCGCCAGGTACGCCACGGTGGCCCCCAGGACGAACGCGAAGTAGGACGCCGGCAGCGGCGCGAAGCCCAGCGGGGCTGCCAGGGGCGAGTACGGCAGCAGCACCCCGACCAGCACGCACCCCAGCACGTTGGCCACCAGCAGCGGGCTGGGCCGGTGCCGCCACGGAGCCCGGGCGGTGCGGATCACGAACACCACCAGGCACTGGGTGGCCAGGGACTCCACGAACCACCCGGTGTGGAACAGCGCCTCGGGGGCGTGCAGCACCCGCAGGAGCACGAAGAACGTGAGGAAGTCGAACAGGGAGCTCACCGGCCCCAGCAGCCACATGAAGGACTGGACGAACCGCACGTCCCACCGCCGCGGGCGTGAAGCCAGCTGAGGGTCCACGGGGTCGGTGGGGATCGCCAGCTGTGCCAGGTCGTACAGGAAGTTGTTGAGGAGGATCTGGTGCGGGAGCATGGGCAGGAAGGGCAGGAACAGGGCCGCACCCGCCATGCTGAACACGTTCCCGAAGTTGGAGCTGGTCTCCATGAGGAGGAACTTCAGCACGTTCCCGAAGGCCAGGCGGCCCTCCAGGATGGCGTCGTGGACCGTTTCCAGGCGCCGGTCCAACAGGACCACGTCCGCGGCCTCGCGCGCCACGTCCGCGGCGTTGACCACGGAGATCCCCACGTCCGCGGCGTGCAGGGAGGGGGCGTCGTTGATCCCGTCCCCCAGGAAGCCCACCACGTGGCCGCGCCGCTTGAGGGCCAGGACCAGCTGGTGCTTCTGGCCGGGGCTGACGCGGGCGAAGATGTCCGCCTCCTCCGCCACCTGCTCTAGGGCCGCGGCGTCCAGCCGCGTCAGCTCCTGCCCCACCACCACCCGCTTGGGCTCCAGTCCCAAGGACCGCCACACGTGGACCGCCACCAGCTCGTGGTCGCCCGTCACCAGCTTGGTGCGGACTCCCTGGGCCTGCAGCCGGCGGATGAGCTCGCCGGCCTCCGCCAGGGGCGGGTCCGCGAACGCCACGAACCCGGCCAGCACCAGGTCTCGTTCCGCGTGCACATCCACGTCGGACGCTTCTCCGGGACTGAGCGCCCGCCACCCCACCGCCAGGGTCCGGAACCCCGCGCGGCTCAGCTCCCGCACCGCTTCCGCGGCGGAGCCCATGGCGTCCGCGTCCAGCGGGAAGACCCCCTCGGAGGTCTCGTAGCGGGTGCAGCAGGGCAGCACCGACTCCGGGGCCCCTTTGGTCACCAGGAGCACCTCGGCTCCCACCCGCACCGCCACCGAGGCGCGCCGGCGGTCGAAGTCGAACGGCACCTCGCCCACCTTCTCCTGGTCGGGCCAGCCGGGCGCAGGCTGCCGTAGCAGCGCGGCGTCCAGGGGGTTCGCAAGCCCGCCCTGGTGCCTGCTGTTGAGCCACGCCAGGGCGAACGCCCGGGGGTCGGCACGTCCCCGGAGGTCCACGGAGCGGTCCAACTGCATCTCCCCGAGGGTGAGGGTCCCCGTCTTGTCCGTACACAGGACGTCGAGGCTGCCGAGGTCCTCGATGCGGGGCAGGCTGCGCACCAGGGCCTTGCGGCGCGCCATGTGCACTGCGCCCTGCGCCAGCGCGATGGTGGTCACCATGGGCAGGAACTCCGGGGTCAGGCCCACGGCCAGGGCGAGGGCGAACAGCAGGCTCTGGAGCGGCGGCCGGCCCACGGCCACCGACACGCTCAACACGAACAGGGTGAGCAGCACCACGGTGCGGGTCACCAGGTGGCTGAACTCCCTCAGGCCGCGCTCGAACTCCGTCTCGGGAGGCCTCGCGGCCAGCCGGCGGGCCAGGGCGCCGAACACCGTCCCGGGGCCGGTGGCCACCACCTCCGCCACCCCGACCCCGCTGACCACGGACGACCCCAGGAACACCATGTGCGGGCTGTCCGGATCCCGCGAGGGCGGGGCCTGGGGGTCTGCAGCTTTCTCCACCGGCAGGGACTCCCCGGTGAGGCTGGCCTGCTGCACGAAGAGGTGGTGGGCCTCCAACAGGCGCGCGTCCGCAGGCACCAGGTCGCCCGCCACCAGACGCACCACGTCCCCGGGAACTAGCTGGCTCCGGGGCACTTCCTGCCAGTGGCCGTCGCGCAGCACGGTGGCGGTGGGGGCCGTGGTGGCCTGCAGCCGCTCGACGGCCCGCTGCGACCGGTGGAACTGCGCGAAGTTCACCCCGGTGCTGAGCGCCACCACGGTGACGATGAGGGCTGCGTCCGCCCACTCTCCCAGGGAGGCGCTGATCCCGCTGGCCACGAGGAGGGTCACGGTCAGAGGGTTGGACAAAAGCGACGCCAGCTGGCGGAGGGTGGTGGTGCGGCGCGGGGGGACCGGCTCGTTGGGCCCGTGGCGGGCCAGGCGCGCGCGGGCCTCCTCTGTGTCCAGCCCTCGGATGCCCGGGGCTGAGTCCACCTGCGCCTGGACGCCGGGGTCGGTCGCCGTACCCTACCCCTCGTAGAAGATGCGGGCTTCCTCCGGGGGCCAGATCTCCAGAGGATCCCGGGCAGTGGGCGCGGGCTCTTGTAGCCGGTGGTAGCCGCCCGCGAAGAACACCAAGGGCCGCAGGGGACCCTGCGAGCGGTGCAGCGCCACCACGCGGCCCAAGAACAACCGGTGGTCCCCCGCCTCCACCACCTGGTCCACCGTGCAGCCCACGCTGGCCAGAGCTCCCTCTAGCCGCGGGCCGCCCACCCACGGGACGAAGCGGTAGTCCGGTGGAGCGGGCTGCTGCCACATGCCCGCGAAGTAGCGGGACAGGTCCTCCTGGGCTTCCGAGAGGATGTTCAACGCAAACCCGCCCGCCTCTTCCAGGAAGCGGTTCATGCGGGCGTGCTTACCCACGGACACGCACACCAGCAGCGGGTCCAACGACACCGACATCACCGCGTTGGCGGTCATGGCGTGGGTGCGCTCGCCCGCGGCGGCGGTGACCACGGTCACCCCGGTGGCGAACAGCCCCATGACCCGCCGGAACTCCCGCGGGTCTGGTGCCTCACTCACGGGACACCGCCGGCACTTCCTCGGGCAGGGCCGGGGCTTCCCGCTCCGCCCGCTCCAAGAACTCCCGCACCCGCTCCATGTACGGGCGACGGTCGTACGACTGGAACATGGCGCCCGCCATGCGCACGGGGTCGCCGAAGAAGAACCGCTCGTACAGCACCTGCCGGGACCCGAAGGCGCTCAGGGCTACGTCCCACGCCAGGCGGAACAGCTTGATGCGGTCCGTGGCCTCCGCCCGGGCGGCCTGGTAGTAGCGGCGGATCACCGGCCCCATGGGGCCCTGCAGGTCTTGTTCCGTGGGGATGGCCATGAAGCCGGAGGCTCCCAGCTGCTGGAGGATCTCCACCATCCGGGGGTAGGCGCGCACGTACAGGTTCCGGGCCGCGTCCAGGGGGGGCCAGGCGGGCTGCAGCACACCCCAGCGGTTTGGCTGGGCTTCCACCTCGCTCGCCAGCAGGAAGGCCCTCATGGCTTCCAGGGTGATGATGATCTCCGCGATCTTCTCGTGCACGTGCTGGAAGCCCTCGATGGCGATGGTGTCCACGATGAGGGACGCCACCCCCAGCAGGAACTCCGTCTTGGCCACGTTCTTGGTCACCACCTGGTGGGCCATGAAGGCCACCGCGCCCGTGGCGGCGAAGGCGCGGTTGCACCGGTCCACGTCCCGCAGGAGGAACACCCGGTCCCACGGCACCCGGACGTCGTCGAAGATCACCACCGCGTCCATCTCCTCGAACCGGCTGCCGAGGGGGTGGTCGAAGGGTGAGCGGCCGTAGTCGAAGGACTCCCGGCACTGGAACCGCAGCCCGGGTGCGTCGCAGGGTAGCGCCACCGCGAACGCGTACGGCGCGTCCTCCTCTCCGCTCTTCAGCAGGGTCGAGGGGAACACCATGATCTCGTCCGCGGTGGGCAGGGTGGCCAGCATGCGGGCACCGCGCAGGACGATGCCCTGGCTGTCCTCCCCGACCACCCGGCACGCCAGGTAGGGGTCCGCCTGCTGACCGGGTCCCACGGACCGGTTGGCCTGAGGGTTGATGAGGGTGTGGGTGAGGCACAGGTCGTTCTCCCGCACGTACTCGTAGTAGCGCCGGATGTTCTCCCCGAAGCGGGGGTCCAGCTCCGCGCAGTAGTCCGCGGCCGAGGCGTAGCCCACCAGGGCGCGGTTGAGGTAGTCCGGGGTGCGGCCCATGAACCCGCCGGAGTAGTCCGCCCAGCGCTTCATCATGCGCCGGGTCCGCACCAGGTCGTCGTGGGTGCGGGGGATCAGGAAGGACAGGCCCACGGGCTGACCGGTGGTGGGAGACGGGTACGTCATCTCCACGCCCGCCTGGGGGTCGTGCTGCAGGTCGTACAGGGCGGCCACGCTGCGGGTGATGTTGCGGAAGGCGGGGTGTTCGGTGGGGTCCTCCACCCGCTTGCCCCCGTACCACAGCTCCCTGGGCCGACTCCGCAGCCCTTCCAGGTACTCCGCCCCGGTCCTCGCCGGCATCTGCCATCCCTCCCCCGAGCTCTATGCGTCCTCGGCCACCACGGGGTTCTCCAGCACCCCGACCCCCTCCACCTCCAGCCGCATCACGTCCCCAGGGTACACCGGATCCACCCCGCGGGGCGTGCCCGTGAGGATCAGATCGTCGGGTTCGAGGGTCATGACCTCCGAGACGAAGGCCACCAGGTCCGGGATCCGCCACAGCAGGTTCGCGGTGGAGCCTTCCTGCCGCAGCTGGCCGTTCACGTACGCGCGCAGCCGCAGCGCGTGCGGGTCTTCCACCTCGCCCTCCACCACCCACGGGCCCACGGGGCAGAAGGTGTCGTACCCCTTGGCCCGCACGGGAGGACGGTAGAGGTTGCCCACGAAGTCCCGCACGGTGACGTCGTTGGCCACGGTGTACCCGCGCACCACCTCGTACGCGTGCTCCGGCCTCACCCGCCGGCAGCGCCGGCCGATGACCACCGCGAGCTCCACCTCCTGGTGCAGGTGCCGGACCCCCGCGGGGTACACCACCGGGGCCCGGTGGCCCACGAGGCTGGAAAGCGGCTTGAAAAACAGGGCAGGTTCTGCCGGAACCTGCACCCCCAGCTCCGCGGCGTGGTCCGCGTAGTTGAGGGCCAGGCCCACCACCTTGGTGGGCTCCACGGGCGGCAGCCACACCACCTCCTCGGGGCTGTACCGCCGGCCCGCCGCGTCCACCAGCTGTCCGTCGCGGAACTCGCCCCAGTGCACCCGGCCCGCGGCGGAAAACCGTACCCGCTTCAACCGGACACCTCCACCGCCTCGGAGGAGAGGAGCCCGTAGCGCACCAGGGTCTCCCGGATGCGCCGCCGGTTGGCCTCCGAGGGGAGCACCAGGGGCAACCGCACCTCCGGCGCGATGCGGCCCATGAGTCCGAGCGCGTACTTCACCGGGCCGGGGTTGGTCTCCACGAACAGGACTTCGTTCAGGGGCAGCAGGTCGTAGTGCAGCTCCAGAGCCCCCCGGACGTCGCCCGCCCGCCACCGCTCGTACAGCTGCGCGCAGCGGTCGGGCACCAGGTTGGCGGTGGCGCTGATGAACCCCGCCCCGCCGATGGCCAGCATGGGGTAGCACAGCACCTCGATCCCGCTGAACAGCAAAAAGTCCCGGCCGCACGCCCACAGCACGCGGTTCACGTGCTCGAAGTCGCGGTTGGCCTCCTTGACCCCCACCACGTTGTCGCAGTCGCGCCGCAACCGGGCCAGGGTCTCCACCTCCAGGTTCACCGCGGTGCGGCCGGGGATGTTGTACACGATCACGGGCAGGCGCGTGCTGCGGGCCACGGCGCGGAAGTGCTGGTACAGCCCCTCCTGGGTGGGCCGCACGTGGTACGGCACCAGCACCAGCAGCGCGTCCGCACCGGCCCGCTCCGCGAACTGGGCCATCTCCAGGGTCTCCCCGTGGTGGTTGGTCCCCACCCCGGCCACCACCGGCACCCGCCCGGCCGCGGTGCGCACCGCCAGCTGGATCACCCGCTGGCGTTCCTCCACCGAGAGGGAGGTGGGTTCGCCCGTGGTCCCGCACACGGAGATCCCGTGACTTCCGGAGGCGATCTGCCACTCGATGAGGCCCTGCAGGGCCGCATCGTCCACCTCCCCGTCCCGGAAGGGCGTCACCAGGGGCACGATGGAGCCGCGCAGCCGGCTAACGTCCACGGTCCCTCCCTCCCGCACCCACCGGAAGGCCTCCGCGGGCCCACCGCAGGTACGCCTCCAGGGTCCGGAGCTTGTGCTGCCGCACGAAGGCCTCCACCTCCTGCGCGGGTGCTCCGCCTTCCAGCAAGTCCAGTAGCCGGTCGTGCTCGTCCACGGACTGGGCCGCGCGGTCCGGGATGAAGGGGAAGATGGACCGCCGCATGAGGTCGGTGCGGGCCCGGAGCCCCTCCAGGAGTTCCAGCAGCAGCCGGTGTCCGCACCGCCGGTACAGGGTGCGGTGCAGGCGGCGGTTCAGCCGGTCGAAGGTAACCACGTCCTGCCGGCGCACCGCCTCCCGCATGCGGCGGTTGAGGTCCCGCAGCCGGCGCAGGGCGGCCTCCCCGAGGCGAGGGGCCGCGAGGGCCGTGGCCCACGCCTCCAGCACCGCCCGCACGGACAGCACCTCTGCGTAGGCGTCGGGATCCACCTCCGCCACCCGTGCGCCCGCGTGGGGCCGGTACACCACGAGTCCCTCCGCTTCCAGCTGGCGCAGCGCCTCGCGGATGGGCGTGGGGCTCATGCCGAGCTCCCGCGAGAGGACCTCGATGGTCACCCGCTGGCCCGGGCGCAGCTGCCCCCGCAGGATGCGTTCCTGGATGGACCGGTACGCCTCCCGGTACTTGGCGCCAGCAGCCCCCGTTGACATCCCCATGCGGAATCCTATAGGATCTTGCGCGTCCGGCCGGCCGGTGTCAAGCGGCCGGCGTCCGGGGTGGGGAGTGGTCCGGCCCACGGTGGTGCGCGCAGGTCACGTGGCGCTGTACGTCACGGACCTGGAACGTTCTCGCGAGTTCTACGAGGGCTTCCTCGGCCTGCAGGCGGTGGACAGCGCGCGGGACGCGGTGTACCTGCGCGGGTATGAGGAGCGGGAGTGGAGCCTCAAGCTGCAGCGCAACGCGTGGGCCGGGCTGCAGCACATCGCCTTCAAGGTGTGGGACGAGGAGGACCTGGACCGCGCGGTGGAGCTGGCGCGGGACCTGGGCCTGCCCTGGCGCCACGAGGAGGAGTTCGAACGGCCGCGCATGGTCCGCGTGCAGGACCCCTTCGGGTTCCCGGTGGCCTTCTACCGACGGGCGGGCCGCCACCCCTCCCTCCTGCAGGCGTACCACCAATACCGGGGCCCGGGGCTGCAGCGCCTGGACCACTTCAACCTGTTCTGCCCCGACGTGCCCGGCGCCCTGCGGTACTACGTGGACCGGTTGGGGTTCCGCCTGACGGAGTACACCGTGGACGCGCAGGAGCGGGTGTGGGCCGCGTGGTTGCAGCGCAAGGGCAACGTCCACGACGTGGCCCTGACCACCGGCGCGGGTCCGCGCCTGCACCACTTCGCCTACTGGGTTCCGGACCCGCTAGCCGTGCTGCGCGCCGCGGACGCCCTGGGCGGAGCCGGGAGGGTCGAGGCCATCGAGAGGGGCCCCGGCCGGCACGGGATCAGCAACGCCATGTTCCTGTACCTGCGGGACCCCGACGGACACCGGGTGGAACTGTACAGCGGCGACTACCTGGCCGTGGACCCGGAGTTCGAGCCGCTGCGGTGGAGCCTGGACGACCCCCGGCGCCAGACCCTCTGGGGCCACCGGGCTCCTGACAGCTGGTTCCGGGAAGGAAGCCTCGTGGAAGGGTTTGACGGCCTGCCTGCCCCACTCATGGAGGGCTAACGGGGGCCTCCGCGAAGGATCTACCCAGACCCGCTGCCTGGGCCCCGCGGAGCGTTCTTCCCGGTGGAAGCCTGGGGTCTGGACCGACTCTGTTGCGTGCCCAGGTGCGTTGAAAGTACGACCTCCGACGACTTGAGCCAGCGATTCCGTCGAGAACGACAGCCGCGGCGTGGGGGTAGCTAGCTAGGAGTCACGAAGTGCGAGAGTCTCAGCAGGCATGGCAAGGGTCCACGGCACACCCCTCGCCCGCGTCCGCCGCCGGTTCACTCCAGGTAGCCGGAGGGAGCCACCACCTCTCCCCGGCTCCCCAGAAGCCCCAGCCCCGCCTCCCGGGCAGCCTCCTCCACCGCCCGGTCCATCCGGATCCCAAACACGTACGCAAGGTAGGGCCCGGGGAGCCCCGCCTCCGCCAGCTTGGCCCGAAACTCCACAGAGCCCACCCGGCCCGCCCACCGACGCACCGCAGACACGGAAAGCCGCGCCTTCGACTCCACCACCACCGCCACCCGCCGCCCCTGAGGATCCCGGCACACCGCCACCAGGTCCACCTGCCCCTCCGTGTCCACCGGCAGGGACCGGGGCTCCTCCACAATCTCCAGCCCCTTCTCCCGCAACACAAGGCGCAGAATGTCCTCCGCGTGCTCTTCAATGGTCAGACCCAGGGCGTCCTCAAGACGGCCCAGCCGCAGGTTCACCACCCGCATCGCCTCCACAAGACCCCGCACCTGCTCCTCCGTCTTCGCCTGCGCCTCCGCCAGCCGCCGCAGCTCCTCCTCCGTCTTCGCCTGGGCCTCAGCCAGCCGCCGCAGCTCCTCCTGCATCCTCTGCTGCGCCTCCGCGAGCCCCCGGACCTGCTCCTCCGTCCGGGCCTGCCTCTCCGCCAGCTTCGCCTGCCCCTCCGCCAGCCGGCGGAGTTCCTCCTCCGTCCGCGCCTGAGCCTCCGCCAGCCGGGCC
>VAPR01000702.1_pt1 | contig 20002 bp, 22 predicted proteins | sample 3380701 | NCBI WGS metagenome assembly VAPR01 (sample SAMN11536904, study PRJNA540576) | hot springs metagenome | isolation source: hot spring wet sediment | place: Spain: Lobios | collected 2014-01 | reverse complement strand
CTCGAGCTTCACGGCGTCACCTCCACAGGTCCCTGGCGGATGATTTTGGCCACCGCCGACAGCATGCATATCATCAAGCTAGTCCACGATATGAGAAGCGAGGGGGTCGAATGCTATTTCTCTATGCAAACCGGACCAACGGTCTTCATCAACTGCCTCCCCGAAGACGCAGAATATGTCGCATCGAGAATAACGGATGCCGGATACAGAGCCATTGTCTCAGAGGTAGGCGGCCCTGTCAAGACAGAGTAGGAATTATATTGAACCCTTTCCGCATTAAACGAGGTGGAAAAATGGTTGAAATTTCTGAAGAGGATATACCGTTTTTTGCAGAAGTAACTGCTGGTGGAAGAATAACCATACCTGAGGAAATTAGAAAAATCTTCGAGATAAAGGATGGCGACTCGCTTCTCTGCAGAATACGCATAGTGAAGAGAAAGAGCCAGGGAACCGAGCAGAAGGGTTAGAGACGTAGACCAAACGCCGCCGCAAACCTCTCAAACCTTTTATACTCCATAAGAAACTCCAGACCCTTCTCGGTCAAGACATACATCGTTTCAGAGTTCTCAACACGGGCTACAAGATTCTTCTCAACTAGGAGCTCTAGATATTTGACAAGCCTGTCATATGAGAGGTTTGCGTCGACGAGTATTTTTGTGGGTTTAGCGTGTCCTTGTTGATTTATGGATTCGAGAATGTCTGCGATGATCTTTGTTTTGGACCTATAGTCTTTGACCATCCAAGAGCACCGAGAGAACCGCGGTCAAAAACAGTAGAAGCGATAGTAGCTGGGTGAACTGGGCCAAAAAATAGATGCCTATGGATAGTGGAAGGAGGAGGAAGAGGATGTGGCTGAGTAGCAGTAGTAAGAACCCGATTAACACATATGGGGAGCCTCCGTGTTCCCTGCTTTTAACCAGCTGGTAAACCACGAAAGCGAGAAGAATAGCGGATATTGCTTCGAATAAAGGGTTATAGATGATTGCGGGAGAAATGGCGAGCATGGCTTGAGGCTGTTTTCCCGATGATGAGTAGGAGCTGTAGAGGATGAGGAAAACCACGTAGCCACTTATCCTAACAACTGAGTAAACAAGTTCCTGTATCTGCAGCACTAGTGTTGGCAGGATACGTAGTCTAGGCGGGGTTGATGTGGGAAAGTTGAGGGCCCAGCTGGTCAATGCCACGCGGATGAACATGGCAATGGCCATTAGCAGGAACCCGATGGCAAGTAGTGTAAGCGACCTTGACCCTGTCCTTCGTCCAGCCGCCAAAGCTACAGCAGATATCGCTATGCTGATGAAGAAGCTTATAACTTCAAAAATTATGTCAAGCCTAACAATTATCGAAAACATGGAAAAAATGGGGAGAGTTAGGCGGCTGTCCCCTGCCTAAGCTGTGGCCGGATAGCCGTAGCATCTACGCCGGTAGTGAGGTCCGTGATTTGCTTGGCGTATGATACGGTATAAGTTGCGCCGTTGGGCATAGTCGCTGTCAACGTCACCACGACTATTCGCACGTTGTCACCGATGTTGAGCTGGTCCTCGGCAAAGAGTTTGAAGAAGGTGACCGTTTCCCCGTTTACTTGCCACAGTCCAGGGGCAGCTATGCGTGTTACACCATCGCCTGAGCTCACTTCGAGATATCTCCAATCCGCGTCTGAAAGAACGCCTTCGAGAACCGACTCCGATGTCGTCACCTGTGTCTGATTTCTCCACCCGAATCCTCCCCGGACACCATCGTCCCATCCGAAGACTCCACGATGCACAGGGGCCTGTGTCATCGAATAAGCGGCCCCCACGCCTGCGACGACAGCCGCCAACGAAGCCAAAACCAGCAACCCAACTAATATTTTTCTCATCGAGACAAACACAGGGCGCCGGATATTTAATGGAGATGTATGATTGGTCTATTAGACAAAAAACTCTTCGAAGATGTCCTCGAGCGAGACTACGGTTCTTCCGTCGGGCTTAGATATTGTTTGTTTGGCTGGATGGTTTGTTCTGTAGTCTTTGATGTAAGCTGATATACGTTCTTCATAGCTGGGGACGAACTGGTTTCTATAGAAGACGCCTACGGGTATTTTGTCGCCCCATTCAAATGATTTCGCGATGGCTTGGAGCTTTTTGGCGTTGACCTCTTCTGGGTCATTTGACTTGACTTCACCATCATATCCCGTTTCTTCGAGCTTGTAGATTCTGGGCAATGGTTTGCCTTCAACTATTCTGTCCTCGCCCCCGTACCATTCCTTGGTCATGATGTCGTTGTAGGTTGGGCAAGGCTGGAGAACATCTATGAACGCGGATCCCTCGTGTTTTATACCCATTTTTATCAGCTCTTTTAGATAGCGGGTGTCATAGGCGTATCCGCGTGCCACGAATGTGTAGCCGCTGACCACCGCAAGCGCTATCGGGTTAACGGCATCGTTGACATTAGGCTTTGGAAGAGATTTTGTCTTCATTCCCCGTGGAAGAGTCGGTGAAGCCTGACCCTTTGTCAACCCGTAGACACCGTTGTCAAACAGTACATAGGTGAAGTCAACGTTTCGGCGGCCTGTGTTAACGAAGTGCCCAGCTCCTATGCCGAGTCCGTCGCCGTCTCCGCCCACCGCAAGCACCGTTAAAGATGGATTAGCGAGCTTAGCTCCGACAGCGAAGGGCAAAACTCTGCCATGAAGGGTGTGAATACCGTATGCGTTAATGTAATGAGGCGTTTTGCCCGAGCAGCCTATTCCCGAGAATATGGCTACGTTGTGAGGCTGTATCTGGAGATCTGCTAAAGCCATTTGAATGGCTGAGAGTATGCCAAAGTCTCCGCATCCTGGACACCAGTCATTGTGCACGGGCGTCCTGTATGATACAATCGAGAGCCGGGTCGTCATCTCTCCTTTCTCACCCCCCGCTCCTTTTAACTATTCTCGGTGTACCCTTTATCACAGCCTCGCGCAAGCCGTCTCTAACTTCGGAGAATGAGAAGGGTCTACCATTGTATTTTACGATGAGATGGTCTACTTGAATTCCTGTCCGGGCCCTTATCAATGTTGCTAGTTGACCAGTGTAGTTTTGCTCCACCACAATGGTTCTCTTGTACTGAGGTATGAGGTTTTGGAGAAACCTTGTCGGGAATGGGTTCAAAACCTTTACTTGGGCGAAGGCGAAACGTAGACCCTCAGAGACTAGGTAGTTTATTGCGTCGATAATTGCTCCTTTGGTTGACCCCCAGCTCAGCACGAGATATGGTGCGTCGATGTCGCCGTGGAGGATTACTCGCTCGCTATCAGGTATCTCGGCGTCGGCTGTCTCGAGTTTCTTCATTCTCTTCTCCATCATCTTATCCCTTGTAGAGGGCTCTTCCGATATGTGGCCAAACTCATCGTGTTCGTCGCCAGTGTTCCAGAAAATTCCGTTCTCAACACCAAATATTGTCCTGTAAGATATGCCGTCCTCGGTGAACTTGAACCGCTTGTATTCTCCGAGTGAGTTGTCCCATGAAGTTACAAGTTTTCCTCTTTCTATGACGACTTTGCTGAGGTCGAAGGCGTCCACGGTCATGGTGCTGTTGGCGAGTGCTTTGTCGAGTATGTGGATAACGGGTGTCTGATATCTTTCGGCGTAGTTAAATGCTTTGGCCACGTCGTAGAAAGCTTCCTCGATATCCCCTGACGCGAGAACTATCCGCGGAAACTCACCATGGCCTCCGAAAATAGAGAAAAGGAGCTCTCCCTGCTCATGTCTTGTGGGCAGACCGGTGCTCGGTCCACCGCGCTGATAAAGTGTCACAACAATGGGTATCTCATTCATTCCCGCGTATCCGATGCCTTCAATCATGAGGTCGAAACCCGGGCCTGATGTGGCTGTCGAGGCTCTAACACCTGCGAGGGCCGCTCCGGAAACCATGTTCACAGCCGAAATCTCGTCCTCCGACTGAACTACCACGATTGAGCCGTGACCGTCTAGCTCCCGCATCTCCTTAACATGTGGATACTCCTCCTGCAGCTTGAAAACCATGTGGTCCTCGAGGTATACGCTTTCGTCGCTGGCCGGTGTAATAGGGTAGTAGGTTTGGAAACGGCATCCAGCAGCTATTTTGCCTAAAGCAACGGCTGATGTTCCTGATATGAAGAGTCTTTTCTTCTTGCTCTTTGGCTCCACCCGATAGGGGAAGTCGCCTGAGAAGTTGTTCTTGATATATTCATGGGCAGCCTCAGCTGCAATTAGATTGGATTTGATGACGCTTGCCTTGGCTCTGAAGACTTGAGATAAAGCGGACTCGAGATAAGTTAACGGTATGGATAGAAGGGTCAAGGACGCTCCCACGGCAAGCGTGTTTGTCATCCTCGCTAGCGCGCTCAGCTGTTTCTCCCCAGTCAGGTCGCCAACTTTTTTCAGAAGCTCCATGTATGGAATAGGGTAGAGTCTCACACCATTTCTACGTGCTACTTCGAGAACATCTCCAACCGTGTTGCCCACTCCCTCTTTGGAGAGCCTCGTCAGAATATTTTCTAGAACGGGTTTCTCAAGAGTCGGTATAGAGGTTATCTTCTCTCCAACAGCCAAAGAATCATAAATGATTCCACCTCCTCCAACAACTTCCCAAGCATGTCTTACAACTGTCTCAGAGTCGAAGGTCGCCAACAGATGCACTTCATCCATGCTGGAATGAACTTTCTCATCGGAGATGACGACGGAGAAATAGCTGTGCTCTCCCTTAATATTTGAATAATATTCTCTTTTCCCAAAAACGTGCAGACCATAGGAAGCGGCTGCTCTAGAGAAAACGTTTGCGGAGGAGTCGACTCCAGTACCCTGTGCTCCTCCTATCATCCAAGAAATTTTTGTAGAGACCATTCGCTTCGTATAGTGTTTTCCAAAATGTGTTATTTAACTATGTAACATTTACTCTTATTCGATTTTTATCTTCTCTCCACGCGGTTTAGCCTCCTGCTTCTTGGGCAGCGTTACTTCGAGGACGCCGTTGTTATAGGTTGCTTTCACTCCCGTGGTGGAGACCTCGACAGGTAGCTCAACCTCTTTGTAATATTTTCTCTCCTCCGTATCTACTTTGATTGTGAGCATTTTCTCGTTGACGGTGAGGTCTATGTCTTCTTTGCGTACGCCTGGAATCTCAGCCACAACCTTGACGTTTTTATCCTCTTCAAACACGTCTACAAGCGGTTCTCTCTCCGGCCGCACCTCTACTCCACGGGGCAGAGCACCGGGCACCACATTTCCGAACTGGCGTATGACCGGTTTACCGTCTGGGCCTATTGATATAGAGTATCCGTAAATGAATGGGCCGTATTGCCTTCTTATTCCCTCGGGGGTTCTCGTCTCCTTTACAAGCTCTTTGGGAACATACTCCATCATGCGGCGCATCTCCTCCATTATCTCACGCTGCATCTCCTCAAACATGCGATCAAATTCCTCGAAAAAGCTAAACCTTCTCCGCCTTCTCCCAAACCACCAATCGCTTGACATACCGATACATATTTAGCAAAACCTCGTATAAAAGCATTCAAAAGAGAGGAATCTAACATGATCGAGATAGTAGCACAAGTAGCCGCGGCAACCTTCCTCGCTGCATGGCTAATCATACACTTTCGCCGTGAAAGGTCATTCGGAGATATCCCAGAGCTTCCGCGAAGTACCGAAGAATTGAGTGACAAGGTCTCAATAATCCTGCCCGTAAGAAATGAGCGAAGATACATCCATGATTCTCTCGGGACGCTGTTGAGTCTGGAAAGTATTGGGAAGGAGATTATAGTTGTTGACGATAACTCTACTGATGGGACATGGGAGGCCGTTAAGCAAATGGAGGCAAAGGGATTACGCGTGATTAGGGTAGAGGATGATGAGCCGGGCTGGATGGGGAAATGCAAAGCCTGTCACGTAGGTTATCTGCAGTCGAGCGGGGTATGGCTGCTCTTCACCGACGCTGACACCGAGCTCGCCCCAAGTGTTTTGAGGGATGCTGTCCAGGCCGCTAAAACGTTTAAACTTGATTTCCTAAGCGTTTATCCAAGGTTTAGATTCAATAGCTTTCTCCACAAAGCGGCTCTGCCCGTGCTCCTGACAGGGTTCTACCTCTTCGGCAGACCTCATCTTGTTCAGAGCGGTCAATCGGCTTTTGCATTCGGAAGCTTCATGCTGTTTAGAAGAGAGGCCTATGAGAAAATAGGTGGCCATGCTGTTGTGCGCGACGCTCTGCTAGAGGACAGGGCCCTAGCTCTGCATGCTCGCCGCCATGGTGTAAAGACGGGCATATTCAAGGCGCTGGACCGTGTAATCTCTTCATGGAACGAGGATAGCCGCTCCCTCTGGAACGGGATGCTACGCCTATTTACGCCGCTTGGAATCTCAAACCCGACGAAAACATTACTGGTTTTCATGATCCTTGCGGCTGTTAGCGTGGCTGTTCCAATTTTGAACATTCTCACTGGTTCTTACCTCCTTCTTGCAGCGGGATATCTCGTGGCCGCCGCCGTTATTGGATGGGAGGCTAGGCGACATTCGGCAAGCTTTTTCTACGGATTTTTATGGCCAATCGGTGTTGGAGCAATTCTCGCGGCCGCCGCCACAGCGTTCTTTAAGGCATGGCTCAACCCCACTATCCGTTGGAGAAACCGTGTTTACACAATCACCAGAGGAGGGCTGCATGAAAAAATCGTCTTCACTTCCTCAGATAGATGATGCTTTCCCGTGATTCACCTATTTTTCTCACACGGTCGACGGCTGCCACACGTTTGTTTACTGCAACAATTTTTTCAACGTTTAGTCCACATCGCTCAGCTATCTCGGCCACCGCCACATCAGCTTGTATAACCCTGTCGGGAAAAACACCTCCACCTAAAACCATCACCGCAGCCCCTCCAGCCTTCAAAACCCTGTAAACCTCTCCACATACCTTCTCCATATCCTCGAAATACAGCTGCGCCGCGAGTGGAGCATCTCTGCTTAACTGCGTGTAATCGATGTCGTCCGGCCTCATTGAGAGGTATGATCTCAATGCTGTGTGGTTTATTTGTGGGAAAAAGATTTCGTACTCTGGCCAGTAGCATCTTGTATACTCGATCTTGTTTAGGTAGGGAGGTGAAGTTATCACAGCGTCGACAGATTCTGTCTCGACTGTGTCCATTTGGCGGGCGTCTCCTATCATGGCTTCAGCGGTTGCTTCGGTGAGCGGGTGCCTCTCAACATCCTCAATCATTCTGTTAATTGTTATTTTGTAGGCCTTTCTTAGAGAAGGTATGCGTGGTTTATTTTTTACGATTTTTATGACAGCGCCGTCGCGCATCATATATGAAGATTTCTCAGCTGCAACCATCAAGGCGAGTGTGAAAAAATCTCGAGCCTCCGCATCGGGTATTTTGGATATGATGTTTTTGAAGAAGAAGAGGTCCTCCAACACTGGTTTAGGAAAGAGGTTTCGGAGAAAACCCGAAACCTTCACCTCTGGTTTTTCAAACTTTACCGAGAAGATTTCATCCCTCCATCGGCGAAGCTCATCGGGGTCGTAGTTTCTCAGCTTGACACGGGTTATGAAGACAAAAAGTGGCGAGACGTCGAGGCCGATGGAGCTTATCCCGAGTTCGCGGCAGGTAAGCAGTGTTGTACCGACGCCGAGGAAAGGGTCAAGAACCAAGTCATCCCGCGACAACCTTAACTGGTTGATCACGAGGTTGACAAACTGTGAAGAAAAGCCTTCTTTAAAGAAAAAACCAACGGTGACGTGGCAGTCGCAGGTTTGGCTTGAAGGTAACAAGCTCCCCTAGGTCGTATCTCTCCTCGATGATGTAGCTGCTCATTTTTTCATCGTCTCCAATAGGGTTTTTACGAAAACATGCAGGTCGCCGGGGCCCCGCGATGTCACAAGGTTTCTGTCAACCACCACGGGAGCATCTTGATAAATTGCCCCTGCGTTCTCAACATCATCCTTTATGGCTAATGCGGAGGTTAGCTTGAATCCTCTGAGGACTTTCGCCGAAATGAGTAGTTGAGGTCCGTGACATATGGCGGCCACCGGCTTCCCTGTCTCAAAGAAGGCCTTAACAAATTGGACCACCCGCTGGTCTCTTCGCAGCCTATCTGGAGCCCAGCCGCCCGGTATGATGAGGCAGGTATATTCCACAGGCTTAACCTCCTCAACTGATTTATCGGCGGTTATCTCGATACCGTGCTTGCCGCGGTACGTTTTTCTCTCAGGCCCCACAACCTCCACCACATAATTCGCCTCTCTCAAACGTATCAAGGGATAAAACAACTCAAGGTCCTCGAACTCTTGTCCAACTAGGATGGCTGCCTTCATCCCAGCCATGATGTTTCCTACTCCTCGTTTTATGGTTGTAGTTACATGCTTATATACATCTGGATAAATATACGAGTTGATGCCGACTGTTGAACAGGTCATGGAGGCTCTAAAGAACTGCTACGACCCAGAGATACCGGTGAACATAGTTGATCTCGGGCTCGTTTATGATGTTAAGATAGTAGATGACAAGACTGTCTACGTAAAGATGACCCTAACTGCTCCGGGCTGCCCTGTCGGGGCTTTCGTGGCCGAGCAGGTGAAGGAAGCCATTATGACCCTCGTAGAAGGCGTTGAACGCGTCGACGTGGACATTGTTTTCGACCCGCCGTGGACACCTGACAGGATGAGCGACGAGGCCAGGGAAATTCTCGGCTTAGTCTAAGTTTATAACAACCGCAAAACCCGTTTTTCAACAGTATGGCGTCGTCTCCACGTCTAGAAGAGAAGGCATGGAACCCACAGCTTGAAAAAGAGATACTAAGTCTATGGGAAAAAGAAGACATTTACAAGTTCAACATCAGGTCACGTAAGAAGAAATTCGTCATCGACACTCCACCTCCCTATCCAAGCGGTAGGCCCTGGCACATAGGGGCCGCTGCACACTACAGCCAAATCGACATGATAGCTCGCACATCCCGCATGATGGGATACATGACGCTTTTCCCCATAGGTATAGACAGAAACGGGCTACCTGTGGAGATTTACACCGAGCGGAAATACGGCATCTCAATACGCGATACTCCACGGGAAAGGTTCATCGAGTTATGCAGAACCTCTCTCGACGAGCTCGAGTCCGAGATGCTTGAAATAATGAGGCGACTGGGCCTCAGCGGAGATTTCAAGAACATTTACCGCACAGACTCTCCCGAGTATAGGCGTTTGACACAGAGCACCTTTGTAAAACTTTGGAAAAAAGGTCTGATTTACAGGGCCTCAAGACCGAACAACTACTGCATAGTCTGCGGCACCACAATCGCTGATGCAGAGGTTGAGTATGAGAATTTGCCGTCGGTGCTGCACTATGTCAAGTTTCCACTCGAGAACGGGGGATCCATACCCATCGCGACCACGAGACCTGAACTGATACCTGCTTGCAGAGCCATCATATATAACCCCGAGGACACACGCTACGCTCACCTCGATGGCGGAACGGCCTTCACACCTCTCTTTAATGAGAAAGTTCCAATAGTTGCCCGGCCAGAGGCTAAACCTGACTTCGGAACAGGCGCCGTAATGATATGCAGCTACGGCGACCACACCGATGTGCGTCTCTTTAGAGAGCTTAAACTCCCGGAAAAAATTGTCATAAACACGATGGGCAGAATGAATGAAAATGCAGGTTTTCTTGAGGGTTTGACGGTTGAGGAGGCGCGTAAGGCTATAGTGGAGAAGCTTGTAGACGCCGGTCTCTACATCAAATCCGAGAATATAGTTCACTCAACACCTATTTGCGAAAGAAGCAAAACACCCATCGAGATAATCCCTATGGACGAATACTATCTAAAACAGCTCGATTTCTTAAACGAGTTGAGGAAAATAGCTCATGAGATGGAGTTCTTGCCGGAGCATTCTCGCCAGCTTCTCCTTAACTGGATAGACTCGGTTTCGATTGACTGGCCCATTTCGAGGAGGCGATACTATGCGACAGAGGTGCCTGTGTGGTACTGTGACTCTTGCGGGACTCCTGTCTTATCCGTCGACGGCCAATATCATCAACCTTGGAGAGAGAAGGCCCCCGTAGACCGTTGCCCAAGCTGTGGCTCCACATCCTTCAGAGGCGACGAGCGGACATTCGATACTTGGATGGATTCAAGCATCTCAGCCCTTTTCGTGATAAGTGACAGAAAAACGGGTAAGCTTCATGACAGTCTTTACCCTGTTTCAATAAGGCCTCAGGGAAAGGAGATTGTGAGAACATGGCTCTACTACACTGTGTTGAGATGCTATTTGCTGACTGGGAAGAGACCTTTTGACAAGGTCTGGATAAGTGGTCTCGGCCTCGATGAACATGGCGAAAAAATGAGCAAGAGCAAGGGCAACGTCATCGACCCCTTGCCCATCCTCGATAAATATGGCGCCGACTGTTTCCGTTTTTGGAACGCACAGGAAGCGAGCCTTGGCGAGGACTTTAGAATATCTGAGGCACGTATAGCTAGCGCTGGAAAATTCCTCTCAAAGCTCTGGAACCTCGCAAAATACGTTTCCATGTTTCCAAAGCCTAGTAAGGCGACTTTAACCCCCTCGGACAGGTGGATTCTCGCGGAGCTCTCAAAAACAGTTGAGACATGTCTCGCCGGATACCGTGGTTACAACTTCTTTATCCCATCAAACGAGGTGCGAAGGTTTCTGTGGAACCTTTTCGCGTCGCACTATGTTGAAATGTCGAAGCCACGTGCTTATGGCCAGGGTTTCACAGAATCCGAGCAGAAATCAGCCTTCTACACCCTGCACACCGTCCTGCGCACGACTCTGCTGCTACTTGCCCCCATCACTCCCTTCATAACAGACTACATCTGGAGAAGGCTCTACGGCAAAAGATCTATTCATCTCGAGACTTTCCCCAAACCCGTGTGGTCAAAAACCTTCACCAGATACACTGACGCAATCATACAGTTCAACTCAGCTGTCTGGTCCAAGAAAAAATCCCTAAATCTGTCTCTCAGAGACGAGATAAACTATGAGATACCCGCTGAGCTGAAGATATTTGAGAAAGACCTTAGAGCCATGCATAGAATAGTGGGTTGAAGACCCCTGAGTTAACCGTCGGAGCATTCATACTGGACCGTGCCGGGAGACTTCTTCTCGTAGTTAGCCCCAAATGGGGTTATCTCTACTCCATTCCCGGCGGCCACGTTAACTATGGAGAGAGAATCTTTGACGCTGTGGTGAGAGAGGCTTTGGAGGAGGTGGGCCTTAGGGTCAAACCCCTCAAGGTCATCGCTATACAGGAAGTTCTGCACCCACGGCACTTCAAGCACGCGGGAAAACACTTCATCTTCGTAGATGTTTTATGCAAAGCGGTTAGCGACAAAGTAACCGTAGATGGTGAGGAGATCGTCGGCTATGTTTGGAAAAAGCCGAGCCACGCTCTCATGCTTCCCATGGAACAGTATACGAGGAGGCTTGTAGAATTTTATGTGAAGCACAAAGTTAACGCTACTATGTTCGCTTTAAACGATTGACGACGAGGGCTATGATTAAAACCGCAGCCGCTAAAGTGGTTGCCGCGAACTCGTTTTCTCTGCCGACAAAGCTCGGTATTGATATCAAATATGAGAGAGATGAGGAGGAGCCTATCAACACTACCTTGGTCGACCAGCTGGGTATGTAGAGAACAATCTGAAGACCGCTGCCCGTCAAAGCAAGAAAGTATGCTGGTTTATCTATCTCTCCTGAAAGCACCTCGGAGACGCTTGAGGCGAGCTTAGCGGGCTCACCGTTCACCCTAACAGAAACATCCCTTGGAAAGTATTCTCTTTGAATTGATTTATCCACATCCAGTATGATCAACCTGCCTTGCTCAGAAGATTCGGAAGATAATACAAGCCTAATGTAGCCTCCGTCAAACGCGTGTTCGAGGACTTTGACATCGTACTCGGTTTTCTCGATTTGTTTTTGGGTGTCGGTTTTCTTGAGGCTTAGTATAGCACCTATTCCGATGTTTTCACCTATCAAAAGCTGTTTTTCCTCTTCACTGGGCTGATGACTTTTTTCAGTTTCTTTTTGGATGATTATGGTGTTCTCCAGGCTTATGTAAACGCTTCTCGAGACGGTGACTGTTTGGTTGCTCGATGTCTCTTTTTCTTGCGTTACGTAGATTTTTACCGGACCCTTTGACGTGTTAATTGTTGCTATAATTATCTCTAACTGTTGATTATCTATCTCGCCACCTTTTATTACACGGAGGTCAACGCCTTTACCGAGCAGAAAGTTGCTACCAGCCTCAACCAAAATCGACGCTTTCGAATAAGAGTCCTGCGCCTTCTCACCGCTGAGAGTGACAGAACCCTGCTGAATAAGCTGCTCAGCTGCATCAAGAATGTATGCAGCCATGTCGTCAACCTTGTGGTTTATCCTAAGACCATATATTTCGTCGAGGATCTGAGCACCTTGAATTCCTGTAGGTGGGTCGGCTTGATAAATGTTCCAAAGGAACTCGAGAACTCGTCTCAAAAATGTTAGGCCTCTCTCGTCGCCACTTTTTTTAATAAAGGATGAAATGTTTGGAAGCTCTACGCCCTCCGCTGCGAAGCTCGCTAAGTAGTCAGCAACATTTTTTGCAGAGGGTTTCTCATCCGCCGCCCAAGCTATAGCCATAGATAGGAGGAAAAGCGACATGATGATTGTTGTCGCCGCCAGTTTAGTCGATTTTTTCACGCCCTAGAGGCTGTTAGCCTACCCCGCTATATATTGAATGAGTTTTCTAACAAGTTAGAGCGAAAGATTTTTAGTAGGGGTTCTCGAAACTTGAGACAAACTATGGGGCAGGAAGAAAACCTGGATTTAGTTAACGAGTCTAAATCTTTAGAACCTAAGGATGAGAAGTTGTTCTTTTACAGCTTGCTCAAAAACCCCGTTAGGAGACAAATAATTACCCTGTTGAAGGAGAACGGGTCCATGTCAGCATCCGACCTTAAAAGAGTTTTGGGCATCAGCGTCGGAACCCTGTATTACCATCTCGAGTTTATGCAGCCTTTTGTGGTGAAAACCGATAAGCGTAGGTATCGGTTGAGTGAAAAGGGGCTTAGGCTGGTTGATTCGATGAAGGTCAGTGATTTTCTGGCTGAGACGAGCGTCGCCGAGCCTATGGGCTTAAAAAGATACGTATATGCTTTTACTCTGAACCCCCTGCTTAGGAGAGTTCAGTTAACCCATTCCACGCTTGTCCCGGTCTCGCTCATTTCCGCCATTGTTTACATGCTGCTGTCATGGCGGGTGTCTAACAGCCAGATCATTCTCCATTTTAGGCCGGTTGGGTCACCTGAGCTTGCCCTACTATACGCGGCCGGCAACATGGGTCTTTTGATATTGTTGATGCTTGGGATCGGATTTTTGATGTCGTTTAAAAAAGGAGGAGAAATGTTGATTGCCGCAACGGTTCCTCTCGCTCTCACACCCTCAAACCTTTTGTTGACGTTGTTTGCAGTTCTGTCCGGGTTTGGTCTGTTGGGAAATGGGTGGTTCGGCGCGGTTTCCTATGGTGTTTACGTGTTTTTCCACGTGTGGCAGTTGGCGGCTTTGGCCGCGGTGCTGGTGAGCGCAAAAGGTGTCAGCTGGGAGAAAGCTGTCGCAGCTGTGATTGCCCTATCCTACATCAGCCTCTTTATCTCACAGAACTTATAAATTATGCACTGGAGATGCGTTCCCAGATGACAGGGCGCGACCTCCTAAACCTGACCAAGCCTAAGATAACTCTTCTGAACATTTTCGCCGCCGTAGCCGCATATCTCTCAGCTGGAGGGAACATCCTCAACATGGTTCACTTGGTGATCGCGGGTTACCTCTCCGTGGGAGGCGCCAGTGCCTTAAACCACTATCTTGACGCAGACATCGATTCCAGAATGAGGAGAACGGCGGCAAGACCTATACCTGCCGGGAGGGTAAGTCCTCGTACGGCTGCTTTTCTGGGTTTTGGCATGATTGCCGCCGCTGTTCTATATTCTCTCTATGCTTACAACGTCTTGACAGCCTTGTTCATTTTATCCGGGGCCCTGGTCTATGTGTTGGTTTACACTATTTGGCTCAAGCGTAGGACTGTTTGGAATATTGTTATTGGAGGAGTTGCGGGATCTTTTGCACCCCTTGCTGGATGGACTGCGGCTGGCGGAGGTTTGGAGGCTTTGCCCATCTTCATGGCTTTGCTTGTTTTTCTCTGGACACCGGGACATTTCTGGTCTCTTGCGTCAAGGGCTGTTAAGGATTATTCAGCAGCAGGTGTGCCGATGCTTCCCGTTGTTTATGGAGTGCGGACAACCTCGATAGCTACCTTGGCCTCCAACTTGATAGCCGTGGCCGCAGCAATCTACATGACCATGTTTGTCAACAACAAGCTTCTCTACCTTGTCATTGTAGGACCCTTTTCAACATGGCTCCTGATGGAGAGCATAAAACCATGCATAAACTACTCCCCGTCAGCCGCCTGGCGAGCCTTCAAAATCTCCAGCCCATGGCTATTCATAATATTTGCCGCAACAGCGGCGGCAACCCTCCTATAAAACAACGGGAAGATCTGGGTCACCCAAGTAGACATCTCCCTCGAGACTCATATGAATTTTGAAAGCCCTGACGACAACTCCTTTTTCCTTTGCTATCTTAAGGAGGGGTCTCATCTGTGGGTCTCCTTCGTCGCATGGGGTGAAACAACGTGCCCCGGGATGCGCTGCAACGAAGACTAGGTATGCCTTGCTTGATGTGGAGATTTCGGCTAGTTTCTTTACATGTTCTCTACCGCGGATTGAGACCGTGTCCGGATACATGGCGGCCCCGTCGGGGCTAAGATAGGCCGCTGACTTGAGCTCGAGAAAAGCTTTTTCTGTGTCAGACTCGAGCAGATAGTCAAACCTTCTCCCCATGTAGTAGGTCTCTTTCTTGTACTGGAGATATTTGCTGAGCCAAGGAATTAGCCTCCGTTTGAAGGCCTCTTCAAAACATTTGGCCTGAAGTCTTGTGTCGATTACAGCAGCAAGGTCGCCGACCTTTACCCCCGCTAAATATCCGTCTGTTTTGGCGGATGGTTTTGGGACATAGAGAATTGATGCGCCTCGGTAAATGAGGTCATGTAAACGGCCTGTGTTGGTTAAGTGAAGTAAAACTTTACGTCCTTCATCTTCCGCCGCCACTAGAAACCTGTTAAGCCGGGTTTCGACTTCTGCAGGGCGGACTTGAAGTGTCAATAACGTGGTGGGCTTATCGTTTGTCAAGAGGTATGTAGCTTCTCGGCTCTGGGCCAACATATACTGCTCGGGGCCTTATCAGCCGGTTTTCTTTCCAATATTCCAGAACATGTGCAATCCAGCCAACTGTCCTCGCCGACGCGAAGAACGGCGTGAATATTTCCTTACCCAAACCAAGCAAATGGAAGACAGGGCCTGAGTAGAGGTCTATGTTTGGGAAAATGTTTTTGCCGCTCATATATTTCATCATGGCTTTTTCCACAGCCTCGGCGACTTGCAGCAAAGTTTTGTCGCCTCTTCTTTCGGAGAGTTGCTCAAGATACCTCTTGAATATTCTGGCACGGGGGTCAAAGCTTCTATAAACACGGTGTCCAAACCCCATTATTCTCCTCTTGGCTGCGAGCTCGTTGGCCACATACTCCTCGGCAATTTCAGGAGACTTTATTGCCTGCAGCATCTCGAGGGCTTTCTCATTTGCCCCACCATGAAGCGGCCCTTTCAATGCACCTATCCCAGCTGCCACAGCCGAGTAAAGATCTGAAAGAGTAGATGCTACGACGAGGGCCGCCGTAGTCGAGGCAGGCAGCTCATGCTCTGCATGCAGAATAAACGCCACATCCATTATTTTCTCCTCAAGAGAAGAAGGCTTGTTGCCTGTCGCCATGTAGAGAAAATTTCCCGCATGAGAAAGATCGGCCCTCGGTTCCACGGGTTCTAGCCCTCGAGCCAAGCGATAAGAAGTAGCCGTTAATGTAGCAATCCTAGAAATTAATCTGGTCGCTGTTCTCATCCTTGATTCGTCGTCAGTCTTCTCAGCATCTGCGTCAAAGAGCGATAGCAGATCCACGCCTGTTTTTAACCAGCTCATCAGAGGGGCGTTGCGGGGAAGCCTCCTGAGAATATCTATTACTTGCGGTGGAAGATGTCTCTCTGAGACAAGCGTGGCAGAAAAATTTCTTAACTCGTCTTTCGTAGGCAGCCTACCATTGAGAAGCAGAAAGCAGACCTCCTCATAGGATGAATATTCAGCCAACTCTTCAATAGGGTAGCCTACATAGTAAAGCTTCCCCTGTTCGCCATCAATACTTGATAAACGGGTTTCCTTGATAGCGATGTTTTCTAACCCTTTCTCAACCCTATCTAAACCGACATTCACGAAGATATGTTTCAGCAGTTCACAATAAATAGATGTTTTACGCTTGGGTTGACAGTTTTTCTTTCACGATTTCGCGGACGCGGCGTCGCAGCATTTTGCCCACAAGGGATTTGGGGAGTTCATCGACGAGCACGATTTCGGAAGGCCTTTTGTATTCAGCGAGCCTGCTACCGCATAGCTCGTGAAGCGTTTTTACATGTTCAGGGCCGTATTCAGGCTTCAGCACCACAGCAGCAACAATTTTCTCACCAACCACGGGGTCCGGCAAACCGACTACTGCCGCCTCCTTTACAGCCTCCGACTCATACAATACCTTCTCTATCTCGGCGGGGAAGACCGTGAAGCCTTTGTGCTTTATGATGTCCTTAGCTCTTTCGGCGAAGTAGAAGTAGCCGTCACTGTCCATTTGACCCATATCGCCTGTCCGAAGCCATTTTCTACCTGCCTCGTATAGAAAGACTCCGCTGTTATCTTGTCCTAGGTATCCCTGCATAACCTGTGGCCCTGATACGATTATTTCGCCTACTTCACCGGGTCCGAGAAACTGCTTGGTATCGGGGTTTATGATCGCCGCCAGAGTAGATGGTATAGGAACGCCGAAGGAGCCCCTTCTCACCTTGTCGGGCGGGTTAACGTGTGTCACGGGCGAGGCCTCGGACAATCCATAACCTTCCACGATTTTTTTGCCAAATTTTTTCTCAAAGCTTTCAGCAACTTCAGGAGGAAGCATATCAGCGCCCGATATCACCAGCTTTAGTTTAGGATACTTGATCTGGTCGGCGAGCCTGTGTTTGGACATAAGGTTGAACAGAGTTGGGACACCGGGAAAGATTGTAACACCATATTTTTCTAGGTCTCTCATGAATTTATCCAACTCAAGCCTCGGGAATATCACGAGGGTGTTACCCATCAACAGCCCCGCCCCCAGAATAACGCTCTGGCCATAAATATGGTAAAAAGGTAGCAGAGCCGCGAAGCGCTCATTGCCTTCATCGATATATGGCCTGATGAACTCATACATCTGGAAAATGTTGGAGACGATGTTGTGGTGGGTAAGCATCACACCTTTTGGAAAACCTGTCGTGCCTCCCGTGAACTGTATCGAAGCAAGGTCTTTCTCCGGATCGACATCGGGTACAAGCTTCTCGGATGGGCCAGATATCATCTCGACATAGCTCTTGACTGCCGGATTGCTCGGCACTTGTTTGGACGGAATTTTCTTCAAAATTTTTCCTAGGCTTCTTTTGAAAGCGGGTAGATGGTCTGCTATGTTTGTGACTATAACATGTTTGACCTTGGTTTCTCCGAGAACATTTAACACCTCGTCTATGAAAAGGTCGAGTGAAATAATTACTGTGGCTTCTGAAAGTCTAGCAAGCTCCTTTATCTCCTGTCCTGTGCTAAGCGGGTTTACCGGAACAACCGTGGCACCTGTCTTCAAGACACCGTAGTACGAGACGATGAACTGGATGCTGTTGGGGAGGATTATCATTACACGACTTCCCTTTCCCACTCCAAGCTTGCTAAGGACTGTTGCAAACCTGTCACAATAGTTTTTCAACGCCTCAAAGGTTATAGGTGTGTCAAGAAAGATCGCTGCCACCTTTTTCGAATACTTTGCGCAAACCTCGTCGAACAACTGGGGAAGAGAAACAGATGGAGCAGTTATGTTTGGATTAACCTGGCTATGGTAAAACCGTGTCCAAGGCCTGCTTAGAACAAACTCCAAACCATCCATATTCAATAGAGTATCTAAGGTTAAGTGCTTAAAAATTTATCGCAGAGATTCTCCGCACATGTGAAGAGGTGGTGGCAGGTGTTCATGATGTTCATAGCTCTTCATGCTGTAGCAAAGTCGTCGCCATTCGTTTTTCTCTGCATAAGCCTGCCTAATCGCGTGGTCTGCAGCACATGTTCCATAGCATTAGATTAAAAACCCGCTACGGAGCAGAACCTACCTGCCTAATAAAAGAACTCGTCAGCAATAAGCTCTAGACCACTCGATATCGTGAAACGTTTCCACCCAGCTGAGGGGGATGTGCCCAGCATCCGCCTGACCTTCAATAGCCGCTCGTCGTCTTCTTGCTTAAGAACTATTGTGCCATCGCAGATGTACTCCACCATCGCCATTAATTTGGCGTCATGCATTCCTTCCTCAATCATGACCAGCGACGTTACGCTCTTCTGCTGGAGTTTTGACTTGACGGCTCGGATGAACGTGGCTAGAGCTGCCTCATCCTTGTGGAGTATCATTATATCGCTAAGGGAATCTATAACTAGTCGCATGTTGTCTGAAATATTCACTTTATCCAATAAACCGTTTAAGATTATGCTGATATCGGTTAATTGGAATATGTTGGCTGAATACCGAAAGGTTTTTACATCCTCCGAATCTGTAGAATATAGGTACAAAATCTCCAGTTTTCGCAGAAACTCGAGTGGCCAGCCGAAGCTCTCTGCAATCGTGTCCAATGTCTTGGGAGAGAAGGTGAGCATATAAGCCGCCGGCTTGCCCAGACTAGCCGCGGCCACCAGATACTGAAGCCCAAGAGAGGTTTTCCCGGAGCCGGGAGGTCCTACCACGGCTGTCATGGAGCCCTTTGGCAGACCTCCATTAAGGATGGCGTCAAGTCCCCTGACGCCGGTTACGACACGTTCCACCATCAGCGTAACCTCCTCCTAAGCAACTTCCTACCCTTCACAATGATTATGAGTGGGAACAAAACCATCGAAACTGTATGTATTGTCCTAGCCAACGCAAGAGACAAGCCCATTAGGTTGACTAATTCACCTGCAATCCATATGACGAGGGCAATCGCAAGCCATGTCTTGAAGGATGCAAGGCGCGGAACGTCTGCGTTAGCATGTCTATAGATCAGTATCAGTAACAAGATGAGTGAGGATGCTAGGCCTGCTATGGTTATTATTTCACCGATGTCAGCCTCCAAAGAACGTATACCTCCTAAAGTAAATGAGCGTGAATACTAGAAGTAGGAGGGCTGAGATTGGGTTGAGATATACCGCAATCCACCTCTGCCCCAGATATAGTGCGAGATGCCATAACCCGTGGGTTAAGGTAAATAGTGATAATAGGCTAAAGAGAACCGCGTTCCTGCTGGAGCCGCCTCTAACTGCGAGAAGGCCTAAAATGGCTGTGCTGAGAAACATAGACCCAATACTCAGCCAGGCCCCCAAAGACTCAATGACCAACGTTTGATGAAGATTGTCCCCCGTTTTTAACCGTTTTCCGAAATAAAATATTCACTTTTCAGGTGTGGCCGCGGGGCAAGTATTGTCCGAATCCACCCGGTAAATCATCGATTCATAGCAGCGAACAAGCCTCTGCTGATGATGCAAACCACTATTCGAAGTATATCCCTGTTTGTAAATTGCTTCAAGTAATTATGAATGTCTCCGTGAAACTTTAAAAGGATAATCGAATGATCGATGTACATGGTGGAAATCGTTCACCAGCCGGTTAAGGAGCTGATTATAATGGAGTATATTCGGTTTCCGTCGGCTGAGGAGCTCGTAAGGAACATGATGCTGCCGCCGGGCCAGCCTGCAGTGCTTTATTGGGCTGAGGGAGTTGTTTTTCTCCCCATCCCAGTTCCGACAAACAACGCTAAGGTTGTGGAGGAGCTTTTGA
>VAPR01000701.1_pt1 | contig 20012 bp, 20 predicted proteins | sample 3380701 | NCBI WGS metagenome assembly VAPR01 (sample SAMN11536904, study PRJNA540576) | hot springs metagenome | isolation source: hot spring wet sediment | place: Spain: Lobios | collected 2014-01 | reverse complement strand
GTCCGCGCGGAACGGCTGCGGAGGATCATCGCCGAGGAGTCGCCGGAGCTTCGGCCATTCGACCAAGACGTGTGGAAGCGGCGCCTCGCCTACCTTTGGCGCGACCCGGAGCTCGCCCTCACGCTGCTCGAACTTCTGTGCCACGCGAACGCGGAGCTGTTGCGGCAGCTCGACGCGGCAGGCTGGGAGCGGTCGGGACTCCACCCTGAGATCGGCCCCGTAACCGTGGCCGGGCTCGTGCGCCGGCTGCTGCGGATCTGCCGGGCGTACGGTTCGAGGCCTCAGTTCATCTGCACCTCCGCCACCCTGGCTAACCCGCGGGAGTTCGCGGAGAACCTGCTGGGCATCCCTGTGAGCGTGGTGGACGACGACGGCGGCCCGCAGGGGGCCCGGTGGTTTCTGCTGTGGAACCCGCCGGAGGCTGGGGAGGGCAGGCGGAGCCCGTACCGGGAGGCCAGCTGGCTGCTGCGCTGGCTTGTTTCCCGCCAGGTGAGGACCATTGTGTTCACCGGCGCGCGGAGGACCACAGAGCTCATCTACCGGTACGCGGTAACCGCAGCCCCGGACCTGGCGGGACGGTTGCGCGCCTACCGCGCGGGCTACCTGCCCGAGGAGCGGCGGGAGATCGAGCGGGCTCTGTTTTCCGGGGAGCTGGTGGGGGTGGTCTCTACCAGCGCGCTAGAGCTCGGGATCGACGTGGGCGGGCTGGACGCCGCGGTGCTGGTGGGCTACCCGGGGACGGTCGCGAGCACGTGGCAGCGAGCCGGCCGAGCCGGCCGGGCTGGCTCGGAGGGGCTGGTGGTGCTCGTGGCGCTGGCCGACGCCCTGGACCAGTATCTGATGCGGAACCCCCGCTACCTGTTCGACCAGCCGGTGGAAGCGGCAGTCCTGGACCCCCACAACCCTTACGTGCTGGCCTCGCAACTCCGGTGCGCGGCGGCGGAGCTGCCGTTGAGCGAGGAGGACCTGGCCCACTTCGGGCAGCCCTCGCGGGCCGTGGTGCAGGTGCTGGCGGAGACCGGAGAGCTGGCTCCGCAGCGCGGCCGGTGGGTCTGGCGTGGCAAGCGCTACCCGGCGGCGGACGTGGGGATCCGCACCGCGGGCGAAGCTCGCTACGCCATCGTGGACGGAGCTGGAGGCCTGGTGGGCACCGTGGACGAAAGTCGCGCCTTTGAGCAGGTGCACCCGGGTGCGGTGTACCTGCACCAGGGCGAGACGTACGTCGTGGAAGAGCTTGACCTGAACGCCCGAGTGGCCCGGGTGCGCCGGCGCGCGGTGGATTACTACACCGAACCCCGCACGGTGACAGACCTGGAAGTGCGGAGGGTATTGCAGGAGCGCCCCCTCGGGCTCTCGCGCGCGTACCTGGCGGAAGTGGAGGTCACCACCCAGGTGGTCGGGTACGCCCGCAAGCACCTGGCAGGGGACCAGGTGGTGAGCGTGGAGCCGCTGGACCTGCCCGCGCAGAACCTGCCCACGGTGGCCGTGGGTTGGGACGTGCCGGAGCCGCTTGCCGCCCAATTGGACCCCGAACTCCTCGCCGGTGCCATCCACGCCGCGGAGCACGCCAGCATCGGGTTGCTGCCCTTGTTCGCCATGTGTGACCGGTGGGACCTGGGCGGAGTGAGTTACCCCCGGCACCCGCAGACCCGTGCGGCCTCGGTGTTCGTGTACGACGGCTATCCCGGTGGGGTGGGGATCGTGGAGCGCGGGTTCGCGGTGCTGGAGAGTTGGCTTCGCGCCACGTGGGAACTGGTGGCCACCTGCCCCTGTGAAGCCGGCTGTCCATCTTGCGTGCAGTCCCCCAAGTGCGGGAACGGCAACCAGCCGCTGGACAAGGGCGGTGCGCTGCAGGTGCTGGGGGCCCTGGTGGGAGCGGGAATCCGGGGAGGCCCGCGGAGGGCGTGAGATGGCAGGGGTGCTGTACCTGGTGGCGACGCCCATCGGGAACCTGGAGGATGTGACCCTGCGTGCCCTGCGGGTGCTTCGGGAGGTGGACGTGGTGGCCGCGGAAGACACCCGCAGGGCGCGGACACTGCTCAGCCGGCACGGCATCCGCAACCGAGTGGTCAGCTACCACGAGCACAACGAGAAGAGCCGCGCGGCCGAACTCCTCGCGCTCCTGCGTTCCGGGAGATCGGTGGCCCTGGTGAGCGACGCGGGGACCCCCGTGCTCTCCGATCCGGGATACGAGCTGGTGCGCGCGTGCGCGGAAGAAGGGATCCCGGTCGTCCCCGTCCCTGGGCCGTCCGCGGTGACCGCGGCGCTGGCGGCCTCGGGACTCCCCACCGATCGGTTCCTGTTCGCGGGCTTTGTGCCGCGGAAGCGTGAGGCCCGGCGCCGATTCCTGGAGGAGCTTGCGCGCCTGCCCGTGACCCTGGTGCTGTTCGAATCGCCCAGACGCCTGTCCGCCTGCCTCGCAGACCTCCACCGAGTGGCGGGGAACCGCCGGGTGGCGGTCTGCCGGGAGCTCACGAAGCGCCACGAAGAGATCCTGCGCGGCACGGTGCAGGAGATCATGGCGCGTCTTGGAACGGGCGCGGTCCGCGGGGAGGTCACCCTGGTGGTGGAGGGAGCGCCCGCTCCAGCCCCGCAGCCGCAGGAGCTGGACGACGTGGTGCGCCAGGCCTTGGAGGGTGGCGCATCCGTGCAGGAGGCGGCGGAGGCGGCGGCGCGGCGGTGCGGCGTCTCCCGACGCGAGGCCTACCGCCGCGCGCTGACGCTGAGCCGCGAGGGGCGTTCGCGTGGCTGAGCGGCTCACGAACCTCTTCGTGTACGGGACCCTCAAGGACAGCGACCTTGTGCGCGCGCTCACCGGACGCAGCTTCGCGAGGGTGGCCGCTGAGCTGAGCGGGTGGCGCCTCGTTCCGCCTACCGCCTCGGCCTCCGGCTACCCGGAGGTGGAGCCCTCCGCCGGACAGCGCGTGCGGGGCTACCTCCTGTTGGGCGTGGACCCGCGGAGTCTGCGGGCGCTGGACGCCTACGAGGAGGGATACCGCAGGCGCCGGGTGCGCGTGTGGGCCGGAGGCCGCGCGGTGCAGGCGGAGGTGTACGTGCCCGAGCGGTGAGCCCGTGTTCGCTGAACGGCTCCGCAGGTGGATCGCGGCAGGTCGCGCGCCGCTCGCGGTGGCGTGGCGGGCCCGCAACCCTGTGGAGGCGCAGCTGCTTGAAGCCGTGTTGCGGCAGGCGGGGATCCCGGTGCTGGTGCGCTGGCGGACCGTGCCCGGCTACGAGGGGGTGGTGGAACGGGCCGAGGGGGTGTGGGCGGACCTGCTGGTGTGCGAACCGCACCTCCCCCAGGCGCGAGCCCTGGTCTCGGAGTTCCTGTCGGCGCCCCCACAGGCCTGAAGGGGAGCCCTGGGGCCGGTGGCGAAACCAGGGATCAGGGCCTTCCCCCGGGGGTGATCGCATGATCTGGAACCCGGAGTTCGAGACCCTCCCCAGGCCGGAGCTGGACCGGCTGCAAGCCGAACGGTTGCAGCGCGTGGTGCGGTACGTGTACGAGCGCGTGCAACCGTACCGGCAGCGGATGCAGGAGGCCGGGGTCAGCCCCGAGGACATCCGCCACCGGGAGGACGTGGTGAAGCTCCCCTTCATGACCAAGCGGGACTTCCGGGACCACTACCCCTACGGGCTGTTCGCCGTCCCCCTCGACCGGTTGCTCCGGATCCACGCGTCCTCCGGGACCACGGGTAAGCCCACCGTGGTGGGCTACACGCGACACGACCTGGAGGTATGGGCGGAGGTGTGCGCGCGCTGCCTTGCCGCCTCGGGTGCCCGCCCGGGCGACGTGTTCCAGAACGCCTACGGGTACGGGCTGTTTACGGGCGGGCTGGGCATGCATGCGGGCGCCGAGCGCATGGGGTTGGTCGTGGTCCCCGCCTCAGGCGGCAACACGGAGCGTCAGATCTTGCTGCTCCAGGACTTCGGGCCCAAGATCTTGGCGTGCACTCCTTCTTACGCCCTCACGCTGGCGGAGGCGCTGGAGGCCCGCGGGGTGCGACCTGGCCAACTGGCGCTGCGGTACGGGGTGCTCGGCGCGGAGCCGTGGACGGAGGCGATGCGACAGCAGATCGAGGAGAAGCTCGGGATCGATGCGCTCAATATCTACGGGCTCAGCGAGGTGATCGGGCCCGGCGTGGCCAACGAGTGCCTGGAGGCCAAGGACGGCGCCCACGTCTTCGAGGACCACTTCCTCGTGGAGGTGGTGGATCCCCAAACGGGAACGCCGCTGCCGCCCGGGCGGCCGGGGGAGCTGGTGTTTACCACCCTGACGAAGGAGGCGCTGCCGGTCATCCGCTACCGAACCGGGGACGTGGCGTCGTTGAACCCGGAGCCGTGCCGCTGCGGGCGCACCTTCGTGCGCATGTCGCGGGTGGTGGGGCGGACGGATGACATGCTGATCGTGCGCGGCATCAACGTCTACCCTTCCCAGGTGGAGGCCGCGCTGGTGGGCCTGCCGCAGCTCAGCCCCCACTACCAGATCGTGGTGAGCCGCGAGCGGACCCTGGACGAACTGGAGGTGCGGATCGAGGTGGACCCCCTCTACCACCAGGCCCTTGGTGGGCTGGATCCCGCGGACGAGCGGGTGCAGACGTTGCTGCGGCGCGCGTACGAGTCGCTGTACGGCGTCCTCGGGCTGCACGTTCGGGTGACGCTGGCGGCCCCCGGAAGCCTGCCGCGGTCGGAGGGGGGCAAGCTGCGGCGGGTGGTCGACCTCCGGGTGTCGTGAGGGAGGGTCTTCCGCCGGCACTGGTAGAGGCGCTGCGGGCCGACCCCTTCGCCCGCAGCCTCGGCGTAGCCCTGGAAGAGGTACGGGAAGGCTACGCGCGGGCGAGCCTGGTTTTGGCCCCGCACCACCGCAACTTCCACGGCCTCGTGCACGGCGGGGTGGTGTTCGCCCTCGCGGATTGCGCCTTTGCCGCCGCCAGCAACGCGCGGGGGGAACGGGCGGTGGCGATCTCTGCGACCGTCCACTTCCTCCGCCCCCCTGCACCGGGTGTGCTGCGTGCGGAGTGCGTGGAGGAGTCCTGCGGACGTCGCCTGGGGGCTTACCGGGTGGAGGTGCGGGACTCGGAGGACGCTCTCGTTGCCACCATGCAGGCGCTGGTGTACCGGCAGGGGGAGCCGGTGGTCCCGGACGGCGCATGAGGTCGGCCACGCTCCGGCCCCGCAGCGCGCTGCGCCCGCTGCGGCACCGGGACTTCCGCCTCCTCTGGACGGGCCTTGTGGTGTCCAACGTGGGGACGTGGATGCAGTTCGTGGCCGTGGGCTACCTGGTGGACCGCCTCACCTTGTCCCCTCTGTACCTGGGCCTGCTGGCCCTCGTCCAGGCTTTGCCCCGGTTCCTGTTCGCACCGGTGGGTGGAGCGCTCGCGGACCGATGGGACCGCAAGGCGTTGCTCTTCTGGACGAATGGCTGGCTTGCAGCCAGCGCCCTGGTGCTCGCAGGCCTGACGCTGGCCGGCCAGGTCCGGGTGTGGCACGTGCTGGCGCTGGCGGCGGTGAACTCTGCGGTGCAGTCCTTCGACATGCCAGCGCGGCACTCATGGATCCCGAGCCTGGTCGACGCGGATGAGGTCCTCCAGGCGGTCACCCTGAATTCCGTGGCGTTCAACGGCGCGGGGATCGTCGGGCCGTCCCTGGGAGGCCTGGTCATCGCGTGGGCGGGGGAAGCGGGATGCTTCATCTCCAACGCGGTCTCCTACGCCGCGGTGCTCCTCGCGCTGCGCCTCATGACCACCTCCCCGCCGCCCGCGGCCCCGCGAGCGTCGGTCCTGACGGAGGTGGCGGAGGCGGTGGCCCTGGTCCGGCGTAACCCCACGGTGGCCTGGGTGCTCGGCACCGTGGCCGCCGTGAATTTTCTGGGCCGACCGTACTTCCGCTTGATGCCGGCGTTCGCCCGGGAAGTCCTGCACGCGGACGCGGTAGGGTTGGGGCTGCTGCAGGCCGCTCCCGGCTTGGGGACTCTCCTGGCGCCGTGGTACGTAGCCGTGGGACAGACCCGGGGGCAGGGGTGGCTCCTGACTCGATCGGCGCTGGGGTTGGGGGTGTGCGTGACGCTGTTCGCGCTGTCGCCCGCGTTCGGGTGGGCGTTCGCGTTCCTGGTGGCCGCGGGGCTGTTTCAGTCCACGGCGCTATCGAGCGCCAACGCGCTGGTCCAGACCGCAGTGGACCCGGCCATGCGGGGCCGGGCCATGGGCTTGTACTCCGTGACCGCCTTCGGCATGTTCACGCTCGGGAGCTTTCCCTTCGGAGCCCTGGCGGAGGAGACCGGCACCCCTTCCGCCCTGGCCGCGGGGGGGCTGCTTACGACCCTGCTGGCCCTGTGGGTCGGTCCACGGGTGCGACGGCTGGTGGACGAAGGGGGGAGGCCAGTGGACCGAGGCGAGGCGCTGGAAGTGGTGCGAAGGCTTGTGGACGAGCCGGACGGGGCGGCGCGCGTAGTGGAGTTCCTGCACGCGAAGTTTCCGCACTACACGTGGGTCGGGATCTACTGGCTCGAGGGGGATGAGCTGGTGCTGGGGCCGTGGCGGGGACCGGAGCCGACCCAGCACACCCGCATTCCCGTGGGCGTGGGCATCTGCGGTGCGGCGGCCGCCAGCGGCCGCACCGAGATGGTCCCGGATGTCACGCAAGACCCCCGCTACCTCAGCTGCTTTCCGTACACGCGGTCCGAGATCGTGGTGCCCATCGTGCGGGATGGCCGAGTGGTGGGCGAGATCGACATCGACAGCCGCCTGCCCGACGCCTTCACGGAGGAGGACCGCACCTTCTTGGAACAGGTGGCGGCGCTGCTATCCCTGGCGCAGCCCAGGCAGCCGTGGAGGTGACCGAGGATCTCCGGGTCCGTCCGGCCTGCGACGCAGACCGCCAGGCGGTGGGGCGGCTGCTGGCCCTGGGGTTTCCCGACAAGTTCGGGCCCATTTTCGGACGGGAGCCTGAACGGGTCGCGGCCGTGCTCGCAGATCTGCCGCCCACCGGGCGCCTCTACGTAGCCGACTGGCGGGGGCAGGTGGTGGGGACGTTCACCCTCGTGCTGGAAGCCCGCCCTGCCCCGGCTGTCTGGCCGGTTCTGCGCCAGCACCTGTCGTTCGGTGCAGCTCTTCGCGCCGCGTTCCTGCTGGGCTTCCTCGGCAGCAGCCGCCCGGACCCGGAGACCGCGGTGGTGGAAGCGGTGGCGGTGTTGCCGGACTGGCGCGGCCGCGGGGTGGGGCGCCGGATGATGGTGGAAGCGCTCCAGCTGGCTCGAGCAGCTGGCCGCGGGCGCGTGGCGCTGTACGTGGTAGAGGGGAACACACCGGCGGTGCGGCTGTACCGCTCTCTGGGCTTTCAAGTGGTGCGCGCGCAGAGCCTGTGGTGGCAACGATGGTTGTTCCGCACGGGGCGGGTGCTGTACATGGCCCTGGAGCTGCCTCAGGACCGGTAGGTGACCACGACGCGTGCCACCCCATGACGATTCCCGTGAACCCGGCCAGCAGCGGTGACCACGATGCGGCGCGGGCTGGACCGCGGGAGAGCCGGGAAGAAGTAGGCCGGCCACGGCCAGCAGGACGAGCCAGCGCTGAGAACGCCCCGGCGTGGGGTCTTGCCGCGGTACGTGCCCGGCCGTGATTCAGGTTCCGTCATTCATGCGCATCCAGCCGCCGCCGTTCGAGGATCTCCACCACGTCCCCCGGCGATAGCTCCTTTCTCGTCACCTCAAAGTCCTGGTACAGATGGGGAGCGAGAGGACGGGCGACCTCCTGGAAGATGCGGACCGCCACCTCCCGGATCTCCGCGTCCGCATGGAGGCTACCGCGCTTCTCGAAGAACTCGCGCCAGGCGCGGTGGTTCCCCGTGATGACGATGTGCGTTTCCGTCATGTTCGGGAGCACGCACCGGGCTGCCTCGCGGGCCCGCTTTCGGCGCAGCCTGCGGTCCGGGAGGTTCGCCAGCTTCCGCTGGGCGAGCTCCACCAGGCGCCGGTAGGCGGCGCGAGTCGTGGAATATACCTCCTCCAGGATGGCTTGAGCCTCAGGGTCATCCCGAAAGAGAGGCGGGATGACCACCGCGGCATCCTCCTCGTTGTAGAAGCGTTGAGAGAGCTGCGAGAACGAGAAGTGGCGGTGGCGGACCAGCTCGTGGGTGCAGCTCCGAGATACGCCGGTGAGCACCACGGTGAACCCGGCGTGTTCCACCACGCTGAAGTGCCCCTCGGCCAAGATGTTCTGGAGGTAGGCCTCGTTGGACCGTCCGCTCGGATTCGACCACGACTGGTAGCACAGCCTGCCCGCGAACTCGCTCAGGATCTCTGCGTCCCGAGTGGATGTGGTCTGCCAGACCGCCCAGGGTACGCCCTCCCACGCGTCCAGGACGAAGGAGGTCTGGGCTACCTTCCAGATCCGGAGCTGAGCGACCCGCATCCCCGTGGCGGCCTCGCGCATGGGTCACCTCCTCGTGAGCGGTACACTGGAGGTGTTCCGGAAGGCGGCGGATTCTTCCTTCCCCGGGAGAGGCGCGGGGTGGACGCGGGCTTGCTGGAGCGAGCGCGACAGGAGGGGTTCCCGCCCCCACCGCCGCGCGTGGACTGCCCGCTGGTGGATCTGCACACCCACCTCCTGGGCCCGCAACCTCCGCGGTGGGCCCGTAGGTTCCGGGGGCTGCGGCGACTTGGCCGCCGGGCGGGCTGGAAGGACGACCCGGACCGGGAGCTCCTTTCGGCCGCTTGGGCGTACGGGGTGCGCCACCTGGTGGGCGTCGGGGGCCTGCACGCCCGGCGGGAACAGGGGGCAGGCGAGCCGCGGGTGTACCTGGCGGTTCCCGTTTCATGGAAACGGTGGGGCAACCCGAGGGCGTTTGCGGAGCAGAACCTGAGGCTGCTGGACGAAGCCGTGCGGGCCGGGGTGCGGATCCTGAAGCTGTGGATGGCCCCGAGGCTGCGCGATCGATTGCCTCCCCCTGCGCCCACCCTGGATGCGAAGGCTCTGGATCCGCTCTTCGCCTTGGCCGAGCGGTGGGAGATGATGGTCCTCGTGCACGTGGCAGATCCGGATCGATGGTTTACCACCCGCTACGCGGACTCCGCCCGGTACGGCTGCAAGGGGGAGCACCACCGCGCGCTGGAGCGGCGGCTGGCACGGCATCGCGGGGTGTTGTTCCAGGGAGCGCACATGGCCGGAGACCCGGAGCACCTGGACCACCTCCACCGGCTCCTGGAGGACCACCCGAACCTGGTCCTGGACACCGCAGGCACCCGGTGGATGGTCCGGGAGCTCGGGCGCGATCCAGCCCGTAGCCGGGCGTTCTTCGAGCGCTGGCGCGGGCGCATCGGGTTCGGCACGGATCAGGTGGTGGTCACGGATCCAGAACCCCACCGTTTTGCGGTGCGGTACTGGGTCCACAGGATCTTCTGGGAGACAGACCTGCGCCTGCCGTCCCCGCTCGCGGATCCGGACGCGGAGGAGCCGGTGGTGCAGGGGATCGCGCTGCCGCCTCGGGTGCTGGAGTCCCTGTACTGGAAGACCCCTGAGTGGGTGCTGGCCTCCGCAGGCCTGCGGACCCAGGGCTAGCGCGCTTTCTGGTATGATCGTGCACGCGGAGGTGGCTTGTGTTCCTGTTCTGGGTAGCGGTGTGCTTGATGTTGCTCGGGCTGTACGCGGGCCTCGTGGCCGCGGGGCTGTTCGACCTGAGCATGGGTGTCCTCCCCTCCCACCCCCTGAGGCGCTTGGCCCGGGCTGCGGCCGCACCCTTCCGCCGCGGCGCACCGGACGAAGATGCGGTGGAGGAGATGGCGCGACGCCTGCGGGGCGGCCCCGGCTCGTGGCCGGCGAGCGGCTGAGGCCTCGCAAGACTTCCGAAGGTGCCAGGGGAAGCACACCCTTCTGAACTCCGCGGGCGGGAACGTATTCGGCTCAAGCTGGAGGGGTACGTTCCGCGGCGGCTGCCGGAGGGGGGGCTCGTGCTGGCAGGCGTCCTGGTCCCCCTGTTCGAGGAGGGGGGAGAGGTCTGGGTACTCCTCACCCGTCGCACCGAGCTCGTCGCCACCCACAAAGGGCAGGTGGCCTTCCCCGGGGGTGTTGTGGAACCGGAGGACCGGGACGCCCTGGCCGCAGCGCTGCGGGAAGCGTACGAGGAGTTGGGTATTCAGCCCGACCACGTGGACGTGCTTGGAGCGCTGGACGACGTCTCCACCGTGGTCTCCGGGTTCTTGATCCGCCCCTACGTGGGGTGGCTGCCGTACCCATACCCCCTCCGGCCGGCAACAGAGGAAATCGCGGAGGTGCTGTCAGTGCCCCTGGCATTTTTTGAGGACGAGCGGAATGTGCGGGTGGAGGTGGTGGGCGAGGGGGCGCAGCGGCGGGAGCTGCACTTCTACCACTGGGGCGCGCACACGGTGTGGGGCGCAACCGCAAGGGTCCTCCGCAGGCTCGTGGAGGTGTTGCGGTGAGCAGCGCCCAGCGCCCCGATTGCCACACGCACCTGGAGAACTATCCCCTGGAACGGGACAGTCTGCTGCGCATGGTTGACGCCGCCCTAGCCCAGGGGGTGGATGAGATCGCCCTCACAGAGCACGCCCACAACTTCGTCCAGTGTCGGACCATTTACCCTCCAGACAACCCCTGGGTGCACGACCGCAATACCTCGCACCGGCGCAACTGGGACCTCGACACCTACCTGCGGCTGGTGGAGGCAGCACGGCAGGAGGGGCTGCCCGTAAAGGTCGGCCTGGAGTGGGACTACTGCCCCGGCAGGGAGGCCGAGCTGGAGCGGTGGGTGAGGGGCTACGACTGGGATCTGGTGCTGGGCGGGGTGCACTGGCTGCGCGGCCGCGAAGGCGGGTGGTGGGGCTTTGATATCCCAGAGCAGGTGCAGGAGTGGGACGAACGGGATGTAGACGAGGTGTACGAGGAGTACTTCCGACTGCTGTGCGAGGCCGCAGGGACGGGGCTGTTCGATGTGCTGGCGCACCCCGACGTCATTAAGGTGTGGGGCCACCGGCCCCACCGCGACCCCCAACCCTGGTACGAGCGGGCAGCTGCGGCCATGGCGCGCTCGGGAGCGTGTGCGGAGGTGAACACCGCCGGCTGGCGCAAACCGGTGGGGGAGCTGTACCCCGCGCCCGCCTTTCTTGAGGTTCTTCGGCGTCACGGGGTCCCCATCGTCATCGGTTCGGACGCACACTTGGCCGAACACGTGGGGTTCGGGTTCTCGCGGGCCGAGGCGGAGGCCTGGGCCGCCGGCTACCGCACCCGCTGCGTGTTCACGCGCCGGCGGAGGTTAGAGGTCCCACTGAGGGCTGAGCCGTAGAGCCGGTTTACGGCAGGCGTTTCGGCCGAAAGGCCGTACTTGTGTTCCCGTCCACGAACGGACGTACACTGTTGACGGGTACCGACCCCTGCTATACTGGGGGCGAAACCTCCTTCGAACCTCTGGAGCTGGACATGCCCAGTCCCTCAGAGCTGTTCCCGATCGGTCTTGTGTCTGTGCTCACGGGCCTGCGGCCTCACGTCCTGCGGAGGTGGGAGGAGCAGGGGCTCGTGGCTCCGGTGCGGGTGGGCCGCAACCGCAGACGCATGTACTCCTGGCGCGACATCGAGCAGATCCAGTTGTTGCGCCACCTGATGGAGCACGAGAAGCTCTCGCCCCTCCAGGCCAGGGCTGCGGTCCAGGAGGGCTGGCCTCGCTTCCTAGGATGGGAGCGCAGGTTGTGGGGCCGGCCAGGCCGTACCCCGGGCCGGGGTGGTGCCCGGTTCGTGATCCCGATCTCAGGCCCGAAGGCCGGGGAGGAAGCAGAGGAGTAAGGATCAGCCGGTCCGGAGCGGCTCGGCTCGGACGTTCCGGCGGCTGGGGAGCGGGTGCCAGGGGGCGCCCGCTCCTTCTTCATTATGGACCTTCATTATGGACCGCAGGCCGCGGGGGCCTGGATCAGTCCCCCAGGGGTCTGTGGTCGAGGGCCACGGGGGGAGGGTTATCTTCCACGCACACGCGATCCCGCCCCTGGGATTTGGCCCGGTACATGGCGGCGTCCGATCGGCGCAGCAAGTCTTCCGCGGACGCCTGCTGCGGACCGGAGAAAGCAAGCCCCACGCTGGCGGTGATCGACACCGACCGACCGGCGATGAGGAAAGGCTTCCGAAACGTCGCCAGAACCCGCTCCGCTGTCCCTCGCGCGTCCCCCGCACTTGCCAGCTCCTCCAACAGGATGGTGAACTCGTCTCCGGCCAGCCGGGCCAGGGTATCTGAGCTCCGGAGACACGATCGGAGGCGCGCCGCCACCTGCCGCAGGAGCTCATCCCCGGCTTCGTGCCCCAGGGCGTCGTTGACCCCTTTGAAGCAATCTAGGTCTACGAACAGGACCGCTACGCCGGCACCCGTGCGCCTCGCCCGTTCCAGGGCGTGGCTCAGGCGGTCCAGGAACAGGGTCCGGTTGGGCAGACCGGTGAGCGCGTCGTGCAGGGCTAGGTGGGCGAGCCGGAGCTCCGCACGCTTGCGATCGGTGATGTCCAGCCCGTAACCGATCAGGCGCACCACCCGGCCCTCCCCATCCACCACCGGGCAGACCCGCCGCAGATAGTAGCGGTCCTCTCCCCAGGGGGTGCGGAGCACCTCCTCGTGCTCCACCACCTGGCGTTCCTGAAGGGCGCGGCGCAGGCTCTCCTGCCGCCGGATCGCCAGGGAGAAATCCCGTCCCTTCCGGAGGCAGTACTCGTGGTCGTCTCGGCCGATGATCCACCGGCGGAGCTCGGGATCCCGGACCGCTCGGGGGTTCACGTACACGTATCGGAGCTGGGTGTCGAACACCGCGATTTCGGACTCCACGTTGTCCAGAATGGACTCGTAGAACGCCTTCTGCTCCGCAAGGGCGCGGGTGCTGGTCTGCAACTGCTCGTACAGGCTTGCGTTGTTGAGAACCAGGGAGGCCAGCCGGCCGAAGCGAACCACGACGTCCAGCTCCTCCCCAGAAAAGAACCGAGCACCCCGGTCCCGGGCGACGGAGAAGGCCCCCACGAACTCGCCCGCGGCGAACAGCGGCACCGTAACCGCTGGCCCAAGGCGGTCAAAACCAGGGGAGGGGAGGCGTGCGGGCCAGCTGGCGTAGTCCTCCACCACCAGGGGTTCGCCCGTCTGCCACACTCGGCCCGTCATCCCCTCGCCCTTGGCGAGCGTGAGCCCCTGTTCGGCTGCCCATGCCATAGCCCCCAGACCGGAGATGCACCGCAACCGATCCCCTTCCTTCACGTAGAGGATCCCGTGAGGGCTGTCCAGCAGCACGCAGGCTCTCCCGACCAGAGCCTGCAGGATCGCCTGGGAGTCCAGGGGGCCCACCAGAAGCTCCTGAAGGGTTTGGTGAAGGGCTTCCAGAAGAGCCTGGCGGGCCCTCAGGGCCTGCTCCGTCTCGGTACGCAGTCGAAGCTGTTCCCGGGCGGCGCGGTACAGGGAGGCGTTGTGGAGGATCAAAGACGTCACCTGACCGAACCGCGCGGCTACCTCCACCTCCTCCCGGGTGAAGGGAGGCTCGCCTCGATCCCGCGCCAGGAATAATCCCCCCGTGATCTCCTGACCTTCATACAGAGGGATAGCGAGGGCGGGTCCTAGACGGGTCACCTCAGGGTAGGGCAGTCGGTTCGGCCAACGGGCGTAGTCCTCCACCGCTAGGATTTCGCCCGATTCCCACACCGTTCCCACCATCCCCTCTCCCTTCCGAAGGCGGACCTCCGCAATCTCCGCCCATGCCGCAGCACCGGCTCCCACACGGCAGCGCATGACCTCCCCATCCCGCAGGTACAGGTTGCCGTGCTGGCAGCGCAGAAGGCCGCAGGCGCGGTGGGTGACCGTGGCCAGGAGGGTCTCGAAGTCGTGGCTCTTCAGAAGCTCCTCTACGGTGGTGTGGAGCAACTGGAGCAACTCATGCTGCCGGGCCAGCTCCGCCTCCGCACGCCGACGGCCTTCGAGTTCCCTCTGAGCTCCCTCGTACAAAGCCGCGTGCTCCAGGACGAGGGAAGCTAAAGCGCCAAAGCGCCCGGCCACGTCCACCTCGTCCGCGGTAAACGGGTGTCCGGGATCCTCCCGGACGACCACGATCACACCCATCACCTGGCCTCGACTAAACAGGGGGATGCCCACTGCGTGGTGGATGAAGTCGCTGCGCGGGTCGCGGAACCTGCTCTCCCACCGGGGATAGTCGGCGACGACCAGGGGCCTGCGTTGCTGCCAAACCTGGCCGGCGATCCCCTCCCCGGGGGCCACCTGTAAAGCTTCTTCCTGCATCCAGCGGGTCGCGCCCAGGGCGAACCGGCAGCGGAGCCGGTCTCCCTCCACGAGGAACATGTTGCCGTGTGGTGTGCGGAGGAGCTGGCACGCCCGGCGCAAGATCACTTCCAGGAGAACCCCCGCCTGCGCCCCGGTCAGAACCCCCAAGGTGGTGGCGTAAAGGCTGTCCAGAAGGCCTGCCCGGTCCTGGAGCTGCTCCTGGGCCCTTCGGGAAGCTTCGCTTAACCGAAAGAGTAGCTCCGATGTAAGGGCGACCGAGAGGGCCAAGCCGTAGAAGGCCACGAGAGCTTCCCTCCGGTCGGGCGCCCGGGCCAGGATGGCGACGAGGGCGCAGGCCCCCGCGAGCAGCCCAAACCCCAGGTACACCCGGTCCCGAAAGTAGGTGGAGGCGAGGAGTACCGGGGGAGCCAGGAGGACCACGAGGGAGTAAGGAGCTCCTTCCAGGACAGCCAGGAGGGCTGCTAGGCACAAAACGAGGTGGCCCATCAACGCCCATGCGCCCGCCTCCTCCCCGCGGGTCAGGCGGGAAGATAGCCGCCTCAACCAGGTCAAAGCGCGCCGTACCATCCGCGGCGGGCAGGTGCAACTAGCGTGCCAAGCGAATCCCGGCCCCAGTACAATGGGTACGTGCGGATCTACCTGGACTATGCGGCCACCACCCCCACCGACCCCCGGGTGCTGGAGGCCATGCAGCCGTACTTCGAGCGGGTGTTCGGGAACGCCAGCAGCCTGCACAGCTTTGGCCAGGAGGCCCGAGCCGCCGTGGACCGCGCCCGGAGGGCGCTTGCCCAAGCCCTGGGGTGTGAGCCTGCGGAGGTGGTGTTCACCAGCGGCGCCACAGAGTCAGACAACTGGGCTCTCGTGGGCAGTGCGCTGGCCTGCGAGGCGCGGGGTCGGCACGTGGTGGTGTCCTCCGTGGAGCACCGGGCTGTCCTGGAACCCGCCCGCTTTCTGGCGTCCAGGGGTTTTTCCGTCACCTTCCTGCCCGTGGACCGGTTCGGACAGGTAGATCCCGACGACGTCCGGCGGGCGCTGCGCGACGACACCGTCCTGGTGTCCGTGATGCATGCCAACAACGAGGTGGGCACAGTACAGCCCGTGGCGGAGGTGGCCCGCATCGCCCGCGAGCGGGGCGTGTTGGTTCACACCGATGCCACCCAGACCTTCGGCGCGCTCCCGGTCAACGTAGACGCCCTGGGCGTGGACTTGCTTTCCGCCTCCGCCCACAAGCGGTACGGGCCGAAGGGCGTGGGGCTCCTGTACGTGCGGCGCGGGACCCCCATCGAGCCGCTGCTGCGGGGGGGAGCGCACGAGCGCGGGCGTAGAGCGGGAACCGAGAACGTGCCGGGGATTGTGGGGTTCGCCCGCGCGGTGGAGCTGGCCCTGGCGGAGCGGGAGGACGAGCAGACGCGGATCGCAGCTCTTCGCGACCGGCTTCTGGCCGGCCTGCTGGCCATCGACGGAGCGGCCCTCAACGGGCACCCGACCGCCCGGCTTCCCAACAACGCCAACGTTTCCTTCGAGGGCGTGACCAGTGAATCCCTGCTCCTGGCGCTGGACCTCCGCGGCCTCGCGGCGAGCAGTGGGTCCGCGTGCACCGCGGGTAGCCTCGAACCCTCCCACGTTCTGGCGGCCATGGGGCTGGCGCGGGAACGGGTGGAGGGTGCGGTGCGGTTCACCCTAGGACGTTGGACCACCCCCGAGGAGGTGGACGCCGCGGTGGAGATGGTCCGGGAAGCGGTGGCAGAACTCCGCGCGGCCTCCGGGCGGCGGAGGGCCCGCGCCCGCAGTTGAACCCACCTCCTGGGTTTGCCATCATGGACGCGTAGCCGGGCTCGCGGCGGGCTGTGGCGAAGCGGCCCGCGGCACCCGGTCTTTGTGTGGGCGCGGAGAGAGAGTGGCCGAGTACGTACCGGTGCTGGTGCACTTCGGGGTGTCCCTGGCGGTGGCCCTGGGGCTGCTCGGGCTACACGGCTGGCTGGGCGGGCGCCGCCCCACCCCGGACAAGCTGATGCCCTACGAATCCGGCGTGTGGCCCGTGGGGTCGGCGCGGGAGAGGGTGCCCATCCGGTACTACCTGGTGGCCATGCTGTTCATCCTGTTCGACGTGGAGGCTGTGTTCCTGTACCCGTGGGCCGTGCTGTTCCGGGAGCTGGGGTGGCTCGGTTTCTGGGAGATCCTGGTGTTCATCGGCGTCCTGGTGCTGGGCTACGCGTACGCGTGGCGAAGGGGGGCGTTCGAATGGCAACCCTGACCCGGGAAGACCTGAGCGGGCTCGAGCGGAACGTGCTGACCACCACGGTGGAGCGGATGCTGGCGTGGGCCCGCAGCTCGTCGGTCTGGCCGGTGCAGTTCGGGCTGGCGTGCTGCGCCATCGAGATGATCGCCACCACCACCTCCAAGTTCGACATCGCTCGCTTCGGCATGGAGGCCTTCCGGGCCTCACCCCGCCAGTCGGACTTAATGATCGTGGCCGGGCGAGTGAGTCAGAAGATGGCCCCCGTGCTTCGCCACATCTACGACCAGATGCTGGAGCCCAAGTGGGTGCTGTCCATGGGCGACTGCGCCTCCTGCGGCGGTGTGTACAACAACTACGCCCTGGTCCAGGGCGTGGACAAGATCGTGCCCGTGGACGTGTACGTGGCGGGCTGCCCGCCGCGGCCCGAGGCGCTGCTGTACGGCCTCATGAAGCTCCAGGAGAAGATCCGAGAACGGGCCCGCGCGGGGAGCCAGAAGTGAACGGATCCGGAGTCCTCACCCCCGTGCAGGCGTTCCTGGCCGACCGCTTCGGCGAGGCGGTGGTGGAGGCGCACGCCTTCCGCGGCGACGCCACGGTAGTGGTGCAGCGGGAGCGGGTGGTGGACGTGCTGAGGGCTCTCCGGGAGACGCCCTGGCGGTTCGAGATGCTCATCGATCTCACCGCGTGGGACCGCCTTCCCGCCGAACCCCGGTTTGAGGTGGTCTACCACCTCCTGAGCCTGGAGCGCGGGGAGCGGCTGCGGGTCAAGACCCGCGTCCCGGGAACGGACCCTGTACTCCCCAGCGCCGTGGCCGTGTTCGCGGGCGCCAACTGGTTTGAGCGGGAGGTGTGGGACCTGTTCGGGATCCGGTTCGAAGGTCACCCCAACCTGGTCCGCATCCTCATGCCCGACGACTGGGAAGGGCATCCCCTCCGGCGCGACTACCCGCTCACGGAGGAGCCGGTGGAGTTCCGGGGGCACGTGCCCAAGGTTCCGAGCGAGATCATCCCCCGGGTCCCCGCACCCGGCGAGGACCCCTAGGCGGCGGGGAAGCGCATGGCGCTGGCGCGGGAGACGCTCACGATCAACATGGGTCCCCAGCATCCCAGCACCCACGGGGTGCTGCGGCTGGTGCTGGAGCTGGAGGGCGAGGTGATCGTCTCCTGCCAGCCTGTGATCGGATACCTGCACACGGGGATCGAGAAGGAGATGGAGTCCCGCACCTACCACCAGAACATCCCCCTGGTGGACCGCATCGAGTACTTGTCCAGCTACCACGAGGAGCTGGCGTACTGCAGCGCCGTGGAGAAGCTGTTGGGGATCCAGGTCCCCCAGCGGGCTCAGTACATCCGGGTGATCCTGTGCGAGCTCAACCGGATCGCCAGCCACCTGGTGTGGCTGGGCACCACAGGGATCGACCTGAACGTCTCCAGCTTGCTCATGTACTGCTTCCGCGACCGCGAGCGGATCATGGAGCTCTCCGAGATGGTCTCCGGGCAGCGGATGATGCCGGGCTACTTCCGCATCGGCGGGGTGGCCGCCGACCTACCGGAGGACTTCGTCCCCGCGGTCCGTGAATTTCTGGAAGAGTTCCCCCGGCGGCTCGATGAGTACGAGGCGATGCTCACCGACAACCTGATCTGGCGACGGCGCCACGAGGGCGTGGCGGTCCTCAGCCGAGAGGACGCCCTGCGCTACGGGGTCACGGGGCCCACGTTGCGGGGCAGCGGGGTGGCCTACGACGTCCGGAAGGCCTTCCCGTACTCCTCCTACGAGGAGTTCGAGTTCGACGTGCCCACCGGGGAGCGCGGCGACGCGTACGACCGGTACCGGGTGCGGATGGAGGAGATGCGGCAGGCAAGGCGCATCGTGCTCCAGGCCCTGGACAGGCTCCCCGCAGGCCCCGTGATCACCGACGACCGGAAGGTGGCGCTCCCCCCGCGCCGGGAGCTGGTGCGTTCCATGGAGGCGGTGATCCACCAGTTCAAGCTGGTGAGCGAGGGGATCCACCCGCCCAAGGGCGAGGTGTACGCGGCGGTGGAGTCGCCCCGGGGGGAGAAGGGGTACTACATCGTGTCCGACGGCTCCAACCGGCCCGTGCGGGTACGGGTGCGGGCCCCCTCCTTCTCCAACCTGCAGGCGTTGCCCGCCATGGTCCGGGGCGGGATGCTGGCCGACGTGGTGGTGGCCATCGCCTCCATCGACATCGTCCTGGGCGACGTGGACCGGTAGGGGACGCCGTGGCCACACCCACGAGGAGGGGAAGGGTGCTGTCCGAGCGGGCGCAGGCCGAAATCCGAACGCTGCGCGGCCGCTACCCCGTGGCCCAGTCCGCCCTCGTCCCCGCCCTGCTGCGGGCACAGGAGGAGCTGGGATGGGTCCCGCCGGACGCCATGGCGGAGGTGGCGGAGCTGCTGGACCTGCCCGTGGAGCTCGTGGCCGAGGTGGCGAGCTTTTACACCCTCATCTTCACCGAGCCCGTGGGCCGCCACGTGGTGCAGCTGTGCACCAACGTGTCGTGCCTGTTGTGCGGCGCGGAGGAGGTCCGGCGCCGCGTGGAGCAGCACCTGGGCATCCCGGCGGGCCAGACGACCCCGGACGGCCGGGTCACCTTGCTGGCTGTGGAGTGCCTGGCGGCCTGCGACCAGGCGCCCTGCATGATCGTGGACGAGCAGCGCTACGGCCCGCTCACCCCGGAGGCCGCGGTGCGCGTGCTGGAGGAGCTCCCGTGACGGTGCTCCTGCGACACATCCATGAGCCTGACCAGGCTGAGCTGGACGGGTACGTGCGCCGCGGCGGGTACGAGGCCTTGCGCCGCGCGGTCCGCGAGCTCACCCCGGAGCAGGTGGCGGAGCTGGTGGACCGGTCCCAGCTCCGGGGCCGGGGAGGTGCCGGTTTCCCCACGGGCCGCAAGTGGTCCTTCGTCCCCAAGCACGCGCCGGTGAAGTACCTGGTGGTGAACGCGGACGAGGGGGAGCCCGGGACCTTCAAGGACCGCACGCTGATCGAGGGCGACCCCCACCTCCTGGTGGAGGGGATCGCGCTCGCGGCCTACGCGAACGGGGTGCACACCGCGTACGTGTACCTGCGGCGGGAGTTCTACGAGGCGCGGCGTCGGCTGGAGCGGGCGGTGGCGCAGGCGTACGGGGCCGGTTTCCTCGGCAAGCGGGTGCTCGGCACCGACTTCTCCCTGGACGTGGTGGTTCACCCCGGAGCCGGCGCCTACATCGCCGGGGAGGAGACCGCACTCCTGGAGTCCCTGGAGGGCAAGCGGGCCATGCCGCGGGTCAAGCCGCCCTACTTCCCCGCGGTGACGGGCCTGTACCACCAGCCCACGGTGCTGAACAACGTGGAGACGCTTTGCTGCGTGCCGTGGATCGTCCGCGAGGGGCCCGAGTGGTGGCTGGCGCAGGGGCCACCACAGCTGTACTCGGTGAGCGGGCACGTGAACCGCCCCCAGGTGGTGGAGGCTCCCCTCGGCACCCCCGCCCGCGAGCTCATCGAGCGGGCCGGCGGGGT
>VAPR01000694.1_pt1 | contig 20105 bp, 20 predicted proteins | sample 3380701 | NCBI WGS metagenome assembly VAPR01 (sample SAMN11536904, study PRJNA540576) | hot springs metagenome | isolation source: hot spring wet sediment | place: Spain: Lobios | collected 2014-01 | reverse complement strand
TGTTGGCGTGCTGTTCCACCACGTGCGCCACCAGCCCCGCGGTGCGCGACACCAGGAAGATGGGCGTGTACAGCTCGATGGGAATCCCCAGGAGGTAGTAGATCAGGCCCGCAGGGTAGTCCGCGTTGGGGTACAGACCCTTTTCCCGGTGCATCACCCGCTCCACCGTCTGGTGGATGCGCACCAGCTCCTCGCCCTCCGGCCGGCGGGCCGCCAGCTGCGGGACGAACTCCCGCATGAGCAGCGCCCGGGGGTCGTACCGCCGCATGTACACCCGGTGTCCGAACCCCATGATCCGCTCGCCCCGCCGCAGCCGCTCCACCACGTACGCCTCCGCGGCGTCCGCCCCACCGTGATGGAGGATGTCGAGCAGCATGTGCGCCACCGCCTCGTTGGCCCCGCCGTGCAGGGGCCCCTTGAGGGACGCCGCCGCCCCCACCAGGGCTCCGTACAGGTCCGACAGGGTGGAAGCGATGACCCGGGCCGCGAAGGTGGAGTTGGGCATCTCGTGCTCGATGTAGCACACGAGGGTGAGGTCAAACACCCGTACCGCGTCGGGGTCCGGGCGGCTGCCCAGTAACATGTACAGGAATCCCTCCGAGAAGCCCAGGGACGAGTCGGGGTGCACGCGGGGCAGGCCCCGCAGGGCCCGGTAGGCGTTGGCGGTGATGGCGGGCATCCGCGCCAGCACCCGCACCCCCCGGCGGAGGTTGGCCTCCACGGAGGTGTCCCGGAGGGCTTCCGGGTCCTCCAGGCCCGCGAGGAACGACAACACGGTGCGCTGCGCGTCCATCACGTGCATCCTGCGGGGCAGCAGGTCCAGCAGGCGGTACACCTCCTCCGGGAGCTCCGCCTCCTCCCGCAGCTGACCTTCGAAGGTAGTCAGCTCCGCCCCCGAGGGCAGGTGGCCGTACAGGGTCAGGTAGGCCACCTCCGTGTAGCGCTTGGTGCGCGCCAGCTCGATGAGGTCGTAGCCGCGCAGGACGATCTGCTCGTGCTCGGTGTCCAGGTACGAGATGGACGTGGTGGTGGCGATGACCCCCTCCAGCCCCGGGCTGTAGCTCGCCTGCGCCATCCTCAGCCACCCCCTCCTTCCCGAAACCGGCCTGCCAGCTCTGCGTCCCACAGCTCGTACTCGTGGTAGCCGATGCGTTCATACAGCTCCGCGCGGGTCTGCAGCCGGTCCAGCACGCCCGCCTGCGTGCCCTCCCGATGGAGGACCTCAAGGACCTCCTCCGCGGCCTTCATGGCCGCCCGCAGGGCCGTCACGGGGAAGATGACCAGCTTGTACCCGAGCTCCGCCAGGCGGCTGGCGGACAGGGAGGGGCTGCGGCCGAACTCCGTCATGTTGGCGAGCAGCCACCCGCCCACCCGGCGGGCGAACTCCCCGAACTCCTCCTCCGACTCCAAAGCCTCGGGGAAGATCACGTCCGCGCCCGCCTCCCGGTACAGGAGCGCCCGGCGCACCGCCCCCTCCAGCCCTTCCACCGCGCGGGCGTCGGTGCGGGCCACGATCAGGGTATGCCGGCGCGCGGAGGCCGCGGCGGCCACCTTGCGGGCCATCTCCTCCGCGGGCACCACGGACTTGCCCGCGAGGTGCCCGCACTTCTTCGGCAGCGGCTGGTCCTCCAGCTGTACCGCGGCCGCGCCTGCCCACTCCAGCTCGCGGACCGCCCTGGCCACGTTCAGGGCTTCACCGAAGCCGGTGTCCGCGTCCACCACCAGGGGTAGGCCGCACGCCCGGTACACGCGCCGCACGAAGTCCACGAGCTCCGTCAGGGTGAACAGCCCTAGGTCCGGCAGGGCCAGGCTGGCCGAGAATGCGGCCCCTGAAACGTACGCGGCCGCAAACCCCACCCGCCGGGCCAGCACGCCCGCCAGGGGGCTGAACACCCCGGGGGCCACCACCACCGGCTCCTGCTCCAGCAGCCGGCGCAGCACGGCCCCCGGCGGTTCTTCCGGCGGGGGTTTCAGCAGCCAGGCGGCCAACGCCTCCTCCTCTCACGCCCGCTACAGGCGGATGGCCTGCGCCACCTCCCGCAGGCTCCGGTCCTCCAGGGTCCACACCGCCTCCACCACCTGGTGTGCTTGGGACTCCGACAGAACGCCGGCCACGTTGGCGGAGAACTTCTGCACCACCTCCGCGTCGGTGAGCGGGTTTTTCGCGTGGCCCCGCGGGTAGCGCACCTCCCGCGCGTACACCTGGCCGTCGTGCGTGCGCACCTCGACGCGGTTGGGGATGCCGTCGGGGTAGCCCGCGGTAAGCTCGGGGTCCTCTTCCAACTGTGTTTGCTCCTTCAGCATCCGCCGCACCCGGGGGTCTGTGAACCGCTGCGGGGCGAACGAGCTGCGGTCCACCCGGCCGTCCAGCAGGGCCACCAGCACGATGTACGGCAGCGAGTGGTCCGCGGTCTCCCGGGTGTGCGGCTCCCACTTCTCCGGGTCCTTGGCGATGATCTCGTAGGCGGCGCGGAAGGTGGAGATGCGGACCGAGGCGATCCGCGCGGGGTCGCCCACCTCCGCCCGCAGCTGCAGGGCGGCGTCCACCGCGCTCTGAGCGTGGTACTCCACCGGCCAGTACTTGATGTAGGTGTCCAGGATGCGCCGCGGGGGACGCTTTTCCCGGAGGCCTGCCAGCGCCTCCTCCGCAAACCCCTCGCCCCCGAGCAGCTGACGGAAAAACCCCATCTCGCCCTCGAAGGGCTGGTACGGCCCGGTCATCCCCGCCTCCGCCAGCAAGGCGGCGAAGGTGGCGTTGCGCGCCGCGTTGGCCGCCGCGGCCCCTTTCCACATGGACAGCTCCCCCGCCCGGGTCTGCCGCATGGCCGCGTGCGGCACGCAGCTCAGGCTGATGGCGTGCTCGATCCCCTCCACGGGAAGGCCCAGCAGGCGCCCCGCGGCCGCCGCGGTGGCCACACCGATGTAGTTCACGTGGTCCCACCCCCACCGCCGTAGGCTGGCGGCGTCGCACAGGCTCACACCCACCTCGTACGCCACCGCCACCGCCAGCAGGAAGTCGCGGGCGGGCAGGTCCCGCCACTCCGCCAGCGCCCACAGGGCCGGAATGGTGTCGCTGGGGTGAAGGGGCTCCCTGGACAGGTACGTGTCGTTGAAGTCCAGGTAGCGGACCATCACCCCGTTGCAGAACGCCGCGGCCTCCACCGGCGCGGTGAAGGCGGTCCCCCACAGGGTGGCCCCGGAGGGTGCCGGCCACCGGTACGCGTACGCGCGGGCGGCCTTGGGAGCCGGCTCCGCGAACGCCGCCAGGGCCACGCCCAGGCTGTCGAGCACCCGCCGCTTCACCTCGTGCACCGTGGGCTCCGGCAGCTGGTCCCACTGTACCGCGGCCGCGTACTCCGCCAGCATGCGGCTGGTCCGGTCGCTCACGGTCCCTCCCTGCTCGCGAAGGTGCGCAGTTTACTTAGCCGGCCGGCCGGGCGCCTCCTGCCCCGCGGGGACCAGCACCACGTGCACCGTCCCGGGGCCGTGCACGCCCACCGCCAGGCTCATCTCGATGTCCGCGGACCGGCTGGGTCCGCTGGCCAGGACCACCGCCGTGGGCAGGTCCCCCACCCGCTCCACCAGCTCGAACAGGTCCGCCAGCACGCGGTCCTCCGGTAGCAACGCCACGTGGACGGGCGGGAGCAGGGAGGCCGACCGGGGCCGCTCCGGACGGGCGAGCACCACAAGCGTGGCGGACTCCGCAACTCCGTAGTCCGCGCCCGCCACCCCCACTTCCGCCTCCGCCAGCCGCTCCCACCCCACCACCGGGACCCCACGGGTGGCCAGGGACTCCGCGAGCTCGCTCAGGGCCGGCTCCACGCAGGTCGGCCGGCCCTGGCACAGCTGGGCCAACAGGTCCGCCAACTGCTCGGGCGCCCTCGGCCGGTGCACGCACACCCCCAGGTCCTGCGCCCTGCGGACGAACAGCTCCACCCGTCCGGCGGCAAGGCGGGCCCTGTACTCCGCGGCTTCCGGCGGGGGCCCGGCGGGGGGGAGTTCGGCGCTCCCGCCGCACGCGGCGCGCACCGCCTGTAGGATCTGCTCCCGGCTGCTCACCGCGACACCGTGCGGTGGAACGGCCGGCGGCTCAGCCGCGGCAGGTCCCGGCTGCGGGTCCACCGCCGCAGGGGTCCTGGGGGAAGCCACCGCACCAGCGGCTCCAGCACCCGCGCGGCCGCCGACGCCCACCGGTACGCCCGTGGGCTCTGGAGCAACCGGGCACCCACCCGCACCACGCCGCGTTCCCACCGTGCCTGCGGGGTGTGTGAGGCGCGGGCCCTCAGGGCCACCAGCATGCGCGGGATGTCGATGCGCAGGGGGCACACCTCCCGGCAGGCGCCGCACAAGCTGGACGCGAAGGGCAGGTCCATCAACCCCGCTCCGCCTGTAAGCCCCGGGGTCACCACCGCGCCGATGGGGCCGGAGTACACCGACCCGTAGGCGTGGCCGCCCGTGCGCTCGTACACCGGGCAGACGTTCAGGCACGCGCTGCACCGGACGCACTGCAAGGCCTCCCGCAGCTCCGGGTCCGCCAGAAGCCGCGACCGGCCGTTGTCCACCAGCACCAGGTGGAACGCCTCGGGGCCATCGAGCTCCCCGGGCCTGCGGGGTCCCGTGAGCAGGGACACGTACGCGGAAAGCCGCTGGCCGGTGGCGCTGCGCACCAGCAGGGGCAGGAACACCGCGAGGTCCGCCAGGCGCGGGAGGACCTTCTCGATCCCCGCCACCGCCACGTGCACCCGGGGCAGGCTGGTGACCATGCGGGCGTTGCCCTCGTTCTCCACCAGCACCACGGTGCCCGTCTCCGCCACCAGGAAGTTGGCGCCGGTGACGCCCACGTCCGCCCGCAGGAACGCCTGGCGCAGGTGCCGGCGGGCCGCCGCGGTGAGCACCGGCACGTCCGCGTCCGGCGGCGTGCCCAGGTGGCGCGCGAACAGCTGTGCCACGTCCTCCCGCCGCCGGTGGATGATGGGCGCGATGAGGTGGGAGGGCCGGTCCCCGCTGATCTGCACCACGAACTCCCCCAGGTCGGTCTCCACCACCTCGACTCCCGCCGCGGCCAGGGCGCGGTTCAGCTCCACCTCCTCGGTCACCATGGACTTGCTCTTGGCCACCACTCTGGCACCTGCCTGGCGGCAGATGCGGACCACGTGGGCGCAGGCCTCCTCCGCGTCCCGGGCCCAGTGCACCTGGCCGCCGCGGCGGTGCACCTGTCGCTCCAGCTGCTCCAGGTACCGGTCCAGGTGCGCCAGGGTGTGTTCCTTGATGCGCTTGGCCTGCTCCCGGAGGGCGTCAAAGTGGGGGAGCTCGGAGGTCACCTGGACGCGGCGGGCGGTCAGGTTGTCGGTGACCCGCCGGATGGCCTCCCGCAGGGCGGCGTCGCGCACCGCGCGGGCGCCCGCTTCCCGGAACCCGGCGGCGGTGGGCCTCACGGCGGTGCCAGCACCTCCGCCAGGTGCAGGCACCGCACGGGGCTGCGTCGCCGGCTCAGCCCACCGCGGAGGTGCAACAGGCAGCCCAGGTCCGTGGACACCAGCACGTCCGTTCCGGCGGAGGCCACGTCCTGCAGCTTGTCCGCCAGCATGGCTTCAGAGACCTCCGGGAACTTCACCGAGAACACCCCGCCGAACCCGCAGCAGACCTCCGGCCGGGCCAACTCCACCAGCTGCAGCCCGGCCACCCGTTCCAGCAGGGCGCGCGCGCAGCCCGCGGCCCCCAGGCTCCTGAGCAGGTGGCAGGAAGGGTGGAAGGCCACCCGGTGGGGGAAACGGGCACCCACGTCCACCACGCCCACCACCCGCACCAGGAACTCTGACAGCTCGTAGGTCCGGTGCGCCACCTCTGCCGCCAGGGCCTCCCAGGGTGTCCCCGACAGCAGCCGCGGGTAGAACTCCCGCACCGTGGCCGCGCACGAGCCCGAGGGCGCCACCACCGCGTCGAAGGGTCCGAAGATCTGGACCCACCGCCGGGCCAGGGACGCGCCCTGTTCCGGAAACCCGTCGTTCAGGAAAGGCTGGCCGCAGCACGTCTGGCCCGCGGGCACCGACACCTCCACCCCCGCCCGACCCAGCACGGAGAGGGCCGCGGTGGCCACCTCCGGCGCGAACTGGTCCACCAGGCAGGTGACGAACAGGGCCACCCGCGAAGGCCTCTGGGCCATCCCGGGTAGCTTTACGCGCCCGGGTGGTGCGGCTCCTGCGGCGTCAGCCGCCGCCTCCCCGCAGGGCCCGCCAGACGCGCTCCGCGGTGAAGGGGAAGTCCAGGTGCCGGACTCCGAAGGGTTCCAGGGCGTCCATCAGCGCGTTGGCGATGGCCGGGGGTGCCCCGATGGTGCCCGCTTCACCCAGGCCCTTGGCCCCCAGGGGGTTGAGGGGGGAGGGGGTTTCCAGGAACTCGCTCACCAGCGGCGGCGCGTGCACCGCCCGCGGGAGCCCGTACTCCGCCAGAGTGGTGGTCAGGGGCTGCCCGTGGTCGTCGTACTCGAACGCCTCCGTGAACGCCTGGCCCACCGCCTGCACCACGCTGCCGGAGATCTGGCCCTCCGCCAGCAGCGGGTTCACGATGCGGCCCGCGTCGTCCACGGCCACCACCTTCAGGACCCTCACCTCGCCTGTTTCGCGGTCCACCTCCACCACAGCGCCGTAGGCCCCGTACGGGAACACCGGACGCGGGATGGCGAAATAGCCCACCGCCTCCAACCCCATCTCCAGGTCGGGCGGAAGCCGCTGCGGTTGGTACGCGGCGGCAGCCACCTGCCCCCAGGTCACCGCCCGCTCCGGGACGCCCCGCACCCACAGGCGGCCGTCCTGCCACTCCAGGTCTTCGGGCGACGCCTCCAGGAGGTGGGCCGCGATGCGCCGCACCTTGCTGCGGATCTTTTCCGCGGCCACCACGATGGCGGATCCGCCCAGGGTGGTGGACCGGCTCCCGAAGGTGCCGATGCTGCGGCCGAGGAGGTCGGTGTCCCCGTACTGCACCAGCACGTCGTCCGGATGGACCTGCAGCAGCTCTGCGGCGATCTGCGCGAAGGACGTCTCGTGGCCCTGTCCGTGAGGGACGGAGCCGGTACGGACCACCACCCGCCCCGTGGGCTCCACCACCACGGCCGCACTCTCCCACAGCTGGCTGGCGGCCCGCTCCACGTAAAAGGCCACCCCCACGCCCACCAGCCGTCCCTCCGCGCGGGCCCGCTTCTGTTCCTCGCGCCACCCGTCGTAGTCCATCAGCTCCCGCAGCTTTTCCAGGGCCCGCGGATAGTCGCCGGAGTCGTACACGAACCCCAGGGGGTTCCGGTAGGGGAACGCGTCCGGCCGCACCAGGTGGCGCATCCGGAACGCGAGGGGGTCCTCCCCCAGCTCCCGGGCCACCAGCTCCACCATGCGCTCCACCAGGTAGGCGGCTTCCGGCCGGCCCGCACCGCGGTACGGGCCGGTGGGGACCTTGTTGGTGGCCACGCCCAGCAGTACCACGTGAGCGTGGGGAATCGCATACGCCCCCGTCATGAGCATGGCGGTGTTCACCGGTGGCACGGGGGTAGACGGATAGAGGTAAGCACCCGCGTCCGCCAGCAGGCGCGCCCGCACCGCGGTCATGCGGCCGCCCCGCACGGCCACCTCCACCTCCGCCACCATCCCCCGGCCCTGGTAGCTGGCCAGGAGGTTCTCCCGCCGGTCCTCCACCCACTTCACGGGCCGCCCCAGCCGAAGGGCCGCCCACGCGGCCAGCACGGTTTCCGGCGAGACCCCGAACTTGCTCCCGAACGCCCCGCCCACGTCCGGCACGATGAAGCGGATGCGCTCTTCCGGCCTCTTGAGGATTTTGGCCAGCTGCTCCCGCGGCCGGTGGGTGCCCTGGGCCGACGACCACACCGTCAGCAGGTCCGTGCCCGGGTCGTAGGCGGCCACCACGCCCCGGGTCTCCATGGGCACCGCGGCGAGCCGCGGGATCCGGAACTTCTGCCGCACCACGCGGTCGGCAGCCGCGAACTCCGCCTCGGGGTCTCCGCCCCTGCCCTCCCACCGGAACAGCACGTTGTCCGGTAGCTGGTCGTGCAGCCGCACCTCCCCTGCCAGGGACGCTTCCGGGTCCACCACCGCGGGCAGGGGGTCGTAGTCCACCTCCACGAGGCCTGCGGCGTCCTCCGCGGCCGCCCGGGTTTCCGCCACCACCGCGGCCACGGGTTCACCCACGTACCGCACCCGCTCTCCCGCCAGGACCGGGTGAGGGACCTGCTCCACCTTTGTCCCCTCCACCCCCGCCAGTGCGTAGTGGCCGACTTTGCCCTCAAGGTCCCGGGCGGTGACGACCGCCACCACACCCGGAACGGACCGGGCGGCGTCGGTCCGGACCTCAAGCACCCGCGCGTGGGCGTAGGGGCTCCGCACCACCACCAGGTGCAGCATCCCGGGCAACCTGAGGTCGTCCACGTAACGGGCCTGACCCCTCAGGAACCGGCCGTCTTCCTTCCGCCGCAGGGGCTGGCCGATCCAACGAGTTGCGACCACGGAGCGCAGGTCCGTCACCGAGACCTCCTCGCCGAGACAGGCTGGAGCACAGGCACCAGTATACTCAGCGGGCTTCCTCCGGACGCCAGGTGCAGGCGGGGCCCAGGAATACCGTTTCGTGCCGTCCCCGGGAGAAGTACTCCAGGAACGCGAGTTCGCAGTCGGGGTCCGCGAGGAGCTGGTGGATGTCCCCTTCCGCCACCCAGGCCACCGAGCCGGCGCGCAGCGGGAACTCCCGGTCCCCGATCCGGATCCGGCCCCGGCCCGCCAGCACGTAGAAGAAGTGCTCCGTGCCCCGGTGGAAGTGCACCGGGGAGCTGGAGCCGGGCGCCACGGTGACCACGTCCACCAGGAGTTCGCCCCCGGTGTTCGTGGAGTTCAGGAGCACCCGCTTGCGGCGGCCGTCGTGCACGGAGACGAGCTCCGGGACGTCCTCCAGGTGGAACACCTTGGACCCCGGCCCGCGTCCGAGGACCCGCTCGGCCTCCGCCAGTCCCTCGTGCGCGATCTCGCGGGTCTTTTGCTCCGCCATGGATCTTCCACCTCCCTCAGTGCCAGCGCGGGTCTCCCGTCCACTTGCCGAGCTTCGTCAGGCACGCGCGGGTGAACCCCCACTCCACCGCCCGGTCGTACGTGGGACGCTCGGAGGCCGAGATGTTCCCGATCTGGACCTCGGTCTCGATGCCCTCCTCCACCAGGTCCTTGTGCAGGGCCTCGTTCACCGGCCAGATCCCGCGACGGGCCAGTTCGTCGTAGGTCCGGGCCACGATGTCCGGGCTGAACTTGGTGTACTTCACCCCGATCTCGATGGTCCGTGCCCGGTTCTGGTACATGAACCGCTGCGCCTCGATGAGGGCGCACACGGCGTTCTGGAGGAGCTGCGGCTCGCTACGGATCACGTCCCCCGTGGTGATGTAGATGGCGTACCAGCCGCGGGGCAGCACCTCCCACAGGCGGGCCAGGATCCGCAGGGTCCGGCTCTGCCCCAGGGCCTCGTAGGCCTGGTCCAGGTGCATGATGATGGCGTCGATCTGGCCGCCCAGGAGGGCCGGGATGCGGGCCGCGGTGGCCACGGGCACGTACTGCACGTCGCGAGGGGTGAGCCCGCAGCTGCGCAGGACCGCCCGGGTCATGACCTCCGGGTAGGCGCCCACACCGCCCGGGGTCCCGATCTTCTTACCCCGCAGTTCCTCACAGCGGCGGACTTCGGGGCGGGCGACCATCACCACCGGGTGCGGCATGGCGTAGCTGTACACCGCCTTGAGGTCCGCCCCCCGGGCCAGGGCGGAGACGAACGGGGGCACACCGGGCGCCGCCAGGTGGATCTCACCTCGCCCGCCCAACAGAGCCCGGAGGGCCGCAGGCCCGCCTTCAAACGTGAAGATGCGGGCGTCCAGGCCGTATTTGGCGAAGATGCCCACCTCCTGCGCCACCCACGGGGGAAGGTGGACCACGTTGGGCGGTGTCGTGGGCATCGCGATCCCGATCGCCCGCCGCGCCTGGCCCTGCGAGGGGATGGCTGGCCAAAACAGCGCCAGCCCCACGAGCGCCACCACCATCCACCGCCACGTCCTCCGCCGCATGACTCCTCCCTCCTCCTTTACTCTTCCCGCAGCACGTGCATCCACGGCGCGATCCTCCGCTCCAGCCACTTCAACAGCGCCGTGAGTCCCACACCCAACCCCATCAGCACCACGATGGGGACGAACAGGCGGTCGGTCCGGAACGTGTTCGCGTACTGGACGATCATGTAGCCCAGCCCCGTAATGCTCGTGTAAAACTCCGCCACCACCATGCCCACGAGGCCGCGGCCAATGGCCAGACGGATGCCCGCCAGGATGAACGGGACCGCGGAGGGGAGGATCACGTCCCGCCATGTGGCCCACTCCGTGGCGCAGAACGCGCGTGCGACCTCCAGCAGCCGGCGGTCTACGCTGCGCACCCCCTGGTAGGTGTTGATGAGGATCGGGAACACGCAGAAGAGGAAGACCAGGGCCACCTTGGCGGTGGTCTGGAACCCCAGCCACAGCACGATGATCGGGATCAGGGCCACGGTGGGGGTCGCGTACAGGGCGTTGATGTAGGGGTCGGTGGCGTGCTCCAGAAACTGCCACCGGGCGATGGCGACACCCAGGGGGATCCCCGCCAGGACCGCCAGCGCCAGGCCGAGGGACAGTACCACGAGACTCGCTTGCAGGTAGAACTGCAGCTCCCCCGTCCGTACGAGCACCCACCCGGCGCGGGCGATGGCCGTGGGGTACGTGAAGATGGGAGACCCGAGCAGTCGGCCATAGGCTTCCCAGGCCATCAGGCCCACCGCCACCGACGACCATCGGATCGCCGCGGGCGTCAGGCGGATGCCCACCCGTCCGTGGCGCCGCGCCGGAACGGCTGCGGCTGCCTTCATCGCACCACCTCCGCCTCCTCCCGGAGAAGTTCCCAGATTCGGTGACGCAGCTCGTGGAAACGGGGCAGCGACCGCACCTGATCTCCGCTGCGAGGCCGGGGGATGTCCACGGTCAACACCTCCCGGACGCGCCCGGGCCTTCGGGACATGACGACCACGCGATCCCCCAGGAGGATCGCCTCGTCGATGCTGTGCGTCACGAAGACCACCGTCTTCCGCTGTACCCGCCACACGCGCAACAACTCCTCCTGCATGAACTCCCGCGTCTGCGCATCCAGGGCCCCGAAGGGCTCGTCCATGAGCAACACCTCCGGATCCACCGCCAGGGCCCGCGCGATCCCCACCCGCTGCTGCATCCCGCCCGACAGCTGGTAGGGGAACTTGCGCTCGAACCCCTGGAGCCCCATCAGGGCGATGTACTTCGGCACCTTCTCCCCGACCTCGGCCGCGGGGCGGCCCTGCAGCCGCAGGCCGTACGCCACGTTGTCCCAAACCGTCTTCCACGGGAACAGGCCGAAGTGCTGGAACACCATCGCCACCTGCCGCCGCGGCCCGCGCACCGGCTCCCCGTCCACCCACACCTCCCCCTCGTCCGGAGGCACGAGCCCCGCGAGGATCCGCAGCAGCGTGGTCTTGCCGCAGCCGCTGGGCCCGATCACGCACAGAAACTCGTTCGCCTCCACCTGCAGGGAGCACGGCCCCAGCGCCGTCACGTCCCCGAACCGCTTGGTCACCCCTTCGATCAGGATCTTTGCGGTCACCTTTCTTCCCCCCGGGGGCTCTCCCGCAGCCGCTCCGCCATCCAGTCCGCCACCAGGGGCCGGTACTTGTAGGGGATGTTGTTGCACACGTGGTTGCCCTCCGGGTACAGCACGAACTCCCCCCGCGGGGCCTCCTCCGCCACCCGCTGCGCATCCTGCCACGGGAAGAGGGCGTCCTGCTGGCCGAAGACCACCAACAACGGCTGCCGCACCCTCGGCAGGACCGGTGCGAGGTCCAACTGCATGGCCTTTTCCCGGGCCTCCGCCTCGTCCGCGGCACCCACGTGGAACCGGAACGTCTCCCGGGTCAGCACCGGGAGACGGTCCCACGCGGCCCCGAAGTTGTAAGGGCCCCCGATGGCCGCCACCGCCCGGATCCGGGGCTCGAAGGCCGCCGCGCGGGGGGCGTAGTAGCCTCCCAGGCTCACCCCCACGGCCCCCACCCGGTCCAGGTCGAGGTCTGCGTCCGCCTCCCTCGTTAGGGAATCCAGCACCGCCCGCACCGCCACCTCGTAGTCAGGCCGGATGTGGGTGTGGAAGCCCGTCTCCCCCTGCCCCGGCCCGTCCATGGACACCGTGGCCATCCCCCGTACCAGAAAGGTGTTCTCCCAGTGGAAGAACTCCTCTTTGGTGGAGTCCAGCCCGGGGATCAGCAGGACCACCGGAGGGCGCACCACACCCTGGGGCCTGCGCAGGTTGGCGAACAGGGTCTTGCCGTCGAAGGGGACTTCCAGGCGGCGGGCGGTGGGGTCGAGGTGGCGGTGGGCGGCCCGCAGGGCCTCCACCGACCGGACCGTGGTCTCCCGGTACCGCTGCGGGTCCACGGTCCACACGAACTTGGCGAAGTGGTAGCACAGAGCGGCCCGCACCCACGCCTCGCCCGCGGTGATCCACCGGGCCCGCCCCTCCGCTTCCCGGGCGAGCTCCGCGTGGACGTCCCCGGTTCGCACCCACGCGTCCAGCCAGTCCTCCCACCGGCGGAGGCCCGCGGTGGTCCGCACGAAGTCGTTGTAGTCCACCCCTTGGGCGATCATCCGCGGCGCCCAGTTCTGCACCACGGCCTGGATTCGCGCATCCGGTCCTTCCCTCACGCCCGCACCTCGAGTCCCAAAGCCCGCACCGCGTTGCCCCGCAGGACGTGCGCCTCCGCCTCGCCGCCCAGTCGCGCGGACCGGACGAACTCCACCGGGCTGGCCAGCCCCATGTCGAAGGGGTAGTCCGAACCCAGCACCACCTGTTCCGGGCCCGCCCACTCCACCAGCTGCCGGAGCAGGGTGGGGTCGTGCACCACGGTATCGTAGTACAGACGGCGCAGGGACACGTCCACGCCCTCCCGTAGCCTCGAGCGGGCCTGTGGCTGGAAGGCGTGCGCGTGTCGCAGCCGGCCCCGGAGGGCCGGCAGCGCTCCGCCGCCATGGGCCAGAACCACCACCAGGCGGGGGTGCCGTTCCAGCACCCCGCTCATCACCAGGTGCGCGGCGGTCATGGCGGTCTCCACGGGGTTGCCCACGGTGTTCCACAGGTAGTACTGCTGGAGGGCAGGAGTGCCCAGTCCCCGGGCGGTGGGGTGCACGAACACGCCCAGGCCCAGGGCCTCTGCGGCTTCCCAGACGGGCGCGAAGGCGTCGTCCCCGAGCAGCCGGCCTGCAACGGTGGCGGTGACCTCCACGCCCACCAGCCCCGGGAGCCGACGGAGCCCTTCGAGCACGCGGGTGGCCGCCGGTGGGTCCTGCCAGGGAGCGGCGCCGAAAGCCCACACCCGGCCCGGGTTTCCCGCGCAGACGCGGGACAGCCCCTCGTTCCACGCCTCGCACACCTCGCGCGCCAGCCCCGGGTCCGGCTCTTCGTACGGCAGCATGGAGACCCAGGGGGACAGCACCACGCCGTCCACGCCCACGCGCGCGAGGTCGCCGAGCAACACTCCGGCGTCTGCCAGAGCCCCCACCGCGGACAGGACCCGCTGGCCCCGCCACTCCACCACGGGGCGGTCCCCTTCCCGAACCACGCGCGCCCGCCACGGGCCTTCCCCGAGCAGCTCGGGGACGACCACGTGCACGTGCAGGTCCAGCGCGTTCACCGCGGACCCGCCTGTTCGAACCCCGGCCGCAGCCCCACGGTGGTGTCCGCGAGGACCTCGCCGTGGCGGATGCCCAGGGTCTTGATCCAGCGCTGCTGACCCAGAGTGAGGGCCACGAAGAACCCAAGCTCGACGATCTCCGGCACCGTGAAGTGCTCGTACAGCTTCGCCCACAGGGCTTCGTCTGCGATCTCCGCGTTCCACACGATGGCGCTCGTGTACCGCAAGGCCACCTTCTCCCGCTCCGTGAACCGGTCCGAGTCCTCGAAGTTCAGCAGCTCCTCGTACTTGTCCTCGGTCAGCCCCTTCCGTCCAGCCTGGACGGATCGCTGTACGCCTCAGTACTCGCATTCGATGGACTTGGACACGTACACCCGGCACAGCTCCTTGATGGCGTGATCCAGCACCCCCTGGCGGAAGGTCAGTTCCCACGCCTGGCTGAAGGCCCGGATCACGTTCGGATTGTGGGCCCGGATGGCCTGGCTTTCGGGTCTCGGGGTCCCCTCCCGGCGGGCCCGCTCCAGGTAACCCCGGATCTCGGGGTCTGTCACGCCCTCGGGGTCCACGTACGGAATCCTGGGCATCGCACACCTCCTTCCCGGCTTCACAACACCCTGCGCAGTCCTCGCGGGTAGGCGTGGGGGAACTCCACGCCGTCTTCGGCCAAGACCACCAGCTCACCCGTCTGCACCCCGGCCCGACCGTCCAGGGTGACCACGTTGGGCTGGACCACCAGGACCATCCCGGGCTGCAGGACCAGATCCCCATGCCCGGGGTCTTCAAACCCCTCCGGCCCCAGGACCGGCGGCAGGTACCCGCCGCCGTACCCGTGGACCAGGTCGTCGTAGACCGCAAACCCGGCCCTCTGAATGCCGTCCAGCACCCGCAGGAGCTCTGACGCCCGCACCCCGGGCCTCAGCACACTGAAGGCCTCCTCGAAAGCTCCCTCCGCCACGCGGTGCAACTCGGCAAACAGCGGCGCCGGTTCCGTGCCCACCACGAACGTCCGCAGCAGCTGGCCCGCGTAGCCCCAGAAGGCCGCGCTCACCTCGCACACCACCACGTCCCCTACCTTGACCCGGCGGGCGGAGGGGTACTGCGCAGGCACGCAGCGGTCCGGGTCGCGCATGGAGGTGACGGAGACGAAGTGGATGTGGGTCGCGCCGCCCAGGGGCACGTAGGCGCGCTCCACCGCGTCCACCAGTTCGAACTCCGTGACGCCCGGGCGCAGCGCCTCTTCGAGCGCCCGGACGGCCCGGTCCGTGAGCTCCGCGCCCCTCCGCAACCACGCGAGCTCCTCCGGCGACTTCACCAGCCGCAGCTGCGTGTACGCGGCCGTGAGGTCCACGAGTTCCCTCACCTGAGCTGCCAGGTGGTGCCAGGCGGCCGCGGGCAGCGGCCCGACGACCCCCACCCGCTGGTGAGCCCCGCCCCGCCGGAGCAGCTCGTCCCCCACCGCCCGGGCGGTCTTCGGGCCCCCCCACGCCACCTCCACGTCGGAAGCCACCGCGCGTGTCGCTGCGGGCACGTGGTTGCGGTACTGGACGAACAGCCGGACGCCCTCGCCCGGGCCCCACACCGCCGCGGCCTCCCGGGTCACGGGCCATCCCGTCAGCCACAGCACCGCGTCCCCCTGGCCGGCCGCCCCGTACACCACCACCCGCTGCACCCGCGCCTGCTGGGCCAGCTCCGCCAGCTGGGCCCGCCGGCGGTGAAATTCCGCCTCGGAAAACCGCGGATACCCCTCCTCCGGCCACACCGCCTGTTCCCCGACCACCCACACCACAGCCCCTACCGACCGTCCGCGGTGTTCAGCACCACGATCCGCAGGTCCGTCATCTCCTCGATGGCGTACCGGGGACCTTCGCGGCCGATGCCGCTGCGCTTGATCCCCCCGTACGGCATCAGGTCCACCCGGAAGCCGGAGGTGTCGTTCACGATCACCCCGCCCATGCGCAACGTCCGGGCCGCCTTCAGAGCGCGGTCCAGATTCCGGGTAAACACCCCCGCCTGCAGCCCGTACTCGGTCTGGTTGGCCTGCTCCAGCGCCTCCTCGAAGCTGGCGCAGCTCACCACGGACGCCACCGGCCCGAACACCTCCTGGCAGACCACCTTCATCTCCGGCCGGACGTCGGTCAGCACCGTGGCCGGGTACAGCACGCCCTGCCGCGGCCCGCCCAGCACCCGCTTCGCGCCCGACCCCACCGCCTCTTCCACCCACGACTCGACCCGTCGGGCGTCCTCCTCCGAGATCATGGGCCCGATGTCGGTGTCGGGTTCCTCCGGGTCACCCAGCTTCATGGCCTGCGCCGCCGCCACGAACTTCTCCAGGAACGCCTCGTAGGCCGGCCGCTCCACGTAGATGCGCTGCACCGAAATGCAGAACTGCCCCGCGTACAGGTACGCGAACCGCGCCAGGAGCTGAGCCGCCTGGTCCAGGTTGGCGTCCTGGGCCACGATGTTCGGTGAGTTGTTCCCCAGCTCCAGGATCACGCGGCGCAGGCCCGTGGCGGCCTTGATCCGCTCACCCACCTCCGGGCTGCCCGTGAACGTGTACAGGGCGATCCCGGGGTGTCGCAGCAGGGCCTCTCCCACCGTACGACCGCCGCCCACCACCACGTTGAGGTACCCGGGTGGCAACCCCGCCTCCTCCAGGAGCTGGGCCAGCAGCAGGCTCGTGAGGGGCGTGTAGGTAGCCGGCTTCAGGACCACCGCGTTGCCCGCGGCCAGGGCCGGAGCCACCTTGTGGGCCACCAGGTTCAGGGGGAAGTTGAAGGGCGAGATGGCGCACACCACGCCCACGGGCACTCGGATGGTGAAGGCGATCCGCCCCTCTGCACCCGGGGCCGCGTCCACGGGGACCTGCTCCCCGTGAATCCGCTTGGCCTCCTCCCCGCTCAGGGAGATGGTCTGCACCGCGCGGTCCACTTCCACCCGCGCGTACTTCAAAGGCTTGCCCGCCTCCCGGGCGATGGTGAGCGCGAACTCGTCCCGGCGCTGGGCCAGCAGATCCGCGGCGCGCCGCAGGATCTCGAACCGCCGGTAGGGCGACAGGGGATGCTCCTCCAGGGCGCGCTGCGCCGCCTGCACCGCCTCGTCCACCAGGAGCTCGTCTGCCTCCGCGACCTCCGCCATCACCTCCTGACGGTACTTGTGCAGGACGGGGACGTACCGACGTCCCTCCCGCCACTTCCCGTCGATGTACAGGCCCCACCGGGGGACCGTCACCGTGGCCATGGGATCACCTCCCCTCCTCTGCCTGGCCCTCGCCTTCCCGCACGTAGATCTGCGGTGCCCTCGCGTTGACCCGGAGCTGGAACACCTCCGGCCGGTTGTAGTGGCCCGCAAAGTCGTGTCGGATCTTCTCCGACACGCACTCCCTCAGGTCCGCCTCGAACACCAACACCCCTTCCTCCGCGCCCATGGGCCCCGCCACCACGTACCCACCCGGTCCCACGATACACGAGCCGCCCGTGCTGCGCTCGTCCCACAGGAGGGCGCGGTCCTCCTCGGTGTACACCAGCAGCTCCCGCATCTCGTCCGTCATGGTGCCGCAGGCGTTCACCACAAACGCCTTGGTGGCCAGGGCGAGGGCGCGGCCCACCACCAGGGCCCGCTCGGGACACGACATGCCCCGCTTGGGAAACCGGTTGGGCCAGCTGACGGCCAGCACGTGCGGGTACTCCGCCATGAGGGCGAACACCGCCAGCGGGTTCGAGCTCTCCCCGCAGATCAGCCCTCCCACCCGGCCGAAGTCCGTCCGGAAGGTCCGGAGGGTGTCGCCGAACCCGCCCGTGTGTACCAGCCGCTCGCCCACGGTGGGGACCAGCTTGCGGTGCCTGCCCAGGATGCTTCCGTCCGGACCGATGAACAGCTGGGTGTTGTACAGAGTCCCGAAGGTCTCGGGCCGGCGCTCGCATAGGCCCATCACCACGTAGACGCCGGCCTCGCGGGCCGCCGCACACAGCGCCTCCGTGGTCCGGCTGGGCACCTCCACGGAGTTCAAAAACAGCCGCGTGGCAAGTTCCCCGCTCTTGGGGTCGGTGGCGGGGTAGAAGTGGTACCAGAGGGGGTGGCCCGGGATGAAGCCCTCCGGGAACACCACTAGGCGAGCACCCCGCCGCCCGGCCTCCACGATCCACCCGCAGGCACGCTCCGTCGTCCGCTCCCGGTTCAGGAAGACAGGTGCCGACTGGACGGCCGCCAGTTTCACCCGCGGAAGCCGGTCGCCTCCCTCGACCTCCTGCCGCACCGTGTCCTCCAGGTCGACCAGCCGCATGCTCCTCCTCCGCCCGCCGAACTTACCGATCCGCCCAGCTCAGCACCGCAGACGCCCGGCCCAGGGAGGTCACCTCGAACTCCAACGACCGATCCTCGGGCCCCAGCTGCAGAGGGGGCACCACGGAGCCGCAGATCACGAGGTCGCCTGCCCGCAGCCGTTCGCCCGCACCCGCCAGGACCTCCGCCATCTCTGCCAACACCTCCACCAGACGGCCCGGCACCGCCTCCAGGTCGTCGGCCGTCACGAACTCCGTACCGTTGCGGAACACCCGTCCCCTCCAGCCGGACAGGCTGCCGGGGAACCGCACCGGCCGCAGCTCGCCGACCACCGCGTGGCGGTGGAAGATGTTGCCGACGACCACGGCCTCCAGGTCCTCCTCCGGAGGGCGGTCCACGTCCGCCAGCTCGAGCGCTGGCGCCACCTCTCCCACGGCGGCGGCGACCGCTCCGGAGGGACTGCCGGGTGCCACGTCCGCCCGCAACCGCACCGCCACCTCCGGTTCCGCCACCGGACGGCGCCACCCGCCCAAGGAGATCGTGGTTCCCGAGGGGACCACGGTGCGGTCGGTGAGGAAGCCCACCAGCATGTGGGGGAGCCCCAGCCGTTGCTTGGCCTGCGCCGCCCCGAACGCAGCCTTCCAGCCGACGGATCTCACCCCGGCTTCGGCCAGCCGCCGGCGCTCTGCCAGCAGCACCTCCAGGCCCCTCCGTACGGCCTGCGCGGTGTCCGTCATCCCGCCCCCCGGCTACGTGCGCTCCGCGGCCACTTCGTACCCCGAGGCTTCCAGGGACCCCGCTCCGATCCAGCCCCACACCAGCACCGCGTCCTCCGCGCCCGTGTTGACGAACCCGTGCCAGCCGCCCCGCGGGACGTACACCACGTCCCCTTCCGCGGCCGGCTCCCGCCCCGTGTCCGTGTAGATCTCTCCGCGACCCTTCAGGACCACGAAGAATTCGTCGCAGTGGCGGTGAAGGTGTCGCTCGTGGCGGGCGCCGGGCGGGAACACGGTCCAGCCCAGGGTGAAGTTCTTGGCTCCCGCGGACGCCTCGTCCACCAGGAACCGCACCACCATGTCCACCCAGCCGGCATCCGGCCCAAGCCCACCCCGGGGTACCACCTGCTGCACGTTCGTCCGGTACATGGTCAACTCGCACCTCCCAGCTTCCGGTACACGCGGTGCGTGGCCACGAAGTCCAGGTGGTCCAGCCGCAGGCCCCTGCAGGCGTTCATCATCTCGTTGGCCGCTGCGGCCAGGGGGACCGGGCTGCCGAGCCTGCGGGCCAGGTCCAGCACCAGGAGCATGTCCTTCTGCTGCAGGTTGACGTCCGCCAGCGGCTTTTCAGGCATCCTTCCCTCCAGGATGAACGGCCCTCGGTAGGCCAGGACCGGGGACGCGGCCACGCTGTTGAGGATTGCCTCCACGGCCACCGCACGGTCCACCCCGTACTTCTCGGCCAGAGCCACCGCCTCTCCGAACGCGACGACCTCCACCATGAGCAGCAGGTTCACCGCGAGCTTCATGGCGCACGCCATCCCGTTGGGCCCCACGTACATCACCTTGGGACCGATGGCCAGCAGCACGGGGCGCACCCGCTCGTAGACCTGCGGGTCCCCTCCCACCATGAGGGAGGCCTTCCCCTCCCGGACGGTGGGCGGCGCCCCCGAGATGGGGGCGTCCAGCATGAAGCGTCCCGCCCTGCGGAACTCCTCCGCCACCGAGCGGCTCACGTCGGGGTCGATGGTGCTCATGTCCACGTACACGCCCCCGGGCGGCAGACCCTGCAGGACGCCTTCCGGCCCCAGGGCCACCTCCTGAACCGCCCGGCCGTCGGTGACGATGCTGAACACCACCTCGCTCTGCTCCGCCACCGCGCGGGGGCTGCCGGCCCACCGCATCCCGGCCTCCAGCAGGGGCCTGGCCTTGGCCTCCGTGCGGTTCCAGCCCACCACGGAGTACCCAGCCTGCAGGAGGCGCGGCACGATCTCCGCCCCCATGGCCTGTCCTACCAGCGCAGGTCATGGCACAGGCGAGGGAACCTGAGGGCCCTGGCCGGCTGGGGCCTGTATCCCT
>VAPR01000693.1_pt1 | contig 20106 bp, 14 predicted proteins | sample 3380701 | NCBI WGS metagenome assembly VAPR01 (sample SAMN11536904, study PRJNA540576) | hot springs metagenome | isolation source: hot spring wet sediment | place: Spain: Lobios | collected 2014-01 | reverse complement strand
CGGCCCGAGACCGAACCGGGTCGCTACGCTTTCCCGGTGCATCTTCGTGTGCTTGTATGCGTCAAACAGGGGGAACAGGAACGCTGCTTGCCGCCGGAAAAGTTTGCCGTCGAGGTGCCGTTGTTCATTGTCCCGACCAGGGTCGAGGTGTCGCCGGAAATTCGCAGCATTCTGGAAAAGGCGAGTGCTTCACCGGTCGGCAGCCAGCAACCGAGCAGCGGTGGGACAGGTGCGGACCAGTTGGGCGTGAGTTCGACCGACCCGAGCACATCCCGGGAGAAGTTGTTGCAGCGGGGATTGCTGGCGTTCATCCTCAGCGGCATGTTCTGGGGACTGGTTTCGCTGGCGACTCCGTGTGTTTTTCCGATGATTCCCATCACCGTAAGTTTCTTCCTGAAACAGTCCGAGAAAGAGCATCACCGCCCCGTGTTTTTCGCCCTGGTCTATAGCGGAACGATCGTGCTGGTGCTGACGCTGGGGGCGTTGTTGCTACTGGGATTTTTCCAGGCGGCGATTCAGCACTGGTTGACCAATTTCCTCATCGGGGCGTTGTTTGTTTATTTCGCGCTGAGCCTGCTGGGCTGGTATGAGATTCAGTTGCCGGCAAGTCTGGCCCGGTTCACGTCCGCGCGGGAGGCCAAAGGAGGCGTGGTTGGCGTGGTGTTTATGGCCCTGACGTTTACCATCATCAGTTTCGCCTGCGTGGCGCCCTTCCTGGGCGGATTTGCTGGTCTGGCGCCCAGCCTGGGCAACATCAGCGCCATGATCCGCCAGGGAGAAATCGGGCAATTGCTGTGGGTATTGCTGGTTCTGCTGGCCGGGGGCCTGGCCTTTTCGGTGACCTTCGCCGCTCCGTTTTTCCTGCTGGCCCTTTTCCCTGCCTGGCTGAAAGCCTTACCGAAAAGCGGCAGCTGGATGAACACGATCAAGGTGGTGATGGGCTTCCTGGAACTGGCAGCCGCTCTCAAGTTTCTTCGGGCTGCCGAGAAACTGTGGTTGGGCGATGCCGTGTTGCTCACGTTTGATTTCGTGCTGGGCAGTTACGTGGCCATCGCTGCGGCTTGCGGATTGTACCTGCTCGGATTGTTCCGCCTGCCGCACGACGATCCGGAAGCTGCGCCGATCGGCGTGCCCCGGTTGCTGTTCGGTCTGGCGTTTCTGACGCTGGCGGCGTATTTGCTGCCAGGCCTTTACCAGACGCCGGTCGCCAACGGTGAACAAAACACATCGCTTCGCGTGCGTCCCAAAGGAGCCGTTTATGCCTGGCTCGAATCGTTCCTTTTGCCGGACACGTCCGGGGAGCATGGCCTGGGCAGCATTCATCGGGGTCTGGAGCTGGCCCTGAAACGCAAGCAGCGTATCTTCCTCAACTTCACCGGCGACACCTGAACGAACTGCAAAATCAACGAGAACAGTGTGTTCTCGCTGCCGGAAGTCCGTCGGGCTTTGAATCAGTATGTGCAGGTGGCCCTGTACACGGATGTGGTGCCGCCTGCCCTGCAACCTTCGACTCCGCCGGAGTGGAACCGCGAATTTCAGTGGAACACTTTCGGCGACGCTCAGCTACCGCTCTATGTCATCCTCGAGCCGGTCAACCCGCAGCAGGCGAAAATCGTCGCCATTTACAACGAAGGCAAAATCAACAACGTGGCGGGTTTCGTGCATTTCCTGCAGACCGGCCTGCAAGCCCCCGCCGACCGCCTCATCACCATCCCACCACCTCCGTAGGCTGCTCACGTCCGAGGTGCTAATGAGGAAGGCGATCCCGGATCGGTTTGAAAGCCTGCTCAGCGTTGCGGCTGAAGACCTTGCCATAACACTGGCCGGCCACCCACCACTTCAATGGTTGGACTTCCTGCTCAATCCCCGCCGATTGCGCGGCAGCGACTTCTTGATGCGCTGGTCGCAAGGACGCTGGGCCGAGGACAGGATCGTCGAAGCTATCAATTCCACTGGCCGGTACTATGCCATCCCCTACGGCCCGAGCAGCGTCGCGCCATCTCAAGAGCGTGCTGAAGAGTTTGAGCGCTACTTCGACCGCCTGCAAAAAGCCGGCCTGGGCAAGCTGAAGCGTCCTGACTTGCTTGTTTTTCGTATTGGCGACAAGAGTGAAGTGAACAGCATCTTGTCGGCACGAGGCGGGCTGCAGGAATTACCCTTTATTCAGGAAGCCGACCTAAAGAGGTTGTTGCAGCTGGCGATAGTCGCTATTGAGTGTGAGACCAGTCTATGGATTGCCGAGAAAATGCCCGATTACAATGCCGAACTACAGCCGCAACGCTGGCTGGGCAATAAACCGGGCCTAAGGAAAGGCGCAGTAGCGCCTACCATCATTCTCAAAGACGAAGACAGAAGACCCTTGAAACGCTGGCAGCGTTCTCATTCTGTGGCCGTTCACCTCTGGCATTTGTTTTACGACCTGGGGTTCGGTATTGCGCTGGAGGAAGGCGAAAAGCTGATCCGAGGGCAGAGGATACGGCCGCAATCGCAGGTCTATCAGGCACCAGGTGGCCCGACAACGACCAAGAGGATATTCAAGATTTATCACCATTACAGTTACCCGATCGGTCGCATTACCAAGCGACCAAAGATGACAGCAGCGTCGATTACCAATAAAAACGGCCATATCCTTCCCTATGTCCGCTTTGAGGGTGGCCGACTAGATTTGTCCGCAGAAGCCCTAGCTGTGCTGGACCGAGCTGCCAAGCTGCGGCATGGTGAAGTGACGATGTAAGCTGCACCGATGATTACCTCAGATGCCGAGTTATGCTATGGGTAAGCAACAGCGGCTAGCCAGCAGGCTGGAACGCGAACTCCTGCGAGCCAAAGGGCAGTTCTGGACCCCGGACTGGGTGGCAGAAGTGATGGTAGCCTATGTGCTGGGCAAAGGAGCGCGGCAACTTTTTGACCCGGCTGTTGGTACTGGTGCTTTTTTCCGCGCTGCGAAGAAACTGGCGAGTTGCTCGAGGCGGGTTCCTCAATTTGTTGGCTGCGAGATTGACCCCACGGTGTTGAGGGCAGCAGTGGAAAATGGCTTCAGCCACGCGGAGTTATCTCAGGTGCATGTGCGGGATTTCGTGCTCGATCCGCCTGCTGGACCTTTCGAGGCCATCGTGGCCAATCCGCCCTACCTGCGCCATCACCGACTCAGCGCCGAGGTAAAAGCGAAACTGCGCTCGTTCGCGTACCAAATTCTGGGTCAGCCTATTGACGGCCGGGCCGGCCTTCACGTCTATTTCCTGTTGCGTGCCTTGCAATTGCTGGCTCGTGGGGGTCGGCTGGCCTTTATCATGCCCGCGGACACTTGCGAAGGTGTCTTTGCCCCGGTGCTTTGGTCATGGATAACCCGACATTACCGATTGGATGCAGTAATTACTTTCGACCCAGCGGCCACACCCTTTCCCGAAGTGGACACCAATCCGCTCATCTTCTTCATAGAACACACTGAACCACGCGACCAGTTCTACTGGGTACGGTGTGAGCAAGGAGGAGGCAAGGAACTCTGCCAGTGGGTCATGACGGGTTTTCAATGTCCGCCCAGCGGAGCGCTTTGCGTGTACCAGCGGACCCTGGACGAAGCCTTGCGAGTCGGTTTATCGCGGCCGGCTCTCGGCGACCAAGACGGAGGCTGTCGTCTGGGTGATTTGGCAATAGTCGTTCGTGGTATTGCCACCGGGGCTAACGATTTTTTCTTTCTCACGCATGCCCAGGTTAAGCAACTGGACATTCCCCGAGAATTCCTCGTCCGGGCCATTGGCCGAACGCGCGATGTGCCTGGTGACCGCGTCGATTCACAGTTACTTCACCAACTGGAACGATTAGGGAGGCCGACTTGGCTGTTTTGCCCTGATGGCCGACCGTTGCAGGAATTCCCGGATAGTGTCCGCCGCTATCTCCTGGAGGGCGTGGCTCAGGGTTTACCTCGCCGTCCATTGCTAGCCACACGCCAACCCTGGTACAAAATGGAAAGGCGACACCCACCGCCATTTCTCTTTGCGTACCTGGGTCGGCGGAACGCTCGATTCATTCGCAATCTGGCCAGAGTTGTGCCGCTGACCGGGTTCCTGTGTGTCTATCCCAGGCATGCGGCTCCGGAATTCCTGGAACGACTGTGGACTGTTTTGAATCATCCAGAGACACTTCGTAATCTCCAATTGGTGGGCAAGAGTTACGGTGCCGGCTGTATCAAGGTCGAGCCGAGGGCACTGGAACAACTACCCTTATCTGAAGATGTTGTCCGCCAGGCGAAATTGGCTGAATTTGTTCCGAAAAGCAGGGCGGGGGTTCAATTAGTGATAGGGTGGTAACGTCCCATCGTCGGGCACTCATGGCTTCGGCAACAGACAAGCCGTCGGTCTGTTTCACAGGTGGAATCTCATCGGTGCAGTACTGCCAGAAGGGTTGCTTTTATCAGGTCAGCTCGGAACGGTCAGGGGGCGGAGTCCGGCGCGGGCTAAAAGAAGCGCGCCGTGAACAACCACGGTTTCTCCGAGCGCTGCCGGGACGACGTCGCAATCGGCCAGCGGCGGAAAAGCGATCCGGGCCAGCGCTTCCCGCAGCGGTGCAAAGAATCGTTCGCCGGCCAGCGACACTCCACCGCCCAGGACAATCCGTTTCGGTGCCAGGAGCGCTATCACGTGGGACAATGCCAGAGCGATTCGGTGCAGGGCGTGGTGCCAGATCGCGGCAATGCGTAAGTCGCCCTGATCGAGCCGACGCAAGGCGTCTTCCACCGAACATGGTTCACCACAGCAGGCGGAGACGGTTCGGGCAATCGCCCAGCCGGACGATCCCGCTTCCAGATCGCGCCAGGTAGTCGGATCGGGCGTGGCAGAACCGAGCTGATAATCAATCCAGAGATGCCCGACTTCGCCAGCACCGCGACCCGAACCGCGATAGACCCGCCCGTCCACAACCAGAGCACCACCAATTCCGGAGCCGACATTGCTGTAAAACATCGGCGAGAACCCGCGACCGGCGCCGAAATGGGCTTCTGCCAGAGCCGCCGTGGCTGCGTCATTACACACCGTAACCGGCCGACCGGTCTGTTCCATCAACCACTCCTGCAGCGGAAATCCCGCCCAGCCCGGCACCTGAAAAGACTCCAGCACGACTCCGCGACTATCATCCACCGGGCCGCCAAAGCCCACGCCAATCGCGGTAATGTCGTGCCAGGCCAGCCCGGCCTGCTGTACCAGCTGACGCAAACCGTGCAGCAATTGCTGACGGACAGCTTCTGCACCGCCGACTGGCGGACCCGCAACTTGTCCGGATTCGGCACCTACACGCGCTCGCCACAGATGCCAGACCTGACCGGCACCATCGCCGATACCGATTTGCAGTTTCGTGCCACCTACTTCGATCCCCAGAAATACCATGAGCGCTTCCCCGAAATCCACCATGAACGCTTGCATAGTATATTCGCTACAGTGTGGAGAAATGCGATAAGCGCTTTCCCGGAATCCGCCGCAATGCTCAATTTCTTACTTGCCGACTCCACTGCCGATAAACGTTACGATTTGGCCGAGCCGACGTTCAGCGTCCCGCATGGGTGTACGTAAATGCACCGGAAATGTCGTTTTATCGGTTTGCGAAACATTTTGGGCCGATAGTGGTCGCCATGAGCCGACCGCGGAGCACCAACGCTACTGCACTGGTGTTACCGACACCCACGGCGGGCTGACGCCCGCCGCTCTTGGTTGCGGGTTCGCTAACCGCTGGACAATGTTTGATTCTGGCGGTACGACGCTCGGTACACTGAACCACGGCGGGCTGACGCCCGCCGCTCTTTTTCGGCGTGCGTTTGTACATCGTACAAATCGTTTTTTCACCGGCGGACGTTCGCGCCACGACACAAGAGCGGGGGGCGTAAGCCCCCCGTGGTATGTTCTCGGAATGCGAACCCGATTACGGCAATCTGGCGCATTGCCGTTGCAGAGGCGGTTTGCAACCCCACGGCGGGCTGACACCTGCCGCTCCTGGTCGCGGATTCGCTAACCGCCAGACAATGTTCGAGTTTCGCGGCAGAGCGTCCGGTTCACCGATCCACGGCGGGCTGACGCCCGCCGCTCTTTTCGGCGTGCGTTTGTACATCGCACAAATCGTTTTTTCACCGGCGGACGTCCGCATCGCAATACAAGAGCGGGGGGCGTAAGCCCCCCGTGGTATGTTCTCGGAATGCGAACCCGATTACGGCAATCCAACGCATTGCCGTTGCAGACGCGGTTTGCAACCCCACGGCGGGCTGACGTTCGCCGCTCTTGTTTCCGCGCGAGACGAGTGTCCCCGAACGTGTGCGGTATCGGTGTTGCAGGTGCGTTTCCCGAACACCACGGCGGGCTGACGCCCGTCGCTCTTGTTTCCGCGCGAGACGAGTGTACCCGAACGTGTGCGGTATCCGTGTTGCAGGTGCGTTTCCGGAACACCACGGCGGGCTGCCGTTCGCCGCTCCTGATAATGACGATCGTTGCTCACGACGAAATCGTTTCCCGTTGCAAGTGCGATACTCACATCCACGGCGGGCTGACGTTCGCGGCTGCTGGTAATGACGATCGTCGTTCTCGATGGAACCGGTTTCCGTTGCAGGGGCGTGGGGGAGATGATTCGGAGCGAATGGCTAGCGGGTAGCGTCTTTACCGGTTGTCTGCCAGAGTGGTGTGGCGGTGGTGATGTCCCAGGCCACAGCTCGCCAGCTGGTTTCGTTTTCGCGCAGGAGCAACACCAGCCGATTAGGAAATCGCGTGTCCCAGGTGAAATCGCGGATGTCGCCGGGCGGAATGGTGAAAGTTTCCTGGCGAAGTTGCTCGCGGTAATCATCCCAGTGAACGCGGAGCAACAGGCCCGGTCCCGCCAGCCACCAGTCGCCGAGCCTTTCTCCCAGAATGGCCAGACGGGCGGCGTTGGTTCGGATGGCAGCCGGCACGGTGAGTGTCCATTTGCTTTTGCCGAGAACGCGTCCAGGTTCGCCCGACCCGCGGACAGTTTGCACGAGCACCAGCTCGTAACGGTCGGAGACCAGCAGGGCAAATTCGCCCGTGGAGAGTGTGTCGAGCAAACGCTGACCGGGCCACTGGAGCAGTGTCGTTACCGAAGCGGATGGTGAACTGGCCGGGACTGACCCCGCGGCAGGATCGAAACGCCAGGCCGCTCCGAGCAGTTGCAGTTGATCTTTCTGCGCCAGCGGCAGCAACAGCCCGGAGAGCAACGGCAAAGGTGGGCCTGTCAGAGTGCCTTCGCCATGACCGTCGCGCAGCACCCGGGCGCGACCACGTATCGGGTCAAGAGCGAAAGTACGTTTCTGCTGGGTAGCAACGCAGACCAGGCCGGTAATTGGGTCAACGCCAAGATGCGGCAGGAGTGGATAATCGGTGCAGAAAACGCCCCGCAGCTGGCCACTGACCGTGTCTCCGTACCACACCCAGCCACGCGGATCGACCAGGTACCATCCCGACTCGGCAACTGCGGGAACGAAAGGAGCATAGCCGGGCACGCGCATTGTCCAGACCACACGCGGATGATGAGTCTCGATCGCCGACAGCAGCCGACCTTCGCCTGCCCAGACGTAAATCCGTCCGCCGAGTGCGTCGCGCTGGATGATGTGCAGGGCTTTTTCGCCCGGCAGGTGAGCCGTCCACACCAGCCGACCATTGTTCGGGTGGAAGGCAAGAAGACGGGAACCCTCGGCCAGAACGACAGGCGGACTGAAGGCGGAGCCAGGCGATCTGCTCTTGTTCGGACTCCTTTCCAGAGCCGATGGATTGCCGCTCGCAGTTGCCGCTTCAATTTTCCATTCGACGTTCCCTTGCGGGAAAAGGCTCTGAGCCAGGGCCCAGACAGGCAGGGCGGGTAATCCTTCTGAAAGTTGGGCCCAATCCAGTCCCGCCTGGTATGTCGGCCAGCTCAGATGAGCCAGCCAGCCGGATTCATCGTCCAGCAATCGCGTCAACTGTTTGGTAATTTCGCCGTCGTTGGCCAGTTCGGCAAACTCCTGGCGGAGCTGCTCGAAGAGTTGCTGGGTCTGCTCCACCAGAGTGGGGCGCTGTAACTGAAACGCTGCCTGGATGGCCAGTTGCAGACGGTGGCGGGCCTCGGCAAGGCGAATGGCATAACTGGCCTGCTGAATAGCCTGGCTGAGTTCGGCGCTGCGAACGCCCGGATCGCCGTGACCGAAACCGATTTCCTGCAAGGCGGCGTAGATTTCCTGCACCTGTTCCAGCAACAAACGGTCGAGTTGCTGGCGCGATTCTTCCGCGGCGCGACGGGCCACCTGATAAAGAGCCTCGGCGAGATCGCGACGGTAATAGGCAAATAGCGGCGTCTGGCGGTATTGTTTGAGAAACTGCGTTGCCACACCGGCCAACCGATGCACATCCACACGCGGATTATTCAAGAGCGCCCGCAACAGGCTGGCCTGTTCGTAAAAGCTGTATTCGCCCAGTCGGGCACTGCCCGGAAATTGCCGCATCAACTCGCGGTATTTGTTCAGCGCCTGGGCGTAGTTGCCTTCGCGGAAGAGGGTCTCGGCTTCCGAGGCCAGATGGGGTTCCCGCGAACGTTCAGCTCGGAATACCATCCAGCCCACCAGACCGGTCATGCCGAGCAATCCCAGGAAAAACAGTGCCGTCCACCACGCTGCCGACGATTGCGAACGCAACTGCTCCGGTTTCAGTCCCAGAGCCACCAGTTCGTCGAGAGAAACCGGGGCATCCTCGGCAACCGCGACGGAGACCTCCTCCTGCACGGGTGCGGCTGGCGGCTGAGCAGTGCGACGGGGCGGAGGCTGGCTTCGCCAATCACGATAGACGAACTGTTCGCTGACTACCGTAGCTGGTCGGGGTGGCTCCGCTTCGGGCAAGCATCGGCCATCGGGATGCCAGCGGAAGAGCTTGCGGCAGTCCGGGTACGGACAGCGGAGCCGTAAGCCGCGTTGTTGCTCCTCGGCCTCGATCTGACGCTGGCAGTGCGGACAGGTGATGAGTGCGACGGGCATAGTATGGCCACGGATAGCCCCGCCGGTACTGCGGGTCGGTTTGCGGGCAAGCGAGCGGTCCCGGCGCAGCTACTCACGATGTGCGAACCCCGCTTCCATTATACAGCCGCCGCTAATTCCGACAAATTCGGCAAAAGTTTCCTGGTTTGTGCTGCCGATACATACTGCAAGACCCATCGCTACCGGGCAAGGTGCTGGCGCCACTTTGCCTGAGCGAATGCCTTTCCGCCTGCAAAAACGCAATCGCTCCGGAGATATCATGACCGCGACCCATACTGGACTTATGGCTTTGCTCAACCCAGGTCTGGCGGAGAAGTAGTGATGGCCATAATCAGGGTTATCTGGCGCCAGGCTCGACCGGAGAATGGTACGGCGTCGGTGCTTCCTGTTCCGGAGCGGGGGCAACTATTTCCGTTCCGAAGCATCGCTCACCGCTACCGGACTCCCTCGCCTCTGGCGCAGACAGGCAGGGGCTGGCAAATCTCGGTCTGGTCCATTGTGTTGATGGCTGTGGTGAGTGTCGGGATAGCGGCCAGGGTCGGGGCTGCTGAACCGCCCAGGGAACCGGTGGTGCGACCGGTGCGCGAGGCGTTGGTACAAACGCCGGTACCGTTACTCAAGCCGGACAATCCCGGGACACCGCCTTCATCCACGGCAACGCCTGCGGCGTCCCCTGCCGGGAATGCTCCGGCCGCACCCTCTGGCGAGGCTCCCAATCAGGGCCAGCGACCCCGTAGCGTTGAGGAACCGCGGCCTTTGAAACCGTTTGCCGAAGGGCAGGTGCGTACACCTCTTCTGGGCGTTCGCAGTCCGGTAGGCAGCACACCACGACCTACTGCCGAACAAATCCGCGAGGCCGCCCAATACGTTGACCCCAACATCGTGGATCCTGCTTTCACCCTGGAAGTGGTGGTCGGCAGGCCCCGCTTGCTGATCCTCAAGCAAACGCCGACGCGGGTGCAGATCGCCGATGACCGTATCGCCAATTACAACCTCCTCAGTGAACGCGAGCTGTCGCTTTTGGGTTTGCAGGTGGGCACCACGGTGCTCAACCTCTGGTTCCCTGATCTGCAGGATAAGGCCAAGCAAAAAATCATCAGTTACCTGGTGAACGTTCTGCCCGACCCGGAATACAAGCTGCGTCTGGAGCAGGCGATGCAAGCGTTGCAGGAGGAGATCAATCGCACCTTTCCGGACAGCGTGGTCAGTTTGCGGCTGGTGGGCGACAAGGTAGTGGTGATGGGGCAGGCTAAGGATATTTACGAAGCGCGGATGATCCTGGACCTGGTTCGCTCGAACGTGCCCCGTACCTACCAAACGGTGCTGCCGGCCAGCCTGAATATCAACCTGGATTTGACCAATCTCGGTTTCGACAATCTGCCCCGCAATTATCTCGGCCAGTTTCTCACTCCGGGTTATCCGGAAATCGTGGACGCCCTGCGTGTGCCAGGGGAACAGCAGGTGTTGTTGAAGGTGGTAGTGGCGGAAATTAATCGCTCGGCTGCTCGCAGTATCGGTGTCAACTGGCGGATCACCAATAACAACAACATCACCCTGTTTTCCCAGACGACCAACAGCCAGAATTTGCTGGCCAACATGACAGCGGCCTTCGATACCGGACAGATCACCGCCAGCATCGAAGCCCTGCGAACGTTGAATTATGCCCGGACACTGGCCGAACCCGTCGCCACGGTCATGAACGGGAACACGGCGGTTTTGCTGGTGGGCGGACAGTTTCCCGTGCCGGTGGTGACCGGACTGGCCGCACCCGGATTGCAAGGGGTTTCCTTTGTGCCGCACGGCGTGCTGCTGTTCTTCACGCCGTACATTCTGGATCGGGACAAAATTCGCCTGACCGTGTGGGCCGACGTCAGCGAGGTCGATCCCGGACTGGGGGCCACTTTCGCTGGTACCACCCAGGTGCCCGGTTTGACCAGCCGTACCATTTCCACCACCGTCGAGCTGCGGGAAGGTCAGACGTTAGCTATTGGCGGACTGATTTCCAATAAGCTGAGTGCCAACGGCAACCGCGTCCCGTATTTCGGAGAAGTGCCGTTCCTCGGTCGGCTGCTGGCTCACGATCGCATCACCCAGTTCGAGCAGGAACTGGTTATCCTTGTCACGCCGGAGCTGGTACACCCCCTGGAACCCAACGAAGTGCCGGCTCTGCCAGGCTCCGATGTGTTTGAGCCGGGTGATCTGGAATTCTTCATCTATGGCCGGCTCGAAAGCCGACGCAGCTACGACTTTCGCAGCAGCGTCATGACCGACCTGCATCGCATGAAGCGCTATCGGGAATGTTCGCAGATTTTCATCCTGGGCCCGCATGGCCATTCCGACAACCGTCCATGAGCCTGGCCAGCGATAGCGAAGGCTCCAGGGCTAATCGGCCCAGCAGGATATTCCGTAATCAGCGGGGCATAAAAACGGTAGCGGCAAACACGAATGGGAGTACCTGTCCATGAGCATACGGTTTTTCCAACACAGGCCGGCTGCGATACTGTTGGTATTGCTGACGGTGCTGTTCACCAGCTGCTCCATGTGTGGGCCGACTTGCGGCCCGATTTGTGCTCCGACTTGCGGTCCCGCTTGCGGACCGGTTCCGGTATTGTCCAGCGGGAATCTGGCCGTGGACAATTGCTCCAGCATTCCTCCCGGAGCGATCCCCGCACCGGTCGGAACGTATTTGCATAAGTTCATAGACCTGCAGGCAGCAAAAGCCGAGGCGGATGATTTCGTGATTTACAACTACGAGTGGTATCTCGGTGGCCGCGATCTCGGCCCCTTCGGTCGCTATCACCTCAACGAGATTGCTCGCCGGTTGCCCAGTGTACCATTCCCGGTGGTGGTCGAGCCGTCGCTCGACCTGGAACTGAACGAAGCACGGCGACAGGTGATCGTGGATTACCTGGCTCTGTACGGCGTGCCCAACCCGCAGGATCGTGTCATCCTTGCGTTCCCGCAAGCCGGTGGACTCTATGGCGAGGAAGCGGTGATCATGAGCTATCGCTTTTACTCCACCGCATACGGATACGGTGGTTTCGGGCTGTTCGGCGGGGGATTGGGCTTCGGTCTGGGTGGATTTGGTGGCCTGGGACGATTTGGACTGTTCGGCGGACTGGGAACACGGGGCCGATTCCTGGGCGGTATCGTGGGTGGACTTCCGCCTTTCTGACCGCTCCTGCTAGATTGGGCTTGCCTGCGACCGGGTTTGTTGGTTTATCCCTCCTGCCCGTGTGCAAGCGTGAGCACTGGGGCTGAGCCAAGGGGCGAATCGGTGGGAAACCCATGAGAAGGTTGCGGCTGATCGGGGTGCTGGCCACGGCAGGGATGGTGGCGAGCGGCTGTGCTCACGGGCCGGCCCAACTCCTTCCTTCCCCGCCGTTGCTTCGCGGAGAAGCGCCGCGACTCGACGACCAGGAGCAGGCTGCCCAGGCTTTGCCCACCGATGAAACGGTGCGGTTGCTGGTTGTGCACGGCGATAAGCTGGTCGAAAACGGGCGGGAATCGTTAGCGGTTGCCCAGTACGAGAAAGCGCGAGCTTTGCGGCCGAATTATCCTGGCCTGGCCCATAAACTGGCCGTGCTCTATGACCGTCTGGCTCAGGATCAAAAAGCCGCTGCCGAATATCGCCGGGCCCTCGACCAGCAGCCTCACGACCCGTCCCTGCTCAACGATTTCGGTTATTTCCATTACCAGCGGGGCCGATATGCCGAGGCCGAGAAATACTTTCGCCAGGCCCTGGAAATTTGTGAACGGGGTGGCAAACACTGGTCGCTTCCCTGGAAAGCTGTCCCCGAGCCGGCTCAGGAAAACCTGCGTGACCGTGTGTGCGTCAACCTGGGGCTAGCGCTGGCGCAGCAACAGCGGTATCAGGAAGCCCTCGCCACCTTCGCGAAAGTGTTGACGCCAGCCCAGGCGCATTACAATCTGGCGGTGGTCATGCTGCAACAAGCCGGGCACCTGCCTCCCGATCGCCAGGCTGATCAGACGCGCTTGCAACAACAGGCACGCTCTCATTTACAGCAAGCCCTGCGACTGGACGGTTCATTACGGCAAGCCCATGCTTTGCTGAATGAACTGGAAAATCCGCAACCGCGCACTCCGCCCGCTCCGCCGACCATGCCCGGGCCGAAAGGGCAGAACCGTTCTCGCAACGGCGACTCGCCCGCATCACAGCCAGGCAAGCCAACCGCCTCCCGCGATCAGCCAAGCACGACGCCGAACAGCAATTCCCAGTTTCTTACTCCGCCTGTCCCCGTTCTCCACCCGCCGACAGTAACCGGGAGCGTCCCGCCGCCGGATAGTCCGTCCGAGAAATCGTCTCCGACCGCTTCGCCTTCTGAGGCGAGCTCGATTTCCCCGATTGCACCAGCGACGGCTCCCGCAACGGTCGAGCCGCCGATTTTTGTCCATGCGTCAGCAGACGGGTTGCCGACCGTACCGGCTTCGCCATCTGTTCCAACTAATTCCGCCCTCCGGGGATCGCCGCCGCTCACTCCCACATCCGCAACTAACCCGACGAATAGCGATAAGCCAGCTTCCCACGTCCGCATCACCCAGATACCTTCCGACCAAACGAACTTCGCCACTCCGGCAGACGACCAGCCACTGCCATCACCGCGGAAAAAGCCGTTACGCCCCGCACTTCGCGGCGACGAAAACGACTGACATCTGTACGACCGGGCTGACCGTGGTCAGGTTTCGCCCCCCACTTCGCGGCGACGAAAACGACTGACATCTGTACGACCGAGCTGACCGTGATCGGGTTTCGCAGCTGGCACAGCTTTCCTTGCACTGCATGAGACTCAGCGACCGGGCTGGCCGTGATCGGGTTTCGCCCTCCACTTCGCGGCGATGATAACCGATCCCGCCAATGCGAAAACGCACAGCGTCACGCTATGCCGGACGTTATCATCCAGCGCCGCCGACGTCACGATCGAGAGCGGCGGGCGTGAGCCCGCCGTGGGTGTGGAAACGCTTTTGCACAGACACGAGCGCGATTGTCCGCAAGACCGCCGACGGTGTGTGTGCGTGTGTGTGGATGACCGTTGCATCCGCGCGCAGCGGCACCACGGGGGGCTTACGCCCCCCGCTCTTGCGTTGCGATGCGAACGTTTGCCGGCGGAAAAACGATTTTAGCGATGCACAAACGCACATTCGCCAGGAGCGGCGGACGTCAGCCCGCCGTGGGTGTACAAACCGCGTTTGCAACGGCAATGCGCGGGATTTCCGTAAGCAGGTTCGCATGCCGAGAACACACCACGGGGGGCTAACGCCCCCCGCTCTTGTGTCTCGTGTACCGCAGATCGGTTGCCGGCGCATGTGGACATCAATCCGTGGCTCGTTTCGTTTCCCACGGGGGGCTTACGCCCCCCGCTCTTGTATTGCGGTGCGAATGTCTGCCGGCGAAAAAAAGATTTTTCCGATGCACCCACGCCATTCGCGGTGCACACACGCACGTGGACAGGAGCGGCGGGCGTTAGCCCGCCGTGGATCGGTGAACCGAACGCTGTACCGCGAAAATCGAACATTGTCCAGCGGTTAGCGAACCCACAACCAGGAGCGGCGGGGGTCAGCCCGCCGTGGGTGTGGAAACACGTTTGCGCAGACACGAGCGCGATTGTCCGCAAGACCGCCGACGGTGTGTGTGCGTGTGTGTGGATGACCGTTGCATCCGCGTTAATAGGTACCACGGGGGGCTGACGCCCCCCGCTCTCGTGTACCGCAGACCGCTGGCCGGCGCACGTGGACATCATCCGCGGCTCGTTTCGTTTCCCACGGGGGGCTTACGCCCCCCGCTCTTGTGCACCGTGTACCGCAGATCGGTTGCCGGCGCAGGTGGACATCAATCCGCGGCTCGTTTCGTTATCCACGGGGAGCTGACGCCCCCCGCTCTTGCCATGCGGTGCGAATGTCTGCCGGCGGAAAAACGATTTTAGCGATGCACAAACGCACACCGAAAAAGAGCGGCGGGCGTGAGCCCGCCGTGGGTTTACAAACCGCATCTGCAACGGCAATGCGCCGGATTTCCGTAAGCAGGTTCGCATTCCGAGAACACACCACGGGGGGCTGACGCCCCCGCTCTTGCGTACCGTGTACCGCAGATCAGTTGCCGGCGCTGGTGGGCGTCACTGGGCGGCTGGACAGGTTCACAGCGTGGCCAGGAGGGCCTTCCAGCGTTTCCAGGCATCTTCGCGGGCTTTGCGGTCGGCTTCTGGCCCTTTCGGATCATCTCCCTGGCGCATGAAACCGTGGCCCGCTCCAGGATAAATCACCGCCTCAAATTTCTTGCCGAGTTGCTGCATGAGCGTTTTGGTATTGTCGAGGGTGGTGTTGATGCGAGCGTCGCGTTCGGCATAAAAACCGTACACCGGGCAGTTGATCTTGCTCAGTTGGTCGCGGGTATGCGGAAAAGCACCATAAAAGACGAAGGCCGCGCTGAGATCGGCCCGTTCGCAGGCAAACCGGAAACACTGTCCACCTCCCCAGCAAAAGCCGCACACCGCCAGCTTGCCGTTGCAGGCAGGGAGTTTCTTGGCGTAGTCGGCGACGGCGTGGAGATCGGCGAGGATTTGCCCGGCGTCGAGTTTGTAAAGAACCTTGGTGGCTTCGTCGGCGCTCTTGAAATCGCTGGTTCGACCTCCGCCGGGACCATGCCCGGACAGCAAATCGGGAGCGATCCCGATATAGCCCGCTTCTGCCAGTTCGTCGCAGACCAGTCGCACCCAGTCGGTCAGTCCGCGATTTTCGTGGATGACCAGAACGGCCGGCGTTTTTTCTTTCTTCTCCGGATACACGACGAAACAATGGATGGTGCGACCGTCGCGTTTGACTTCGACCCACTCGTGATGGCGGCGGGACTGTTCCAGCCGCTGGCGGGCAAATTCCTGAGCAAAAAGGGTTTGTCCCAGCAGCGCCAGGGCGAGAGCCAGACCGAACCTGTACGTCGGATACCGCATGGCAGCGTCCTCCTGTGAGTCCAAGGGCGGCGACAGCGGTGATTATAGCCAGGGCCTTTCGGAGCGTCCGCAATTAGTTCGCCAGGCGGAAGTTCGTGGCTTGCTGACCAGGCGAATTTACCCAGCGTGGTTCAGCGAAGCGGTCAGCGGGCGTGGCTGGCAACTTGGCCACAGGGATGACCCGCATTCCTGTCGAAGCACGCGCCAACCGTTTGCCGGAAAACACGGTTGGTCTTGAAAGGTTGCAGCCAGCACTGCTAAAAACGGACAGTCACCGATGGGGCTGAAATTTTGCCGCTGACGAATTCGCCCAGGAGCGGGCTTGGCGATCCCGGCGCGGGTATCGGTCAGCGACTGGCGTATCCTCCGCGAGCCTCGGATGGGAACAAAGCATGAAGCTGCGGCATCCGCTGCTGATCCGGCTGATGGCATCTCTGGCGGCACCCTTGCTGCGCAGCTGGGTGGGAACGGTGACGTATCGCTTCTCGCCGGAATGTCGCTGGGTGCATCCGGAGAGCGAACATGTGACCGGCCGATTTATCTACGCGATCTGGCATGAGGCGTTGCTGGTGCCGGCGGGGGTAAAAAGTCCCCGGCCAGTGGTCGCTCTGATTAGCCGTCATGCGGACGGGGAACTCATCGCCCAGGTGTGTCGCTGGTTCGGAGTGCGAGCGGTGCGGGGTTCGTCGCGGCGGGGCGGAGCGGCAGCCCTGCGGGAATTGATTGAGGAGCATGCCCGCAGTCACATTCTGGTAACGCCCGATGGGCCGCGGGGACCGCGTCGCTGTGTCCAGCCGGGAGCGGTTTATCTCGCCTCCTGCACCGGCCTGCCCATCGTGCCGGTGGGTGTCGGTTTCTCACGGGCCTGGCGTGCTCCCAGCTGGGATCGCTTGGCCTTACCCTGGCCGGGCAGCACGGTTTACGTGGTGGTACATCCTCCCGTGAGCGTGCCGGGCCAGCTCAATCGCGAGGGATTGACACCGTATTGTCAACAGTTGCAGCAGGCAATGGACCAGGCGACCTTGCGAGCCGAACGGTGGGCACAGACCGGTCGGTTACCAGCGTGGGGCGAGTGCATCGCTGCCCAGCACTCTTCACCTGTCTCACCTGCGCAGGCAGCGTAGGATCGAGGAAGCGGTGGCCCAGTCGGCTGGCGGTTAGCGTGGCTGTCGGCGAGTGATGTAATCCTTGACCCGCTGCTCGAAGTCCGCGCTCCGCAGACCCATGGTGCGAGCTTCCTGCACCGCTTGATCCCAGCTGACTTTTTCGTCGAGCACGCGGTAAGCCAGCCACACGGCAGCCGCACGATTGGCGGAACCGCAATGCACCAGAACCGGCCGATTTTTCGGATTTCGTAAAACCTCGCGGGCTTTGTCCAGAAGGGCATCGGTTAACTCTTCCGCCTTCTGGAAAGGCAGGTGAACATAAGCGATGCCCTGGGCTTCCACCACGGCACGTTCATCGAAGGAAATTTCGTCTGCTTTGCGGAAGTTGAGAATGGTCTTGATACCGAGCTTTTTCAGCTCGGCAAAATCCTCTTTTCCCGGTTGGCCGCCTACATAAATGTCGGCAAGGCGGGAGAGCTTCTGGATAGTGCCACACCGGACGGTCTCCGGTTGTGCCGGTTTTTGCGCAGCCACCTGCGCCATGGTCAGACCGGCAGCCAAAAGTAATGCCAAGCAGTTCGGCATGCAGACTCGTTTCATGGGTAGCCTCCGGTTCGGGAAAAGTAGTCGAATCGGCGGCGTGCCTGTTCGAGGGCCCGCCGAATGAAAATGTATTCGCCGACGTTGGCGGGTGTGAGCAGACCGACGATCTGGCCCTGGACCACCACGGGCACAACCGGGCAGTTATCGTGTTGCATGCGGAGCAGTACGGTTTCGACCATCTCGTAGGGGCTGGCGGTCATACAATCCCGCCGCATCACCTCGGCGACCGAAGCCTGTGGCCCGAGTTCGGCCAGACCGCGAATGATATCGGTACCGGTGAGCACACCCAGGAGCTGGCCATTTTCCACCACGGGAAAATCGTCCTGGTAGCCGGCCAGGATGGCCCGCGCCGCATCGGCCAGGGTATCCTGCGGGGAAAGCGTCTGGAAATTGGTAATCATCGCCGCACTCACAGGGATGCCCCAGAGTGCCGCTTTTTGCCGCGTCATCGCTGCTTCCTGCTCCGCCCCAATCCACACAAACAGGGCAATGAACAAAAGCCACGGATTGAACAGCAGTCCCAGCAGGCCAAACAGCACCGCCATTCCCTGGCCGATTCTGGCAGCGATGTCGGTCGCCCGACTGTAATCCATGTTCATGGCGAGAACGGCCCGCAACACCCGGCCTCCGTCCATTGGAAATGCCGGCAACAGGTTAAACACTACCAGCACCACATTCACCCAGAACAACCAGCGTAGTGTTTGCAGCAGGTCCGAAGCGGTCATGGACTCCGGAGGCTCCAGCAACTTCCCGGCATCTCCCGTTACGGCGGCGAACGCGGCGAAGAACAGCAGAGCCAGTACCACGTTGACTGCCGGCCCGGCCACAGCAACCAGCAATTCCTGCACAGGTTTTTCCGGAATACGTTCCAGCCGTGCCACTCCGCCGATCGGCAAAAGAATAATATCGCGGGTACGAATCCCGAACCGTCGTGCGGTCAGGGCATGCCCGAGTTCGTGCAATACCACGATGCTGAACAGCAGCACCATCAGCATCACGCCCATCAACGCTTCCAGCAAATCGTAGTGGGCCAGATAGTGTATGATGCCAACATACGCCAGCAGGAGCACAAACGTAAAGTGCACGTAAATGTCAATGCCGAACAAGCGGGCAATTCGCCAGGACCAGCCCATAGTTGTTCGCTCCCCAAAAGGCAGATGGTGTCAGCTGTGGATGCTGGAAGAATCGGGATTGCTGTTACGCTGCGGGCAGGCGACAAGATGGCGGTTTTCAGGGCCAGTTGCCCAGCCAGCGCAGGATAGCGGCCGCGAAATAGGTCGCCTGCGGCGTAGCCGATTCTCCTGGCCGCAGAGCGTAGCCACCATTTTCGCTGCGGCAGGAGGCAACAAACCTGGCGACCGAATCAAGATTTGGCTTGCGTTTGAGCATATACAACGCTCGCATGACCCGATAGGTGGTTTCCAGGTCGGAGGGCTGGTCTGCCCGACCCCAGCCACCGTCCTGGCGTTGACCAGCAAGGATCGCCCGCGCCACCGTATCAGCATTGTCCAGGGGCAGGCCGAGCCGTAACAGACACGCTGCCACGCTCCCGCTGTCGCGAGCCACTTCCTGACCTTTACCGAAAGTGCCCTCGGCGTTGCGCAGGCTCAAAATTTCCTGCCGCCAGCGCTCCAGGGTTTTTTCGCGTGGGCGAACCTGCATCGCTTCGAATGCCGCCGCGGCGATGCGGATGTCTTCAAAGTTCCGGGCCTGGCTTTCGAGATACTCAAGGGCACGATTCAGGCGAGTTTTGTCGGCATCGCCCAGTTCCACCAGTGCCAGCACTGCCAGGGCCGTGGTGCGCACCTGCGAAACTTCGCCCGGTCGGGCAGCGAATCCGCCATCGGCATTCTGGCAACTGAGCAGATACTTGCGGCACGATTCCGTATTGGGCACCTTGCCGCCAAAATAGACGATCGCCCGCACCACTGCGGAAGTCGTCGGCAGATCGCTTTTGCCCGACGGAGCACTGCTGGCGAAACTGCCATCCGGTTGCTGCAGCGAGTACAGATACGCCAGCGTCTGCCGTTTTTGTGCTTCGGTCGGCAGTTGCCCCGGCAAGGCCGAGAGCGACACCAGAGCCAGGCACAGTGCCGCCATGCTCATCCAGCAAGGCCGTCCAGTCATCACCGTTGTGCTCCTTTGGCTGGGGCAGCGGTTTTATCCGCCGTAAGTAGCTGCCGATAATCGAATGGACATGGTGATGCGATTTTCCATCGCGTCGGGCCTGAATCGAGCGGACGCTCGCTATTACCACGTGGTACCGGCTCGGAAAAAAGGCAGACCCGCTCAGAAAGGGCAACCGCCACTATCAGCGAGCCAGTGTGTCCAGAGCCAGTTGCACCAGAGCGTTAGTATCGGTTTCGCTGGGCGATTCGGCAATGATGCGGACGATCGGTTCCGTGTTGCTCGGTCGCACATGCAGCCATCGGTCTGCCCAGCGGAA
>VAPR01000692.1_pt1 | contig 20118 bp, 24 predicted proteins | sample 3380701 | NCBI WGS metagenome assembly VAPR01 (sample SAMN11536904, study PRJNA540576) | hot springs metagenome | isolation source: hot spring wet sediment | place: Spain: Lobios | collected 2014-01 | reverse complement strand
TCATGAACAGGCTCGCACACGCCGTCGGACACGGCCTCACGGTGGCGAAGCCCTATGGAGACTTCGCCCTCCCATCCGGGGACCGCTTCGCGGGAATATTCGGCAGAGACATATCGGCGAGAGGCCCCGGCTTCACCATCAGAAAATTCGCCATAATGCCCTGGAGCCTACCACATATGGTCAAGAGCAGGATGCTGACCCCGCTCATGGCCGCTTACCTATGGTTCGCCCTCGAGCAGAAAGCCATAGTCGGGCTGGCGGGACCCACGGGAAGCGGTAAAACAAGCCTCTTCAACGCGATTCTATCATGCCTCCACCCCAACAGCATGTTCTACACGATAGAGGACACCTACGAGCTTTACCTCCCCTTCCGCGGCTGGAGAGCCACCACAGTGAAGCGCCCCAGCATGATAACCGTGAAGGAGACACAGGTTACCGAGGCCGAGCTAATCAAAATGGCTCTTAGAATGAGGCCCGACTACATAGTCGTCGGAGAGGTTAGAACAGAGGACGCGATATATCATCTTTTGAACGCCGCCTTCACGGGACATGGCGGAGGATTCACCTTCCACGCAGACTCGGCCTCAGCCTTCTTCAGCAGGCTCGCGATAATGCTGCGGAAAGCAGAGCTCAGCGAAAGCCTCCTCTCCTTCTTCTGGGGCTGCGGCATAATGTCCTACCATGACACGCCCATGGGCAGGCTTAGACGCATGACCGAGGTAGCTGAGATAGTCCCAGACCCGTCCAACGTCATGGGCTTCAGAATACAGAACGTCTTCAACTGGAGACAGGAAACAGACGTCTTCGAGCCCGACACAGCCGACGAACTATTCAAACGAAGCATGAAGCTAAACATGCTCGTAGACAGGATGGGGGCCTCGAGAGAAAAAATACTCGCAGACATAGAGAGAAAAACAGCCGTAATAATCGAGGGCATCGAAAAAGGCATCACAGACGCGTTAGAGTACCACGAGTACCTCAAGAAAAGATACTATGTAACCGACGGTGAACAATGATGCAGAGCGAGACAGCCCTCGTCCTGCTGCCGGCGGCGGCCGCCGGAGTGTTCGCACCAATGGCGGTCTTCACAGGCAGCCCCCTATTCCTCGTGGGAGCCGTATCTGCTCCAGCGGCGGCTTTAGCCGGCTCCAGGCTGGGAAAAACCGCCTCCGGAAAATTCGAGGGATACGCTCTCAAAGCGGCTAGAGCAGGGATGAAGAGGCAATCGTCCTACGAGCTGGCTGAGAAGATTTCATCCATGTTCGGAGCCTCTATCGCCGCCGTGGCGGCCGTGTTAGCTGTCGTCATCCTCTCCCTGTTGACAGACTCTTTCACCCCGTTTCTTCTACTGGGGCTGGGGCCCGCGGCCGCACCCATGCTAGCAACATTTTTCTCAGCCTCTAACGCGGCGTCGTCCAGGAAAACCACGTTATCCATAGAGTACCCGTTCTTCATGGTTTTCAGCAGCATAGTAGCATACACCGGAGGCACCATCTACATGGCTCTACAGCACGCCAAGAAAGCCGTCGACGTGTTCAGACAAATAAGCCGAGAAGCCGGGGAGGTGGAGAGAAAAGCTATACTGGCCGGCGTAGGCGTGGTCAAGGGCATAGAAGCACATGCAGAGACAATACCCCATGAAGAGTTCAGCAGAGCCCTGCTCACCACGACAAGCGTCTGGAGAACAGGTGGAAACCTAGTGGCCACGCTCGAAGACCTGGCAGCCGAGTCGCTTAGATACCTCGCCGAGAAATTCGAGCGATTCACATCCTCGATAGCCGCCTACGTCGAGATATTCTTCACAGCCCTTGTACTCCTGCCTCTGGGAATGAGTCTGACAGTGATAGTCGGCGGAGAAACAACACAGGGAATGGCCATCCTCAACCTCTTCCTCATACCTTTCCTAGGGCTGGTGCTGCTATTGGCTGTGAGAAACGCCATGCCCAAGATACCTAACCGGCTCAGCCTCGATGCGGCGACCCTGTTGAAGGCCGCGGCCTTCATAGCGGCTGCGGCATCTGCCGCCGCCGTGACACAGCTGGCAGGTATCCCGGTCCCGTACCCGGTTCTAGCAGCAGCGGGCATAGGAGCGGCCTCGCTAGCCGTCTACTACTCTATGAGGCATCAGGTGGGGGAGGTGGACGACACGGAGAAGGAGCTGAAACGGTTTCTGAGAATAGTTGTGGAGGAGAGGAAGACGGGTAAAACCATGTACCACAGCCTCAAAAACGCCTCGGCGCAGAGCTACCGCAGACACTTCAAAGCATTTGTCAAAACTTTCTCGACGAGGCTGACCATGGGACTCGGAATATACTATGCAGCCTCCTCGGCCAGGAGCTGGCTCGCCAAAGTAATCTTCTGGCTGGTCGATATGGTGGATAGGCTGGGCGGAGCCAGCCCAGAGCTATTGGAGAAGGTAATCACTCTGCTCACACAGTACAGCTCATCCAGAGAGAGCCAGAGGGGTCGGACAAGGCTGTTCCTCTACCTGACATACGCCACACCCTTCATAGTAGGCATGATGTTCGCCATGGTTCATCCACTGGTGGCGGGAACAGCCTTTGGAGGCGCTAACATAGACCTTCCAGAGGCTCCTCAGGGAGGGCCCACGTTCAGACCTAGCAAGGAGCTTGCAGCCCAGATGGTTGACACAGGCTTCCTGATGATGATAATAGCCTCCTCCACGATGGCGTTGACCATAAGCTACGCCATGGACTCCCATCCATTCGGCCTCCACCGCGTCGCCATAACAGCGCTACTGTTCATCCCAGCCTACTACACGGTGCCGCTGATGTCCGAGCTCGTGAGAGCCACGCTCTTCCCCCAGCAGGTGTGACGCCTTGAGAACCCTCCTGTTTCTGGCGGCGGCTCTGCTGGCGCTGGCGCTCTTCGCCACACCCTCCCACGGGCAGGAGACCTACACCGTAAACATATCAGGGGAGCCGGCTGACTGCGTACTATCTATCACCGGCGCCGGAAAATATCCGGCTGGCGCCCTCGTCAAAATAGAGGCTAGGCCGACCACAAACTGCCGCTTCATAGGATGGGAGATAGTCAAGGGCCTCGGATTCTCATACACCTCCTCTAACCCGCTTTTCTTCTACGTGGCCAGCGACTTCGAAGCAAAAGCGGTTTTCGAAAGACTATACACGGGACCCGGCGGAGAAGTGATAGAAAGAGCCGTCATAAACCCAATCCTCAACATATCTCTCCCATCGGAGCTCAGGCCCCAGCCGATGATAGCCAAGGTCGGCGAAAAAATCAGATACGTGTTCCAGCCTGAGATACTGATACAGGACAGGAAATACGTCTACCTCTACGCGGAAGCACTCGGCAACATATACACCTCTCAGGAAGTGGTTCTCCAGGCTCAACCAGGTGAAACCAACGTAACCGCATTCTACTACACCTACGTCAAGTTCCTCGACGAATACTATCCCCTCAACCAGTTCACAACGGTCAAGGCTGAGCCGGTCAAAGTAAACGACAACGAGAGAAAAATACCCGCATACTACACCGTGGCCGGTAAACAGTTTCCAATAAACCAGCCTATACCCGTCCAGCTAGTGAACCTGGCTCAGGTAAGCTACGTGACACAGTACAGGTTCACCGTCATAGCCGAAGGAGCTGAAACAACGCTTACAATAAACGGTCAAGAGATACCGGTCAACGGAGTCTACCAGTTCTGGGCTGACGCGGGCTCAACCGTGTCCGTAGCCTGCAGGACCCATCTCGTCAAACACTTTCTCAAAAGCGTCGACAGCCACGGCATACAGTTGTCGAGCAACTGCCTAGGAGCCGGCGTAGTCAACGGCCCAGCCGTTATCCTCCTAACCTACAGACCGATACCCAACGCCGACTTCCAGGACATCCCATACATCGGGGGCCTGGTCTACTCGGTCGCCGAGATAGGCAGGCAGGTAACGGGTCTTGAAGGCTATCCAAGCCTCATCATGGGATTGACCATTGCCCTGGCACCGCCGGCGGCGGTGGCGGCCGCAGCGGCGTCCGCTAGAAAAGCCTCGGCCGCGGTGAGGGGCGGGAGAGGGGGTGGACGAGGCGGAGGAGACGAGGCTCTTCAGCCACTACTCCTCCTAGCGTCTCCCAAAGAACAGGAAGAAACATTCGATGAAGCGGTCAAAGCATCGGGCAGAGTCATCCTCCCCGAGACGCTGAGAAACATGTTCGCCCAGCTCCCGAAAAATGAGGAGACCAGAGCCCGGGAAGCCTGGGAAAACACGTTGGACAAATTTTCAGCAGAGGCGGAGGAGGCTGTCGACAATGTTTTGAACGGCGGGAAAGCGTTTATCCAGCCCTACCAGCTCAGCCTAGTATACTGGGACGAGGAAAGATTCGAAGAATTCAAGGAAGCGGTCGCGGAGAAAAGGGCTAGGATAGGGGAAGACAAAGGCTTCATGGGAATGGATCGCTACGGCCTGAAAATAGTCGAAGCAATAGAGAACGGATACGCCGCAATCGTGGTTAAGACATGGGACACGCATCTCGGAGCCGCCCTAGCCGCCGAAGCCTGCGCGAGGACGGGGCGAAAACATCGGAGGCTAGAGCCGCCCTATGGACACAAGCCTAAACAAGTCGCTGAAGAGGTTAGGAAAAAAGCCGGGGCAGCGGATGCAGTTATCTTCGTAAACCCCGACCCCGAGTCCGAGAAAGCAATCATCCAAGCAGTCCTACACACCAAGAAGACACATATCATAGTCTCCGAAAACACATCCCTCAAACCCACCCTCGAAATACCTGAGCTAGATGACGAAGAATACATACCGGTCGCCATCGCGTTGGCCGCCGGAGAAAAAATACTGCCCCGGCTAACGCTGCGCAACATCGAGCACATGGCGAAACTCGCCGCATTAGACGGCTACAGAGCACTGGAAAAAGCGGTAACATATCTCAGAGAACAGCTTGAAGAAGAGGAGGCCGACCCCGAGCAGGTCCTCAACCAGTTCTTCGTAGCCGAGATACGTAGAGTCTTCACACCAGCCGAGATAGAGCTTCTTACACAGACCCAGCTGGTCGAGCAGCTCCGAACCGCTTACATAGCCCTGGTACGGCAGGTCAACCCCGGGGCAGACCCGGTCCAGCAGTGGAAACGTTTCCACATACGTTTGAAGAGGCTGGGGATGGTTGTCGAAGAATAGCCTCCTACTCATATTCTTGACGCTGTCGCTGCTGGCCCCCGTCGCCGCCCAGCAGCAGGACATCGTCAAGGTCACGGTCAACGCCGACCCCCTAGACTGCGTGCTGAGAGTATCCGTCTTCAGCGAAACAAGGATGCAGCCCGTCAAGATGAGCTTCGACGGGAGAAAATGGGTTAGCGAGCCCCTGAACAGGGGGGAGGTGGTCACAGTATCCTTCGAGCCAGCGGAAGACTGCCGAGACACCGTGATAATCAACGACGTGACGCTCGAAAGATTCTATGGAACGAGGGCGTCGCAGATACTGACATATGACGCATCCTACACGATAAGGTCTAGGAAAATCCCGACATATTTCGTAACCGTGGAGGCCACGCCCCCAGAGTGCCTTGTAACCGTTTCATCCTCCAAGCCCGTCAAAAAAGAGGGCGGCATCTACGTCATAGGCCCCGTAAAAGCCGAGGAAGCCGTCAACATAAACCCCGTAATCGGCAACGGATGCGCCTTCAAGGAGTGGGCCGGAGACCCCTACGCCGCCGCGTCGCCTAAACCAGGTATAACGCTTAAACCAGCCGCCAACACATCCCTCACACTCATCCTAACTAAACCATCCCCCTCCGCCGACACGACGACAACAGCCGGGCGGGACACGGGAGCCGCAACCACACCACTGGACACTCTTCTGGAAAGGCTTCAACAATATCTGCCGGCCGCCATAGGGGCGGTAGCCTTCTCCACAGGAGGATACATGGCATACAAAACATTGTCAACAGCTCGGGAGAGGAGGCGGAGGGAGGAAGACTTCCAGAGGCGGCTCGCAGTGGCGAAGACCGCCCTAAGCCAGTCCGGCAAAAGCCTCATCCTGAAACGTGGATGGCTCTGGCTCGAGGTAGACCCTGTGGAAGAGGTCCTACACGGAACAGACATAGACCGTGTGACGACGGCATACCTTATGCTGGCCTCGGTCATACCCGTCTCGCCGAAGATGAGGAAACGGCTATACCACGAAACCGTCAACGAATACAACGCCGCAACAGGCTCAACCATAACAGGATACGCTCCCCACGCCGCGCTCGCGTCAGCCGGCGAAACCCTCATCAAACTATCGGTGCAACTGGCGCTGGAGGACGCTGACGCGGTCGAGCAGATAAGGAAAGAGATTACACGGAGGGGCGGAGACCCGTGGACGATTCCAAAACACCTCATAGGATTGGACACGGTGGTCTACGAGGCCCGCGGCATCTCCATCTTCGACCTAGGGTTCAGGCTCGAGAGCGAGAAACAGCCCCGGGAGGAGGCTGTGGTAAAAACCCTGAAATGCCCATCCTGTGGAACAACCGTATTCGAGAGCTTCAGATACTGCGTCTCATGCGGAGAGAGTCTGCATGAAAAAACACCAGAACCCCAGCCACAGCGTGCCGAGAGCCTCCCGCAAACCATTAAAAACAAACCAACTGAGGCCAAACCAGTTGAGCCCGCTAAACCCCAGAAACAGAAACCCCTACCAAAAGCCGCTGAAACAACACAGACCAAACCAGCAGCGGATGGGCTCGAACAAGCCATCGAAACAAAAGACGTGGCTAGACCCGTCGAAGCAGCCCAGTCATCTATGCTGGTCGAGCGGAAAACCGAGTGGCAGCTTCCCAAATGGCTGGCCGATGAGCTGGACAGCCTAGGAGCCAGCCCGGAACAGGTCATGAAAGCGGCGGAGAAACTAGCATACAGCGACAACCTGGAAAAAGACTGCTACAGGGCAGCCTACGCGATAGCCCGGGAAATGGGCATCACAGACCCCGACGAACTCGACTCATTCGCCGCCAACCTAGCCACGCTCCTCCCCTACGCGGTCCAGGAATACAGGTCATCCCTCGAGATGCTGGGGGAGAAGCCTGAGCAGAAAGCTCCACCCAAACAGGAAACAGTAGCCGTCGAAGAGCCGCCTCAAAAGATAGACGTTTCCCAGCCCCGGGATGAGGAAAAAGAGGAAAACACGTCTCGTCAGCGGATGAAAAGCGCCGAACCCGCTCATCCACGGCCAGAGCCGCAGCAGAGAACGGAGCGGGAAAAGCAATCCGTTGAAACAATCTCTCTAGAGCGGCTCGTAGATGATTGGAGGAGGCCGGGCACCATCTACCTCCTCGACGACACGATGGTGCTGGTGGCGGGGCTGCCGACAGCCATAGTCGCCAGACACTTCGCCGGCAGGGGGCGCGTCTTCGACGTGGAGAAAGCCGTCAGAACAGTCCCCGAAAACCTGCTCGCCAAATACGTGGAGAGAGAACCGTGTCTACTCATCCTCACCCGGGGCAGATACCCCAGAAGAAGAATCAGGACAACAGAGGTCGAGGAAGCGTATAAGCCTCTCAAGCTCTTGAAAGATGTCGCCACCAGAGCAAGCCCCGACAAACTCATTATCCTCACGCATCCACGCATCTACGACCATCTACCGGAGCATGTCAGAAACCGCCTAAACAAAGTGCATGTAACCCTGCCCCTTGACGAGGCCGGGAAAAAGCTGAGGGAAACCCTTGGAGAACACGCGCAGCATCTCGCAGTGGCGCAGGCCCTGATACCTGAGCTGGCTGACAAGCTGGTGGAGGGCTTCGAAGCCCTGAAACAGAGCCTAACCGAATACCTTCCAGAAGAAGACGCGCAGCTAGTGGCTGAGACACTCTACGCCAAAGCATACGGTCAGCCAATCCCCGAACATGTTCCAAAAGCCCTTCCACTATCGTTCGGAATAGTGGAGGACTAGAGCGATGAGGAGCCTGCTCCTCGCCTTCGCGGCGACTTTAGCCATCTCCGCGGCAGCGGCCGAATTCATCGGCCCTCAACGATTCATGGAAGCTGTACTACTGTCTCCGCAGGGGCTTGTCCTACTAGGCAGAATAATGATGGTTTACCAGATAGTTTACCCCGCCACAGGCAACGCGGCCCTATCCACGTTCACGGCAATCGTCTTCAACAACTTGATGGGGCTGTCAGCGGTCTTCGCCGGCCCCATGTTGATACACGCCGCCTACGGAGACAGGGTGAAGAAGCTTGGATGGAGGAGGAAGCTGGGCTGGAGCTTCTACGCAGCCTCTCTAAGATTCATAGCAGCATTCTACGTAGCCATGCTCGCCCTGCCGCTATACGCCGTGGCCGCATTAAAAGGCCCCGCCCTCTTCATGGCGTTCGAAGCAGGATACGTCTTCCTAGCCGCCTACACAGTATACAAAAGCTCGCAGACAAGCTATGAAAACTTCAGAAAAACCTACCGCGAGGCCCTGGCCAGGCAAGCACCGTTAGCGGTACTCCTACTGCTTCTCGCAGCCGCGGTGGAGACCGTTGAAGCCCTATAACGGCATCGGAATATATCCATCAGAATCCGCTGAGAAACAGATGGATGTAGACCGTCTCCTGACAAAATATGTTCTCCAAACATGTAGAGAAGTATACCGCCTTTTCCCAGCTATGGTGAAGGCCTCCGCCGACGACAAACCGGAGCAAATCATCAAGAAAATAGTCGAGTTCTTTACAGGAGCTGGAGCCTCGCCGCAATCCGTCAACATCTTAATCCTACATGTCCTGAGTAAAACTGCTGAGAAGCTGGAGGCCGATGGACACAGCCACCTCATACCATTTCTGCTCAATCTGGGCCGTGGAGAGGTGCCCGAGCCGTGACCGTGGAATCCTTCACCATACCCGTGGTGTATGGGGTGGGTAGCGGCGGCTCAAAGCTTGCAGCCGCGCTGGTCAAAGGAATAGCTCCGGGAGGTAGGAGAATACTTCACACATTGCCGACCAGCGAGCCTGCCTGCATAAGCAGCAGCAGAGCCGACATCGAGAGGCTCAGACCATACGTCGAAAGATACCTGTTCACCATAGGGGATGGAACCGGAAGCGGCATGAACCCCGACAAGGGGAGACGCGACTACCTCGAACACCCCTCGAGGAAGGAGATAATCCAGCTCCCACGTCAGGTGGCTGAGGAAAAACAGATGGAGAGAATAGACCTCATACCCGTCATATTCACCGCCGGCTTCGGCTGCGGAAGCGGCGCAGGCCCCGCCCTGATACAGGACCTTGTAAAACACTATCCGAACTCATGTGTGCTAGGGATATGCACGCTGCCCTTTCCATGGGAGGGTGTCGAAACCTATCGTAGAGCGGTCAAGGCTCTCGAGGAGGCGAGCAAACACGCCCCAGTCATACCAGCCAGCAACGCATACATGTTGGAGGGGCTGGCCAACGTGGACATAGCCAAAGCACTCAACATAGTCAACGAAAAAATGCTCAAGCCAATTTCAACACTTTTCCGAACAATGACGAGTGGAAAATCGATAACAGACTTGGACAGCAGCGACCTAAGGAGGATACTGAAGGGCCCCGTCCTGGTACTACAGTGGACCCTTCCATCACCAGCGGAGATAGCCAACCTCATCCAACACGACTCCAGCTCACTGGTCCAGGTTGCCAAGGGGCGGGGAGACTTGAGCTGCGCCGGATTCGTGGAAGCGGGCAGAGGAGACCTTCTGCCACAATACACCGCCGCGCTTCCCCAGCAGCTCTCAGCCATGTTGGAAGCCCGGGTGAAGGAGATGAAGACCCTTCTCACCAAGAGGCCTGACTCGGAGAAAACACATGTGACGATACTCGTCGGCGGGGTGAAAATCTATACGTAGCAGGGTAGCTACGGTTATAGAGAAAGAGCTCTACACCCTGCTTGACCAGGACACGGTAGCCATGATAATTGCCGGGATACAGGTAGACTATGTCTCCAGCCTCTATAGAAGCATGGTCAACGTAATGGGTAGAGAAGATGCCAGAATTGTTTTGAGAAGGCTGGCCAAAAACCTAGATAAACACTCCCCACACATAGGCGACAGGATAAGGAAAATGATAGGTGAGGCGCCGTGGGCGAAGAGCTTGAAATGAGTTTCTGGAAGCTTACGGAGGAACGTAGACGCCAGCTGGTATGGGACGTGGTTAAACAAAATCTCGGAGCGGTAAGATACGTAACCAAGAAGAAAGCCACCTCGGCAACAATGTATACATCATCAGCCATCTACATCTACGACATATCCATCAAATCACAGCAATATGTTGTAAAAAGCTTCAGAGACTGCCTGCTCTACGAGGTAGGCGACACCGACAGATACACCGTGGTCCACATAACGGTTAGGCCGCCGTTCCTCAAACATGACTTCGACATCTACATGCCTTCTCCCCCAACCGCTGTCAAAGGCCACCGCGACTCCACAACAATAGCCACGGTATCGAAGACACACTACATATCAGATGTCCGCTACGCATGCAACATAGTCCACAGACTAGCACAGTTCATCAAATACAGGGAGGAGATACGGCCGCTCCTAATAACCCCCGAAGAATTCACAAACCATAGTCATAAATCCCTGAACAGCCGCCTCTTCTCCAGGCAATGAAGAAAGCCGACACGGTGGCGCTGGTGCGGCAAAGCGACATAGCCGTCAGACTAGAAATACCTATCAAAATATACCGGATAAGGGAGAAGACGGAGCTGAGGACGAAGAAGACGCTCGACGAAATAGACCCAGAAGCACATGAAAAAGCCTTGGAAGCATTCAGAAAAGGAGACAAACATCTCTTAAGAGAGATAATCTCAAAAGCTGTGAAAAAATGGGTGGAGTCACAGGGAGGCAAACTACTGGCCGCCGTAGAAGTAAACGGAGACCTTGAACTCTACATCAAAGCACCTGAATAATTTCGGTCACCGTATTACCGCACCTAAATCCCCGAAATTTAGGCGAATTACAGAGGCTGTTTGACAATAATTTGTCAACATACGGTAATACCGCTGGATATTTTCGGTCACCAAGTTTTCGAGCCTAAATCCCGGAAATTTCGCCTCTCCACAGACACAGTTTGACAATAATTTGTCAAGCAACCGTCTCATTCATCGGGCCGAGGCTTGAGCGGGGAAGCCTCCTCATGAGGCTGATGGGTAGGTGGCGCTGAAGCTCATGCCCCTCGGCCCACCAGTAGTTTATCGAGTCGGTGAACCATTGCTCCAAGTCGCTTATATACACCTCCGTAGACTCGCCCTCATAAACCACGACAACTTTCTCAGCCCCGAGAGAGGCTACAACGCGTAGAACCCCGTCGCTTATCCCGAAGCTGTTAAACTTCCTGAACAGCTCTGAGCCGGACCTCCTCGTGACATAGAGCCTACCATACCTTGTCACATAGAGGTATCCAACGGTTTTCCCAAGAATCTTGACGGGACGGCCCTGGCCGCTATCAAGTAGACGCATCACGTAGCCGACGTCGAGCTCATCTCCTTGCCGAGGCTCGCCGTAGTCGTCTAACGTGGACACCGTAGGCATGTGGGTTAACCATGGCTATAACCAGATAAGGCCTCATCCCTGGGAGGAATCGTTAATTACCTTTCGACACCGTGTTTAAGCAACATGGGTCTGAGAGAGTATCTGTTGGCGATGTATGCGAGCGAGGCAGCGGCCGTCTTCATCATGATTGTCATGTGGCTTTCGGAGAATGCTTTAACGGTTCTCAAGCTCGGCTTCATAGCCGTAATAGCCGCGGTCATCAGCATATACTTCCACATAGCATACATCTACCTGAGCACCGTCACCCAGCACCATACCTCGCAGAAATCCTCCTCCTCCACAGAGACCTCACAGCGACAGTGACAACAGACGCTATCCCCAACGGTATAGCGGCTACATAAAGCCCAAGGGACTGGGCAGCGGGAGGCATCAGAAACACAACCACGAGGAATGATAACAGGCCCGTGGACATGAAAATCGGCGGAAGAAGCATATCCGCGAAAAACTCCTCCCTAGCCCTTTCCCTCTCCAGCTTCTCCGCATCCATCCCAAAACATCCAGACCAGCGGCATAGATTTAACAGAATAACATCCACCACATGCATAAATCAAGAAAGGCCTCATCCCCATAAATCCATGCCGGACCATGTATAGCGCATGAGGGAGCTGAGATGCGTAAACTGTGACGCAGCACTCGACGGAGGCAACGTCGAAAGCTACCCCCACAGCGGAGGAGTCCCGGTGAACGGTACAAGGCTGTGGATATACATAGTCTGCCCAAGATGCGGATACCAAAACAGCTTCAGAAAACTGGGCCTAAGCCATGAAGAGGCCGCGGAGCTTCTGAGGAATGGGGTATGAGCAGGGAGGATCTCCAGCCCATCACAACGATAACACGCTATAGGACAATACCCCAGCTCATTATAGAGTGGATACTAGGCCTCATAGCCTTCTTCTCAATAGTCTTGGGACTGTTTGGGCTGGGAGCATCATTGAGCACTCTACCATCCATCCTCTTCGGAGCAGCGGTAGCCTATGGGCTGATAAAGCTCAGAGAAAAATGGAGCAGGGTACCCATAACCATATACAGGGGAGGACACATCTCGATAGGGAGAGAGCTTATAACAAGGGAGAGGATAGCCGGGCTGGATATAGAGGGCTACAGAGCCGAGCCCGGGTTAATCATCGGCAGCCAAGTGTTGTCATACGTCAACGTCGTCGAAGCCTCTCTCAGGCTGAGGGATGGGGCAGCACGCCGCCTCAGACTGCTGGAGAAGGATTACAGGACCTTGGCAAGCCTCCTCGGCCAAGAGGATGCAGCAACTGCTGCAGCATCTTGACACCATCCCGTTAAATCCATCAAGGAACCTACCTTACCGGGATGGCTCGGAGATACATGTATGGATACCGGTACTGCGGCAGGTGCGGACGCTACCGCGACACCGTCCTCGACAGGTGCCCGGAATGCGGCGCGCTGATGAGGCATAAACCACGCAACCGGCGCAGAAGACTGGGAGGTGGTAAAAAGCTGGGGGCGCTGGAGAATGTCTGAGCAGAGGATAATCATGAGCGAGAAAGCCGCGGCGCTCTATAATGAGGCTTTACAGGTGTTGAGGAGAGGTGAGCCGGTTCCAGACACCGTTACAGAAGGTTTGAAGACAGAGCTTAACACGTTGAAGGCAGCGCTGTTGCAGAGGGAGAGGCTATTCACCAAGCTGATGTCTTCAAACCAGAAGATAAGGACTAGGCCTGAGGACTTGGGCGGGGTTGTTGCTGAAATCAGGATGAGAGCCGCCGGAGTCAGGCTCCTCGAAGAAATGCTGCTGAAAATAAATGGTCAGATGAGGAGATGTGAAGAGGTTGAGGGGTTGTGAAGCTCTACGTCAGGGTTCTCAAGAATGTGAAAGGCGGATACAAGAAAGTCTACAACAAAACCTTCGACATAAACGAGTACGTAGACTTTCTCGAGATGATGACGAATATTCGTAAAAATCTATGGCTGGTCTACTTATCGAAAAAAGGGAAAAAACTAGTCTATTCAAGGAAACTGTACAAAAAGGCCTCAAGGAATTAAATCACGCGGAAAAACTATCCCAAACGGCTTGATACAGGAGGATGAGGAGGTAAGAACCTATACCGAGCTGGTCAAAAGGCTTGAAGACGGTCTCAGACACTTCATGGACTTAGAGGCCGAGAGGTTCGCAACCTCGGCCAGCATCTTCAACCCGCCACCCAGTATACGGGTTTCTCCAAAGAGGAAGGATTGGAGGGTCGCGGCTGTCGACGGGGGAAGCGGCATCCTATCCTTCGCAGACACCAGCATAGGCTTCGCCACAGCTCTTGCGGTAATCTACAACGGGATAGACTATAGTCGACAGCTTCTACAGCCTAGGCTGCTTGTGCAGGAATATGGAGAGGCTGACGGAGAGTTCAGCGACAGGGTGGACGTCGAGAGGGAGACCATGCTTCTCATGCTCGCCCAGAAAGTTGTGCAGGAGAATGATTTGGACACGCTCATCATAGACGGCCCACTGATACCCAGGCCGAAGTACGTGGGCGAATACATCTACCAGCTAAATTCCCTCATCAGCCTATGCAGGGAGCGGGGCGTTATGGTGGCAGGATTCGTCAAGAGGCCTCAGAGCAGGTATCTATCGGAGCTCGGCTTCACGGACAGGGCCCTGCTGTCAGCCGTTCTCGAAAAGATGGAGGCTGCGCCATGGCCACCCGCCACACCTCCTACCGAGAAGACAGACATCAGGTACACTTACATCAAGCTGCTGAACGAGCCGGAGGCGGGAGTATTCAGGGTAGATTTCCCACCATACGTCGATGACCGAAGAGCCCTAGATGTCCTGGAATATTTTGCATATAGCTCGGACCCTGTCCACGGGCCTCCGGCGCTACTGATGAAAGCCGATGAAGAGGTCAAGGTAAGCAGGAGGCTGGTCACAGAGCTGTACAGGACATGCATAGCAGGGGTTATGTCGAGGGTTCCGCGCAGGCTATGGTCGCCGCTTGTCCCGAGATGGGGTGAAAAGATATGGTAGAGGTTTTTCAAGAGGTTGTCGGGCATGTATTCTCCTCCGAGGGTAGCTACGGCTCGGAAAAAGTGGAGGTGACACTCTTAGCCAACAAGTCCGTGTATAGGGGCGAGTACCTCTGCATCAGGCACCCGACAGAGGATAAGCCGGTCTTCATACAGGTGGAGAACGCTTACCTGAGGAGGCCTAGCGCAAGCTACGAGGAGAAGCTTCTAAGAGACGGCGAAGCGGCTCAGGACCCTGAGAAGATAGTTGGCAAAGCCCTCTGCTGGCAGGTGGGTTACGAGGAATCCGGGCTCGTCAGACCGCTTCTCACACCAATACCGCCTCTCACACCAGTCTATAGACCAAGCCCCGAGGCTTTGTCACGGTTCATAAGCCCGGAAGAGCCAAACATCTCAATCGGAACAATATATCCGACGAATGTTAGGCTGAAGCTGAGTCTCAAGATACTGTTTAGGCAGGGAGCTCTGGTGGTTGGAGGAGTTGGGACGGGAAAAAGCACGCTACTCATGTCCATTATGCTCAAAATACTCAAGACCGTTAGAAACGCTCACATACTTTTGATAGACTGGGACGGCGAGTTTAGAAGCGAGACTCTTGAGAAAACCGCTCATGAACATGGAGGATACATGTGGATAACGGCTTCCGCAAAGTTGGCTAGAAAAGAGAAGAGCCTAAGCCCGGGTAGCTGGTACAACAGCTTCAGGACAAGGGCTGGGCTGTCGGGAAACGCCAGAGAAGCCAGGACGCTCTACGCAGTAACGAAGAAGCTTGAGGAGGAGGGGGTCAACTCGATAGAATGGTCCCAGCAAGGACTTGAGAAAATACTGTCGATGGTGGAGGCCGAGGATGTGAGGAGACGCCTCGAAGAAATGGGTAGAAACATCTTCAAACATGCCTCGGAGGAGAATGGGGTAGACATCGTGGAAGCGGTCAGAAGAAATGCTCTAGTTCACGCCGACTTCTCAGACGCCTCCAACTGGGATGAGATAATCAACAGGAGCAGGGAGATTCTCGAGGCATGCTATGTCCAGGCAAGGGCTGACCCCACGTTCGGCGTCGCGGTATTCATAGACGAGGTCCACAACTTCGCTCCACAGTCGCCGCATGAGGGCGCGGCCAGCAGAGAGTCATATGAAATGATGATACCTGTGATGAAGCTCATAGCCACTACAGGGCCCAGGAACGGCATGCCCCTTTTCCTAGCCACACAGAGGCTCTCGGAGGTGGACAAATTCATCTCAACCCAGATGGGTCAAAACATCTTCGCCTTCAGAGTAGAGGATGTCGACTTGGAGAGGCTGAGAAGCATAATGGGCAGCGACATAGCCTACTCAGCAAGGCTCCTGCCCAGAGGACACTGCATATATAAGGGACACGCGCTCAAGATACAGAGGCCCGTCATCTGCATGGCGGATAAAGAGGCTGACGTGGCGAGCGTTGGAAAAGACCTGCTCACACGATGGGGATTAGGCTGAACAATATCTGTCAGGCGACTACGCATTTGGACACAAGCTCCGGCGTGACCTTTTCGAAGGGGATGTCCGCCACGACGTAGAACCCGGTCTTATGCACGAAGCTCTTCTCAACAGGTATCGCGGAGGGGTTGAACCACGGCGAGTCATCAACCCGTATCAAGGCAGTCCTCCTCTCAGCATCCCTCGAATCAGGCATTACAACACCGACGAGAACTCCATCCGACGGCGTAGCCTCCTTCAACAGCTCCACAGGAGCGGGCTTAGGAGAGAAAGCGACATATACCCCATCATGGAAAAGCCTGTACACAGCGTTGGCTCTGACAAACCTTAGCTGCTCAATCCTGTTGACAGCAGCCTCACCCATCGAGGACAGTAGCTGATGTATACATGAGTTGGGATGTATCTCTGAGTGTTTGGAGAAGGCCGCTAGCACGGCCTCCTCCACGAAGCTTGGCAGCAGATTGCCTTCCGAGACCCTCCTCGGACCATACCTATCCCTCAGGTCAAGATGGATAAAGCTTCTCGGAAGCTCGTCGTAGCTGTAGCCGTAGAAGTCCCGGAGAACAAGGACAAAGCTCGATGGAAGCTCTAGGTCATGGTGATGGTCCAGTATACGGCCGGGCTGGTATACTCCCCCGATGTCGACGGCAACATCGCCTTCCCCGAGCTCGGGAAGCTTCGACACCCTGTATACCACGGCCTCTGGATACTTGTAGAGGATGAGGCCGCAGGCGAGGAAGTCGTCGGCATGAGCCCTACCGCCATGCGTGAAAACACGGGCAATCATGGAGAGGAAAACAACACAGTTGAATTTAACGGGATGAGGCTGTTGGAAAAAATGTTGGAGGATGTTTAGGCGGCTGGGGCTTCTGCGGCAGGCTGCTCGGCAGGCTTCTCCTCAACAGGCTTGGGCTTCGGCTTGGCTTTGGGCTTGGGTTTAGCGGCCTTCTTCTTCCCAGCCTTTTTCTTAATCATCTTCTTCTTAGCCACGGGTGCTCACATAACATAATGTGAAGGGATGTAGTAAAACATTTCCATCTAATACAACAACTCATCTACTCCAGTGTACTCGGATAAAGGCAGGTAAACCTTGTTATTCACCGTCCGGAGGGATGTCGATGTATCTGAGGCTTTTCTCCCTGCGGTATCTATTCCTCGTCCTCAACTTGGTTCCGCATAAAACACAATTAGCATAATGGTCCACTAGATAGGTTATTCTGCAACGTGAGCACAGGATTCCGCTGGAGCGGCCTATCGTCGGGCTGATGACTCCTCCACAAACCATGAGGTCAAGCAGTTCATCGTACCCCATAAAACCTGTGAAAGTCCGTTCACCGACTTTCCTCACCTGCTGGAAACCCAGTAGATGGGCATATTTCGGGCGGCATTCAAACACCACATGCATCAACCCTGGAACCTCTTTAACCTCCCTAGCACGCAGGACAATGAACCGAGGCATCATAATCTCAGGGAGAGAACAGTGGATAAAAACAATTAGAGGCCCGGTCAGCTCCAACTCTGAGTTTTTCAAGGCATCCAGATTTTCTGGAGACGTTTCCTGCAAAGGATAACCCTTGGGCCATGAATAGTTATTTACCTCAGCGAAGAGGATTAGACATGTCTCTGGAGGATTCTCTGAGGAGGGTTCTTGAAACAGGTAGGGATTGGCAGCGTGTGCCGGTAAAAGGTTCTCCGGGAATATTTGTGGTGAAGGCGCCGGCCTCGAGGGGTAGGCCATCCTCATTAATCGTCGAGGTTAACCCTGTTGGGGAAGATGGTTCACCGATGAAGAGAAGGGGGCTGATGCTCAGGAGGCTGGATGAGCTTAGCAGGTTCAGGAAACTCTTGGCCGATAAGAGGCTTGAGGAGGTTCTGGCGGCGGTGGAGAAGATAAACCCCGGCTCGGAAAGCGGCGAGGAGCCGCTCGAGGTATAGGCCTGAGCTGGAAAAGCTTGTCAACGGCTCAGCTAAGGGGGCTGGTCTGAACAGCCTCCGGCCAGCTCTGCTCCACGGTTTTCACGGTAACATGTCCTGAGGACGTCTTCTCATAGGTCCATCCCATTTTAGGAGCCAGCTTCTCCAAAACCCTCCAAACCTCCCTCTTCGACAAACCATACCTCCAGCCCAGAGAAGTGGCGCACACCCTACCCCTCCTCCTCATAAGGGAGATAAGCCTACCGACAAACCTGCCATAGTTAGCGCTCTTCTCCCAACGCTTCAGCTCCTTCGGCTCATGCCTATCCACAACGTTCCCCACCTCACGGACAAGCCTAAGAGACAGGTCAACCAGGCGGGAGAGACACTTCATGCAGAAAAGCTTCTCAGAATCAAGCACAGGCAGAGAAACCCTCTCAACACTCTCCGAACCACATACTATGCAGGGTCCTCCACCGTCGCCGACACCGCTTCCCACACCCCGAACCCCTCCACCGTAGAAGTATCCTTCAGGGGAGCGTTTTACGAGGCCTTTAAGGCTGAGGGCTATCAGGGCCTGGTTGACTGTTGTCCTAGGAATACCCAGCTCCCTAGCCAGCTCAGTTGTTTTGAAGACCCTGCCACTGCTTCGACGAAGCCTGCTAAAGACAACCATCCAAGGCGGCACATAAACCCGCGTAAACGCCTTCACCAAACCAAGCAAACAAAAAGGGGCCACGCTAATAACGGTTTAAGCAAACCGACAGAAAACTGTCACCGCCACGGAGAGAGATGCCCGTATTTAACTTCATCCAACCCAGCGGTCATCCCCTTTTATTCATGAAGCGGGAGATTTGTCTCGATGAGACGAACAGCACTACTCCTCCTGGTTCTGGCGTTGCTTAGCACGGCGGCCGTAGCGACTGTGCTGACGGTCAGCGGAGTAGGTGCAGCGGCAGCGGGTGAAGCATCTCTGCCAAACCCGGGAAGCGTAACCAACGTCTACTACACCTTCTCAGGCGGGCAGATAACAGGCGTGACTGTAACCGTTAGCTGGGCGGCGGGACTACCGGCCGGAGACTATAGGATAAGGGTAGAGCTGAGGGATGCAAGCAGCATTCTAGCGTCCGGTGAAACCACGGTAACCAACCCCTCTGGCACGGCGTCATACACGTTCAGCGTCACCCCTGCGCTTGACTTCGCGGGCATACAGAGCTACACCACCTTCAGAGCATACATCGTGAAGGTGGCCTAGCCTTGCTAAAAACCGCCAGAACAGCCCTCCTCATTTTTTTCATGCTATCGGTAACAGTTTACACAGCCTACTCCAGTGTTTTGTCGCCTGTGTCCGCGGCTGCCGCGGCAGGTCAGTCAAGTGTACAGCCTCCTGCAGCAGCCTCTGTCAGCTTCCAGTCAACAACATCAAACCCTCTTATAGCGTCAAGCGCGGTGGTCAAGTTCTCCTGGCTCGTTACAACGGGGACCTACAGGCTTAGGGTTGAGGTTCAGCATCCATCTGGCCCAACTGTTGCAGAGGCAACCATTGCTGCTGGAACAGCCTCCGTCACATTATCCCTAAGCCCACAGCCCAATATCAGGCAGATAACAAACGTGAAAGTATCGCTGGTGAAGATAACATGAAAACAGTTGTCATTTTACTGGCTATATCTATTGTTTTCGCATCTCTTTTCCTGCTGGCCTACTCGGCGCCGATGACTGTCCAGGCCGGTGAGACACAGGGTGTCCGTGTTGAGGTGTCGGTCGCCGGAGGAGCGGGGAGACGAGCCTATGGAGCTGGAATGAACGGGAACCCGGTGACAAGCGTAACGGTCTACTACACGTGTATAAGGCCTAACCGCCTAATAACAGTGACACTGTATGATGACGCCGGCTCCACTATAGCATCAGGCTCGGTCACGACGTCATCGGCTCCGGCAACGGTTCCAGTAAGCCCCAACCCACCGGCCGCCAATGTGGCGAGAATAGTGGCGACGGTAGGATGTTTCTTCTAGTGGTGAGAGAGGATTGAGAAGAAGTGTTGCAGCGTTGTTGGTTATCCTCATGTTGTCGGGGGCGGCGGTTGCCACTGTTTTAGCGACGGTGGCGGGTGCGGCGGGTGCCGGCGCCTCCCCGGTGAACAGGGGAGGATACGTCAGAGAGGCCAGGCTAAACCCATCGAACACAGCCCAGCTAATAATTGTCTTCCAGTCAAGCTA
>VAPR01000690.1_pt1 | contig 20171 bp, 17 predicted proteins | sample 3380701 | NCBI WGS metagenome assembly VAPR01 (sample SAMN11536904, study PRJNA540576) | hot springs metagenome | isolation source: hot spring wet sediment | place: Spain: Lobios | collected 2014-01 | reverse complement strand
CAAAAAGTTCGGTAAAGTCGGCGTCGTCGCTAAGGGCTGCGATATCCGCACGATCGTCGGGCTAATTCAGGAAAACCAGCTCAAGCGCGAGGATGTGCACATCATTGGTGTCGTTTGCGATGGTGTGGTGGTTAAAGGGAAATTGGCGAAGAAGTGCGCGGCATGCCCAGTCAAGGTGCCGCACCTTTACGACCAGTTGGTGGGCGATCCCAACACGGTCACCCCCGCTGCTTCCGAACACCCTTTGGATGCGCAAATTGCCTACCTGGAAAGTTTGCCTTCGGAGCAGCGTTGGAACTTCTGGATGGCGCAATTTGCCCGTTGTATCCGTTGCTACGCTTGCCGAGCCGTTTGCCCGTTGTGCTACTGTCAACCCTGCATCGCCGAAAAACACCGACCGCAATGGATTCCCACCAGTGCCAGCCCGCAGGGCAACTTGGGTTGGAACATCATCCGTGCTTGGCACTTGGCAGGGCGCTGCGTTGGCTGCGGTGAGTGTTCACGGGTTTGCCCTGTCAACATCCGCTTGGATTTGCTTAACCGCAAGTTAGCCATGGCAACAGAGCGAGCCTTTGGCTATCGCCCGGGCTTTGATCCGTCAGTGCCGCCACCGTTGTCCGCTCACCGACCTGACGACAAAGAGGATTTCATCCGATAGGCAAGGGGGCAAAGGCGATGGTTCGCAAGCGGCTGTCCCAATCGGACTTGACGCAGTGGATTGAAGCAATGTTGGCAAGCGGTCGGCGCGTCCTTGCGCCCGTTGAGGAGGAGGGGCTGACTGTTTTCCGTCCCATCACCAATAGCGCTGAGCTCGCTGCCAATTACACTCGCTCCGACCTGCCGTTCAAAGAGTGGCTGTTTCCGCCCACTGAGGTCATCTTGCGCTACCGAATAGAGAATGGGGAACCCGTGTTGGAAGACCCTGAGGTGGACGCACCGGAAACCATTGCGCTCTTTTTGCGACCGTGTGATGCTGCTGCCGTCGCCATCCTTGACAAAGTGTTTGGTGGCGATTACGAAGATGAGTTCTACCTGACCCGCCGCCGTCGGCTCACCATCGTCGGACTCTCGTGCACCGAACCGATGCCTGAATGTTTCTGCGCTGCCGTCGGACTCTCCCCTACTTCCGAATTGGGTAGCGATGTCTTGCTCACGCCCATCGGCGACGAGTTTCTGGTGGAAGCGCTAACGGAGAAAGGCGAGCAACTTGTTCAGCAGTTTGAAAGGTTGTTTGCCGACGCAGAAGGATTGACAAAGGAGCAAGTGACAGCGGATGCCGTTGCAAAGATGGAGCGGGCGGAACCGCTACCTCCCTTGACGGGCGATTATGCCCAACTGTTTGAGCACCCTGCTTGGGAGGAAGTAGCGCGGAAGTGTTTGGGTTGCGGCGTTTGCGCTTACACTTGTCCTACCTGCCACTGCTACGACATTGTGGACGAGGCGGGATTGTTTGAAGGGGTGCGGTGCCGCAACTGGGACTGTTGCGCGTTTGCTCTGTTCACTTTGCACGCATCGGGGCACAACCCGCGCCCCACGCAAGCCCATCGCTACCGCCAACGGATACTGCACAAGTTCGCCTACTTCTTGCAAACCTACGGGCAAAACATGTGCGTCGGGTGCGGTCGCTGCGTTGTCAAGTGTCCTGTTGGCATGGACATCTACGAAGTCGCTCGCTATGTTGGCGAGGAATTAGTCAAAGCAACGCCCGTTAGCAATCCATAACCCGATGCCGAACGGAAGGTGAGCGAACGATGGTGATGACGAGCGTGCCGTTGACCGTTCCTCGAGAGGCGGTGAAAATTGAGCGCAACATCTACAAGCCTTACCTGATGACGATTGTGGACATGCGGGATGAAACCCACGATACCCGCACGCTGCGACTGCAGTTCAAAGACCCGAAAGTTGCTGAGACTTTTGATTGGCAACCGGGGCAGTTTGCCCAGTATTCTGTGTTTGGTGTAGGCGAGTGCGTGTTCACTATTGCCAACTCACCCACTCGCAAAGGCTATATTGAGTGCACCTTCCGCCAAGTGGGCAAGGTCACTTCGGCGCTTCGGGACATGGAAGTGGGGCAAACGATTGGTTTTCGTGGTCCTTACGGCAATTGGTTTCCCGTGGACGAATGGGAGGGCAAGCGTCTCTACTTTGTCGGCGGTGGGATTGGCACGGTCGCATTGAGGGGTGTGATGCAGTATTGTCTGGATACTCGTAGCCGCTATGACGAGATTTTGATCTTGAACGCTGCCCGCACTGTTGCCGACTTGGTTTACAAGAGCGAGATGGACGAGTGGGCGAAAGTGGACGGCGTGACACTGGTAAAAGCAGTGGACCCGGGCGGCGAAACCCCCGACTGGGACGGCAAGGTGGGTTTAGCGCCCAATGTTTTTGAAGAGCTGCGACCAACCCCTGACAACGCTGTGTTGATCACCTGTGGTCCGCCCATCATGATTCGCTTCATGCTTCTGGCAGCCGAGCGGTTGGGCTTTAAGCCCGAGCAAGTTTACACCACTTTGGAAAACCGCATGAAGTGCGGGTTGGGCAAGTGTGGTCGGTGCAATGTTGGTCCTTACTATGTTTGCAAGGATGGTCCCGTCTTCACCGCAGCGCAGCTGCAGCGGTTGCCTAAAGACTTCTGATGATCAGGAGGCGCTCGTCCCATGCGCATGGCGCGGCGCGATGAACGGTTGACGGTGACAATCTGGCAAGATCCGCCAGACATGGAGCAGATTTGGCAGGACATTCCCGACGAGGTGATGGCTTGGCTGCCTGAAGAGTGGCAATCCCAAAAGGAATGGTTGTTGAACCTTTGGGCTTTGCAAAACGGGATGAGTGTGGTTGTAAGCGCTTTCGTGCAAGCAGTGCGGCAAGCTGAGATTGACCCCAAAACGCTGTGTGTCGTTTCCGCAGTAGATTGCTTGCTGCCGATTTACGAAACCCTTCGGTGCGATTGCTTCCATGTTTGTCAAGGTCGTTCTGTGCCCTTCGGCATTGGTTTGCACTTGGGCAACCCAAACCTGAAGGTCGTAGTGCTGAGCGACGACAGCGACATTTTAGCGTTAGGGGGCAACCATGTGATCCACGCTGCTCGCCGCAACTTGGACATGATGGTGGTTTGCCTTCACGAACTGGCTTTGGACGATCGGGACGAACAACCGCCATTCAACTTGCCCCATCTGTTGTCCGTGTGCGGTGCCACTTACCTTGCTCGGTGGGGCGTTTGGAATTGGGACGAGTTGCGCCACACCTTCTCTGAAGCCCTTTACAAGCGAGGCTTCCGATTCATTGAGGTGCTGTTGCCCACTTTGTTCGCAGAAGAGCCGTTGGCATTAGGAGAAGCGTGGCGAAGGTTCGTTGCCAAAAGCGTGATCAAGCACTTCGCTTCATCCGAAGCGGAAGGCGACTTAACAGGTGAACAAATTGTGTTGGGTAAGTTTGTGGACGAAGAGCGGTTGACTTTCCTTGAGATGGTAGAGCGGGAGATTTTGAGCCAATTCGGACCGTGATGGAGGCGACCTTGGATGACCGTCGTGACACCAGAAGAACTGGTTCGGTTAGAAACACCAGAAGCATTGGCAGAAGTTTTGGTGTTTGAGCACCCCTCAGAGTGGGCGTTGCGCCGTGACCGATTGCCCCACATCTGGTGCTCAGGGTGCGGCATTGGCGTAGCGGTAAACGCTTTCGTCGCTGCCATCAAGCAAGCGAATATTGACCTTGACAAATTGTGCGTTGTGTCGGGAATCGGTTGCTCGGGACGCGTAGCAGGTTACATGAACTGCAACAGTTTCCACACCACTCACGGGCGTGCAGTGCCCTTCGCTATTGGCTTGCACCTTGCCAACCCTGAGTTGATCGTCACGGTGTTCAGCGGCGACGGGGACATTGTAGCGATTGGTGGCAACCACTTCATTCATGCGGCGCGGCGCAATGTTGATCTGCTTATCATCTGCATCAACAACTTCAACTACGGGATGACGGGTGGGCAGAGCGGACCGACCACCCACCTTGGCGGTCGCACGACCACAACGCCTTATGGCAATCCCGAGTATGCGTTCAACTTGCCCCGATTGGCAGCGGCAGCAGGAGCTGTTTATGTTGCCCGATGGACAGTTTTGGACTTGGGGCGAATTCGCAACTCCATTGCGGAAGCCTTCCACAAAAGGGGCTTCCGCTTTATTGAAATCATCGCTCCCTGCCCCACCAACTACGGTCGGCGCAACCGTTTGGGCGAAGCGTTGGAGGAGTTGAAGGCCTACAAGGAGCGCACCCTTCTCAAGCATTTCGCACCGTTGGAAGAGTGCGAGTTGACACTGCAAGGTCCCATTGTAGTGGGTAAGTTCGTGGACAGGGAGCGGCCAACCCTTTTAGACCACATCAGGGCAAAACAGCGGGAGTTCGAGCCAGAGGAAGGTGACCAATGATGGCGACAAGGCGAGAAGCCCTGTTGGCAGGGTTCGGCGGTCAAGGGATTGTGTTAGCAGGCTACATCTTGGGCAAAGCCGCTACCGTCTACGAAGGGAAGGAAGCAGCATTGGTGCAGTCTTACGGTCCCGAATCACGAGGCGGTGCCTCCAAAGTAGAAATTGTCGTCTCCGACGAACTCATCGACTATCCAAGGGTGAGTGACCCCGAAGCAATGGTCATCATGGCGCAAGAAGCCTACCACGCTTACGCTGCCAAACGGTCACCCCACTGCTTGCTCATCTATGACGAAGATTTGGTGGAGCCAAATGAGGAGCGGGAGGGGATGAAGCGCTTGGCAATTCCTGCTACTCGCTTGGCGGAGCAACTGGGGCGGAAAATTGTGGCGAACATCGTGATGCTGGGCTTCTTGACTGCCATCACGGGCATTGTGAGCCCCGAAGCGATGCGCCAATCCATCGCCACTTCCGTCCCGCGCGGAACAGAAGAGTTGAACCTGAAGGCTTTTGAGACGGGTTACGAGTATGCACAAAAGTTTGTCCGCATTGAGGTGAACCCATCATGAGCACGGTAAAGCTGTCGGCACGGCGATTAAGTAGTGACCTACTGCAAGAGATTGAGGAACTGAGTGGGCAAAACTTGTATGCGTGCTACCAGTGCGGCAAATGCTCGGCAGGCTGCCCTTTGGGATTCGCTGCTGATTTGCTCCCCCACCAAGTCATGCGGCTGCTCCAATTGGGGTTGACGAAGCAAGTGTTTGAAAGTCAAGCCCCTTGGTTATGCGTGGCGTGCATGACCTGTGCGACACGGTGCCCGAAAGGGGTGGATGTGGCGAAGGTGATGGAAGCAGTGCGCACCATTCTGTTGCGCGAAGGACGGGGCGAAGTGCAAGTGTTTTCGCCGCCAGTGGAGCTGATTACCGAGGTGCCACAGTTGGCAACGGTCAGTGCGTTTCGCAAGTTGAGCCTGTAGCGGCAAGGTGAGGTCCTATGCGGCTGGCTTACTATCCCGGTTGCACCTTAGCGAGCAAAGCCAAAGCCTTTGACCAAACCACCCGGTGGGTTGCTAACGCATTGGGGTTGGATTTGGTGGAGTTGCCCGAATGGCAATGCTGTGGCGGCTTGGTGCCCCAACTTACGGATGCGGTGATGGGGCTTTTGGCTCCTGTGCGCATCCTCGCCGATGCCCAAGCCATCAGCGACAAGCTGTTGACCCTTTGCTCCTTCTGCTACAACACGCTCAAGCGCGCCAACTTGGTAATGCGAACCGATTTGGAGCGGCGGCGAAAGGTGACGGATTTCTTGGAGCAGCCATACGATGGCAGCACAAAAGTGGTGCACCTGTTAGAAGTTTTGCGCGACGATTTAGGCTTTGATGCGTTGCAAAAGCGTGTTTCGCGCCCCTTGAGGGGGCTCAAGGTTGCTCCTTACTACGGCTGTTTGCTCTTGCGCCCTTCAAAAGAGATTGGCTTGGACGACCCTGAAGAGCCCATTGTCATGGAGCAACTGCTAATGGCATTAGGGTGCGAACCTCTTGACTTCCCGCGCAAGGTGGAGTGCTGCGGTTCGTTCATGATTGTCAATCGCCCTGAATTGGCAGCCCAGTGTTCAGCAACGATTTTGCGATCCGCTTCCCAACTCGGCGCCGATGTGTTGGTCACCAGTTGCCCCTTGTGTCAGTTCAACCTGGATTGGCAGCAAGTGCGAATGTTGGAAAGCAACGGAGAGGGGAAACCAGTGCCCGTCCTTTACTTCACGCAACTATTGGCGCTGGCGTTGGGGGCGGAGCCATTCACTTTGGGGTTTGAGCAGCACTTTGTCGACCCGCGCCCTGTTGTGCTCGGGATCGGGTGAAAGGAGGGAGCTGCAATGGCGGAAGCCCGAATGACAGAACGAGTGCCGACCCGCATGCAATTGCACCTTTTGGTAGAGTGCAAGCGACTGCCAGAAGTGGTGGAGGAGATTGCCACTGCAACCTTGTCGGCTTTGGGGTTGGACACCGAAGACGAAACGCTAAGAAAGAAAGCCGCTACGGCTGTGGAAAGCGTGTTGCGTCAGTATGTGGCGGCTTTCGAGTGGTGCGGCTTCACCATCTTCTGTCAAGAGGCGAAAGGCTACGACCCTTGGAAACTGCAAGAAGCGGAACCCGTCTCGTGGGCGGGTGATTGAGGTGATTGAAAAGAAACCGTTTCAGCAGCAAGGTGGGTGACACGGATGGCAGTGCAAACAGAAGTCACTACCGAAATGGTCACGGTCTTCATCATGGGCAAGCGCTACGAGGTGCCAAAGGATTTGACCATCTTGAAGGCGATGGAGTATGCGGGCTACCGCTTGGTGCGAGGGGTGGGTTGCCGAGGAGGTTTTTGTGGCGCCTGTGCAACGGTTTACCGCAAAGCCGGCGACTTCCGCTTGCGGGTGGGGTTAGCCTGCCAAACGGTCGTGGAAGACGGCATGTATCTAACCCAAATCCCCTTCTATCCCGCTACAAAAGCGATTTACAACATCAACGCCCTGTTGCCGACAGCAGAAACTATCTTGCGCTTCTACCCTGAAGTGACCCGATGTTTGCAGTGTGGCACCTGCTTGAAAGTTTGCCCCCAGCAATTAGATGTGATGCGCTACATTGCGGCGGCGATGCGAGGCGATATCGCCAAAGCCGCCGATTTGTCTTTTGATTGCATCCAATGCGGTCTGTGCACCAGCCGATGCCCAGCGGAAATCTCCCACTACCATGTCGCTATGTTAGCCCGTCGTCTTTTCGCAAAACACCTGACCCCTTTGGCGCCTCACTTAACTAAGCGGTTGGAGGAAATCCAAGCGGGCGTGTTTGATGCGGATTTGGAAGCGTTGATGAAGGCGGATAAAGAAACTTTGCGGAAACTCTACGCGGAGCGGGACATTGAACCCGAAGAGTTGGTGCCCGCAAAGACCGATGAAGATTGAAACCCGCCTCGCCCATAGCAGCCCGTTGAAAGGAGGCGAACCAATGCAACAGGCAATCGGCAATCGGCAGTCAGCAACCCATGGGGTTGACCAGCAGGAACAAACCCACGACCATCCTGCCTCCCTTGTCTCGCACCCCGAAGCGACTAAAGCACCTCTCGTGCTCACCGATACTTACCGCTTTTTCTTGCACGAAGTGATCCGCAAATCTGGGGAGCGGGTGGACTGGTGCTACCAATGCGGGAAGTGCACGGCGGGTTGCCCCGTCGCTTTTGCGATGGACATAGACCCTGCCCGCATCATGCGCTTGGTGCAGTTGGGGCAAAAGGAGCGCGTGATAAACAGCAAGGCGATTTGGCTGTGCATCGGTTGCCAAACTTGCACCACCCGTTGCCCGCAGGAGATTGACACGGCAAGGGTAATGGATGCGCTGCGGGAGATGGCGTGGAGGGAAGGACGCTTAGCCGACAAAGAAGTCGCTACCTTCTTTCGCGCTTTCCTAAGTAACCTTCGCCGCTACGGGCGCATTTTTGAGCCCGTGCTGGTGCTGCAATATAACCTGCAAAGCGGGCATTTGTTCCAAGACGCGGACAAAGCGCCGCTGTTGTTCTCCAAGGGCAAGCTACTTCTCCGCCCATCTAAAAACAGTGTTTCTGTTCGCCCAATCTTTAAGCGCTTGGAGGGACAGCACCGATGACTTACGCTTACTACCCTGGCTGCTCGACACACGGGATGGCGAACGAGTATGACCTGTCAACCCGCGAAGTTTGCGAGCGATTGGGCATTGCTTTGACGGAGATACCTGATTGGGTTTGTTGCGGGGCATCGCCTGCCCACGCAGTGGATCCGTTGCTTTCGTTAGCGTTGGCGGCAAAAAACCTTGCTCAAGCGCCCGGTGACACAGTGATCACGGGTTGCGCTGCGTGTTTTAACCGATTCAAAACAGCATTGCACGCCCTTCAGCACGACCGTTCTCTTTGGGAACAGGTGCGCCACCTTGCTACCTTGCCCGAAACAAACGGGCGCTTAGCCCAAGTCGCTCATTTGCTGGAAGTCATATGCGATGGCTACGGGCTGGAGAACCTGAAGGCGAAAGTGGAGAAACCACTGAAAGGGCTCAAGGTGGCGAGTTACTATGGCTGCCTTTTGGTCCGACCGCCGAAAGTGATGGCGTTTGATGACCCCGACCATCCGCAGAAGATGGACCAACTGATGGCGACGATAGGAGCGGAGCCCGTTGAGTGGGAGTTCAAAACTGAGTGCTGCGGCGCGTTCCACTCCATGCCGCACCCTGAGATTGTTTTGCGGTTGACAGGCAACATCTTGCAGGCAGCGAAAGGAGCGGGGGCGGATGTCATCGCCGTCGCTTGCCCCATGTGCCAAATCAACCTTGACCTGCGCCAAAGCGATGTGGAACGGCAATTGAAACGGCGACTGCGGTTGCCTGTCCTCTACTTCACGCAACTTTTGGGTTTGGCGTTGGGCGTTCCTGCCAACAAATTGGGGCTTGACCGTCTCATCGTTGACCCACAACCCGTTTTGCAAGAGAAAGGGTTCGTGTAAGGGGGTTCTCAGCGAATGGCGCGCATCGGGGTTTTCATCTGTCACTGTGGCGAAAACATTGCCCGAACGGTGGATGTCGCAAAAGTGCGCGAGGCGCTGGAAAAACACCCTGGTGTTGCCCACTCCGTTGACTATCGCTACATGTGCTCGGCACCGGGGCAAGAGATGATTTGCAACGCAATTGTTGAGAAGCAGCTGACAGGTGTTGTGGTGGCGGCGTGTTCGCCCCACATGCACGAACCCACTTTTCGGAGCGCGTGTGCTAAGGCAGGGCTTAACCCCTACTTGTGCGAGATGGCAAACATCCGTGAGCACTGTTCGTGGGTGCACGGTGACAGAGAAAAAGCAACGCAGAAAGCCGTTGAGTTGGTGCGGTTTCTCGTGGAGAAAGTGAAGCGCAATCGCCCCTTAATGCCCATTCGCGTGCCCGTGACCAAACGGGCATTGGTCGTTGGCGGTGGCGTCGCAGGCATTCAAGCCGCTTTGGACATCGCTAACGGTGGCTACCAGGTCATCTTGGTGGAGCGGCAACCGTCCATCGGTGGGCACATGGCACAACTGTCGGAAACTTTTCCCACGCTGGACTGCTCCCAATGCATCTTGACGCCCAAGATGGTGGAAGTGCGGCGGCACCCGAACATCCGCCTTTACACTTACTCCGAAGTGGCGGAAGTCAAGGGCTATGTGGGCAACTTTGAGGTGACCATCCGAAAGAAGCCCCGATATGTCAACGAAGAGGTTTGCACAGGTTGTGGAGCCTGCATCCAACGATGCCCGCAAAAGCGCATCCCGTCGGAGTTTGACCAAGGTTTGGGCACCCGAACCGCCATTTACATCCCCTTCCCGCAAGCGGTGCCCAACACCCCTGTCATTGACCGCAACCACTGCGCTTACTTCCGCCGAGGCGGTTGTCGGCTATGCGAGAAGGAGTGTCCCCGCAACGCCATTGACTTCAACCAGCAAGAGCAACTGCTCACTGAAAGAGTGGGCGCCATCGTTTTGGCGACGGGTTACGACCTTATTGACCCCAGCCTTTACAGCGAATACGGGGGCGGTCGCTACAAAGATGTGGTGCATGGGTTGCAATTCGAGCGCTTGCTCTCCGCTTCTGGTCCCACAGGGGGACAAGTTCGGCGTCCGTCAGATGGGAAGGAAGCGAAGACAGTTGTGTTTGTTTCCTGCGTCGGCTCTCGCGACCGCGCCAAAGGCATCCCTTATTGTTCCAAGATTTGCTGCATGTATGCTGCCAAGCACGCCATCTTATTCAAGCACAAAGTGCACGATGGGCAGGCGTTCATTTTCTACATGGACATCCGCGCAGCAGGGAAGGGTTACGAAGAATTTATCCGACGGGCAGTGGAGGAAGAAGGCGTGGTTTACTTGCGCGGGCGCGTCTCCAAGATTTACCAGCAGGATGGGCAACTCGTTGTCAAGGGTGTGGACACGCTGAGCGGGATGCCTGTGGAAATCCATGCCGACATGGTGGTGCTGGCAACCGCCATTAAGGCGTCGGAAGGCGCTGCCGAACTGGCTCAGAAGTTGGGTGTGCCGGTGAACGAATATGGGTTCTTCTCAGAAGTGCATCCAAAGTTGCGCCCTGTGGAAACGCAAGTGGCAGGCGTGTTCTTAGCGGGGGCTTGTCAAGCACCGAAAGATATCCCTGATGCTGTTGCACAAGCCAGCGGTGCCGCTAGCAAGGTTTTGGCGATGTTTTCTCAAGACGCCATTGAGCGAGAGCCAACCATTGCTCGCGTGAACGAACAAACCTGCATGGGTTGCTTTGAGTGCCAACGGGTTTGCCCTTACCGAGCTATTGAGTCCAAAGAGATCCGAGACCGACAAGGGAACTTGGTCAAGGTGGTGGCTTCTGTCAATCCAGGGTTATGCGCGGGCTGTGGTGCCTGCACTGTTGCTTGCCGCAACCACAGCGTTGACTTGGAAGGGTTCGCTGAGGAGCAAATGTTTGCCGAGCTCAGTGCTATAACTGCCGCATAATTCTGTCAGGGAGGCGATCAGTGATGCCTTATCCTGAGAGCATGCAAGAGAGCATCGCAAGGGTGGAAGAGACGCGCAGCCGGCGGATGAAAGAGGCATTCCCCCGCCTTTCTCTGGAGGAGCGGCAACGCTTACTGGAAGCCTACCACCCTGACTATCGGAGGGAGACTTTCCGCCCGCTGGCAGTTGGTCCCAACAAGGGTGACTTAGTGCCTAACGAATTGGCGGATTTGTTAGAAGCCCGCAGCCGCATTGACCCTGACGCTTTCGATTTGTCACGGGTGGATTATGAAACAGATGTGCTCATCATTGGAGGCGGCGGTGCGGGAACCGCTGCTGCCCTTTGGGCACAGGAGCAGGGCGTGAATGTGCTGATTGCAACCAAGTTGCGGTGGGGCGATGCCAACACGATGATGGCACAAGGGGGAATTCAAGCCGCTGATAAACCTAACGACTCGCCTGCTCGCCACTACTTAGATGTCATGGGTGGCGGCGGGTTCGTGAATATCCCTGAGTTAGTTAAAGCCCTGGTGATGGATGCCCCCTTCATCATCCGCTGGTTGGAGTCATTGGGCGTGATGTTTGACAAAGAAGAGGACGGGACAATGATCACCGTGCACGGGGGTGGCACTTCCCGTCGTCGAATGCACTCCTGCCGTGACTACACGGGAATGGAGATCATGCGGGTGCTCCGTGACGAAGCCCGCAACCGAGGGGTTCCAGTGTGGGAGTTTCGCCCCGCTGTTGAGTTGCTTTTGGACGAGCATCAGCAATGCGTTGGCGCTATCCTTTACGATTTGGAAACGGAAGAGTATTTCGTGGTGCAGGCAAAAGCCGTGGTTCTGGCGACGGGTGGGATGGGACGATTGCATGTCCAAGGCTTCCCAACCACCAACCACTACGGGGCAACAGCGGACGGCATCGTGATCGCATATCGGGCAGGGGCGCGCATGATTTTCATGGACACTGTCCAATATCACCCAACAGGTGTGGCGTACCCCGAGCAGATTTTGGGGCAGTTGGTCACGGAGAAAGTGCGTGGCTTGGGTGCCCACTTGGTCAACAAGGATGGCGACCAATTCATCTACGAGTTAGAGACCCGCGATGTAGTCTCTGCAGCGATTATTCGCGAATGCACCGACCGAGAGAAAGGGGTTGTGACCCCAACGGGCATGGTCGGGGTTTGGTTGGACACGCCGATGATCGATATGCTGCGAGGAAAAGGGACAATCCAACGGGCGTTGCCTGCGATGGTGCGGCAATTTGCTCGCTTTGGAATTGATATCACCAAGGAACCCATCTTGGTCTACCCCACTCAGCACTACCAAAATGGTGGCATCATCATCCGCGACGACGCGTCATCGGACATTGCAGGCTTGTTTGTGGCGGGTGAAGTAAGTGGAGGTGTGCATGGACGCAACCGACTAATGGGCAACTCCCTGCTGGACATTCTCGTGTTTGGGCGGCGGGCTGGGTTGAGCGCTGCTGCATGGGCGAAACAAGCATCCGTTGGACGACCGACTTTAGACCATGTGCGCAAGTATCATCGCCAACTGGAAGAAGCGGGAATCAACACCGACCGCGTTTCCCCCTTGATTTTGCCTGATTACACTTCTGCTATCGCCCGCATCCGTCGGTTGGGTGGCGTGCCCATCGGCTAAAAGCCGTCGGTCGCGGTTGATGGGCTGCATCATGTAGGGACGACTGCTGAAAACGCCGTTGGGGAAAAACTTTGCCTTGTTTGGTTTGGAGATGAGTCAGGGTGGCGAAGGGACAGCAACCGCCAGAGCAGAACGCTCAGGTGAAAACACCCGAGGGGCTTACGATAGAAGGGTTGGTAGAAAGTTTTGCCACAGCGGAGTTGCGGGGTGGGTTGTGTCGTTGGTTTGCCCAACTCCGTTGGGGTGCTATTGTAGGCGCCGCCATCACCATCATCATCACTTCGGCTTTGGGCGTGCAGGTGCCTGTTGGTCACTTGTTTTTTGTCCTGTTGCTGACAGCGCTTTACAACCTCGTGTTCCTGCACTTGACTGATCCTCGGCGTCCGCCGCGCCTTGACCCTCACTATTGTGCCCTCTTGCAAGCCTCAGCCGACTTAGTGGTTTTGACTTTGCTGTTGCATTTTTCAGGCAGCATAGAGAACCCGTTTGCCTTCTTCTTCGTGTTTCACATGATCATTGCCAGCGTGCTGTTGCCTTTGCGGTGGGCATGGGGTTTGGCAATGTTAGCAACAATTCTGTTTGGTGGGATGGTGTTGGCAGAGCAAATAGGTCTTCTTGCCCACCGCCACTTGGAACCTTTCCCTCGCATTTGCGACTCGCCGCTTTTCGTCATCGGCACAGTTATTGCTTTCACGCTAACGCTACATATGACGGTGTTTATGACCTCCGTCATTGCTCTTCGGCTTCGCTATCGGGAACGAGAGGTTAAGGATTTGGCGCAAACTTTGAAGCAATACGCAGCGGACTTGGAGGAAGCCAACGAGCGGCTGGAAGCATTGGAGCGGATGAAATCTACCCACTTGCGCAAGATGAGCCATGAGTTAAGGGCACCGTTGAACGCTGCGAAGAGCCTTATCAACATCCTCAAAGCAGGCTACAAGGGAGAGTTGCCCCAACAAGCGTTGGAAACCTTAGACCGCATTTCGGCTCGGTTGGACGAGATGCTGGCAATTGTCAACAACATCCTTACCTTAGCACGGGTGCGGGATGCCCGATTGGTGCAAGAGCGGGATTGGGTGGACTTTGGGCGGTTGGTCAGCGAAGTGGTAGAAGGGCTGCGAGCAAGTGCCCTTGCCAAGAACATTCAACTGGAAGCGGATTTGTTGCGGGGCGTGCCACACATTTGGGGTGTGCCCGAAGCCCTCCGAGAAGTTGTGGCAAACCTTGTGGACAACGCCATCCGCTACACCCCAAGGGGCGGTCGCGTGGAAGTGCTGTTGTATCCCCACGAAGGGGACATCGTGTTCCAAGTGAGCGACACAGGGATTGGCATTCCGCCAGAAGATTTGCCTCATATCTTTGACGAGTTCTTCCGTAGCCGCAACGCAAAAGAGTTTGTCCACGAAGGCACAGGATTAGGCTTAGCGATTGTCAAGTCCGCAGTGGAAGCCCACGGCGGCGAAATAGAAGTGTTCAGCGAGTTGGGGAAGGGCTCAACTTTTACCGTGACATTGCCTGCAAGAGGGCAAAGCATGCCGAAAGAGACTGCCAGTGCTCCTGAAGAGAAAGTTGCACCCCCTCTCAGAACTGCCTCCCAGTGAAATGGCTCTAACGAAACTCCCTCAGCGAAGGAGACAGTTATAATTCTAACGGCTCGTCCCGTTGACACACTTGATCCATCTGGGAGGTGCTACAGTTTACAATGGCGAAACGATTTCGTTGGTCGCGTGAACGAATTGTTGAAGAGATTCGTCGATTGCATGAGCAGGGGGTTCCTCTGAACATGGCATCGGTGCGTAAGGTCTTCCCGTCTTTAGTGGCGACAGCTTGCTCTCCCAAATACTTTGGCAGTTGGCGTGCCGCAATAGAGGCAGCAGGATTCGACTACGAAGATGTCTTGCAAGTTCGGCGTTGGACGAAGGAGCGAGTTCTTGCGGAGATTAAAAAGGTCTCTCGTTCTGTTGGCGACCTGCGTCCCATTGCAATCATCCGGACGCAACAGAGCCTTTTGGCAGCTGCTCGCAAGTTCTTCGAGAGTTGGCGTGAGGCAGTGATCGCCGCTGGGATTGATTACGACGCTTATGTCGCTGGTGTGCGTCGCTCCATTGTGGAAAAGGACAAACAGCAGATCATTGAAGAAATCCTTCGGCTCTACCGAGAGGGGCGTTTGGAGGAGCTCAAAGGGGCGTGGCGCTACCACTTGACTTTGTTCCGAAAGGCCCGCCATCGGTTTGGGAGTTGGCGTGCTGCTATAGAAGCGGCTGGGTTGGACTACTGTGAGTTGGTCCGAAGACAAAAGTGGACTAAAGAGAAAATTGTTGAGGAGATTCGCCGCCTCTATGACGAAGGGCAGGATTTGAGCGTGAGCGCCATGCTGAAGACCTATCCGAGTTTGGTGGCTATTGCTCAATCCCCAAAGTACTTTGGTAGTTGGCGTGCTGCAGTGGAAGCAGCAGGTTTAGACTACGAACTCATTAAGCGCCAACGAGGACGCCGCCGCAAAGAAACCATTCAGGTTGGTCCTTAACCCATGTGTGAGGGAGGAGAGCCAGTGTGGATACTTCCCTTATGGAAACCCTGCGCTCTTTCTTGAGGGAAGTCTTGGATACCCCCCTGAAGCAGGAGCTGTTAGCCTTTCTCGCCAGCAACCAAGCCATGGACACAGCCCAAGGGCTTGCAGTCTGGTTGGGGCGTCCCAAAGAGGAATTGCAAGCTGCTGCGGATGCTTTGGTAGAAGCCGGGCTTCTCCAGCGGCAGGGGCGAGGAGAAAACGCTATCTACCGCTACCAACCCCGCGCAGAAACAGTCCAGTTGGTGGAAGCCTTCTTGCAAATGTATCAGACTGCCCGCAGCCAACTCCAAAAAGAATTGCAACATGCCCGCAAACAAGCCGAACAAGCGTGGGAGCAATTGCGTGCCCTTCAGTGGGAGCAAAGCCGGTTCCGCCTTATTCTTTCCAGCATGACGGATGGGGTTATTGTGCTGCTTCCCGACGGGACCATCTCTTACCTTAACGAAGCAGGGGCACAGTTGTTGGGAATTTACCTCCCTGCATTGTTGGGCAAGCGTTTGACGGATCTCCAATCCTCTATCGCTCAACTGTTGAATCAAGCCTTGCAAGAAGTCGCTCGCCCCCCCCATCCTGCTATCACCCGGGAGTGGACCTTACCCGATGGCACCATCCTAAGGTCAAACCTGCTACCCGTCTTTGACGAACAAAAGCAGTTTGTTGGCACCGTCGCAATGGTAACCGATGTCACTCCCATACGGCGGCGGGAGCGAGAGCAACAGGAGATGCTATCGGTGTTAGCCCATGATATCAAATCCCCAATCACTGCAATTCGCGGCTTTGCTCTTTCAGGACTCAAGGGCTACTTGGGGGAAACTTCCCCTACAACCCAACGGGCTTTTCAGGTCATCGTGGAACAATCAGACCGGATCTACGAAACGGTCCAGCAAATCGTCCAGCTGGTGACTGGATCACAAGGGTTGCCACCGTTGCACCCGATTCGTTTTGATCTGAGAGAATGCGCTGAGAGCGTTGCCCGGGCATACGAAGGGGAATGCGTTGAGCGCCAACTTTCCTTGTCTTTCCAAGCGGATGAGCAACCTGTTTGGGTTCAGGCGGACTGGACATTGATAGAACGAGCAATCGCCAACCTGATCAGCAACGCAATCAAATACAACTGCGAGAAGGGACAAATTTGGGTTCGGGTTTTCCGACGAGATAAGGAGGCGGTGGTGGAGGTCGAAGACACCGGTGTCGGGATCCCGCCTTCTGAACTCCCCTTCATTTTCCGTCGCTTCTATCGCGCCTCCACCGCAAGAGGAGAAGGCTCAGGCTTGGGGCTCTCGCTCGTCCAACAAGTCGTAGAAGCCCATGGTGGGCGAGTTGAAGTCAACAGCGTGGTAGGGCAGGGGAGTTTGTTCCGCATCATCCTTCCCCTTGCCCACGAACCTGCTTTTCGACGGAACCCGCCCTTCCCTCTTTCTGACCACAATCAATCGTTATCAGGGAACCAATCTTAGTGGCACGCTTGTCTTAATTCCTAAAGGTGCGACAGAGTTTGCTTCAGGGGACTTACCGGAACCTTTTGTTGTGGGTGACCAGCATGACAGCGATAGAGCAATTGCTATCCGAGTTGGACGAACAACAGCGGGAAGCCGTGACTGCTCCCGACGGTCCGATCATGGTATTTGCAGGAGCAGGCAGTGGTAAAACCCGCGTGCTCACTTACCGGGCTGCCTACCTTCTTTTAGCGCGCCGAGTTCCCCCCCACCGAATTCTTGCCGTCACTTTCACCAACAAGGCTGCTGAGGAGATGCGCCAGCGATTGGAAGGATTAGTGGGCAAGGCAGTAGATGCCATGTGGCTTGGAACCTTCCACGCTGCTTGCGCCCGCATGCTCCGCCAACACGGACAGGCAATCGGGTTATCCCCTGACTTCACCATCTACGACGAAGATGACCAACGCAGTTTGCTCAAATCCATCTTCAAAGAACTAAACTTGGACACCGATCGCTTTTCAGTCGCTGCTGTCCATGCTGCTATCAGCGCAGCAAAAAACGAACTGCTTTCTCCTGACGCATATGAAGAACAGGCGGAAACGCCGTTCCAAAAAGTAGTGGTGCGAGTGTATCGGCTCTACCAAGACGCTCTGCAAAAAGCCAAAGCGTTGGACTTTGACGACTTGCTTTGGTTCGCTTTGCGTTTGCTTCAAGAGCACCCGCCCACTGCCGATTACTACCAGACGCGCTTTTTGCATGTGCTGGTGGACGAGTATCAGGATGTCAACCAAGCCCAACACCAGTTGACACTGCTGCTCTCTGCCAAGCACCGAAACCTTTTTGTTATCGGTGATGACGACCAAAACATCTACTCGTGGCGAGGTTCCGATGTGCGGTTAATGTTAGAGTTGCCCCGACGCTTTCCAGACCTCCAGATCTTCACGCTGGAGCGCAACTACCGCTCCACACAAGCCATTTTGGATGCAGCTTGGTATGTGATTCGCCACAACAAACATCGGCACGAAAAGCGGTTGAAAGCAGTGCGCGAAGGTGGCGAACCTGTTGTGCTCTTCCGAGCCCAAGACGACCACGAAGAAGCCGCATTTGCTGCCAGCCTTATCACTCAATGGACACGAGAAGGGCAATACCATTACCGAGATGTAGCGGTCATCTACCGAATCAACGCTCAATCCCGACCCTTTGAAGAGACCTTTATGCGTTGGGGCATTCCGTATCGCGTCGTCGGTGCCTTGCGGTTCTACGAACGCAAGGAAATTAAAGACATCCTCGCTTACCTGCGCCTTCTTGTCAACCCTACCGATGAAGTGAGTTTGCGTCGGGTCATCAATTTGCCCCCTCGGGGAATTGGCGACCGAACCATAGAGCGGCTCCGCCAGGTTGCAGCCCAACGAGGGCTACCCATCTTGACAGCAATTGCTGATGAGTCCAGCCTTGCTTCTTTGGACTCCCGTGCTCGTTCCGCTGTCAAAGGCTTTGTCAACCTAATCTACGAGTTCAAAACACTGATGGAAACGAAGACCTTGCCTGAACTCATCCGCCACATTGTAACGGCTATTGGCTACGACGCTTACATTGAGAAGGCAGAAGGGCGCTTGGTGGCTCAAGAGAGGATGGAAAACTTAGCCCAATTGGTTGCAGCAGCAGAACGCCAATTCGGCGAAACCTCCGCTAAGCAAACTCTTCCCCGTTTTTTGGAGCAGTTAGCATTGCTGTCACCGCAAGATGAAGCCAACTGGCAAAGCGATGCCGTCACCTTGATCACCGCTCACAGCGCAAAAGGGTTGGAGTTTTCCATTGTTTTCGTTGTGGGGTTGGAAGAAGGGCTTTTCCCCCATGCTCGCAGCCTCGATGAAGCAAGGCAATTGGAAGAAGAGCGGCGGCTGTTCTATGTGGCACTGACCCGAGCCAAAGACCGTGTCTTTTTGACCTATGCGCAGCGGCGGGGATGGCTCACAGGGCAATGGGGCGAAACCCGATATGCGCCGACAGAACCTTCCCGGTTTCTCCACGAACTGCCTGAAGCGTTATTGGAGGAGTGGCGAGGGGTGCCAACGCCTCAAGGCTTTTTGCCCATGACCGCACCGACAACAATGCCCCGACAAACAAGCACCCGAAAGGACTTGCGCGACATCTTACGGAGCGCTACCGTCCGAAAAGCCAGCGATTTGCTTTCCTCAAAGCAACCCGAACAAGAGCCCGTTTCGCTGCGCGCTGAACCTCAACAAATTGGGGCGCTTAAGCCCAACCTACGGTTGGACCAAGTGCGTGTAGGACAACGAGTGCGCCATTCCAAATTCGGGACAGGCACTATCGTCGCTGTGGAACCTGACAGCGCTACCCCCGTTGTTATCGTGCAGTTTGACGATCCAAAAGTGGGCAAAAAGAACTTGGCATTAGAGTTTGCACCACTGGAACTACTTCTTTGACCCTTGCTCATTCTAAGCGCCAAAGACCTACCCCATCACGCCCGCCTGTGGCTAAAGCGTGACCATCCGGCGCAAAAGCGAGAGAAAGCAAGGCAAATGAGAATTCAGGATCGTGGTGCGCTTTAAAAGTGCGCAGGAGTTTGCCGCTGGGGATTTGCCATAGGCACACCGTGCCATCAACGCTCCCTGAAGCTAACCGATTCCCAATAGGAGCGAAAGCCAAGCAAGAAATCCGAGAAGGGTGTCTTTTTAAGGTTTGCTGCAACTGACCATCAGCGGTGCGCCACAGCCTGACGACTCCGGTGTGATCACCTGTTGCCAGTAGCCTTCCGTCGGGTGAAAAAGCGATGGAATACACGGAAGAATGGTGGTGGGATAGAGTTTGAACCAACTGCCCATCCAAGATGCGCCAAACTTTCGCTGTCCCATCTTGACTACCTGATCCCAACCATTGCCCATCGGCAGAGAAAGCAACGCAGAGCACAGGGCTTGAATGCCCTTCCAAAGTCCGCACCAGTTGCCCTTCGGGAACTCGCCAAATTTCTATGGCGCCATTGTCCCGCCCTATAGCTACCAATTTGCCGTCAAACGCAAAAGTCAGGGCAGTCACTTCGGTTTTGGATACTCTAATGGTCCAGACCTTCCGCCCGTGAGGCATTTGCCAACAGTTGATGACTGCTTGTTGATTGCCCGAAAGCAGCCACTGATTGTTTGGGTCAAAAGCAACAGCGAGTGTGATGGGAGGAAATCTTTCGTCACTCTCTTGGAGCACCTGCTCAGTTTCGCCATCCGAAGTGCGACACACGGTAAGAAATCCCGAACTACCGCCTATAACCAAAGATGTCCCGTCAGGGGAGAAGGAGAGGGCGGAAGCGCCTCCGCTATGCCCTTGGATAACCCGAACCAGTTTTCCGTGTGGCATCACCCAAAGTTGGAGCAGTCCTTTCTGGTCCGTAGCAACCAAATACTTCCTGTCTGGTGAGAAGGCAAGATTCCAAATTATTTCTGCACGGCTCTCTAATGACCTCAAAACTTTTCCATCACTCACCTGCACGAGAAACACTTTGCCCTTTTCGTTCCCTGCCGCTACAACCGTTCCATCAGGCGAGAACGCTACTGCCGTAACAGGTTCAGGG
>VAPR01000689.1_pt1 | contig 20179 bp, 16 predicted proteins | sample 3380701 | NCBI WGS metagenome assembly VAPR01 (sample SAMN11536904, study PRJNA540576) | hot springs metagenome | isolation source: hot spring wet sediment | place: Spain: Lobios | collected 2014-01 | reverse complement strand
GTTCCTCGAGCACCGGCATCTTCACGTCGTCGAGGACGCGGACAAAAGTTCCCTTGCAGTATTCGGACCCTGCCTCGTCCAGACGCACCTTGCACACTTTTCCGATCATCTCTTCATTGCCTGGGAAAACCAGGTTGAGGTAGTTGTCGGAGTAGCCCATCAGAAGCCCGCTTGTCGGGTCTTCCTTGTAAGGACGCTCCGGAATGACTTCCAGCACGTCGCCAACAAATTTCTTGGCGTAGGAGAGTGTGAGCTCCTGGTTCAGCTGAAGAAGCTTCGCTACGCGCTCATGCTTGATCTCGTCTGGAATCTGGTCGGTCATACGCGCAGCAGGAGTGCCTGTACGCATGGAGTACGGGAAGACGTGCAGCTCGGCAAACTCGATCTTTTTAATGAAGTTGTAGCCATTCAGGAACTGTTCTTCCGTTTCTCCCGGGAATCCCACGATCACGTCGGTTGTCAGGGCAACACCCGGAAGCGCTTCGCGTACTTTTACCATCTTCTCGTAAAATTCCGCCGTGGTGTATTTGCGGCGCATGCGCTTCAACACTTCGTCGTCCCCTGCCTGCAGCGGTACGTGCAGGTGGCGGCAGACGCGGTCGGAGTTGTTCATAACCGCAATCACTTCATCGGTGATCTGACTTGCTTCAATGGAACTGATGCGAATGCGCTTCAGTCCATCCACCTGATGCAGGTCAACCAGCAGCTTGGCCAGGTTGTAGTCTTCCAGATCCTCACCATATCCGCCTGTGTGGATACCGGTAAGAACGATTTCCTTGTAGCCTGCTTCCACCAGCTTCTGAGCCTGTTCAATGACGCTCTCCGGCTTGCGGGAACGCATCAGGCCGCGCGCCCATGGAATGATGCAGAACGTACAGAAGTTGTTGCAACCTTCCTGGATTTTCAGGGAAGCGCGTGTCCGGTCCGTAAAGTTTGGCACGTCCAGTTCTTCAAACTCGCGCGCTTTCATGATGTTGCCAACGGCGTTGATCGGCTTGCGCTCGCGGCGAATCTGATCCACGTACTCAATCAGTTTTTCCCGGCCCTGCGTCCCTACGACGATGTCCACCCCAGGAATTTCCGCAATTTCGTTCGGGGATGTTTGCGCGTAGCAGCCCGTTACCGCGACGATGGCGTCCGGGTTGCGGCGAATGGCACGGCGGATTACCTGACGGCTTTTCTTGTCGCCGGTATTGGTAACCGTGCATGTATTGATGACAAAAACGTCTGCCGCGTCCTGTTCAAAGTCGACCCTCTCGTAGCCGTTTGCTTTAAACAACTGCCAGATCGCTTCTGTTTCATAGCTGTTCACTTTGCAGCCTAGTGTGTGGAAAGCAACCGTAGACATTGCTCTTCCTCCCTTCCTAGTGGCGATACTACGCCGATTATTCTTCCCTGCGAAGCCACATCCGGGTGCCCGCAGGGTGCTTCCTAGTGGCGATACGACGCCGAATATCTATTGTGTCTGGCCTCGTTCCATCTGATAGGATACCGCAGCCAGTACGTATTGACTTGCCGTCTCCGTTCGCAAAATGCGCGGACCGAGTGAGACGGGGTGAATGCCATTGGCCTGGGCCATGGCGATCTCGTCAGGAGAAAACCCGCCTTCAGGACCGACCAGTACCAGGAGTGAATCGCCCTCTGCAAGCTCCTCCAGCACCTGATGGAGTGTGCGTCCGCCTTCTTTTTCGTATGCGACGACGCAGCGAGTATACGATCCCGCAGAGGCTACCGCCTGCTTAAACGTAACGGGGGGGAGTATCTCCGGCAGAACAGCGCGGTGCGACTGCTCGGCTGCCTCCTTGACGATCCGGCGCCAGCGCTCCAGCTTTTTTGCCTCTTTTTTCGCATCCAGTTTCACAATGGTGCGCTCTGAAGAAAACGGAAAAAAGGCGAACGCCCCAAGCTCCGTTCCCTTTTGCAGGATCCACTCCATCTTTTCGCCTTTGGGAAGCCCTTGTCCAATCGTGACGCGGACGGGCAATTCGCTGTCTTGACGAATAAATTCCACGACCTCCGCCTGCACCTGTTTCCCTTCAAACGAGGAAAGACGGACGCGTGCCACCCGTCCCTGGCCATCGGAAACGAGGATCTCATCACCGATTGACGATCGCATCACGTTCACGATGTGATGCACGTCCTCACCGACAATGGTTACATCCTGCTCCGACAGGAGGTGAGGCTCGACAAAATATCTTTGCATCTAGCTAACCCCACTATTCTACCTTTTTTTTGCCACAATTGCTACCCAATCGTCAATGGTAACTGTTTCAATGACATCAAGGCCCGACTTCGCCAAAGCAGCCTTCACATCTGCTTCCCGTGCAGAGATGATCCCCGACGAGATGAATACGCCGCCAGGCTTCAGTACACGATACACATCGTCAGTGAAGCGAACGATGACTTCCGCCAAAATGTTGGCCACGACCACTTCCACCTGCTCATCGATCCCGTCCAACAGATTGTTCTGTTTGACAAGAATGCGTTCGCTGACCTGATTCAGCTCCGTATTGGCCTGTGCGGATCGTACTGCTACGTCGTCCAAATCCATGGCAAGCACATGAGAGGCTCCCAGCTTGACGGCGGCGATGCTCAAAATGGCCGTTCCCGTACCGACATCGTATACCCGATCTCCGGGTTGCAGGTACTTTTCCAGGGCGCGAAGGCAGAGAATGGTCGTTGGATGAGTCCCTGTCCCAAACGCCATCCCCGGATCCATCTCGATAATGATTTCTTCCGAAGACTTCGGCGTGTACTCTTCCCATACCGGCTTGATCGTAATACGATCCGATACGTAGACCGGCTTGTAGTATTTTTTCCAGGCGTGGGCCCATTCGTCTTCATGCACGTCATTCACTGCAACCGTCCCTTTGCCCACATCAAGCCCGTAGGACGTCAGCACCAGCAGCTGCTCTTTCAGTTCCTCAAGCAAGCTGCCGAGGCTGGCGCTGTCCGCGGGAAGGTATGCTTTGACAAACACACCCTCCGTCGGAAAATCGTCTGGAGAGAGCTGGTAGATCTCACCGAATGGCGTATCCCAGTTGCGATAAAGCACCTCCGGATCCTCGATGACAACCCCGTTTGCACCCATCTCATACATGATGTTGGATACCGCGTCTACGGCTTCCGCAGTGGTGTGGATACTAATTTCCGACCATTTCATGATTCTACCAACTCCCTACCTCTGTTAAAAAGATGACCCTGCACTATTCGCCGCGAAAGGCACGCTTCATTTTTTCAAAGAAGCTTTCATCCGCAGCGGTGTGCCCGTTGGAATCCTCGGTCCAACCGGCAAACTCCTTCAACAATTCCTTCTGCCGTTCTGTCAGCTTCGTCGGTGTGACGACCCGCACCTTCACGTGCTGATCACCGCGACCGTTGCCGCGCAGGTACGGTACCCCTTTTCCGCGCAGTCGGAAGAACGTCTCGGTTTGCGTGCCCGCTGGAATCTTCAGCTTCACGCGGCCGTCCACGGTCGGGATTTCAATCTCGTCACCCAGTGCCGCCTGGGCAAAAGTGATCGGCACCTCGCAATAGATATCGTTTCCTTCGCGCTCGAAGAACTCGTGCGGCTTCACCCGCAGAACCACGTACAAGTCCCCTGGCGGACCTCCGTTGACACCAGGTTCCCCTTCACCGGAAACGCGCAGCTGAGCCCCGTCGTCTACACCCGCCGGAATGTTGATGTGAATTTTGCGGCGAACTTTCACCCGGCCAGCCCCGCGACAGGTCGTGCACTTTTCTTTTACTACTTTTCCTCTTCCTTCGCAGGTGGTGCAGACGCGTCGGTTTACGATGCGGCCGAACGGCGTATTGGCCACCACTTCCTGCTGTCCTGTGCCATTACACGTTTTACATGTGTCCACACCGGTTCCCGGTTTGGCTCCGCTGCCGTGGCAGGTGTCGCACTCTGCTTCCTTGGGAATCTCCACATCGGTCTCTTTCCCGAAAATGGCTTCCGTAAATTCAATGGACAGTCCGAACTGCAGATCGGCCCCTTTTCGCGGGGCGTTCGGATTGGCACGTCTTCCGCCGCCGAAAAACATGTCAAAAATGTCACCGAATCCGCCCATGCCGGAGGCGTCGAAACCACCGAACCCGCCGCCCATGTTCGGGTCCTGATGACCGAATCGATCATAGCTTGCTTTTTTCTGCGGATCGGAGAGAACGTCATACGCTTCTTTCACTTCTTTAAACTTCTCTTCCGCGTCCGCTGCTTTATTCACATCGGGGTGGTACTGACGGGCCAGCTTGCGATACGCTTTCTTGATTTCGTCTGCGCTCGCTTCCTTGCCGACCCCCAGGACCTCATAATAATCCCGTTTCATCTCCTCGATCACTCCCGTAACCAAAACAATCAAATGTAATCATAGCATGTCGCAGGCGTGAAGGAAACCCACCTGACGAATGCATAATCTCTCGCCAGGTGGCATCTTCTCAAAAAAAGTCAAAGTCAGCATGTGACTTTGACTTCTTTCGTATCCCAACTTACTTTTCGTCGACGATTTCGTAATCGGCGTCTACCACGTTGTCTTTCTTCGGCTGCTCGTCAGCTCCTCCGGCTGCACCTTGTGCGCCTTGTGCTGCTTGAGCGGCTTGCTCGTAAAGCTTCACGGAGATTTGCTGCACCACTTGAGACAGCTCATCTTTTGCCGCTTTGATCTCGTCGATGTTTCCGCCTTCGAGAGCTTTTTTCACTTTCTCTTTCGCAGCGTTCGCCTTGTCGATTTCCGCCTGATCTACTTTGCCTTCCACTTCTTTCAGCGTCTTCTCCGTGGTGAAGACAAGTTGATCAGCCTCGTTGCGAACTTCTACTTCTTCCTTGCGCTTCTTGTCCGCTTCTGCGTTCAGTTCCGCTTCCTTCACCATGCGTTCGATCTCTTCATCGGTGAGGCCGGAGTTGGACGTGATCGTGATGCGCTGTTCCTTGCCGGTTCCCAGGTCTTTCGCGCGTACGTTTACGATACCGTTTGCGTCGATGTCAAAGGAGACTTCGATTTGCGGAATGCCGCGCGGTGCCGGAGGGATATCGGACAGGGTGAAGCGGCCCAGTGTTTTGTTGTCTGCCGCCATCTGGCGCTCCCCTTGCAGCACGTGGATTTCCACGGAAGTCTGGTTATCTGCAGCGGTAGAGAATACCTGCGACTTGCTGGTCGGGATCGTGGTGTTGCGATCGATCAGCTTGGTAAAGACGCCGCCCAATGTTTCGATACCAAGGGAGAGCGGAGTTACGTCGAGCAGAACCACGTCTTTCACATCGCCGGTCAGCACGCCCGCTTGCACGGCTGCACCCAGTGCAACTACTTCGTCAGGGTTTACGCCTTTGTGCGGTTCTTTGCCGGTAAACTTCTTGATTGCTTCCTGAACCGCCGGAATACGTGTGGAACCACCCACGAGGATGACGCGGTCGATGTCGTTTGGAGTCAAACCGGCATCTTGCAGCGCTTGACGGGTTGGACCCATGGTGCGCTCCACGAGATGTGCGGAAAGCTCTTCGAACTTCGCACGGGTAAGATTTACTTCCAGGTGCTTCGGACCGCTTGCGTCCGCCGAAATAAACGGCAGGGAAATGGTCGTGGTAAGCACGCCGGAGAGGTCTTTCTTCGCTTTTTCCGCCGCGTCTTTCAAACGCTGCAGCGCCATGCGGTCTTTGGACAGGTCAATGCCGTTTTCTTTTTTGAACTCGCTGACCAGGTAGTCGATAATGACTTGGTCAAAGTCATCGCCACCCAGCTTGTTGTCGCCGGAGGTCGCTTTTACTTCAAAGAAGCCTTCGGACAGTTCGAGAATGGATACGTCGAACGTACCTCCGCCGAGGTCGTAGACGAGAACGGTCTGGTCTTCGGACTTTTCCATACCGTACGCCAGCGCTGCAGCAGTCGGTTCGTTGACGATGCGCAGAACGTCCAATCCGGCAATTTTTCCGGCGTCTTTGGTTGCTTGACGCTGGCTGTCGTTGAAGTATGCAGGAACGGTGATAACCGCTTGGGTTACCGTTTCACCCAGATAGGCTTCTGCATCGGCTTTGAGTTTTTGCAAAATCATTGCAGAAATTTCCTGAGGCGTGTAATCCTTGCCTTCCAGGGTCGTTTTATGGTTGGTACCCATGTAACGCTTAATGGAGATGACAGTGTTGTCCGGATTGGTGATCGCCTGACGCTTCGCCGCTTCTCCGACGATGCGCTCCCCGTTTTTAAACGCAACGACCGATGGAGTTGTGCGGTTTCCTTCTGCATTAGGGATAACGACGGGCTCGCCGCCTTCCATTACAGCTACGCAAGAGTTTGTTGTTCCCAAGTCGATACCGATAACGCGACTCATTGATACATTTCCTCCTTCAGGGTCTCTATCTGAAAATGGCCTTAGGCGTTTACTTTTACCATGGCCGGTCGTACTACACGATCTTTAAACTGGTAGCCTTTTTGCAATTCTTCTACCACGATGCCGGATTCGTAGTTGGCATCCTCCACCTGCATGACTGCCTGGTGTACGTTTGGATCAAACGGTTTGCCTGCGGCTTCAATCGGGGTCAGGCCTTCTTTTTCAAAGACCTGTACCATCTGGCGGTACACCATGCCAACGCCCTGCAGCAGCGATTCAACCGTCATGGATTCCTTGTCGGCTGCCATCGCGCGTTCAAAGTTGTCCAGAGCAGGCAAAAGTTCTTCAATTACTTTTAACGAAGCGTACTTGACCAAATCCTCCTGCTCCTTGCGAACACGTCGTCTGAGGTTTTCCATATCGGCAAGGGCACGCATCATGCGGTTCTGGTTTTCCTCCGCCTGTTCCTTCCACTTTTCGGCTTCTTTCTGCCAATCGACATCGGAACCCTGTTCCGATTTCACATCTGCCGCTTCTTCGACCGCGGCATCTTCACGTTCCTGGTCTGCAGTCACTTTCTCTTCACTCAACGTCGATACCCTCCTACGTTCACACTTCCCACATTACTTTTTCTCAAACTGTTCGGTTAACATGCGCGACAAACCTTCCGCCAGGTAATTCAGGACGGAAATGACCTTGCCGTACTCCATTCGTGTCGGCCCAAGGATTCCTACCATTCCAACCGGTTTGCCTTCCAGATAATACGACGTGGTGATGATGCTGCACTCCTTCATCGCGTCCACATTGTTCTCCTGACCGATGCGGATCTGCATGCCATCGCCAGGCGTACCCACGAGACGCATCAATTGATCATTCTGTTCCAATAGCTCCAGAATATCTTTTACCTTTTCCACGTCTCTGAATTCCGGCTGGTTCATGATCTTGGTCGCGCCCCGAAGTAAAACGCGGTCAGACTCTTCCTTGGAAAGAGACTGCTCCAGCGCGTGAAGCATGTCTTCATACTGCTCTACGTGGCGCCGCATCTCACCTGCGATTTCCTGATAGAGCCGCTGACGAAGCTGCCACAGGGGCACTTCCGCCAGTTTCGCGTTCAGGATGTTCACCAGCTTTTCGATTTCCCCCGGATGCACTCCGAACGGAAGCTCGATCAACTTGTTTTCCACGCGACCAGTGTGGGTGACGACAATCGCCACCGCCTGTGTTTCGTTCAACGGAACGATTTGAATATGTTTTAAACGATGCTCAAAAATCTCCGGTCCCAACACGATGGAGGTGTAGTTGGTGACATGGGAGAGAATGTGAGCAGTGTATTCAATCACTTGTTCAAAGTGATGAATGCGTTCGGCGAACAGCTGTTTTAGCTTGGACAGCTCCTGATCAGACAGCCTTTGCGGTTGAATCAGGTTGTCGACGTAAAAGCGGTAACCCTTGGTCGAGGGAACGCGTCCCGCAGACGTATGGGGCTGCTCCAGAAAACCCAGTTCCTCGAGATCGGCCATTTCGTTGCGAATGGTCGCCGAGCTGAAACCGATGTCTTCCCGTTTGGAAATGGTACGGGAGCCGACAGGTTCGGCCGAATGAATGTAATTATCGACAATCGCATTGAGGATCAGTCGCTGACGGTCCGATAACATGCTGTATTCGCCTCCCTGCTTTGTTAGCACTCCGAGTCATCGAGTGCTAAATCTAATAATAAAGTATCAATACATGAAGGATTTGTCAACGTTTTACGGCACACGGTTCCGCAGGTTTACGAATCGCGCAGGAACCGGGCAAACACTTCATTTCCCAGCGGCAGCGCTTGTTTCGTGAGCCGCAAATGACCGTCCACCCGCTCGAGATTCCCCTTGGCGATCTCACTTTCGATAATCTCCCCGAATTCCTGCTCAGCAGTTACACCGAAACGCTCGGCAAATCGATTCAAATCGACTCCTTCGCGCAGGCGCAGACCGAGAATCATCTGATCTTCCATCGCTTCCTGGCGGGAAACGGTGAACTGCTCTACCCGCGGGAGCCCTTCCTTGCACATCTGCAGGTAGATCGGCAGCGGTCCCGCATTGACATGGCGCTGACCGTTCACATAGCCGTGAGCGCCGGCACCAAGTCCATAGTATGCGTCATTGAGCCAGTAGGTTTTGTTGTGCCGGCTTTCTTTTCCCGTCTTGGCGAAGTTGCTGATCTCGTACTGCCGGTAGCCGTGGCGTTCCATCTCCTCGATCAGCATCAGGTACATGGCAAGCTCCGACTCTTCGCTTGGCAGCGGCAGTTGATCTTTTTGATACAGGGTGTGGAACAGCGTGTTTTCTTCCACCTTGAGGCTGTATGCGGAAAAATGGGTAGTCGGCAGTTGAAACGCTCGTTCAAGCGTATGACGGAAAATCTCTTCGGTCTGGTCAGGCAAGCCGAACATCAGATCGATCGAGAGGTTTTCAAAGCCTGCCGCTACCGCGTTGTCGATGCTGCGATCGACGTCGTCGGTGTCGTGTATGCGGCCAAGCCGCTTCAACAGCGCGTTGTCAAAAGACTGTACGCCGAAGCTCAATCGATTTACGCCAAGCTCGCGCATCAGCGACAGCTTCTCCCGGTCAGTCGTTCCGGGGTTGGCTTCCATGGTAAATTCCAGATCGCTTGTCCAGAAGGAACCGAGTTGTGCCTGCACCGTCTCCAGGAAAAAGCGCATTTGCTCCAGATTGAGAAAAGTGGGCGTGCCTCCTCCAACGAATACGGTTTTCACCTTTTCTACCGGCTGTTCGGCAAACGTGCGCTCCATTTCCCGTTTCAGCGCCTCCAAATAGTCCCAGATCAGTTGGGGGTTGTTGGTGACGAACGAGTTGAAATCACAGTAATAGCACTTGTTGGTGCAAAACGGGATGTGAATGTACACCGATTGTGGGGCCATGCTTGCGTCCCCTCCTCTATCTATGATGGAAAAAGACCTGACGGTAAAGTCAGGTCGATTGGCAGTCAAGTCTCTTGTATTATTTCTTGTCATCCATGCGAAGGACGGCCATGAACGCTTCTTGCGGCACCTCGACGGAGCCGACTGCCTTCATGCGCTTCTTCCCTTCCTTCTGTTTCTCCAGCAGCTTGCGCTTACGGCTGATGTCACCGCCGTAGCACTTGGCCAAAACGTTTTTCCGCATGGCGCTGATCGTTTCACGAGCGACAATCTTGTGACCGATCGCCGCTTGAATCGGCACCTCGAACTGCTGGCGCGGGATCAGTTCCTTCAGTTTTTCGCAGATCACTTTTCCGCGGGCATAAGCGGAGTCGCGGTGTACGATGAAGGAAAGCGCGTCTACTACTTCGCCGTTGAGGAGAATGTCCATCTTCACCAGCTTGGACGGCTTGTAGCCTGCCAATTCATAATCAAAGGAGGCGTAGCCTTTCGTCCCGGATTTCAGCAAGTCGAAGAAGTCGTATACAATCTCGGACAGCGGCATGTCGTACTTCAGCTGAACGCGGTTTTCACCCATGTACTGCATGTCGAGGAAGTCACCGCGTTTGCCCTGGCAAAGCTGCATGACGTCACCGACGTAATCCTTCGGCACCATGATGGTGGAGGTGACGTACGGCTCCTCGATTTGCTCGATCTTCTGGACTTCCGGCATCTTCGACGGGTTGTCGATCTCGATTACTTCGCCGTTGGTTTTCGTAATGCGGTAAATAACACTCGGCGCGGTCGTAATCAGATCGATGTTAAACTCCCGCTCAATCCGCTCCTGAATGATCTCCATGTGCAAAAGCCCGAGGAATCCGCAGCGGAAACCAAAACCAAGCGCCTGGGACGTTTCCGGTTCAAACTGCAGCGAAGCGTCGTTCAGCTGCAGCTTCTCGAGAGCATCACGGAGGTCGTTGTACTCGCTCGTATCAATCGGATACAAGCCGCAGAACACCATCGGATTGATCTTGCGGTAACCCGGCAATGGCTCGGATGCCGGCCGGTTTGCGTCGGTGATCGTGTCACCCACTCGGGTATCGCCGACGGTTTTGATGGATGCAGCTACGTATCCTACATCGCCAACACTCAGCTCCTCGACTGGAGTCTGACGCGGTGTAGAGGTGCCCACTTCCGTTACCTCGAAGGATTTTCCTGTCGCCATCATCTTGATCTTCATGCCCTTTTTCAGGGTGCCGTTGACGACACGCACGGAGGCGATTACGCCGCGGTACGGATCGAAGTAGGAGTCAAAAATGAGAGCTTGCAGCGGTGCATCCGGGTCGCCCTCCGGAGACGGCACTTTTTTGACGACCGATTCCAGAATTTCCTTGATGCCAATGCCCGCTTTTGCCGAGGCCAGACAGGCTTCACTTGCATCCAGACCGATGACGTCTTCCACTTCCTGCTTTACGCGCTCCGGCTCTGCACTCGGCAGGTCAATCTTGTTGATCACCGGAATAATCTCCAGGTTGTTGTCCAGTGCCAAATAGACGTTGGCAAGCGTCTGCGCTTCAATGCCCTGCGCGGCGTCCACTACGAGGAGCGCACCCTCACAAGCAGCCAGACTGCGGGATACCTCGTACGTAAAGTCGACGTGTCCCGGCGTATCGATCAGGTGAAGGATATACTCTTCACCGTCATCCGCTTTATAATTCAAACGAACGGCATTCAGCTTGATGGTAATGCCGCGCTCTTTCTCCAATTCCATGGTATCAAGGAACTGAGCTTCCATCTCACGCGCGGAAAGCGCTCCGGTCAGCTCCAGAATGCGGTCTGCCAGAGTGGATTTTCCGTGGTCAATATGGGCGATGATGGAAAAATTGCGAATTCTTTTCTGTCTTTCACGGCGATCCATGTTACGTTGTTCCCTCCCACGCCATCGGTAGAATCAACTCACGACGCGTATCCTTAAAAAAATGCACTAACGTTAATTATAGCAAAGCTTACTATACGGAGCAACAAAAGAGCGGATGGGCACTCGTCACTTTTTCTGACTTATGGTAGATTGTAGGAAGGAGTACAGCCTTTTTAGCAAGGGGAGATCAATTTGTTTCAATTAGATCGGCTCGTATACGCAACAAAACATCCAGACCAGATTGCGCTGACACTGCAGCAAGAGCGCGGATTGAATCTGGCGGCTTCCGGCCAATCCTTTCCGGGTGTCGCTACGCGCGTCTATCCGTTCACGGGTGGCGGCTTCCTTGAAGTTACGTACCTGGTGGATGAGGCAGCAGCAGTCGCCAACGAAGGCGGTGAAGCGCTGCACAGCTTTTTGCAGGAAAACGGCGATGGCTATTATGCCTTGATCATCGAGACAGACGACCTGGCCCGCGTGAGACGCGTTCTGGAGGAAGAGGGCTATCCGGTCGCTCTCAGCCCGGTGCAAGAGATAACCGACCCGACAGGCGACGTGGTCTCGTTCCAAATGCTTGGAACCTACCCGCACCTGCCCTGGTTCGTGCAGTACGGCAAACCGCGGCAATCGCCCGCCGGCTTCCCGCAGGCCGCTTTCATCCGCACCACTACGCTGACCGCCGATGTTGCCATCATGGAAAAAGTGCTTGGGCAGCAGGCAACGATGGTGGAGTTCCCCGATAAAACGGCTGCGCTGCTCCCGCTGCGAAATGCCTCCCTGCGGTTGGAGACAGCAGATGCGTATGGCTTCGCCTACTTTGATCCGAATGGCGTGCTGTTTGACAAGAAGTAAACGGGAGTAACAAAACGGGTACAGCCTCCTATCTGGATGGAGGTCTGTACCCTTTTATCTTTTTCACGATATCAGGCGGAAAAATCTCCTCGATGCTGCTCCAATACCGGTTTCCATCCTCCGGCATGCGATGGAGGATGACCTCGTAATCACTGCCGTTATACACAATGTCAAAGAGCAGCGGAGCGCTGATGCCCGATGACTTGTATGGTTCCGAGCTCAAAATCTGCACCCAGGCATACACCCGCTTCGTTTCCGCATTCGGACTTTCCACACCCAACAGGTCGAGCGTTATTCGTTGGTTATCTCCCAACCAACCGAACTCCTCGTGTGTTTTCAAATAGTTCGTAATCAACGGCTCTACCAGCTGTCTGTTCGCCGGCATGATACCAGGCTTCACTTCCACGAAAACGTGTCCGAAGTGCTTCCCGCCTGATAGCACCTGCAACTTCCAAATTCCCGGAGTCGGCAGGGCGATACCGGAGGGAAAATGACCGTCCGCGTCGTACAGTGGATCGGCTACCTGCCACTTGCCCAGCGCTACCCTCTCTCCGCTCTCGCTGACCGCAATCAGCTCCACTTCTCTTGCAAGCGAACCATTCAGCAGCCACATGACTTTTTGAACCTGATCTTCATAGAGTTCGTCCGTAATAATCCGCACCGGTTTCTGACCGAAATAACGAAACGGGGCGTTGTTGTGGACGCCACTCTGTTGCGGTGAGGGCTTCCACAAACCCGGCGGATCCCACGCTGCTCCCGGCAGCATGTTCGGTGCTTCAGGCGGCGTGCCAGGCTGAAGGTCATGTCCTGCGGGGATGCCTTTCCAGATAACAACGCCGAGCAGCAGGGACGCGGCTACCGGAACGGATAGCTTCCAGACGCTTCTCGTGCGACGATTGATTTTCTCCCGCACCTTCCACTCCATCTCTGTTGTGAAAACGACGTCGCGCAAGAGCGTTTCGTCCGCCTGTTTTTGCAGCTGCTGCAGCGATTTGTCTACGTCCATCCCAATCCCTCCTGCGTCGTCATGTTCATCTTCAACTGCTGGCGAGCCCTGTGCAGCCTCGTGCGTACGGTCCCTTCCGTAACCCCCAGCACTTTTGCCACTTCACCGATGCGTAAATCGGCATAGTAGTGCAGCGCGATGACCTGTCGGTAGGCGGGCGGCAGATTCAGAACGTGCTTCACGAGCTGATCCCGTTCATCTCGCTCCAGCACGCTGCCCTCCACCGTATCGAAGCCTTCCTTGTTCACCCGCGAATATGGAAAAATGTTGCGAAAGGACCAGGAGCGCAAGTAGCCTTTGCACTCGTTAACGGCAATCCGATACACCCAGGTATGGATATGGCTTTCTCCGCGAAATTGCGGCAGATACCGATACACCTTGACAAAGACGTCCTGGGTGATGTCTTCCGCCAGACTGCGGTCCTTGACCATAAAGGTGACGAGGCGAAGCACACGCGTACCGTACTCTCTCATGATCTGTTCAAATTCAGCTTCGGTGGTTGACTGTAATCTGGCCTCGTCCACGCCGGTCCGCCCCTCCTTTCGTTTCTGTCACCCTCTTAGATGCAGATTACCCGTTTTTGTTACAAGTTCGTAAAAAAACCTGAAACACGTCAATGTTTCAGGTTTTAGCGCTTCCTTATCCGATTACAGTCAGCTCTTTCGGGAACTGGGTCAGCACTTCGCAGCCGTCTTCTGTTACCAGCACGTCATCCTCAATGCGAACACCGCCTGCACCCGGCAGATAAATTCCCGGCTCAATGGTAAAGATCATGCCGCTTCGTAGCGTCTCCTGATTTTCTCCATGGACCGATGGGTATTCGTGAACATCCATGCCCAATCCGTGTCCGAGGCGGTGCATGAAATATTCGCCGTAACCTTTGCCTGCGATCAGCTCACGGGCTGCACGATCCAGACTGGCCAATGTCGCTCCTGGACGGGTAGCCGCGATCGCCGCTTCATTGGCGGCGAGAACCGTATCGTAGATGTCGCGCAATTGCTGGTTGATTTCTCCAACAGCAAAAGTACGCGTAATATCGGAGGCATACCCATTTACGTACACGCCGAGGTCAAACAACAGCAGCTCCCCGCTTTGAATCTTGCGGTCGCCAGGCTTTCCGTGAGGCAGCGCCGACTTTTCACCGGCCAGTACCATCGTGCCAAACGCCGGACCCTCTGCGCCCAATCGCTTCATTTGGTACTCCAATTCGGCGACGATTTCAATCTCCGTTACGCCCACTTTCACTTTCTTGAGACCTTCACGCAGCACGTCCTCTACAACTTGCACCGCGCGCTTCATCCGGGTAATCTCTTCCGGTGTCTTGATCAACCGCATTTCGCGCAAAGGCTGCTCCACGTCTATGTAATGTTCGGCCGAAACCGCCGCCGCGATGGCTTCATAACGTTCTACCGTCACATCGTGTTTTTCCAGACCAAGACGTTTCACGTTCGCAGGCAGTGCTTTTTTCAGCACCTCGTAAGGATTTTGCGTGTCCGTGTGCGTGAAGATTTGCTGCACACTGGAGCCACTGGCTGCCGCCTCCCTGTCAAGCGCAGGCACCAGCAGCGACGGTTCCCCGGAAGCAGGAACGATCAATGCCATGAGACGTTCGTGTGGATCGGTATAAAAGCCGGTCATGTAGTATACGTGCTTCGGTGATGTAATCAGGACTGCATCAAGCTGCTGCTCATCCATAAACGCGTGCAACTGCTCAAGACGTTGTTGGCTCATGATAAAACACCTTTCCTTCCAGATTTCTACTGCGAGAATACCACGAGAACCGCAAAAAAAGAAGCAGAGAATGCAAAGCGCTTCCCTCTTTGGAAAAGACTAATACCGGGGTGACCACTTATGAATCTTCTAACCCTGCCGGACGGCAGAACCTTATCGTACGAAATGCACGGGGAAGGCGTTCCCCTGCTGTGCATTCATGCCCCTGGAATCGGGTCAGTCAACTTTTCACACCAGCATCCGCTCGCCGATTCGTGTCAAGTCATTGTGCCAGATTTGCGCGGTCACGGGCGGAGCAGCCCGGCGAGAAAGCCATTTTCCATCGCAGACCTAGCAGGTGATATCAAATCGTTGATTGAGTCGCTCGGCATTCGCGAGGTTGTGATTCTCGGTTATTCACAAGGCGGCTCCATCGCGCTCGAGTGCTGCCTGCAATTCCCCGCGTACATCGCTGGCGGCATCCTGGTCAGCAGTTTTTACGAGGTGAATGAACTCTATTTGCACTCACGCTTTTACATGGCGCAAGCGATGGCCTCCCTGCACGCCGTTTCTTTCCTTGCCCGCTCCACGGCTGCGTCCCATTTGGACAACACATCAGAACGGCAACAATGGATTGCCCATGCGGAACAGACGGACGCCTACACGCTTCAGCAGTTGTATGCAGCCGGACATCATTACAATTGCACGGGCCGCCTGCGCGACATACACGTCCCGATGATGCTGCTGTACGGCAATGACGACAAGCAAATGCATCCGTACGGCAAGCTGTTGGCCAATCATCTGCCGTTTGCCGATTTGCGTTTCATCCCGAACGTGAAACATCAGGTGGTGACAAAAGCAGCCGATACCTGCAATCACCTGTGCCGCGAGTTTATCCGCACGTCGGTAAAACAACCGGCTCCTGTATGAACAGGGAAAAGCCCTCGCCAAACAGCGAAGGCTTATCTCGCAATGATCGTGGTTCTAGTTTTTCATACGGGGGTCGAGAGCATCGCGCAGACCGTCACCGATCAGGTTAAAGCCCAATACCGTCAACATAATCGACAATCCGGGGAAAATAACGGTCCACGGCGCCTTTTGAATGTATTGTCGGGAGTCAGCCAGCATTTTGCCCCATTCCGGCTCTGGCGGCTGCGCTCCCAGTCCCAGAAAGCCAAGTGCGGCTGCCTCGATAATCGCTGTGGCGATGCCCAATGTTCCTGTAACGATAATGGGTGCCAGGCTGTTGGGCAAAATGTGCTGCAGCAAAATACGCGAGTCCTTCATACCGATCGCCCTGGCTGCCATCACGTACTCCTCTTCTTTCAGGCTGAGTACGCGCGACCGAACCAGTCGTCCAAACGTCGGTATGTTGATAATGGAAATGGCCAGCAACGCATTTTGCAGCGAAGGACCCAAAATCGCCACGATGGCGATGGCGAGCAAAATGCTTGGGAATGCCAGCATGATATCAAAGATCCGGGAGATCAGCATATCGATCCATCTTCCGTAATAACCGGCCAACAGTCCGAATATCGTACCGGCTACGATCGATCCGAGTACGGAAAACGTACCTACCCACAGGGAGATTCTCGCCCCGTACACCACCCGGGTGAACACGTCGCGGCCGTTATAGTCGGTGCCGAACCAGTGCTCTTCCGAAGGCGGTTTGTTTTTCATCACCAGCTCCCCTTCGTCGTACTTGTAAGGGGCAATGGCAGGAGCAAAAATGGCGACCAGGATAAAGGCGATGATGATCCCCAACCCGACCATGGCCATTTTGTTTTTGCGAAGAATTCTCCATGCGTCACGCCAAGGGGAGGATACAGGTTCTTCCGCACGCTTTAACGGGATGGTTTGTACTTGTGTGTCTGCCATTATTCCCTGCCTCCTTAGCGGTATTTGATGCGCGGATCGACGTAAGCGTAGAGGAGGTCGACCACCAGGTTAATCAAGACGAAAATGGTTGCGATGACGAGAATACCCGATTGAATTACCGGATAGTCCCGGTTGCCGATCGCCGTATAGATATAGCGCCCAACACCAGGCCAGCCGAAAATGGTCTCTGTCAGAACGGCACCTCCCAAGAGAAGTCCCGTTTGCAATCCGATAATGGTTAAGACGGGAATGAATGCGTTTTTCAATGCATGCTTGTACACGACAAAGAATTGTCCCAACCCTTTTGCACGCGCCGTACGGATGTAGTCGGAACGCATCACCTCCAGCATGCTGGAACGGGTAATACGTGCGATGATCGCCATCGGGATGGTGCCAAGAGCAATTCCCGGCAGAATCAAGTGCTTGATTACTTCCACGAATTGATCCCAGCGTCCCGCGAGCATCGTGTCCACTATATAGAAGTGCGTAATGCCTTCAACCGGATTACGCGAATTGTCACGTCCAACAGATGGGAGCCACTTTAACTCTTGGGCAAACACCCACTGCTCCATCAGACCAAGCCAAAAAATCGGCATCGATACGCCAATCAAGGCGATCAACATGGCCATATAGTCAAACCAGGAATTTTGCTTCCAGGCAGAGAGAATCCCTGCATTTACCCCGATGATAACGGCAAAGATCATACTTACGATTGTCAATTCAGTGGTGGCGGCCAAATAAGGGCCGATTTCCTGTTCAATTTTGGCGCCGGAGTGAAGTGATTTCCCAAGATCACCCGTCAGGATTTGCTTCATGTAATCAAAGTATTGAACGTACCAAGGATTGTTCAGGCCAAGGGCTTGACGCAATTCTTCAAGCGCTTTGGGACTAGCTTTTTCACCCAGAATGGTTAAGGCCGGGTCGCCTGGGATGGCATGAATGATGGAAAATACAACAATGGACATGCCCAACAAAACGGGGATGAGCATAAAGATTCTTCGAATGCTGTAGGCTAGCAATGCCATCTCCTCGCTTTCCACGGAAGAATGAAAATACATGGGGAAAGGGCAAGAAGAGGTTGGTCTCTCCTCTTACCCTTTTTACGTGTTGTCTTGCGTTATTGCTGAATGTCTACTTCCGCCAGGCTTTCGGATCCAGTCGGATGCGGTACGTAGTTCAGGACGCTCTTCTTCGCAGCCAATGCCGGTGTGGAGTGCGCAAGCGGTACCAGCGGCACGTCTTTGAAGATGATTTCCTGTACTTGCAGGTAGATTTTTTCACGCTCTTCTTTTGTCGTTGCGGATTGGGCTTGCATCAGCAGCTTGTGAGCCTCTTCATTTGCCCAACGAGAACGGTTGTTACCACCGATGTTGTTTTTGTCCAGCAGCGTAGCCAGGAAGTTGTCTGGGTCACCGTTGTCGCCGGTCCAACCGAGCATGAACATTTCCTGTTCGCCCTTCTTCGTCTTGTCGAGGTAAGTAGCCCATTCCATCGTGACGATTTCAGCTTCTACACCGATCTTTTTCAGATCTTGTTGGATCGCTTCTGCAATTTTCACGCCGTCTGGCATGTACGGACGAGGTACCGGCATCGCCCAGAACTTGATTTTGAAGCCATTTGGATACCCGGCTTCAGCGAGCAACTGTTTCGCTTTGTCGAGGTTGAACTCGCGGTCTTTAATGTTGCCATTGTGTCCCCAAATGGAAGGAGGCATTGGGTTTACAGCCGGTTGACCGAGACCGGCAAAGAACGCTTCGATGATGGCAGGTTTGTTGATTGCGTAAGAGAGCGCTTCACGAACTTTCGGGTTGTCGAGAGGTTTCTTCTCAACGTTGAAGCCTACATAACCAATGTTCATGGAAGGACGCAGAACCAGTTGAAGATCTTGGTTGTCCTTAACGGATTGTGCGTCATCCGGGTTCAGACCGTCCATCAGGTCGATCTCACCGGAAGTCAGCGCCGTCAGACGAGCTGTGTTCTCAGGAATAACCTTGAACACCAGTTTGTCGAGCTTCGGCAGACCTTTTTGCCAGTAGTCAGGATTTTTCTCGAGAGTGATGGAGTCGTTGCGCTTCCACTCTTTGAAGATGAATGGGCCTGTACCAACAGGGCTCTCGTTGTACTTCTCCGGTCCCTTTTCCTGAACCGCTTTTGGAGAAGAGATCGCGAAGCAGGACATGCCGAGGTTTTGGATGAATGGAGCCAGCGGACGGTTCAGTGTAAATTTCACTGTGTGCGGATCAACGACGTCTACGGATTTGATTACATGAGTCTCGTCTCCCTTGTAACCACCGAACATGTCGTTGTAATACTCATAACCTTCTTTGCTGTGCTGCGGATGGTTTTTGTCCATCCAGCGCTCGAAGTTCCATTTTACAGCGTCCGCGTTGAAATCGGTGCCATCGTGGAACTTCACGCCTTGGCGGAGCTTAAAGGTATAGGTGAGACCATCTGGGGAAATTTCCCAGCTTTCTGCCAGTCCCGGACCTACGTTGGTGTTGTCTTTCTCGTAGAATACGAGAGTTTCAAGGACGTTTTCCGTAACCTTGAACGACTCGCCATCTGTTTGGGCGATCGGGTCGAGACCGACGGAGTCGCCGCCGCGACCGAAGATCAACTGCTTCGGACCGCTTTGTGCTGGTGCCGGTTGTTGTGTTTGTCCCTGATCAGCCGGTGTCTGTGCTGCTTGTTGGCTACTGCAGCCTGTGAGCGCCATGGACAGGGCCACAAGACTGGTCAGCGCTACGGAGAGTAAACGCTTTTTCATGTGTGAAAATCCCCCTTTGCTCTTCATTGGAAAGCATGTACTTTCTGGATTCATTGGAGCTTACCCCACAGTTTCGCCGCATCCCCCCTTTTTCAGGTTGGTGTGAAAAGGATCAGGCACGATCCCTTCACGCGTTGTATAGATGGCACGCCACGAAGTGTCCCTTGCCTACATCGCGAAACTCGGGTCGGACACTGCGGCATTCATCTGTCACATAGGGACAGCGTGTGTGGAATGTACATCCGTTGGGCGGATTGGCCGGGCTTGGCAAGTCGCCCTGCAGGATGATCCGCTCCCGCTTCGCATCCGGGTCCGGAGTGGGCACAGCAGAGAGCAGTGCCTTCGTATACGGATGCAGCGGCTCCTTGTACAACTGCTCGCTCGTTGTCAGCTCGACGATTCGGCCGAGATACATCACTCCGACGCGGTCGCTGATGTGTCGAACCACGCTTAAATCGTGAGCAATAAACAAATAGGTCAGTCCGAGATTTTGCTGCAAATCCTGCATCAGATTCAGCACCTGGGACTGAATGGATACATCCAGAGCGGAAACCGGCTCGTCCGCCACGATCAATTTGGGATTGAGCATCAGCGCTCGGGCGATGCCGATCCGCTGACGCTGACCGCCGCTGAACTGGTGAGGGTAGCGCTGCGCGTGGTAGCTGCTCAGGCCAACCACCTCCAGCATCTCGATGACACGGCGCTTTCGCTCCCTGGCGTCACCGATGCCGTGCACAATGAGAGGTTCTTCCAAAATTTTCTCAACATTGTGGCGCGGATTCAGAGAAGCAAACGGGTCCTGGAACACGATCTGCATGTCGCGGCGCA